>Ga0307443_1000016_pt1 | contig 170649 bp, 152 predicted proteins | sample SalMarSW160220MG_FD_202148 | JGI IMG/M metagenome (GOLD analysis project Ga0307443, IMG submission 202148) | Salt marsh sediment microbial communities from the Plum Island Ecosystem LTER, Massachusetts, United States - SW1601-220 | ecosystem: Environmental > Aquatic > Marine > Intertidal zone... | reverse complement strand
TATCCCAGTATCCCTCCACCATGATCCCAGGTACGCAGTTTTGCATCAGGATAGTCATAGTGGGTTCTTATGTGCGTGTAGGCAAAGCTGTCGTTAGGGGCAACGGCGGTGGAATACCAGCCTTCTGGACCGCCATGGACACACCACAAGGAATCTTCCCATATCAACGTTCGTATGGGATGCCGCGTCAGACCCCGATCGCTGAACACTCGACCCACAGGTACCGGATGACCAGGCTTGCCGGTCCTACAATCTTTCCAGAACACCACGAAACGGTCGTCATCAAGCCAATAGACTTCAGGCCTGTCGCCGTCGTATTGCTCCTCGCCGTCATCCACACGATGCCCCATCGGCTCCCAGCCAAGGATTGGCTTATCCTCGGCATCAAACGCCTGGAACCTGGGATAGAGATGCTTAGCTGTGAGACATTCAACCCAGGTTATCACCAGGTCGCCTGCATCGTTCAGCGCCACACCAGGATACCCGGAATAGAAATCATCAGGGAGATCGTCGTGAACCCTGATAGGATCACCCTGCGGCCCGCCCTCGAAAGAATAACGTCTGGCGCAAATCACACCTCCTGTATCCCAGGCCCAGGCTATGGCAAACTCGGCCTGGTTGTTAAGACTCGCCCCAACCGTTCTGTTAGAGGTGCTCATCTCTCCCTGATGGTCTGTTTGAGGAGAACCCAGAGGACTGCCGCTCGTGTCAAAAAGTTGTAGGCGTAAAAAACCCTCATTAGGATTCGGATAAGGATGCTCTGTCCAGAGCAGGACGGTGTTGCCTGCCGAATCCATGTCGAGATGGGAACCGCCTATCTCGTGGGTGTCCGCCGCCTTGGTTATCTCGTAGGCGTCGGTTAAGGGGTTGCCGTCGGAGTCAAAGAAACGCACGAAAAGCTCTAATTCATAGAAAGGGGGGTAATCAATCCGCAGCTCGTCTACCCATGCTACGGCAAAACGTCCGTCAGAGGCCATTGCTGTACGAAGGCAAACCTGTTGATGGTCAGGTTCGGCATCGGCTATGCGAAAGGGTTCCACCAGAACACCACCGCACAGGGTTAAAGCCAAAAGACTCATACTGATCATCTCGTCCTCCTTTCAAGTTATGATAGTCGGATTTGGCTTCTTGTCAAGCCAGGAGGGGGCAAGCCCCCTCCTCCAAGGGTTTGGATTCCTTACGGCCTGTAGTCTACCCGGTCGCCTGCACTGCCGCCTTCTCCTCTTGTAATGATGCCCACAGGAGTGCTGCTGCCGAAATACCAGTTTGCGCTATAGGTGGGTGTAGCAGGGACGTAGTTGAAGTAATCGTAATAGTACTCTGTATCCCAGGTGCCCACGACGGTGAACTCAATAGTCTGTGCGGGGTCTGGTGGGACGGGGGGTCTCGTGAGAATCGCCATACCTGACCAGGTGGCGCCTCTATCGACTTCCTTTTGGCCGCTTTGACCTGTGGGTTTTGCGCCGGTGGCCGTAGTCACCCAAAGCCTGATGGTGTAGCCAGTCGTGGCGCAGTAGAAACTGCGATAAGGTATAGCGTGGATGGTAAACGAATCGACGGAACCAGCGGTGTGGTCAAAAAGCCGGCCTTCACCTTCCGTATAGTCAAAGCGGACGCCAAGGCATTCGAGCCATCCTGAGTTAAACCAACCGTCCCAGGTTTCAAGGTGGTTTTGGTTAATTCGACTAAATAGTATCACTATGGATAATTAACCGGTAGCGGTATATAAAAAGACCCCCTCCTGACAAGGAGGAGAAGCATCCTTTTGGGGTAAAAAAGCGGCGGACGGGACTTGAACCCGCAACCAACGGCTTGGAAGGCCGTTACTCTACCATTGAGTTACCACCGCATGTGCACAAGGCGTCTTGTGTAGGAAAGTATAGAGGTCATGTGGGGAATGTCAAGCCGAGGCAGTCTGTGCGCCAAGAGATGGTTATGAGTGTTTCAGATTTGTTATGCCGACATAGATTTGTACGTATCCCCTCCCCCTTTATCCCCCTACCCTATGGGGTGCAGTAAAATTGGCACCCCAAGGGGCACGCTGTCCACCAGGGAGGGGGAACGGAATTCAGTAAAGCTTGTCTCCAGGCAAAAGGGATTACAATTGCCTCGATGATGACTTCTTTCTCTTCCCCGTGGTCCTCCTCGATGCCCCCTCTCACTTGGTAACGATGTGTTGATCATGGAAAAGGCTGGCGAAAGATAATTGACAACCCCTCCCCTGGCGTATAATTAGCCGGTATGAAGGAATTGACCTCCTCCCTCCAAAACCGCTCTGCTCCGCCACAAGGCGGACGCCGCAACCTTTACTTTTTGAGCTTCGTTAGCCTTTTTACCGATCTATCCACCGAGATGATCTACCCGTTGGTGCCCGGCTTCATCCGTTCCCTAGGCGGCAGTAACCTCCTGGTGGGGGTTATAGAGGGGATCGCCGAATCCACCGCCGCGCTGGGAAAGGCCGTTTTCGGCTGGCTCTCCGACCGGCTCAGGCACCGCAAGTGGTTCGTTCTCGCAGGATATACTGTTTCCACTATCTCCAAGCCCTTTCTGGGCATTGCCGGCAACTGGACACAGGTTTTTGCACTGCGCTTTGCCGAGCGCATGGGCAAGGGGCTTCGCACCCCGGCGCGGGACGCACTTTTGTCTCAGTCCATCTCTAAAAAGCGCCGAGGGCTTGGGTTCGGATTCCACCGCGCCATGGACAACCTGGGCGCTGCAGGAGGGCCGCTTCTGGCAATGCTCGTTCTTTACCTCTTCAAGGGCAACGTGCGGATGGTATTTTTGCTCTCGGTGATCCCGGCACTCATCGCCGTTTTCCTCATCTTCTTCGTGCGCGAGATCAGGATCCTCAAGCGGACTTTAGCTGAGGCGAAGCGCTCCGGTCCGTTGAGCTCCAGCTTCAAGTGGTTTGCCGCGGTGATTGTCATCTTCACCCTGGACAACTCTTCCAACGCCTTCCTTATTCTCCGGGCCAGTGATGCAAGCATCACCAAGCTGATGATTCCCATTCTCTGGTCTCTATACTATCTGGTGAGCGCGCTGACCAGTCCACTTTTCGGCGCGCTCTCCGACCGCATCGGGCGGCGCACCGTCATCTTTATTTCCTTTCTTGTGTACGCCGTGATATACTTCCTGTTCGGAAGGTTCGCCAGTCCTCTGGCCATGTGGCTGTTGTTTGCCGGATACGGGGTGTATCTGGGGTTGTCCAAAGGGGTGTTCCGGGCGTTCATCGCCGACATGGTGCAGCCTGAGCGCCGCGCCACCGCCTACGGTATATTCGAGACCGCGATCGGGCTGACACTTCTGCCCGCCAGTCTCTTGTTCGGGTTCCTGTGGGATACGTTCTCGGCCCGCCTGGCGTTCTCGGTCGGAGCGGGTCTGGCGTTGGTGGCGGCCGTGGTCTTCCTTCTGACACAGACTGCCAGAAGAAGAGTTAGCTAGAGATGGCTTACAGGTATGTTTCATTTCGCTTGACAAATAAGATATTGCAAGTTAAAATGACCAATGGGTGGACGAAATCTTTTTGCTGAAGGGTTTCCCACAGGACTTGACAAGTTGGAACTTGAGACTATAATTGTTATGAAGCTCACTAAGGGTTTCAAAAGAGATTGGTTTGAGCCCCCAATTAGGGGGCTCAATTTTTCAGAGTGAGTCTCCATGAGTAATAATTACCTGAAGACAGTCATTTTTATTGATGGAGAAAATCTCTATTATAACCTTAGGTCCTTTGAGTTCCAATGCGAGGGTTATGACAAACCCTTCCACCTTGAACCTCAGCATGTAGACTGGAAAAAGTTCTTCGATGTTCTAATAGACAAACTTAATGAAGGCAATCAAAATAGACACGTTCTTCATCGAATCTACTGGTATGTAGTGGAAAGTGTTTCTCCTTGGAGGGAACCATCACCCCGGAAATTAAAACAGGCTATTGAGACGTGCAAGGAGTTTGGAGAGCTAACCTCTTTGAGTGCCGAAAAAAGCGAAGAAGAGGAAATCCGGTATCTTGCGAAACAGTGGTATACTCAGATGGACGAAGCCATTCGCAGAAAACGACAAGAGCTACATTCCGAGCTCCAAAAACACACGGATTTTTTACAATTCCGTTACATTGGTCGACTGGCTTTGGACCCATTCAAAGTTTCTAAATTTATACCTGCATCTTCCCCTTCGAATCCTTCAAATCATCACTTTTATAGGGGAACAATCTTTGGTGAAAAAGGCGTTGATGTAGGATTAGCAGTAGATATGGTAAGCTACGCTTCAAACTACGATGCAGCTGTCCTTGTTAGCGGAGATGCCGATTTTGTACCTGCGGTTTTTGAAGTAAAACGATGTCTTCGGTGGGTCTATCAATTTTCTCTTGCTAAGGGTGTGCCTCCATATATTCAATGTCTCTCAGAAGACCTTAAGGCCTTTGTAGACAAGTTCATCTACGTTGACGAATTAACCTTGCTTAAAGACCTATTGGCCTACGACAGATTTTCCGATGTGGTTAAATCCAAAATCCAGGAACGTATAGACGAACTGGATATGAAGACACCAGCGCGTTAGGATAATTCACCCTCTCTGAGTATCTGTCTTGGTCAATTCTCGCCCTAACCAAGAATAAATCTCCTACAGCTTTTCCACCTCTTCGATGATCGTCTCAAGCACCTTTGCCGCCTCGGAGTCCGGATGCTCCAGCACGTAAGGCTTGCCATCATCCGAGGCGCGAACGATCTCCGGATCGATAGGGATGGCACCAAGGAAAGGCACCCCGAGATCAAACGCAGCCTGTTTTCCTCCTCCTTGCTTGAACACGTCAATCGGCTTTCCGCAGTATGGGCAGAGCATCCCGCTTAGGTTCTCCAAGATGCCAAGCGTAGGTATCTTCAGCTGATTTAAAAAGCTTATGCACTTTCGAGAATCCAGAAGTGCAATGTCCTGCGGTGATGTTACAACCACTGCGCCGGACATCTCCGGTATCAACTGTGCTATGGATAAGGGTTCGTCCCCTGTACCGGGCGGCGAGTCTACAATCAAAAGATCAAGCTCGCCCCAGCGCACCTCGGCTAAAAACTGCTTTAAGAGTCCCATCTTCAAAGGACCGCGCCAGATTACCGAGTCATCCTGGCTCTTCAGTAAGGATGCGGTGCTCACCGCCACCAGGTTTTCACGAACCGGTATCGGCTCGATAAGGTTATCCTCTGTTACGCCAAGAGGCATGCCGGCAAAGCCGAGCATGTGAGCCACCGATGGGCCGTGGATGTCGGCGTCCAGCAAGCCGGTCTGAAGTCCTCTCCTTGCCGCGATCAACGCAAGGCTTGTGGCCACAAAGCTTTTCCCAACCCCGCCCTTGTTTGAAAGAACGAACAGCTTCTTGCGGATCCGTCCGAGATTCTCCTTAAGTTTTCGGTTCAGCTCCTCCTGTCGTTTGCGTTGTTCTTCCGATTGCATCATCTGCTTTCTCCTTTCTTTTACTCAATGATAGTCCGTTTGAGACGAAGTGCAAACTGCACTCATGGGCGCCGATTATCCTACCTTAATTATAGGACCTTTTGCTCCCTTACCAAGCTGCTTGAGTGATTTGTTCGAATAAGGCGGAAGCAATGTCGAGGTCTTTGTAGATGAGTATAGATTTTTGGTGAAGATGCGGCTCAGGCACTCGCATAACTATATTATTATAGTATGATTTTTCGGACGTCCGAGCAATTGCCCTGCACGTCCGGCGCATCTCCCTAGACGTCCACAGAGAGAGGTTGACACGCTCTGCTGGTTGATTATACTTAAAGTCTAAATCGGATGTACAACTGGGGAGCGGCGTAGGGACTCTGTCCCTTGAAAAACCCAAGACCGGGAGTAGACGTGATTACTGCTCTTCAGCATGTGGGGTTTGGAGTGGCGGATCGTGAGCGTTCGTGGGCTTTCTACCGCAGGCTCGGTTTTGACGTCCCCATGAGTTTGAACCAGAGTTATGCATCGCGGATGGAGCCTATAGTCGGTGGCGACTACGAACGTAAGGTAGTTATTGCCGCCAACCTGATGGGTGGTGCGGCCCTTGAGCTATATGAGTATATCTCTACCGATCCCATGCCATTCCCTGCCGATTGCCGGTGGGGTGACCCCGGGGTGAGCGCTACCGCGCTTAAGGTTACGGAGATCGAACGCGCCCTTGGGTTGTTTGCCGATTCTACGGATACCATCATTGCCGGCCCCATGCCATGGGCCGCCAAGCCGTCCTGGAAGACGGCCTTGATTAAGGACCCCGACAACCTGCTCATCTACCTGGTTGAAATTCCCGGCATGAAGTACTCGCTACGTCGTGACGACAAACGGGTAGGAGGGGCGATCTTTCCTACTATCGCAGTGACCGACATGGAACGCTCCCTTCGTTTCTACAGGGATATACTGGATTACAGCCAGGTGGTCTACGACTGGAAGGGCATTGATCCGATGCTGGCTTCTATCCCTGGAGGTGATCGTCCTATGCGGCGTGTTCTTCTGCATGATCCCCGTCCCTCTACCTCCTTCTACAGCTTCTACCTCGACCGCGGCATGATCGAGCTGGTAGAGACTGGGGGTAAGAAAGGCGCACATATCTATCACGGAAGAAGATGGGGAGACATAGGACAGATGGAGATATGTTTTGACGTACACGATATCCAGAGAACGTTTGATGAGCTTGTCCGTAGAGGGGCCAAGCCGTTGCTTGAACCTAACACCGAGGATTTCGAGATGGGGCATGGAGCCACAGCACTCTTTGCCTACCTTGTCGATCCCGATGGCACGATGATCGAGCTTGCCGAACCAACCCGGTTGAATCTTGTTAAGAAGATAGGTTTTAACCTGCAGAAGCGCAAGCCGGGCAAGCCTCTACCTCACTGGCTCATGAAACTGGTTCGCTTTAACCGCTACAAGGATTAACACCCCAGGCAGGTACTACGTCCCTGCCCGGGGACCCCGCATTATGCCCCACGGGTTACGCTGCGCGTCCCCACGAGGGGGTCCTAACAATTAACCTCAAACAAATGCGGGCATTTGGTTGGGGAGGAAAGGAAATTGGTCAATTAACCTTTTTTATATTCCGATTTCTTCTCCGAAGGGCTTTCTCCGAAGGAGAAAAGGAGGAGTTACAAAAGCCCCATCTCGTCGCGCACCTCGCGGAATGCCTTCAGTGTCTCCTCGATGTCCTCATCTGTGTGGGCGGCGGTAGGGATCATCCGGGCAAGAAGCACCCCCTTGGGAATCACCGGATACATCACGCCGGAGATGAAGATTCCCTTCTCGTCGCGCATCTTGTGTATGAAGCGGATGCCGGTTTCAATATCTGAGGTCGGGATGTAGACCGGTGTGACAGGGGAGGCGGTGTTGCCGAGATCAAAGCCCAGCTCGCGCAGGCCGTCCTGCAGCTTGCGTGTGTTCTCCCAGAGCTTTTCTACAAGCTCAGGCTCAGACTCCACGATATCCATCGCCTTCAGGATGACCTCGACCACCACCATGGGCAGGGATTTGGCGAATATCTGGGTGCGGGCGTTGAAGCGGATGTATTCTACCACGTCGTCTCGTGCGCTGCTGAAGCCGCCGATGGCCGCGAACGCCTTGGCAAAGGTGCCGAAGTAGATGTCTATGGAATCCTGAACCCCGTAGTGAAAGCCGGTGCCTCCTCCGCCCTTGCCCATGGTGCCGAATCCGTGGGCGTCGTCCACGAACAGCCTGGCGCCGTATTTATTCTTGAGTTCAATGATTCCGGGCAGATCGGCCAGGTCGCCGGTCATCCCGTAGACGCCCTCCACCACCACAAGAACCCCGCCTTCGTGAAGGCGGCTGGCGCGCTTGAGAGCGCGTTCCAGGCTTTCGAGGTTGTTGTGACGGAAGGGTATGAACTGGCGGGTGGAGAACGCCGCGTCCATCATGGAGGCGTGGGCGAGTTTGTCTATAACGATCACGTCGTCCTTGCCGATCATCGAGGTCACGGTGCCGATCACTCCCAGGTAGCCGTAGTTGAAGAGGATGGCCGATTCCTTATCTGAGAACTTTGCGAGCCTTCGCTCAAGCTCGGTGTGGCGTTCGGTGTTGCCTGTCATGAAGCGCGAGCCCATGGGAGCGCCCACTCCCCACTTTGCCGCTGCTTCACGCGCGACCTCGATCAGCTCGGGTCTATCCACAAGCCCAAGGTAGTTGTTGATTGCCCACTGGATTACCTTGCGTCCCTTGAACGTCATGTGGGTGCCCGGCATCCCTTCGATGATGGGTAGCGCGAAGTAACGGTCGCGCATCATGCGGAATCGGGAGAAGTAACCGCCTTCCTTACCGCATTTCGCAAAAAGATCCCTCATGATCCTTGTTCTCCTTCTTTCAACCAAAAAGTCTTTTAACTACCCTCTCCGAGATTTCATCACGCCGTACCTCGAGATGCGGCTTCAAGTAGTTAATTTTGTGTTCGGCAAACAGGCGTTTCTGCCCGCCGCCGGTGACGTTCAAAAGAACCATCTCGTCTGCTGTAATGGTCTTTCGCTGGATTGCCTTCTTCAAAGCCGCTGCGGCCACGGCCGCCGCAGGGGTAAGGTCTATCCCTTCGGTCTTGAGAAAAAGCTCGTTTGCTGCGTCAGCTTCCCCGTTCGTCACCGAGTACATATGACCCTGGGTGTCGGCAAGCGCATCGTAGACCCCACCTTTAACCGAGTAGGGCGGTCTGCGGTTCGAGAGAACGTTGGCATTAATCTGAGATATCCGTCGTCTGGCTTCCGCCTCGTCCATGGGTAGAAGCTTGCGTGAGCCTTGATTCCATGCGTCCACTAGCGGGGTAAAGGGGTGGTTCTGCACAAGGTGAAGCTTCATCCCTACGTCCCCGAAGCGACCGTCGGCACGCAGGCGCTCGGCCGCCTCCCACGCGGAAATCCCGCCTGTACCGGATCCAACCGCCTGGAAATAGTGATCGGGGATACGGCCTGCTGTGATTACCGCGGCAAGAACCGACGTTCCCATCCCATCACGGCGCGCCACGTTTTTTGCACCACCTTCGGGAATATATCCTGGAAGAGAGGCAATCATACCGGAAAGATGAATGGCGTCAAAGTAGTCTGCGTCACCAGTTACAGCAACCAGCTTGACCGAATCCGAGAAGGGTTTAGTCGACCACATGCAAGACAGTCCTGCCTCGTGGACAACCATCAGAAGAGGGATGCCGTTGGCAGAACAGATCTCTGCGAAAGCCCTTGAGGTGTTGCCTGCCGAGGCAAGCACAAGTGTCTTATCGTTAGAGGTAAGCCTTGAGCAGACCGGCGGTGCCTCCTGTTCCTTGAAGGTGCAGGTACGCATATCCGCCCCGCGGTCAGGCCAGTAGCCTGAGAACACTATCCAGAGATTTGAGAGTCCCAGATGAGATGCAAGTCCTTCGCTCTTGTATGCCACCGGCAAAGCCGAGTTTTCTATCGGCCTGCGCAGAGGGAGCCAGTCTGAGAAACGAAACATACCAGAGGCCTCTTCGTGTACCGTGAGTTGTTTTTCTTCGTACTCCGCACGTAGAAACGCAGGGCCGTGCTCGGCGTCGCAGGAAAGAAGATGATTGTCCTCGGTAAACTCCTTGCCGCATGCGAGACACCTTAGTTTGTACTTCGTAGGTTTGAAATAACCGTTACCCATCTGAGACTCTCCTAAACAGATATTAAGCCTGCCAACTTCCCCAAGTTGTTTCCAGGCAAGTTTGCCTGCATGCTACACCGTCTACACTTGCCTTCAAACACACAATAACCCCAGGTAATTATGGATAGTAACGATTTTTCAGGGGTTTGTCAAGCATTCCAAGGTCACAAATGTGAGTCAGGTTAAAAATTAAGCAGGTTAACCTTTAACCTATTGAAATTTATCGGCGACCTGCTCAGTTGGTTTAACCATGCGTAAGAATCCTCTGAATCCGTAGCGTTTTGCAAGCCAGCAATCAGTCCTTTCCTCATCACACACGTAGCCTAGCCTGTGGTAGAAGCCTATCGCCTGGAAGTTGTCTCGTAGGACGTAGAGGGAGATAAGGGTGCAGCATTTACGTCTTGCAAGACGTTCGGCTTGCTGCATAAGCAGGCGACCGATCCCCTTCCCGCGCACCTGAGGGGAAACGGCGATGTCATCGATGCAGAGTTCGTCTTCTCTGGTCAGCCTGGTGAGACGCTGCAGGCGGAGAAGGACGGGCAGCCGGGAAAGGAGCGGCGCGGGGCCGCAGATACTCAAAAGTTCTGCTCCCATACGTGGCTGAGTTTTGGCTTCGATTGCACGATCACTGATGGTTAAGATTCCCACCACTCGCTCTCTAACCTCTGCGACCGTGGTGTGCTCAAAGCTCATCGGGTTGCCGGGCCTTGCAAACAGCCTACGGATTATGGAGATCGCCTTGTCTTGAGAACCGAACGCGAGGTTGAATGCCGGGGGGCCGGTGGAGTAGAAGAGTGCTGCCGCCTGGGGTGCATCTTCAGGTTCGGCAGGTCTCAGGATAAGCGATTCTCGCACCCCTTACTATATTCCATCGAGGGGATTTTGCAACCGTCTAATCAATAAGAAAAGAGGCACCTTATTGGGCCTCTTTAACTACCTTTAGGTGGTTTACTCCAATTTCTTCAGGCTTACGTCTCCGTTTGAGGTTTCAAGGTCGATTTCGCCGGACTCGTCGCCCATCTTGCTTTCGTAGATGTCATCGTCGGAGTTGTAGTCCCCTTGGGTGGGGAGATCGGGATCAACGCTTATGTCTCCGTTAGAGGTTTCGATTCTGATCTGCGCTCCGACCGTGTCCGGCACGGCCAAAGTGATTCTGCCGTTTGAGCTCTTAAAGCGGCAGTAGCCGTAGGTGGTATCGGTGGCATTCACCACAGACTTCACCATTATGACCTCGGCATCAATCTCACCGTTAGCGGTTTCACCTGTGATATCGCCTGAATGGCGATCAACGGCTATCGCACCATTTGAGGTTTCAAGCTCTGCATCCCCGGCGGTTTTGGCGATGTCTATCATGCCGTTGGAGGTCACTAGGCGCAGTCCGTTCTGGTGGCCTGCAGCCTTCATCTTGCCGTTGGAGGTAACAAGGTCAACATAGATAGATGCGGGCAGCTCTATGTCGGCGTCGCAGCCGTAGTTTCGCACAGTGCTGGTTGGGATTGTGACAGAGACACGGAGGGTGCCGTTGACGGTATCCTTGGTAACGTGAACCTCTATATCGTCCAGATGGGTTTTTGCCGAGGGGCCGGTGACCCACCTGGTAAGGGTTATCGTAATGAGAGAGTCGGAGCTTACCGATGAGGTTATCTCTCCGTTCCCGGTCTCTATTTCGACCCGATTGTAGAGGTCGGCTGGGTAGGTCTCGGTTGCCGTATCAGACGCCTCGTCCGCATAATAACACCCCAGGGACACAACCAGCAACGCCGCCAAAGTTATGAGTGCAATCTTCTTCAATCTATCCTCCTTGATTACTGAATTATAGGACGCTATGTGACGCAGTCAACCCGTAACCCGTAACACCTAACCCGTAACACGTAACCCGTAACACATCTTCCAGTAAGGTTAGATCCCTGTCTGCAGGGATGACCTGACGGTCGTCTTGCTCAGATCGTTCCGGCGATCTTTTATCTTAGTGCACGCAGGGCAAAAGGAGCATCAAAAGTATCTGAGCCAGATGTAGAGGCTGGAAAGCACGAGTGAGACGATGGTAATGGGCAGTCCCCTTTTGGTGAACTCAGCGAAGGAGATCTTGTGCCCTGAGCGGGTGGAGATTCCGATTACCACCATGTTTGCGGCGGAGCCTATGAAGGTTCCGTTCGCCCCCAGTGCCGCCCCCAGTGAGAGCGCCCACCACAAAGGCTCCACAGGCCCCACTCCCTGAGCCGCCAGAGCCTGGATCACCGGGATCGTCGCAACCACGAAGGGAACCGCCGAGAGGATCATGGTCATGAAAGCCGATCCCCATAGGATCAGGATGGCGGTTAAAAGAGGATGGCTGCGGGTGAGGTTCACCACCAGATTGGCCACGACGGCGATCACCCCGGCGGCCTCGAGCCCGGCGACCATTATGAACATCCCTATGAAGAAGAAAAGTGTGGGCCAGTCTATCTCGACCAGAAGGACCCCCATGGAGTCCATCTTGGCTTCGCGTGGAGGGAGCTGGGATAGGATCAGCAGGAGGGATGCTCCAATGAGGGCTACTGTTGCAGGCTTTATCCCAAGCGCGTCTTGGAGCACGAACAGCGTGAATACAACGGCAAGGACCCCTACCGATTTCCACAGAAGATACTTATCCTTTATCGCCTTTTTGGGTGTGAGTGATGCGAGTGCGGCTGTCTTGGGGGCGGTCCTCCTCAACTCCCTCCCGAGAGTGAGGCTGATAATCACAGCAAAGACCACCAGTATAATGGCGACGATTGGGGCGAGGTTGGTAAGAAAATCGAGGAAGCTCAGGTTTGCCGCGCTTCCTATCAGCATGTGGGGAGGATCGCCGATCAGGGTGGCGGTTCCGCCGATGTTTGAGGCGAAGGTCTCGGAGATGATAAGCGGTACCGGATTAATCCCAAGGGTGTCGGCGATTACCAGGGTTATAGGGATGATAAGTATCATGGTTGTTACGTTGTCCAGAAAAGCGGAAGTGACGGCTGTGATCAGGGGAAGGGTAATCAATAAAAGTATCGGGCGACCTCCGGTAGCCTTGGCGGCAGAGATGGCAAGCCACTCGAAGAGCCCTGAACGCTTCACGATACTTATCATTACCATCATTCCGGCCAGGAGCAGGATCACATTAAGGTCGATTCGAGCAAAGGCACTTCCCTGATCCACTATACCGGTTGCCAGCATGATGGTAGCGCCGACCACCGCAACTAAGGAACGGTCGATCTTATCGGTTGCAATTGCTATGTAGCTGGCAACGAATATAGCGACGGCGATCCAGGCTTGGGTGCTCATGGGATCAGGTGATCATAAACATTGCATCTAATTGCCCGCCAGCACGAAGTAGCGCAGCCAGACGTAGAGGCTTGCAAGAACCAAAGACACGATAGCGATAGGCAAGCCTTTTTTGGTGAACATGCCGAAGGTTATCTTGTGCCCTGAACGACCAGAGATACCTGCAACAACCATGTTCGCAGCGCTTCCTATCATGGTTCCGTTTGCTCCAAGGCAAGCACCAAGCGCAAGCGACCACCACAAAGGCTCGATGGGCTCGATACCCTGGGCGGCGAGACCGTGAATTACAGGGATCATCGTAAGCACAAAAGGCACCGCCGAGGTAACCATCGTCAGAATCGCCGCTCCCCACATTATCACCATCGAGGCGAAAAGCAGATTGCTCCCTGTAAGGGCGACCAGGAGGTCGAGAAGAACCTTGATTACGCCGGCAACCTCAAGCCCGGCGATCATTATGAACATACCTATGAAGAAGAAGAGCGTTGGCCAGTCGATCTCGGCCAGAAGGGTCTCCACCGGATCGATCTTCTGCTTCTTGGGAGGGAGCTGGGATAGGAGCAAAAGGAGTGCCGCACCCCCCAGGGCTACGGTGGCGGGTTTTACATCAAGCATCCCATGAAGCACGAACGCAACGAAAACAACCGCCAGCACCCCCACGGATTTCCACAAAAGGAACTTGTCCCGTATGGCTTTGCGAGGCTGAAGCGAAGCCAGAGCTGAAACGTTGGGAGGAGTTCTGCGAAGGGACTTTCCGAAAAGACCCGTGCCCATAAGGATGAAAATCACAAGTATGATCAGGATCAGAGGGGCCATGTTCGTAAGGAAATCAAGGAAGCTCAGATTGGCAGCACTTCCCACCAGGAGATTGGGCGGGTCACCGATAAGGGTGGCCGTACCTCCTATGTTGGAGGCCATGGTCTCGGAGATCAAAAGCGGCACAGGGTCGATGCGCAGTGCGTCCGCAACAAGAAGGGTCATTGGACCTATAAGCATCATGGTGGTTACGTTGTCCAGGAAAGAGGAAACAATTGCCGTGACCAGGGAGAGGGTAACGAGGAGAAGGATGGGTTTTCCTCCGGTGAGCTTGGCGGTGGAAAGTGCAAGCCACTCGAAAAGACCTGAGCGCTTCACTATGTTCACGGTAATCATCATCCCTGCGAGAAGGAAGATCACGTTGAGATCTATATGCCTGAATGCGTTTGACTGATCTATCAGACCTACTATGAGCATCAGAGCTGCCCCGACAAGTGCTATGATAGTACGGTCTATTTTTTCAGTGGCTATGGCGATATAGCTTGCGATAAAGATCGCAGCCGCTATCCAGGCCCCAGAAGTCATCAATACTTAAGTGCGCATTACCTTGGTTATGATGTCGCGCAGTGAGATCATCCCCAGGTAGCTTCCCTCCTTGGTGACCACCAGGGCGTTCTCCTTGTGATGCAGCAGAAGGCTTGTTACCTCAACTATGGAAGCCGTTTCCTCTACCTCGATGTAATCTTTGGTCATAACCGAATCCACCGGCATGCGGTCCTCCTCGTGCAGAAAGCGGTCGAAGGGCTCGAACTCGGAGAGAAATCGTAATCCTCCAATCATGCGGGCGTACTCGGGCATCGCCGCATGGAGGAGATCGGAGCAGCGAACCACCCCCACCACCTTCTCAGCTGTGTTTAATACCGGCAGGGTCAGGATATCATTGCGGAAGAAAAGGTCAGCCACCTGTTTCAAAGTCATTCCCAGGTAAGCAGGCTCGGTGCTTCGGGCGATATCGCCGGCGCAGAGGCGTTCGGTAACCACGAGATCGGTTTCCTTTATCGTCTCTATGTATTGATCGGGATCTTTAGCCGAGACCAGCTTAGAAAGTATGCCTTCCATCCTGGCCAGGCGGGCAAGCACCCCGAGGGTTTTGAGATAAAGCTTGGAGACCCGTTTCGGTTCGAGAAGCAAAAAGACCGCCTTAACCGGCTTGCCGTCAGGGGTGGGGTTTTCGAGCCCTTCAGGGAAGATACCAACACCTATGGTTAGCTCGGATACCTCGTCCGATCGCGCGTGCGGAAGGGCAAAGCCCCGGCCAACTATCGTGGATACCAGCCGCTCGCGGCCGAGCACCTCATCTATCAGTCGCATCTGATCTACCTGCGGCTTGTCGCGTACCACCAGCGGCACCAGAAGCCGGATCGCTTCCTCAAGATTCTTCGCCTCCAGGTTAAGAAAAACCCGGTTGGGCTGGATAAGATGAACTAGCTTCACATCTGCCTCTGGAGAGAAGCTTAGGCCGAACAAGCCGCTTGTCAAGACCACCTTGAGCTTGACACTGACTTCCTGTCTCGATATAATCGCAGGTAAGACAGGTTCGCTGTCCATCGGGGCGTGGCGCAGATCGGATAGCGCACTAGCTTGGGGTGCTAGGGGTCGCTGGTTCAAATCCAGTCGCCCCGATACTTAAGCTTCGGGCGGGTTCTTATAACCCGCTCGAAGCTTTTTGAAGTTACTTCAATAGAGGCGAGTTCGGCGGAATTCGCCTCTGACACTTTAGCGATCTGCGATTGCTGCTTCAGGTAGGTGGTCAAGGACTCCTCTGCCTTCTCGCGGTAAACCTCGCCTGCAACGTGAAGCTCAAGGAGTTGACTCACTGATGGATTTCAACGCCGATGTAATCAAAATCGCTTGTCTAAATGTCACGGATTTACGAGGGGGTAACGTGGGGTTAACGCGCTCCATGGCGACTTATGTGTAACGCTTCCCTCGTCAGGGTAGCCGGCAGAGTCGGCTCCCTTTTTATTGACATATCGATGCTAAGCCTTATGATTGTCTGAATAGTTTATGAAAGGAGGGCTAGTCTCATGATTCAAAACGCGGTCTGGTTGGTAAGTTTTATTTTAGCGCTGCTTTCTTTGATTTTCGGCGTCCTCAACTGCTTCTTTGGGTATCGTATCTTCAAGATACTGTTGGGGATCTGGGGTTTTATGCTGGTGGCTTTGATCGCAGGATTCGTTGCACATATTCTAAATGCGCCTCTCTTCTTAGTGATTCTGGCGGCTTTACTCGGGGGCATCATAGGTGCTGTTTTGATGGTAGCTTTCTATCTTGTAGGCGTATTTGTAATAGGTGCAGTTTTTGGTGTCCTGTTAGGTTACGTGTTAGGAATTACGCTAGGCGGAACTTATCCGGCTATCCTGGTGGTGCTTGCAGTTATAGGTGGGGTACTGGCTGTCATCTTCCAAAAGTTAATGATAATACTCGCCACTTCCTTCTCAGGATCGTGGGGGATTGTTGCAGGGATTTTCTCCTTCTTTGGTTGCTCCCTTAATCCCATAGATGTATTCCGGGACCCCTGGATAATTCGGCATGCTCCGGCCCGTTGCTATGTTATGTTGCTGTGCTGGGTTGTGCTGGGGCTGGTGGGGATTTTGGTTCAGTACAAGGTTACTGCCCGCAGGAAGCTGGAGAAACAAAGCGTGGATTGATGTGCGTATCGATCTCTTCTTTAATTCGGGCATCTTTCGAGGTTGGGAGCACTTAGCTCAGGCTGGCTTTTTGGCGGAGTTCATCGAACGAGCTGCGTATCTCGGCGTTGAGACGTTTTATCTCTTCCTTGCGGTCAACTATCTCCTTGCGGGGGTAGATGGGCGGCGCGATATAGACCTCTATCTTTCGGTTGAAGATATTGTGCGCCACAGAGCCAAGACCCTCCAGTGTTTCGCCTATGCGGGGACCCGATCCGATCTGGGGACCGAGTGCCAGATTCTTTAGATAGACGGTTACGATAGGCACCCCTGATTTAAAGGCAAGATAGGCGGCGCCGTTGTATATCTCAGGCATGGAGCTGTCCCTGGACATGTGTCCGGCAGGATAAAGCGCCAGGCTCTGTCTGTGTCCAAGAAGCGCAAGCGCACGCTTGATCCCCAGGAGGTTACACGCTCCCATCTCCCGAGCCACCGGGATCATGTCGCAGAAGAAGATCATGAAGAAGCGGATGAAGCGGCCCTGGAACCACTTCCGGGCCGCCAGCAGGAATAGCCTGCGTTTAAGCGCGATCTGAAGAATAATGGAGTCCGCGCCGGTCACGTGGTTGGCCACCACGATAGCGTTACTGCGAAGTTCTCTCCACATCTCCTCGCCGAAAACCTTGATCCGCACCAGACGGCCGTAGAAACCGATAAATACCTTTTTAATCGTGGTGAAGAACGTATAAAGCTCCGAGGGCCACAGCATTGCTCCACCGTGCTGCTTCATTCTCTTACTCTAATCAATAGCGCTCATTTGTCAACTTTGGTTTTGACTGTAAACTTTTAATCAATGGAATCGAAAAGCCCTTGTGAGATTGCCTGCGCTTGACAAAACACTCGCCGGGAGTAGTCTGAGCATTATGGATCAGTTCGTTTGTATCCATACCTGCGGCCGCGAGGAAGCAGTAGTGATTGCGGGACTGCTCAGTGCTTCAGAGATTGAGGTGCATCTTATCGAGGAGGCACCCGCTCACCTGCGTCCGTTCTCCGCAAAGAAGACGATGGTGCGGGTTATGGTCCCGCGTGAGGCGGCCGGGTTTGCCTACCAGATTATCCAGGACGCTCAGGATAAGGACTTCTTAGAGTTCGAGCAGAGCGCAGAACTATAGACCACCCCGCAAAAATGCTCCGCCTTTTTGCGGGGACCCCGAACTTAACACCCCACGCCGTTACTTCGTAACGCCGCGGGGACCCCAATAGTGCTCCTTTTTGCCTGTGGCAAAAAGATCGCAAAAACATCCTCCTTTTTCTCCTGCGGAGAAAAAGATCGAAATCAGAATCATAGGGGGCGCCGAGGGCGCCCTTTTATTCCCTACTGCGATCTTTTATCCCGAAGGGATAAAAGGAGCATGTATCCCTTCGCCTTCAACCAGCCAGCGGTAGGTGCGTTCGATTCGGTCCCAGTTTTCCTCCCGGTCAAGCGACCAGTAGCGGCCTATGACGCCCGCAACCTGTCCGACACCAAGCTCCCTGCACTCGGATTCGATCGTCCCTATGTAGTGCGCACCGGCCTGGGGACGCTCGCCGCGCCTGCCAAGCATCGCATGCACGTAGACCGGTGAAACCTTCTGCTGCTGGCAGAGTCTCAGCAAGGCCCTGAGGTGCTCCACCGACCCGTGCGAGGAGTAGAAACTCACTATACCCAGAAGGTGAAGCGCGACTCCTTTTCTCCTGGCTTCCTCTATGGCCCACAGGAACGCTTCGTTTTTTGCAAACGAACCGTCGGCAATCGCCTTATCGATCCTTACCCGATCCGAGAGTACGCGCCTGCCCGCCCCTATGTGAAGATGTCCTGCCTCGGAGTTGCCTACACTCTTATCAGACAGCCCAACCGCCTCGCCTGCGGCGGCAAGAAGCGTGTGCGATCTGTCGGTACAAAGCTCATCGAAGTTGGGGGTTCGAGCCTTGCCGATCATGTTGCCGTAGACCTCGTCGTTATGCCCCCAGCCGTCAAGGATCAAAAGAAGCAGACGCTCTGTCTTGGGAGCCTTACCTTCGATCAAGCTTTGCCCGGTCATCTCAGCTGGTTGAGCAAGACCCAGGAGATCAAGGATGGTTGGAGCAACGTCAGCGAGTTCGCCTTCATCACGCAGGGTGAATCCTTCCTCGTCCACGATGAACGGGACAGGGCTACGGGTGTGGCCCGTATCCACCGTCCCGTCCGGGTAAAGCCAGCGCTCAACCGTGCCGTGATCCGCGGTGATCACCGACGTCACCTTCTTCTCGCGCGCGCATCTTAATATCCGTCCCAGGGCCTCGTCCACCGTCTGGACCGCACGAAGAACCGCATCCTCGTTCTCAAAGTGCCCTACCACGTCTACGTTGCACAGGTTGACGATCACGACGTCCGCGGTTGGGTCGGCCAGCAGCTTCAAGGTTTGCTCCGCGACTTCCGCCGCCGACATCTCGGGGGCCTGATCGAAGGTCGCCACGTCCTTGCGAGTGGGGATAACTATGCGCTCCTCCCCTGGGTATGGCTCCTCTCTTTTGCCGTTCAGAAAGTACGCCAGGTGCATGGCCTTCTCGGCTTCTGTAATCTTGCGTACGCGCTTGCCTGCCTTCGATAGCACCTCACCCAGTGTGTTCTTGATCCCTTCTAAAGGGGGGAAGGCCGCACGGACATTCAAGTCTTTTTTGTATCGAACCATGGTGACGAACGAAAGCTCGAGGTCTCGTGTAGGAAAGTGCGGGAACCTCTTCTGGGTGAGCGCTTGGGTGAGCTCAATCTCTCGTTCACCGCGGATGTCGTAGAAGATGACTCCATCGCCCATAGCGACGCGTCCGATCGGTTTGCGCCCTTCGTCAACGAGCACATGCGGCTCGAGCAGCTCGTCCTCCTGGCCCCCTTCGTAGGCCGCAAGGATTGCCTGTGCCAATGGAGTGGTGTTGGATTCACTCATGTTACTTTGTCCATTCTTCCTCTTTTCCATTTAATCGATAGGAAGTATATCCAAGCGGGAAGGATTTGGCAACCGATTCGTAAATCTTAAAGATGGCCTGAGATGCAGACAATCTACATTTAAGGGTTGACAACCCATGAATACGGGTTATTATATTTATTGAGGATAAGAGGTATCCTCAATAGGCATCACGAATAAAACCACAACCAAGGAACAAGGTGGTGATGAAAACATTGTCTTTACTTTTGGTGCTCTTCTGGGCGGCTGTTCCGTTGTGGGCGGCCCCGGATAACGGCGATGTGAAATGGCAATACGGAACCGGCAAGAGCGTTACCTCGTCTGCCGCCATAGGCTCAGACGGCACCATCTACGTCGGGTCATGGGACAACCACATCTACGCGATCGACCCTGACGGCAGTCTCAAATGGCGCTACGAAACCGGCAACCGGGTGTATTCCTCCCCAACTGTAGGCTCGGACGGCACCGTCTATGTCGGGTCAACCGATTCCTGCATCTATGCGATCAACCCTGACGGCACGCTTCTGTGGGGCTACAAAACCGGTGGCCCGGTGCTTTCCTCCCCTGCGGTAGGCTCGGACGGCACCATCTATATCGGGTCACATGATCACTACCTCTATGCGATCAACCCCGACGGCACGCTTGGGTGGCGCTACGAAACCGGCGGTCAGGTACCCTCCTCGCCTGCGATAGGCTCGGACGGAACCATCTATGTCGGGTCGCAGGATAGCTACGTGTATGCGATCAACCCTGACAGCACTCTAAAGTGGCGCTACAATACCGGTAAAGGGCTGGACGCCTCGCCTGCGTTGGATTCGAACGGTATCATCTATATCGGGGCGCGTGGTACCGGCATGGGCTCAACTGACGGCTATCTTTATGCAATCAACCCGGACGGCACTCTTGGGTGGCGCTACCAAACCGATAACCTGGTGTATTCCTCCCCTGCTGTGGGTCCGGACGGCACCATCTACATCGGCTCCAACGATCACTATCTGTATGCGATCAATCCTGACAACACGCTCAAATGGCGCTACGAAACCGGCGACCTTGTAAAGTCCTCCTCCCCTGCTGTAGGCTCGGACGGGACCATCTATGTCGGCTCATGGGACCACTATCTTTATGCGATCAATCCTGACGGCACGCTTGGGTGGCGCTGCGAAACCGATGGTACGGTGGAGTCCTCACCTGCGGTGGGTCCGGACGGCACCATCTACATCGGCTCCAACGACGGCAATCTCTACGCCCTTGAGGGTTCCTCGCGAGGGTTGACCTCTTCTGCATGGCCCAAATTCCGCCACGACCGCATCAATACCGGTCGGTTCGACTACATTGACCCGCCGGTGGCCGACTTCACGGCAGACCCTACATCCGGCGAGCCGCCGCTCACCGTAACATTCACCGATCAAAGCGCAGGTCTGGTGACGTGGTGGTACTGGGACTTTGGCGACTCATTTACCTCTGCCGAGCAGAACCCGGTTCATACCTACGAGGAGCGGGGGCTTTACACGGTGAGCCTGGCGGTGCAAGGCATCGGCGGCGCAGATACCCTGGTCAAAGAGGACTATATCCTGGTTGGAGAACTGCCGGTGGCCGAGTTCGGAGCCGATCCCACCGAGGGATGCGCTCCCCTTACGGTTCGCTTTAAAGATGCATCAACGGGCTTTCCTGACAGTTGGTTCTGGGAGTTCGGCGACGACTCCACCTCCCAGGACCAGGGCCCGGTCCATGACTACCAGGGCCCCGGACCCTATACCGTATCCCTGACGGTCACTAACCCGTGCGGGGAAGATACCGAGACAAAGCAGGACTACATCAAGATACTCGCCTCCGACATCCTTGTTCTCCCCGCTTCCATCTTCGCAGAACTCGAACAGGGAGAGAGGGAAACCACCGGTCTCTATTTGGTCAACATCGGGATGTGTTTTTTAACCTTTAACATAGAGGAAAACGAAGCCCCTCCAGCTGCGCGTTTGGGGTCCAAAAAGGCACGTAGAGAGTCGAAGCGGAGAGCTCTGCAGGTTGGGGGTTACGTACTTGCCGATCTTGACTGGCTCTCCTTTAGCCCTTCTGGAGGCGAGGTTGATCCTCGGGACTACGAAGCCGTTGAGGTGACTTTTGAGTCGGGGGACCGTCAGCAACCCGGGCTCTATGTGGGTTACCTCGTGATAACGTCCAACGACCCTGACCCGGAAGACAACCCTCTTTCTATTGTATGTTCGCTTCTGGTCAACCAGAAGTCGGAGGCTGAAGAATTTGCAACCGTACCGGATCATTTCTTCCTGGAGCCGAAATTTGCCAACCCGCTTCGCGGCACCTCCCAGCTGGAATTCTCCTACGGCTTGCCTTACACGGCCGCGATTAACATCTCGGTATACAGCGTTGACGGGCTTCTGGTCAGGACGCTTCAGCAAGGCAGGATTTCCGTAGGTTATCACCGGCTTACCTGGGATAAACGAGACGACAGAGGCACGCAGGTGGCCGCAGGCATCTACTTCGTGCGGATGGCGGCAAAGGGGTTCAAGAATACACGCAAGGTAGTTATTCTCGATTAGCCCCGGCCTTTGGGTAAAACAATAGCCCCTGGGGATTAGTCCGCGATCCAGGTGCCAATCTCCGTCTTTCTTGGTTGCGCGATTCCGACGAGGGTTGAGTATTGCTAAACCCCTTATCCCGATTAAAGTTCGGTAAACACCAATCAAAGGAGGAAGTCATGTTGAAGCCAGACAAAGCAGGCAATATCCGTCTGACCCCATCGCCGTTCCTTAAGGTCGTTCTTGTGGTTATAGCCGCGGCCTTATGCCTTATCGCCCTGCGCGGTTTTTGGGGACCTTCTTCGCTTTACGCGCAGTCAGGCGGCGAGATGGACGTGAACATCAAGACCATCGGCGGCACCTACGTGTACGGATCCATCCCGGTATCGGTGGACATAGAGGAGTTCCCCTACTCGGCTCTCAAGGTTGAACTCACGGGAGATTAGAAGGAATAACTAAGGACTAAAGACTCGGCAGAACGAATCAGCGCAGGCTTGACAGGGCTGCCAACCTCCATAGACTTCCCCTATGGGTTTGTTGATTCTCACTTTGCTCTTCGCCCAGTATGCCGATGTGTACGTGCCTCATGAGCCGCTGGATGTCGAGTCGGGTGCTTTGCTGGTTACCGGTTCGTTCAAGCTTGACGTCGTGTATCGCTCTTCAAGCGGCAACCCCGACTTCTCTTCGCCTGTGGTAAGCAGCCTTGCTCATTCTCTCGACGGCTACAACGAGATCGGCATCGGCCTTCCCTGGTTCAGAGTTGCGGGCGACAGCGCGAATCACGTCTTTATTGGCAACATAGAGGCCTACTACAAGCGCCGCATCCTGGGTTCCTTGCGTTGGGGGTATCTTGCCGCAAAGCTCGAAACCCGGCTGCCCACCTCGCCGGACACCCTTGGGGTAAGGGACAGCCTGGGGGGCAGGAGTTCGCATTACAGCTTTGCTCTTGCCTATACGTATGAATTGCCGTTACTCGCTCAATACAACGATCTCTTCGGCAGGCTTCCCCTTGTGGGAACGGTTGCCCTTGAGGACCGGTTCCTGAATTGGGATCACGCCGCAGGCGAAGGCAAGTTCGGCACCTCCTTTGGCTGGGGAGCGGCTTTGGAGGTTCTGCCGCTGGATTACGCCTTTATCGGTGCGTCTATTAGCGGTGGAAACGATGAGGTAAGCTTCGGCCCGCATCTCGGCTTCCGGTGGCACTGGCTTGATCTCGGAGCCGCCTGGCGCCTGAGCGAGGGATCGGATCGCTTCGACTTCCACCTGAGGCTTTACCTCTAGGTGGCCGGGAGGGCTATCCTGCAATGAAGAAGGTTGCGGCCTTCATAATCCTCGCGTTCCTCTCCTTTACAACCATCTCCGCAGCCGACGCCCCGCCCGCATCCATACACCTTAAGTTAGGCAAGGATATCCTTGCTGTGGCTGAACCAGTTCTTTTGATGGTTGAGGTGAATAATAATTCTGGAAGCGATCTGTTGTTAGACAATCTTTCCATGTTCACTCTTGAGCGAAATCCATATCGGTTTTCCCTTACTCTGATTGCGCCGGATGGCCAGGAATGGCCTTATGATCCTTTTTCTCAGATAGATGTACTTTACTCAGCCAGCGCCAAACTGTATTTTTTCCTTCCTCCGGGGGAATCGGCATCCGACATTATGCTTTTATGGTGGACTTGCTTCTTGCCCGATGATTATCAGGTAGCCCTTGAGAAACTCCCTCCCGGACCCTATAAACTATTTGCGACTTACCGTTTGCCTAAGCAGAAGGAATCGGAGGTTTCGATCCTCTATTCAGACACTTTTGAATTCGTGTTCCTGCCGGTTCAGAAAGAGTATATTCCTGTCCTTATCGAAATGGATTCTCTGTATTTTTATCTGAACGGGGGTCTTAAGCGTGGACTCAGAGACGAAGCTTTTCAAAGGATAACGCGCATCAAAGATTCTCAATCGCCGTACAGTGAAGCCGCACATGTAAAGTCGGTATACACTAATACCGATATGACTAATTATAAGATGGAAAAAGAGCGCTTTAACAGGGTGTATCCGAATTCAGCGTTCGAGCCATTCCTGGTAAAACGGCAGTTTATCCTAGCACAACTAAAAGGTTTATCCAACGAAATGGATTCTCTTTTAGGTGTTTATAGCAACCTTTCTCCGACAGACTATAGAGTGCTCAAGGAGCAAAACAAGATTAAGCTTATTACTGCCGAGGAGGCGCGCGACAAATGAAGCGTTTCCTCCTTCTCCTTTCGATCCTTTCCGTCGCCCTTGCCGCTCAGGACGTCCTTGAGGACCAACGGGAGCCGTGGACGATTGGGGTGGCGCTTTCAGGCGGGGCCGCACTCGGGCTGGCGCACGTCGGCATCCTCAAAGTTCTCGAAGAAGAGGGCATCCCTATCTCCTACATATCAGGCACCAGCATGGGCTCGATCGTCGCCGGCATGTACGCAGCAGGCTACACCCCGGATGAGATGGACAGCATCCTTACGACCGTGGACTGGTCGGCGCTCTTCTCCGACCGTATCCCCGAGGATCGCATGACGCTTGCCCGCCGCGAGGAGGGGCACCGCAACATCGTGGAGATAAGCCACCGCTGGTTCATCCCGCACATCCCTTCAGGCGTGGTCTCGCTTCAGAACGTGGAGATACTTTTGACCGAGCTTCTCGCCGAGGCCGCCTACGACGCGAACTACAACTTCGACAGCCTGGCCATACCCTTCCGCTGCGTGGCCGCGGACGTTACCTCGGGCGAAAAGGTAGTGTTCAAAGAAGAGAGCATGGTTGATGCGATACGCGCCTCGATCGCGATCCCCGGGGTATTCTCTCCGGCCAGAGTGAAAGGTCGCGATTTCATCGACGGCGGCACGGTCATGAACCTGCCGGTTGAGCCTCTTTTGGAGTTCGAACCTGGCTTCATCATCGCCTCCGACGTGATTCGCTGGACACCCGAGGCGCGCAACATCATCGACGTGGTTACCCGCACCATGGCGATCGTCACGGAGCAGAACCGCCGCGAGCAGCGCAAGCTGGCGTCCGTAGTCCTCTATCCGAACGTGGACCGCTTCCTTCCCTCGGACTTTGCACGCGCCAGGGAGCTCGTGGCCGCAGGCGAGGCAACGGCACGCGTGGCCATGCCTGCCATGAAGCAGCATCTGGGGGATCATCCCTTGGTGCTCAGGCGCAACCCGCTTTACCCTCGTCCCAAGCCCTTAGTTAAGAAAGTTCGTATCGAGGGACTGCGGGTGACGCGAGAGGTATTTGTTCGCCGCCACATAGCAACGCGTGTCGGGGACAGTCTTGACTTCAAGGTGCTGGTTGCCGACCTCGAGCGTCTGCGTGAGACGGGCCTGTTTCGACATGTGAGTCATCGCCTGGAGTTTGTTGACTCCTCGGTGGACGTGATCTTTACCTTGGTGGAGGAGGACTACGGCCTGTATGGAATGGGTCTTTATTACGACAACCCTCGCGGTTTTGCCGTGAGATTTGAGGTTGCGCAGGGGAACCTTTTGGGCACCGGTGCGCGGGTGGGGTTCAGCACGATTCTGGGAGAGCCTCAGGACTGGCGAGTCGGACTTACCGGGGCACGTTTCTTTGCATTGCCCTTCACCTACAGGATCCAGGGTTACCGGAACGTCACCCGTCACTCGTTCTACGATCATGGGTACTGGCTTTTTGACTATATTACGTGGACGTGGGGGGCTGAGGCAGAGTTCGGTTATTCCCTGGGGCGCACCGGTTACTTCACGATTGGATACGCTCACCGTAGCCACTACCACCAACTACCCTCGATCGTGGGTGACGTGCAGAGGGAGGAGGTTGTAACCGGCCCGACCCTGCGAGTTCGGGTTTCAACGCTTGACGATCTGAGCTTCCCCAACCGGGGATTCGATCTTGCGTTTTCATCAAAACTTGGCCTTCTCAACGAGACCTCCACTGAGGGTTTCTTCAAAGGAGAACTGAAAGCCGGGCGTTATTTTCAGTTCGGGGATCGTGTAGTTCTGGGGACTCGGTTGGCCTACGGAGCGGGGTTTGACACCCTGCCGAGGGCAGAGTTCTTCAGGCTCGGCGGAGCCGATCTTTTAGGGGCGCGTGAGGAAGAGTTCGCGGTCGAGGAGTACCTGAGTGCACGGGTAGTTTTGGCCTACAGGCTCTTCGATCTCATGGGGAACAGACGCTATCCATTCAGGGTCGAGTTGATTACCGATATCGCGGCCTTCAATCCCTTCTTCAGGGGTGAGGGGGTTATGGAGGCTACGTTCATGGGCGCCGGATTAGGGATAGGTACGCGCACCCCCATAGGTCCGGTAAGGGCCTGGCTTGGGCTTTCATCAACCCGCAAGGTCAGCTTCAAGGTAGCGGTGGGTGTGGAGCCCAGCGAACGGATATGAGATAGGAGTTCTTTCCCACCTTTACGCAAGCCTTTGCGTTTTAGTTCCCTCTGGACAGCATTTTATTCTCGGTAGATTGTATCGAAGAAAACGCAGGCCAGCCCCAGGGTCGGCCTTGGATAGATTGGCAATTAAAATTCTACCTTTTCTTCGAAGAAGCGGTCTTATTTGGAGCGGTTTTCTTCTTTGAGACAGGCTTCTTTTTTGCGGCATGCGAGGGTTTGGTTTCATGTGCGGCGAGTTTGCGTTCCAGACGCTCGATGCGATGCTTCAGTGCGTCGATCTCCTTCATTCTAACGACGCCGGCCTTGTTCAGACCTTTCTTAACGCCTTCGTCGATCTTTTTTGCGATCTCCTTGCGGGTGCGGTCGGCGTCGGAGAGAAGTTTTGCGGCAAGTTTTTTGCCCTGAGCGGCAGAGATCTCGCCCCTCTTGACAAGCCTTTCTATGCCTTGTTCTATCTTTTCCTTGGTTGCGGTGACGGTTCCCAATCCCAGGAATGCAACCTTCTTAAGGAACTCTTCCATTACTCCTCCGAGTTTGGGTTTAGGGGCAATTGTAGTGTTATTTATCGCCGATGCAAGCAGAAGAAAAAGAAACGGGCGCTCACGCCCGCTTCTTTAAATCCCTGATGGATCAGAATCCGGTCTTCGACTGCATCTCCGAGATGCCTTGGATCTTGGCAATGTATTGAAAGTCAACGCTTAATTTTACAACCCCGACGCCTTCGGCGCGCCATTGGGTTGCAGCCGAATCCACATCGGCATCAGGGAGATTGATCTGGATTATGAGGCAGTTGAATGTTCCTGCAGGCACTTTGGCCTCGCCCTGATCGATTACCTTGAAGTGGGCCGGGTATTCAGTGGGAACGTTTGGGATCTCTATGGGCAAGGCAAGGTTTCCATCCCACTCGACACCCACGGCAAGGTCCTGAGGCTCGACCATGCTCGGTTTGTCTGCATCTTTCGTGGTGTAAAGGTATACCGAGTCATCAGTTACGTAATAGTAGTTGCGTGAGATGATGAGTCCTGTCCCGCTGCCTGAGGTGTCGGTTGAAACCTCAACCGGCCAGACCAGCTTGCCATCCTCACGCTTCTCCCACGGTTTCACGGCGTTGGTGGTAGAGGAACTGTTTGTGTCGGAGCCTATCAACGGGACACTCCACGAGTATTCCTCGACGGTCGTCCACTGATTGCCCTCGGCCAGGGGCAAGAAGCGGGCAGGGATAGGTTCTTCTTCCTTCTTGCAGGAGAAAAGCATTATGACTGCAAATCCTGCCGCAAGCAGTAACTGCTTCTTCATAGTTATCCTCCTTGGGTTAATGGTTCCCCTCATGATCGAAGAATAGGGGAGGTTGTGTGCTTGTCAACCCCTTATCCTCAGTCCCATACGAACTATGGATTCAATTCTCCTTGTTATACTTCTAATTGCGATCTTTCTTCCGAAGGAAGAAAGGAGCATTTATTGGGTTGACAACCGCGTTTTTATCGCTAAAGTCAGAGTCAAGGAATAAGGAGGATTAACTACTATGAAGGTTTACCGCGCATCACTTGCCGCGCTCCTCGTGGCGTGCGTTTTTGTGGCCTGCGAGAAGGCCAAGTATACCGAGCCTGTCTGGAAGGTAGGAGACTGGGCAGAATACGAAGCCACCGGTGGAACTCTGGTAAGCTACACCCTGCGCTATGCCATCACCGGCGTTGACACCGTTAAGGGCGAGCCCTACTACTGGTTTGAGATGATAGGTTCGAGAGGCGAAAGCAAATTCATCTACAAGATGCTTGTTCCCTACGGTTACCGCGGCGTTGCCGAGCGGATGATCACCAAGGTTGCAGATCAGCTCATCGAGATGCCTCAGAGCGAGGGTCTGGCCGAGTACCCCCCCGGGGAAAACCGACCTTACCTGTATCTCGCCGGTGAGGTCAACGCCGGCAAGATCGGCGAGGAGAAGATTACCGTTCCGGCGGGCAAGTTCTCAACCATTCACTCGCGAGTTAATGACATCAGATATAGTACAGTTGGATCATTGGTAGGCGACACAATAGTTGAGAAATTGGTGAGCGACACCACCGAAATTGAGGTATGGGTGAGCGATGACATACCTGTGTTGGGAATCGTAGCGCTGAAATCACCTCGGGAAGAGATGAGGCTTGTATCTACCGGGTACGACGCAACAACTGCAATTACTGAAGAGATCCTCCCGGCAGGGCCTATAGAGTTCGAATAATGGGCGATAGAGGAGTCGAACCTCTGACCTCTGGTATGTGAGACCAGCGCTCTAACCAACTGAGCTAATCGCCCGGAGAAAGGAAGTATATGGAAGAGATGCAAGAAGTCAAATTCCCTCAGGAGTCGGTGAGTGAGGCGTTGAGGCGGGAGTTGGACGCTTTGAAGGCGGAGTATCCTGAGATCACCTCTGCCGCCGTCGTCTCCTCTGACGGATTCCTTATGGCTGTTCGTCCCGAGGGCTCTGCCGACGAGCGGCTGGCGGCGATGAGTGCGTTTCTCTTGAACTCCGCACGTAAGACCGGTGACGGCATGGGCTGGTCCGAACTCGGCTATCTCCTTGTTAACCACCCCGAAGGCTATCTCCTGGTGGCCGAGGCAGGAAAGGCTACGATCACCCTTACCACCTCACCCAGGGCCAAGTTGGGGCTCTTGCTTTACGATATCAAGGAGGCGGCGAAAAGGGTCAAGCAAAAGCTTGAAGGCGACTAGGCACTAGGTTCAGGGCCATCGGTTTCTCTCAAACCAGGGCGTGATGTTTATAAGCTCGCGGGCACAAAAAGGTGAGGCATGAGCAAGTTACGTTTGATTAACACGTTATTCTTCACCGGTTTTCTTCTGCTAACAATGGGTTGCAAACGCAAACCGCAGGATGTTGGCTCAACCGAGGAGATTGTGGACACTACAAAACTCAGTGCGCTTGCCCCGGAGGTTTCAGCGCATCTTGCGGAAAAGGCGATCGTTGCGGATCAGCTTGTTTTCGAGGTTCCCTCCCCTGATTCAAGATACATCGCCCTTGGCCTTGATTCCACGGTTCGTTTCGGACCGGGCGACGAGATGTGGCCTGATGAGCTGCCATCGAATTGGTACGGGGTGCGCAACCGCAATATCCTGTTTCTTTACGATCCCTCGGCAGATACCCTGCATAAACTGGCTGAATGCGAGGAGGTTGTGAACCTTTACGATAGAGAAACCTCCCAGCCGGTTCAACCCGAACGCAAGGACAAATTGGGGGCGGTTATGTGGTCTCCTGACGGTAAAAACCTGCTTCTGCTCAAGGACCGCATCTCAGACGGGGTAAGCGACCAGGATGTGCTGATCTTTAGCCTGGGGGAAGAGGAGCCGGGCTTTTTGGATCTTTTCGGGGTCTGGCGCCAGCTCATGAAGACCTATCCAGGGACGAAAGGGACCAGGGTGGAGGAGATCGGCTGGGCTACCGAGGCTACGATCAGGATCGTCCTCTCAATGAGGGGGATGCCTTCGGCCCGACATGAGTTTATCTTCGATGCCCAAAACGGCAAGGTTCTTTCTGCAAAGAAGATAAACTCAACCTGATCATCATTTGCGTAGAACAATTCGTGTCCATGGTCAAAACATCGCCACCAGGTATGAGGGGGTTGAGGTGGTCGAGAAGGACGACTGGGAAGAGTATGAACTCATCATCGAGTTGATTGTAACCCAGGGATTAATCCGTAGGGGCACGGCATGCCGTGCCCCTACTACTACCCTTTACCATGGCAACCATTTCTTGCGCACGAACTAACATCCCTTGACATTCAGGCTTTTCAGCTTATCTTAAGGTTAATATGATCTTAGAGCTAGTTTCAGACTAGGAGTTTTTGTGAGCGATTATTTAGATAGTCTTCAGGCGCGGCTTGCAGTCCAGCGATTGAGCCCTCTCCAGGCACGCGATGGAATACTTGAAAGCTACGTCGTTACCAATCACAAGGCCGCAAAGGCAGGCCTTGGCGATGTGGCGATCGAAGCCGAGGATGAGGAGGTTCTTGAAAAGGTCCGCAGGATGATGAGCGATCTCTTTGCCGAACGTGGTGGCGATTTCCAGGCTCCCTCGATCAGCGAGTTGCGCAGCATCAGACACACGATGGATCTCAAGCTCCGCTTTACCGAGTTGCCCCCGGAGATAAACGAAACGCACGATATGGTCTGTGAGATCCTTCTGGAGAAGGCCGGCGAGTCGGTATTTGAGGTGGAGGGTCCTGAAGCGGCACCAGCCCAAGCCGAGGATTTTACCGAGGCTGCTGCCCCGGCTGGAGTCGAGAGTGCAGAGGCGTCTTTCACCGATGCGCTGACCCAGGAGATTGCCGCGACTCTGGACGAGAAGGCCGGCGATGCGATCACGGAAAGCCCGTTTGAGGCCACACTGCGGCAGCGCCTGGCGCTCGACAGGCTTAGTCCCGAGGATGCACGTGACGGGATTATAGAGTGCTTTGTTGCAACCCGTCGTAAGAGCCTTGCCCCGGAAGGCGCGGGGACCGAGTCCGCCGCAGCGCTTCAGGGAAGGTTTGAGACCCGCGTAAGGGGAATGATGCGGGAGTTCTTTGCCTCGCAAGGTGCTTCGTTCGATGAACCTCGGATAGAGTTATTGGAGAAGGCGAAATCCTACCTTGAGGAAAGACTTGGGATTCAGGGCTTGCCTGGCGGCATTCTGGCCGAGCACAACAAGATATGCACCGAGTTGATTTCTAAAGGCCGCAGGTTCCTTGAAGGCGTGGCAGTGGAGATTCCAACCGCTGAGGTCGCTGCAGCCGAAAAGCCTAGAGAGATCGAACCCGAGGTCAAACCTGCAGAGGTCGGGGTTGGTGAACCTGGAGAAAGGATACTCAAAGAACCCACAGCACTTCCGGTTGAAGAGATCATCGCGCGTCTGAGAGACGAGCTTCGTGAGCTGGTCAGACATGAGGTGAGCCAGACCCTTTCTTTGAGCCCTAAGCCTTCTTTTCCACTTAAACCGCCATCAGGCATTGCTGCCCACGTTGCGGGCCGCACTATCTTTCTTGCCTGGTTCGATCAGCCGGATCAACCATCCTACCACGTATATAAACGTGAAGGCAGCCAGTGGGCACGTCTTACAGCCGTACCTCTTGGCAGGTCGTCTTTTCGTCTAGAGAGCGCGAGCGAAGGCGAGTTTGTCTTTGCGGTCTCGACCGTTTCTGCCAACGGCTCCGAGAGCGAACTCAGCACGCAGGTTCAGGTTCGCGTATAGATCTTTGTCCCACCGGAACATCCAATGTTTTGATGTGCAGAGACGTTTTGATGCAGGCCAGAAGGGGTGTGGAGTTTTTCTTGCTTGTACAGGTCTAGCGAGGCTGTCCATGGCCAACACATCGTTACCGGATAGTAGGGGGTTGAGTTCGTCGAGTAGAATGACTTGGACATGAGCATTGCAAATTGAAAATTTCAAAATGCACCGAAGGGCGACGTTTACGGAGCTCCGAAGGACGACGGCTACGGAGCAAATATCAAATTGAAGATGCAGTTTGAATCCAACGAGGCGCTCGTATACATAGGCAGGTGAGGCTGTTGTCCATCTTTCCATTTCCCCTCGGCGCCTTTTGTGCCACACCCTTCGTCCTGGTAACTATCTCTTGGCGCACGAACCAGGGGCGGTTGACAAATGTCCCTGCCAAGGTAGAATACGGGGATTAATGGAGGAAGAAAAAAAGATGACGTTAGGAAAAGAACGAAAACGTGAACTGATAGAAAAGTTTCAGCACCATAAGTCGGACACAGGTTCATCCGATGTGCAGGTGGCGATCCTTACCGAGAGAATAGAACTTCTTTCCGAGCATCTTAAGCAGCACTACAAGGATCATCACTCTCGCCGCGGGCTGATCAAGATGGTTAATCTGCGCCGCAAGCACCTCAACTACCTTTACAAGAGGGATCGTGATACCTACTACGCCCTTGTAAAGAAGCTCGGGCTTCGAGGTTAGAGATGGAACGAGTAGAGACCGATGTAGGCGGACGGCGGCTTTTAATTGAGGCTGGCGATCTGGCCAAGCAGGCCAGCGGTGCGGTACGCATCCAGTACGGCGACACCGTTTTGCTTTTGACCGCATGTTACAAGGAGGAGCAGGCACAGAGTTTCGGTTTCCTGCCCTTGACCGTTGACTACCGCGAGTACTACTCTGCGGCGGGCAAAATCCCAGGCGGGTTTTTCAAGCGCGAAGGGCGTCCGCGCGAGCGCGAGATTCTCATCAGCCGGATGATAGATAGACCCATCCGGCCGCTTTTCCCCGCCGATTTCAACCATGAGATTCAAATCATAGGATTCCTTCTCTCACACGACGGCCAGAACCAGCCTGATCCCATAGCGATTACTGGAGCCTCCGCCGCACTCATGCTTTCGGAGCTTCCCTTTGACGGACCTATCGCCGCGGTGCGTATAGGACGCAAAGACGGCGAGTTTATAGTTAACCCTACCATTGCCCAGTTGGACGAGTGCGATTTCAACATGCTCGTGGTTTCAAACGGTTCAACGATCAACATAACCGAGTGCGAGGCGAACGAGGTCCATAACGAGACGGTTGTGGAGGCGATGCGCAGAGGCATCGAGCTTTGCAAGCCACTGATCCAGATGCAGCGCGAGCTTGCCGCAAAGGCGGGCAAACCAAAGAAGGACTTTGAAGATGAAGGCGCACCGGCTGAGATCACAGAGAGGGTTAAATCTTTAGCGTCTGCAAAGCTCCCTGTCTGTAATGATATTCGCGAGAAGCAGGAACGCTCCCGCGCCCACAAGGAGCTCGGGGAGGAGATACTGGAAGCGCTTGCAGAGGAGTTTCCGGACTCAGAGCGGATAATCCTTGCGGTGCTGGACAAGCTTATCGAGCGTGACGTGCGTGATCGAGTACTTGCAGGTAAGCGGCTTGATGGCCGAGGTATGGATGAAGTCCGACCCGTCTCTTGCGAGGTGGGGGTTCTTCCGCGCACCCACGGCTCCGCACTGTTTACACGCGGTCAAACCCAGGCTTTGGCGGCGGTTACCCTGGGGACCAAGAGCGATGAGCAGCGGGTCGACGATGTGGAGGGGGACGCGTGGAAGTCGTTCATGCTGCATTACGATTTTCCGCCCTTCTCGGTAGGCGAGGTTCGCTTCCTGCGCGGTCCTGGCAGGCGCGAGATAGGTCACGGCGCTCTGGCTGAAAAGTCGGTCAGGGTGCTTGCCCCAAAGGAAGAGGAGTTCCCATACACCATCCGCATCAACTCTCATATCCTTGAAAGCAACGGCTCGAGCTCGATGGCCTCGGTGTGCGGCGCGTCGCTTGCCCTTTTCGATGCAGGTGTACCCATGCGCAAGGCCGTTGCAGGCATCGCAATGGGACTCGTCCTCGAATCCACAGGCTACGTGATCCTTACGGACATCCTCGGAGACGAGGATCACTACGGAGACATGGACTTCAAGGTGGCCGGAACCCGCGACGGCATCACCGGTATCCAGTTCGACCTCAAGCTTACAGGCGTCTCCGTCGACATCCTTGCTGAGGCGATCGAAAAGGCCACCACGGCCCGGATGCATATCCTGGATGTTATGGATAAGACTATCTCTGCTCCCCGCAGCGAGCTCAGCGAGTTCGCCCCTCGGATCGCAACGCTCGTGATCCCGCACGACAAGATAGGCGAGGTTATAGGTCCGGGAGGCAAGGTGATTCGCAAGATCACCGAGGAGACCGACACAACCATAGACATAGACGACGAGACCTCGACCGTAATCATAGCGGGGCACAAGCTTGAAGGGGTCAAGGCCGCACTCGAACAGGTTAAGGAAATTATACGAGAGGTAGAGGTCGGTCAGATATACGAAGGCACGGTTGTTCGCATCACCAACTTCGGCGCTTTCGTAGAGCTCTTCCGCGGCAAGGACGGCCTGGTTCACATCTCCAACCTTGCACCGCACCGCGTGGAACGAGTGGAGGACGTGGTTAAGGTGGGCGATAAAATAAAGGTTCGAGTCAAGGGGATTGACGAGCAGGGCAGGGTGGATCTGACGACTAATCTTGACCCAACGAAGGATCGGCCTCGAAGCTCGCGGGACAGAGGCGGTTCCCGCGGGGGAGAAAGACGTGATGACCGGCGAAGCCATTCGCGAAAGCCTGACTCCGAGCGGCCTGCGCGTCGTCACTGAGCGAATCCCCGGCTTCCACTCGGTGGCATTGGGGGTTTTCTTCAGGCAAGGCTCGCGTGACGAGGATGCAAAGACCAACGGCACAAGTCACCTTATCGAGCATATGCTCTTTAAGGGGACCTCGAAGCGTTCCTCCAAGGAAATCCTTGCCGCTATCGAGCGCCTCGGCGGAATAAGCGACGGGTTTACCGCGAAGGAGATCACCGGTATAACCGTTCGCTGCCTTGCCGACTCGATGAAGCCGCTTTTGAAACTCCTGTTTGAGATGCTCGGCTCCTCCGTCTTCGACGCAGGGGAGCTGCGCAAGGAGAAGCGGGTTATCTACGAGGAGATGCGTTCGGTAGAAGAAGACCCTCAGGATACGGTCTTCGACCGCTTCTTTGAGGCCTGTTTTGCCCCGCACCCTTTAGGGTATCCTGTGATCGGCAGGCGCAAAACCCTTTCTGGTATCGGCAGGGAACGTCTTATGGAGATCTATCGAAAGAAGTATACGCTGGCCGATTCTATCCTCGTGGCGGTTGGCGACGTTGAGGAGGATGAGTTGATCGAGCTTCTGCCCCGAGGCAGTAGGTTTGCCCGCGGCGAGCGCAAACCACGTCCCCAGCCCGCGGAGAAATCCGCACCACTAAGTATGGTTCATACCCGCAAGGATCTCACCCAGGTTCATGCGGTCATGGGTACGCAAACGGTGGGAACCAACTCGGATGAACGCTTCCCACTCGCCCTGCTTGCTACCCTTCTGGGAGGCGGGATGAGCTCGCGGCTCTTTTCACTCCTGCGGGAAGACAAAGGTCTTGTCTACACCGTCTCCTCGTTCCTTGAGCTTTTCGAGGACTGCGGGATTGCCGGATTATACTTTATCACCGGGAAAAGCAAGCTTGGCAGGGTGTTCCGGGCCGTCGAGCAGGAACTTTCGCGCCTTAAGAGGAAGGGGCTGAATAAGGGCGAGCTCGATGTGGCCAAGACCCTTACCAAGAGTTCGCTGCTCTTAAACATGGAGAGCCTCTCCCACCGTATGATGCGGTTGGGGCACTGGAAGCTTTCAGCGCAGCGCTTCCACACCATCACCGAGACCCTTGAGGCCTTCGAGAAGGTTACCGAGGACGAGGTGCTGGATGTGGCGCGCAGGCTTTTTGATTCAAAGCCCTTTCATACGAGTTTTGTCGGCCCGATTACGGAGCGCGACACTAATCCTCTAACCAGGAGATAGGATGGATGTATCACGCAGGGGCGTTATGATGCCTGCTTCTCCGATCCGCAAGCTCGCCCCTTTGGCGGATGAGGCAAAGAAAGCAGGCATCAAGATTTACCACTTAAACATCGGGCAGCCGGACATCCCTACCCCCACCGAGTTCTTCGAGGCGGTGCACAGGTTCACCGAGCCGGTATTGGCCTACGGGCCCTCAGGCGGCATCGTCCAGCTGCGCCTGGCTGTGGTTGACTACCTCGCAAGCTGCGGGATCGATATAGACCTCGACGAGGTGTGGATCACCACCGGCGGCTCCGAGGCGGTGCTTTTCGCCCTCTGGGCCACCACCGATCCGGACGATGAGGTCGTCGTGTTCGAGCCTTTCTACACGAACTACAACGGCTTTGCGGCAGCCGCAGGGGTCAGGTTGGTTCCGATAAGGCTCTCGGTAGAGCAGGGCTTCCGGTTACCCACTCAGAAGGAGATCGAAAAACACATCAGCAGAAAGACCAAGGCCATCCTCATATGTACCCCTAACAACCCAACCGGCACCGTCCTTACAAAGGAAGAGATGTTCGTTCTCGCAAAGATCGCCAAGAAAAACAACCTCTACCTTATCTCTGACGAGGTCTACCGTGAGTTTATCTACGACGGCCGCGAGCATACCTCTGCTTTGACCCTGCCCGGTGTAGAGGACAGGGTGATAGTTACAGATTCCATATCCAAGCGTTTCTCTGCATGCGGTGCCCGGATCGGTTTTGTGGTAAGCCGCAACCGCGAGCTCATGGGTGCGATGCTCAAGTTCGCCCAGGCGAGGCTGTGTCCGCCCACCGTGGAGCAGTACGGCGCGGTGGCATGTTTTAAGAACATGCCCCGCTTCATGAAGCCGATGATCGTCACCTACGACCGCAGACGCAAGGCGCTTATCGAAGAGCTCTCAGCTATCCCTGGTGTTGTAGCCCCAACGCCTGAGGGTGCCTTTTATACCGTTGTGCGTCTGCCTGTGGACGATACGGAAAGGTTCGCGGCCTGGCTTTTGACCGATTTCTCCAAGGATAAAAAGACGGTCATGGTCGCTCCGGCAGCTGGTTTCTACGCCTCGCCAGATGCGGGCCGCAACGAGGTGCGTATCGCGTACGTTCTAAAAGAAACCGCCCTGCGCGATGCAATAGCGCTCCTGGCCCAGGCCCTAAAAGACTACCCTTCCTAGAAGGGTCATTCTGATTGAGGGTTCTAGAGGTCAGTGAACACTACTTCCCCCATGTGGGGGGGATAAGTGAACACGTATGCTGCCTCTCGAGGGAGCTTATAAAAAAGGGGCACGAGGTGGAGGTTTTAACCTCCCGCATCCCGGGTTCATCACCAAACGACGTTCCCACCGTGCGGATAGGTCGAGGAGTAGTTCTTCCCATCAACAAGAGCTTTTCCCGCATCACCGCGGGGGTGGGTATCTGGGGACGAATCAAAAAGCTCATCCGTTACAATCATTACGACGTAATCCACGTGCACGGCTCTTTGACCCCCATGCTTCCCATGGCGGTGCTGCACTACTCTCGCAACGACAAACCCAGAACCATCGTGGTGGGAACCTTCCACGCCGGGCACGATCCGTCCTCTCTTTATCGGGTCTTCAAGCGGCCCCTTCACAGACAGTTTTTCCGCTACTACGACGGCCTCATCGCGGTCTCTCCCGTGGCCGAGGAGACCATGTCCTGTTTCTTCCCCGGGGATTATAGGATCATCCCCAACGGGGTGGACACCGACGTTTTCTCGCCCGGCAGAAGTGCTCTCGCAGACGAGCTCCCGCCTTCCTCCCTCAAACTCCTCTTCATGGGCCGGTTTGAGCCCAAGAAAGGGCTGAGACATTTGCTTGGGGCGATGCCGATAATCAAACGCCTGATCCCTGACGTAAAACTCGTGGTGGTTGGCGGAGGGCCGATGAGACCCTACTACAACCGCTTTATCGATCCCCAGGTTGTAGATTCGATCTGCTTCGCAGGGGAGGTCACGGGAGTCGGAAGGGCGGACTACTACCGCTGGTGCGATTTGTCCATCACCCCTTCCATCGGGGCGGAGAGCTTCGGCATCACCCTTATCGAGGCGATGGGTTGCGCTAAGCCGGTGGTAGCCACGAGTATCCCCGCATTCCGATACGTGATGAGCGAGAAGGAGGGAATATTTGTCAAGCCCCGCGATCACGCAGACTTAGCTCGAGGGATTCTCGAACTTGCTCGTCGCCGTAGCCAGTGGAGGAGGATAGGAGCCGCTGGACGCAAGAAGGCGCTCACCTTTTCATGGCCCAGGGTGGCAGAGATGGTTGAGAGCTACTATCAGGAGATAAGGGTAAAACATGGGATCATCAACCCTGCTCAGAGAAAAGGCGGGGGGTAATGTTTACCATACTGGAGTTTCACAACATCAGCAGTTGGGGGACAGTCTGGACGAATGTGCCTGCCAAGAGATTTGGAGAGATACTTGATCTCCTCCAGGCCGAGACCCACATAGTCGCACCCGGGGACCTGGAACGCTACCTTGACTCCCAGGACAAAAGCGAACGGCCTCACGTGATGCTTTCCTTCGACGATGGGTATGAGGAGGTTTACTCTCAAGCCTATCCAATAATGAAGGAACGCGGGCTGGCCGGAATGATTTCAATAGTTGCAGGTTACGTGGGGAAGACTAACCTGTGGGATATCATGGGAGGCGGTCTTGATCATCTTGGATGGTCCCAGATCGAAGAACTCCTTGGTGAGGGTTGGAGCATCTGCTCGCACACAATGACCCATCCTGACCTGAAACGCTGCACCGAAGATCGTCTTATCTGGGAGCTTGAAGCCTCCAAGCAACTGCTGGAGGATCGGCTGGGGCTGGAGGTCCCTGCGGTGGCCTATCCCTTCGGCCGCTTCAACTCACGGGTGCTTGCCGCGGCCCGCCGTGCAGGCTACGAAATCGGCTTTACCGTGGGAGCGCAAGCATGGCGCGGGCCGCGAGGACCTCTTACTACTATCAGGGTCCCCGTCTATCAGATTGATTCCGACTCGCTCATCCTGGCCAAGGTGAAGCCCGACGGGTTCCTGAAGCGCCTCGACGCATTCAAGAACCGCTTCTTCAACCGTCTCTCTCTTTTGACAAGCTTTGCACACCGCCACCGCTTCAAGGGGATGCCCAAGCAATCCTAAGGGTAATTGTCATCCCAAAAAGGGCTTGACAACCGGATAAAATCTTATACAATTACAAACCCCACGAATCTTGTGGGAGCAAAAGCTAGGAGGATACATGCGTGTTATCATGAGCTTGATTCTTTTGACCGCCTGCGTGGCTTTCGCCGGGGTGTCGTTCGGCGTCAACCCTATCGGCCCGATGCCGGAAACATACATCGGGTACAAGATCGGTCCGGTCGTTCCCTATCTTTCCATGAACTTCTTTAATGCCGGCGGGCATGTTTACTATCACGAGGAAGGATACGACCAATGGCGTGATCCCCCCGACTACGAATACGCTGATACATTAACCTGGAGTGGGAGTATCATGGCTCCCAGTCTCGGTACCAAAGTGGTATTAGGTAACTCCGAGCTGAAGCCTTTCGTTCGTCTTTCTGCCGGGATGCCTTTCTTGCTTTCCCTCAATGCGGAGATCAACGACGAAGATGATCAGGAAGAGATAGATGAATTCATTCAGGACATCAAGGATGGCATAAAGAATCCCTTCGTCTTTACCGGTGGCGCGGGCGTAGAGTACTTCTTTACCGATCGCTTCAGCGTAGGTGGGGAGTTTATATACCGTTACGCCACTGGAGGCTTCTACTGGGAAGAATACTACGATTGGGGCGACGGCGACTGGGGACGCGATGAGGTAGATGTCAGCCTTAACCTTGGTGGAACTTCAGCCGGCCTTTGGTTCAACTACTACTTCTAACGGGAAAGGAATCGCTATGCGTTTGGTTGCAAGCATTATCCTTTTAAGTGCCTGTGTTGCTTTTGGCGGGGTGGCCTTTGGGATTAACCCCATCGGCCCTATGCCTGAGACCTACATCGGCTACAAAATAGGTCCGGTGGTTCCCAGCTTATCGCTTCACTATTTCAGTTTAAACGGAAGCGTTGCGTATCGAGAAGCAGATTCTGACGGATATGATTATGTCTTCAGGGCAGACTGGAAAGGAAGCATTCTTACACCTGCTTTTGGCACGAAACTGGTTCTGGGTTCTTCGGATCTTCGTCCCTTCGCGCGTGTTTCAGCAGGTTTGCCTTTCTTGACCTCAATAGACGTACTGGTTACCGATGAAGATGCACAGGGAGAGATAGAGAATATAATTGAGAACATCAAGACAGGCTTAAAACAGCCCATTCTTCTTACCGGTGGTGCCGGGGTTGAGTACTTCCCTGTCGAACGCTTCAGCATCGGAGGCGAGTTCATCTATCGCTACGCCACCGCGGGATTCCACTGGGAAGACTACCGCGATTATGGTGACGGTGACTGGGAACGCCAGGAAGTAGACGTCAGGACTAACTTTGGCGCAACCTCTGCAGGTCTGTGGCTTAACTACTACTTCTAGGACTCTTAAGACATTCGAGACGGCCCGTGTGTTACGGGTGGGGTCGCCTTTTTGATTCCATCGGTATCACCCTCTCCTAAGGCAGGCATCATCGAAAGAGGAAAGTGGGAACTCTGAGCGGGTTAGCCGATTGACAATTACATAAAATCATGGCCCCCCCCTATAAGTCCTGTGGCGATAACAACATGAGAAAGGACACATGCGCGTCGCAACAAGCATGCTTGCCATATCAGCCTGATTTACTCTCGCAGGGGTGGAGTTCGGGGTAGTCGAACAGGTTCGCAACCCTTGGGATGGTTTTCCGTCTTCTTCATTATAAACCAAGGAGGTTTTATGCCTAAGCTTGGACTTATTTCATTCGGGTTAGGGCTTGTTGCTTTCATATTCTTCTTCATAGGCCCTAAGCAGTTGACGGCTCAAGATGTTCCCATACTGTGGTACATAGCCGGCTGGCTTGCCTGGGCAGCCTCACTTATCGGCGTGCTCATAGGTGTAGAGAGCCTGCGTCAGGAGAAGGGCAAAAGCATTATCTGGTCTGTAGCCGGGCTCATACTGGGCGGTCTGGCGCTGCTCATGCTTCTTACCTGGCTTTCCTGCGCCGAGATCTATACGCCGCCTCCCGTGCCTATGCCTTAGGGTCGTATTCTTTGGAAGAATCCGGCGTTGCTCGATTACGCCTAGTTTTAAGGTTTTATCTACTCCGCAAGCAGCACGAGTTTGTGAGATGAGGATTGGTTTCCTTGACGGACGAGAAGGAAGTATACCCCTGCAGGAAGCCTTCGGCCTAAATTATCGTACCCTAACCAGTAGGCATGACCTGAGGAATTAACAGGCAAGGTGCGTACACGTCTACCTAGACGGTCGTAGATATTAAGTGATTGATTTGGCTCCACCAGTGATAAATCGAGAGATATATCGAAATAGCGTCCTGTCCGCTGGATAATCAAGGGATTGCCTCCCAGTCGCCAATCCAACTTGACGCTGTTTAATCCACTTAAGACCAAGGAGGTGCGCAGGCCGGTCTTAAAACAGAGCTTGTAGCGAAAAGCCCGACCTGAGATAGAATAAGGGGCTTGAGAGTCGAGTTTAATCCAATCACTCCAGTTCCCCCCTTCAGGATTTGGCGTTGCGCTTACCCAGAGTTCCACCCCTGCGCCTTGGGGTTCCCCTATACCCTGCCAGGTTGTCCTGATTACGGCATCAATCGAATAGCCCTCCAACACAGCCAGCGAATCCATTGATTCTGTTACCGCTATTATGTCTGGCGGGATATACCATGCTTCATCCTTGTGTGTGGCCGGATTGCCCAAGTCCCGTGTAATCCCTGCATCTATGCCTTTAACGGTCAAGGTGTGTTTATCCCATCCTCTCTCGCTTTGGTAAAGGATGTTCATATAAGAGCTTGATTGGCTGCCCATGGCAAGGTCTTGGTCCCCGTCATTATCAAAGTCGGCGATCAGCGCACAACATGGTCTCCAGCTGGGCAAGGTATCTGGTGTCTTGAACCCTTTAGGGGAACCTTTATACATGAGGGGGTAGTTGTTAACCGAGCAGGTGAAGACTATGTCCAGCCAGTCGTCATTGTCCACATCAGCCACGCTTGAGGCCCAAGGACCGGGTGCATACAGGGAATCCATACGGAATTGCCTGTTCCCTTGGCCGTAATACACGTATGAGTAGTCGTAGGTTGTCCATGCGGGCGGCGGCTCGGATGAATGGTTGGGTATAACCAAATCTAGTAGTCCATCCTTGTTCAGATCTCCAACTGAGATATCGTCACCTGGACCTACGGTTGCAAGCTCTGTTCGACAATATTCGTTGAAGCCGTCCTCACCTCCCCAGTAAATCAGAGACGGGCGGCGCGTGGGATCGTACTTCTTGTAGTACACCGCCCAGAAGATGTCGGCGTAACCGTCGGAATCAAAGTCGGCCACAACGTTGCCATGAGCAGGACCGGTGGGTAGGGAGTCGGTTCTTGCTACGTCAAATTCCTCTTCCGCACCCCAGTATATCCTCGAATATCCTCCGCCCCATCCGAACCAGTTGCTCCACACAAGGTCAAGCCAACCGTCGTAGTTAAGATCCGCAACCGAGATCGAGCCGTGATTGGGCCTTGCCAGGAAAGAATCCCGTCGGGCTTCAGTATAACCTTCTTTAGAACCGTAGATGACGCAGGAGTAATCATAGGTGCTGTTGGCTACCACGATGTCTGTCCAGCCGTCCCGGTCGAAGTCAGCCAGAGCGGCACACTCCGCGCCGTGAGTGGCGAATGAGTCGCATCTTGTCCGTTCAAATCCTTGAGGTCCGCCCCAGAACACGTAAGAGTAGGTGTCGTGAATCTGCTCGCCGTCCTGCCACTCGAACTCGTTGATTACCACCAGATCAAGCCAGCCGTCGTCGTTGAGGTCCCAGTCCAAGCCGATGGTTCGCAGCTCGCCTTCCGGCGTGATGTATAAGGATACCCCATAGCCTTCGGTGAAAATCCCATCAAAGGGAGAAGCTACCATCGCCGCTGACAATGCACTCGTCAGGAATGCCGCCAAGAATCCCTTGATTGTTTACCTCCATTCTATATCGAATCCCTAATTCAGTTACAAAATTATACGCCTCATTCCTAAGTAGGCAAGGCTTTGGTGAAGAAAAGTATCCTTAAAACAAGGATAAAAAAGACCCCGGCCTGAGGTTGTGCCAGACCGGGAGCAGATGACCACGCTTATACGTGCTTACTCTAGGTTTGAGTGTTGAGTGCATGGAACCCCGGCGAGATCACAGGTATGTGGGGTATCAACCTGTAATAAAAAGGCAATGCCCTGCTTGACAGAGCGAGCAATCATCAATAAACTACATCATGAAACGTGCAATAATACTTCTTCCAATAGCAGCTCTCCTGATCTTCTCGGCGTGCGGGGACAAGGGCAAGAAAGACTCCCCAAAGTTCGTCTCTGACGGCGAGATGATAGAGATCCTCACGCCTGCGAAGGGTGATACCTTCTCGTGGGTTCTGGTAACAGGTAAAGCAAGCGTGGCACAAGGGATGTTCCCTATCGAGCTTCACGGCGCGAACGCGAAAGTGCTTGACAGGCGCAGCGTTACCCTTCCGGGCAAGGCTCCGGATACCTTTGAGTTCGCGATGGGCATTCCGGTGAAAGAAGACGCCGCTCCCCAGAAGGCGCGCATAAGGGCATACTCACAGGCGGCAGAGCAGGCCGGTTCACTGGATGCCGCGGTTGTTTCCTGCTACATTATTCCCGGTTCAGGTGCAGCTCACGGAACCATCCTGCGCTACTACGCCGCCTTGGACACCAACGACTTCAAAACAGCCTACGACCTTCTGGTTCCCGAAGGCCAGGCTTATCCCAACCTCTACGGCGGCGAAGCTACCTTCTCACCGCGTCCCAAGTTTTCGACCTTCAAGACCTGGAAGCAGAAAGCAGAGCGCCTGCGAGTTCTGAGGCTTCGTCCGGAGACGATGTACGATCTTCCTGCCGAGGGACTCTTCTGCTACCACGCTAAGGTCGAACATAAAGTAGGCGAAGAGGTTACAATCGAGGATACATACGTTTTCCTCAAACGCCAGCCCGACGGCTTCTTTAAGATCTACAAACCGCGAAAGGACCCGCACAAAACCGACTGATAATCGCAGCTCATCAAAGGTGAAACTTGCGCGAGTAAACTCCTGATTGACTTGGCGCAGCGCTAAGTAGTATGGAATAAATCCGGCATCCAGGGGGTATTAGAGGATATAAAGATTATAAAGGAGGCGTAATGACCCGTAACACCCGTAACACCACCCGTACCCCTTCAGGGCATTCTCATAATTATGGTGTGTTACGATCGGAGCCTACGCTCCGCTCACAAGGAGATAACACCCGCAACACCCGTAACACCCGTAACGCATCACCTGCGTCCCGCGTGATGCGACGTAAATTCTGGATAGTAGTCTTGCCGCTGGTGCTTTTTGCCTTTTTGGACTCTGAGGCAAGCGACCCCGTGCCGCAGCAGATGCAAATCATCGAACCGGCCCCCCAGGTTGCACCCGGAGCAGGGGATCTTATTGACGATGGAATGGAAAGCCTGGAGCAGAGTCCCAAGCTTGACGTAAAAACCTTTACCGCCAAAGACGGACGCAAGGGCTGGAAGGTGAAGCTTGAACGTGAGCTTCCTTTGCCCACACCTGCTGTAGTTGCAGGCATTGTCTACATCGGCGGAGGATTCGGCTCATACGAGTTCTACGCATTCGATGCTCGAACCGGCAAGCCTTTGTGGCTCTTTCACTGCGCAGACGACGGCCCGACCGCCGCGGTGGTCTCAAAGGGATATGTGACGTTCAACACCGAAAGCTGCATACTCTACGTTCTCGACGCGAAAACAGGCCGCAAGATATGGGGGCGCTGGCTTGGCGATCCCTTAATGAGCCAGCCCGCGATAAAGGACGACCGCATCGTGATAGCCTACCCTGACCAGCGCGGGGGACATTCCTTGTCCTGCATGGGTCTGCGGGACGGCAGCCAGTACTGGACTCAGGCCATACCAGGCGAGGTGATTACAGCTCCGGTTATCGCCCAGGGCAAGGTCTACGCCACCACCCTTGAAGGTTCGGTGCACTGCTTCGATCTTGCCTCAGGCAAGAAGGTCTTTTCAAACCAGCAGCAGGCGACCTCAGCCCCCTGGATATGGCAGGGTGAGATATACGTGAGCCTTAGAGAGGACTCCGAACGCATCGTGGGCGGCGAACGCAAGACCGTTCGCACCGAAGGACAGGCAAGGATTACCAAATCAGGCGAGCGCGACAACGAGAAGCTCTGGGCAAAACAGGACGCCGATTACCTGAACGTAGATCGCTCGTCCAAGTACGCCTCGGAACAGGCGGCACTTGACGCAGCTGTTGGATTCGGCTCAGCTCCAAGTGCGGCCAAGCTCGAACAGAGCGAGGCTAATCTAGGCATCACCTCCGTCTCAGGCGTGTGGTCCTATCAGGGTTCGCGCCCTACCATAATCAACGGTCAATCTTACTCTTCGATGGGCGACACCCTAAAGACGCTTGATGCGGCATCGGGCAAGGTTATCTGGAAGCGATACATCAAGGTCAAAAACTCGCCGGGCGGACGCCCGTTCTCCCCTCCATCCTACGCTCGAGGTAAACTCTACATCGGAGCGGTCTCGGGCGAGATCATCTGCCTTGACGCAAAGGACGGCTCCGAACTGTGGCGATTTGACTGCGGCGAACCGATTCGCTTTCAGCCCGCTGTTGCCGATGGCCGTGTATACTGGGGAACGGATTACGGCACTATCTTTTGTCTTGATGCCAAAGACCTCCAGGCCTCGGGCTGGCTTATGTGGGGCGGCAACGCCCAGCATAACTTTACCCCTTAATTCTCCTTTTCGCCGTCGGCGAAAAGATCGGAGGTAAAAAATGTAAGGCCACCCTGAAGGATGGCCTCTTCGTAAGTCCTTTTGGAGGATACTCGTAAGGTTAAGCATTAACCTTGTGAGGTGAAAAGAAGCGGAAGTCTACCGCGAGTAAGAAGAGAATAGAGAGTGCCAGGACCGCGAACCCGGCTCACGCCCTGGCAACTCCCACTCCAAGCACCATCGGATGGGCGCCGACGCCTCGGCAAGGAGGGTGGCTATGGTTTTTTGAATAATCCACAGGTGCTCCTTTACTCTGATGCACGCCGGAGGTGAACCTCAAAAGTAGTCCATATCTGGGTATCCAGCCCCCACAGAGTCTGCTCAAGACAGAGACTCACTGACCAGTCTTGACCGAATCTGTATTGTTTTTCAACCTTAGCTGACCAATCTATGCTAGTCCGATCATTAAAGTCGAAAGGCCCGCTCCTGTCCGGCAGAAACGCCGCAAGTGACGAGGAAAGGAACCATCCTTTCGGCACGAGGTATCCGGCCGCAAGGATTGCGCCGTTCCCTAAGTCGACTCCGTCTGGATTGACCCCTTGCCAGAGCAGGTCAACTTGGAGTGGAAGCAGAGCTCTAAAAAGGTAACCGATTCCTACCGAAGTCGACCAATGGCCTTCACCAAGCCGGTCGTAGTAGCTTCCTGCAGGTATCAGGATGTTGAAGTTCAAAGACAGCTTTTTATTGATAAAGGCCTCCAAACCAAAGTCGGCGTCGCCCAATCCGATCTCCCAATTTGAATATCCAGGGCTTAAAAAGCCGAGAAACCTTGCCCTGATCCCGCCGTGAGGGTAGAGGGTAAAGTGAGCGACACTAATCGGCCAACCGAACTCAAGTTCCAAGTCGTGCTCTAAGTCATGCAGACAGCCGTTGGCGCGAAGTTCGGGAAGAAGCTGAGTTGTATAGCGGGAACCGTAATATCCCGTCCTAAAGGAGAGTTCCAGAGAGTTCAATTCCCACTGGATTGGTTGAACCGGTGCGGGTAGATACATTAAGAGAATCACAGTCAGTACGCTCATCGCCAGAACTCCTTCAGAACTTCACCGGCTTCTTTACCTTGGGGGGAGTAACCGGTAGGAGAGATGTTTTCAGGATCAGAACTCCAAAGCCAGAAGTAGATGCCCGCCAGCCACTGTTTACGTGGGAAGACCTCAAGCACCAGTCGGTAGCACTCCGCCTGTTCAGCTTCGCTCATGACTCCTTCGCTTCTCCAGTCCCACGGTCTTTGCGGAGCGTCGGTTGTGCCCCTGAAGCCTATTTCTGTAATCAGAATGGGTATTCCGACATCTTGAGCAAAGCCGTCGAGACGATCGAACCACTCGCATAGATTGGAGAGATACACCTCTATATCATCGGTATCCCGGGAAGCAAGAGGAGAGAAGAAATCGATCCCTACAAAGTCCAGGACATCCCAGAACTCAACACTATTGATAGCATCCCAATTGGCGGCATAGGTCAGCTCTCCTGGGTAGCGGTTACGTATAGACTCAATTAGTTCTCTCCACTGGGGTTCACGAGAAAGGGAGTTAAGCTCAGTACCGATGCAAAGCCTTTCTATGCCGTATTCCTCACAGATATCGGCGTAGTGCAGGATCATCTCGCGATAAGATTCAAACCAGGCATCGATGTTAAAGGGTTTGATTTTTCCCCTCCATTCTCCAGTTTCAACGTCAAGGTGGGGCTTAAGCATCAGGTGAAACTCATACCTGCGAGCTATCCGGATTGCTCGAATAAGACTGGAGTCGGAGACCGTGCGTTGGGTGCGATGGATATCGGTGGAGTTGACGCTCTCCTGATACCACGTTGGAACCAGTGCAACCCAGTCTCCGCCGCAATCTGCGAGGTCGGCAAGAGATTCATCAAGCTCATCTGCTTCATAGCCATCTATCCGCCAGGATGGCAGGTTCATCCCGTGTTCGTATGGATGCGGAGAGGTAAACCTAGGTTCTTGATCACAGAAAGATAAGAGGGTTACCCCGAGCACCAAGTAAACGCGAAGGATTAGTTTTATTTCCCCTCCATCCATTCGAGCATGGCAAGGAATTTTTCAGGATGGATGAAGTGCCCGCCATCAAACTCCTCCAGGGTAACGTCGTAGCCGTGCTTCTCCAACCGCTTGTAGGCTTTCTTGCCTAACTTGTAAGGAACCGACCGGTCCTTGATTCCATGAGCAATAAATATCTGCAGGTCTTTGGCCTGCTCAAGCACCTCGTCGGTCAGCTTATCATCGAGCCACCCTCCGAAGGAAGCGATGCCGGCGAAGCGATCTGGATGCGCAAGCCCTGCCATATACGTCAACCCCGCGCCCTGGGAGAACCCCAAGAGATAGACCTTTGTGGTATCGATTGGATAACGGGCAAGCAGTTCATCCAGCATATCCATGACGAGGTCTGCCGAGCGCTCAAAAGAAAGGCGCCTCGTTTCACCGTCAGGTGCCGCCTCAATCACCCAGCTGTGGCCTACCTCTGCCCCTATGTCCAGTGGATAAGGGGCGTCAGGAACGCAGATAAAGTAAGAAGAAAGCTTTGCTGCGATCTCCTCACTTTGCTCAAGCTCCTCAACGTCGGCAAATAGATGCAGGGAGTTTTGAGCCGATCCTCCCCGACCGTGAAGGAATACAAGAAGTTGGTAGGAGCGAGTGGAGTCATAATCGGCGGGATAGATAAGGCTTGCAAGCTGGATCGTTTGGGTACGGAATGAGAAGGATTCTATACCGGCCTCCACTTCCTCCTTTGTCTCCTCCTCGAATTTGGCAACCAGTTCCTTGAAGGCATCGGCTTTGCGAACCTTTTTGAAGTCGTGGTCCTTGCGGATATGTTCAAGATCACTGAAGCCTCGTTCCCATGCGGCATTAAGGAATGCGACAGCACGCTCTTCATCACCCACTAATCCGTAGCAGCAGGCCAGGTTGTAGATCGCGGTTACGTTATCCGGCTGGTAATGGGCCACCGCGAGGTAGTATCGGGCAGCCTCCATGTAGTTTTTCTTATTGTAAGCCTCACGGGCAAGCATGTGCAGGCTGTCTGGATTGGCGGTGAAGACATCGGCAGGCTCCACACTCGTAGGATCCATCGAGGCGGGGTTAGTCCAATCTATTGCGAGTAACGGAACAGCCAGGCATAAGAGGAATGTTGCTCTTTTGATCAACGCTTTTCCTTTAATCCTTTAAGATGAAGCGAGCAGCGGTAAAACCGCCGCTCGCAAAAATCGCCTTTAGAACTTAAATACAGCAGAGAGACGCCAGTTACCCATATCCAATAGGTCGGAAAAACCCATCAGGTCAATCTGGAGGTTCTCGGTTATCTTGAACCCGATCCCGAAGTCGTAGGTTACCTTATCCAGCGTCTCCTTCTGTTCGCCCTCGGCGTGCCCAATGTCATAGGGGAGGTAGGCAGTGGAGGCATCGCTGGTGCCGTCGCCGAACTGGGTGTAAGTTTCTGTATAGATAGCACTTATTGCCTCAGTCCAAGTGCGGTAGGTGCTCATCTCGTGAACGTAGGTGGCGCCCAAACGAAGCGCCAGCCATTTGATGGGCGCAAACTCGACCCCGACCGGGAAGTGGAAGGCCATCCTTGAGGCCTCGTTAACCAGATAGTCTGAGTATGTAGAGAGGGTGGTCGTGGTGTAGTCCGTGACCTCTCCCATGCCGTCGCCGTCGTCGAGCGAAGCGAGGTTGAAGTCGGTGTGATCGTTATAGGTGGAGTCTCTTCCGGAAGAGCCTGCAAAGTGCACCCCGAGTCCGAAACTGACCATCTCGTTTATAGCGAAGACGCCCTTGACCCCGAGGTTGTAAGCCAGGCCGGAGTATGAGCCGGAGCCTGCGGTAAGGGTTGAGTCTATGTTGGCCGTAGTCCGGGTGAAGGTATCGGGCGCTTCCTCGTAGTCCTGTAGCAGGGTGTCCATGCTGACGTCCTTGATTCCTGCACCGTCTTTCCATCTCCAGGTTCGATACTCTACGCCGCCGGAGAACCAAATCTCCTGGCCCTCGTCGATCTCGTAGATGCCCAGAAGCTCTATAGGGAACGCCAGACCTGAATAGCGCCAGTTTGTAAGGTTCGTTGTCCAGCTGATGGTGGTTGAGCCAAGCGCGCCGTAGTTCTCGGATAAAGAGTAGCCGTAGGTTGTGTCACGACCAGCGTCACCCAAGAAGATATCCGCGCCCAGGTAGCCGGAAAACTGGAAGTAATCTATCTCTGTCCAGATTCCCAGCTTTATCCGGTTACTCATCTCCTTGGTCGTTGTCTCGTTGAAGGAGTAGCTGGTATCGTAGGAGTCCAAGCCGGTGGTGTACGAATAATTGCTGATGATCTGATTGTTGTCTGCGGGAAACCAGCTCGTCTTGTTGCTTCCGTGGTAGTATCCAAGCCCCAGGCTGAACGTCTCGTTGAGCGTGTATCCCAGGCCGAGGTAGCCGTCAAAGTCGTTGCGGGTGTGGTATGCGTCCACGATCTCGGTAGATATGTCGGTTCCGGTAATCGAGCCGTCGTCTGGATCGACGGTATAGCTTGTGTCTGCTTCCGAAGCATGTCCCAGTTGATCCCCGATTCCGGTAGGGTCGGCGATTTTAAGCATCCGGGTATCGAACACCCCGGCTATGCCCAGGGGCGGGCCCCAGCCTTTGCCTCCGATGAGATAGAAGCCCGGTCCCTGGAATTCGATCGAATCGGACAGGGGATGCTCCTCGCCTGAAACGAAGTTGGCAAGGTTGGTGTAGAGCTGGTAGCCCTCGATTAAAGGGATGCGTGCAGGATCAGCCAGGAACCAGTCGTAGTCGTCCCACAGTATGCCTGCGGTTGAGGAGTAACGGAAGGAGTTAGGGGTGTATGCGAGAGCCGCGATCACCACTGCGAGCAACAGTAATGTTGCCTTTTTCATAAACCCTCCTTTGGGTTTGGGGGATTTTTGAAAGCATTTTTGCCTCCTTTGTTTTTGGTTTGTTTAGAATACTTAACTATCGGGGCGTGTCAACTCCCGTATCCCGTGAAAAATCTTTCGGGATAATTGTGTCTCTGTTTTCTTGTGAATCTGTGGTTGCCGAGCCTTTGCGGTAGTAGCCGGTGTTATGCAACAACACGGCTAAACCAAGCTCCTAATAATAATGAAAATACCCTATGAGGTGCAATAAGTACTTCAAGGGGTAGGCTCTGCCCCGCAGGGGTACGGGTGTGTTACGGGCTTGACAAAACCGCTCTTACCTTTAAAGTTAAGGTTATGGGGAATAAAACTTTAGCTACAATCATAGGGGTGCTTTTAGCGTTCTGTTGTGTATCGGCGCAGGACAAGATCGCCTTTATCGATTCGGACAAGATCCTTAACGAGTTTGAGGATGCAAAGATCGCACGCGCCACCCTTGACCAGGCGGTACTCCAGTGGAAGTTCGAACTGGATTCACTCAGGCGGACTTATCAGACCGCGGAGGACGAGTTCAAGGCACAGCAGCCCATGCTTTCCGAGGAGGCGCTGCGCGCCAGACAGCAGGAACTTACGGCCATGCGCCACCAGCTCGAGACGTTTGGGCAGGATATATGGGGCAAGGACGGCAAGGTGGACCAGAAGCACCGCGAGCTTTTTGCCCCGGTGATTGACAAAATGAATGAGGTGATCGAAGAGATCGCCCAGGAGCAAGGGATTTCTATCGTACTTGACGTGGCCGCAGGAAGCCTCCTTTACGCCGACGTCTCGCTCGATATTACCTCCCAGGTTATCGAGGAGCTCAACCGGGAATACGCTGCAATCGCCTCAGGCGCCAAGAAGAAGGTGGCGATTTTCGGTATCGCCGCCTTGGATGAGAAAAGTCAGTCTGAGGAACTCGGCAGAAGGGTACGCATGGTGGTCATGAGGGTTGTCTCACAGTTTGAGCAGGAGCTGAGGCTTGAGCTTCTTGCAGATCACGAGGTTGAACCGATGCTTTTGCAATACGGCGGTTCGTTCGATCGTGAGCTGGAGGAGGCAACCGCGTTGGAGATAGGCCGACATCTGGATGCAGAGTTCGTCTATATGGGGACGGTCGAGAGACAAGGCGGTGATATCGTGGTGACCCTAAAGCTTCTTAAGCCCAAAGAAGATGAGGTCTTTCCACCGGTTACCGATAGGATTTCCGAGAAGGAAGAGGCCCTGTTTGAGCAGAAGGTAAGCGGGCTTGCGGCCAAGCTTCAGGCCTATCTTATTGCCGGCAAAGAGTGATGCAGGGATAGCAAGCTCTGCAGATAGGAGTAACTAAAGCGGAGGGTAAGCTGTGACCGCTGGTGAATTGGCCAGACTCTTAGTAGGGGAGCTTTTGGGGGATGGTGGGGTAGAGCTTGTGCATCCGGCTGCTTTTGAGGAGGCATCGCCTGATGAACTTACCTTCTACGATGGGGATGATGCAGCAGAGCTTTCAGCTTCTCATGCAGGTTGCGTCATCACACGCTTGCGTCCTGAGAGGTTTTCAGCGCGCTCCATTATTTCCCTCCACGAGGTGCGTCAATCCTGGGTTAAAGCCCTGGAAACATTTCCACAGGCTTCAGAGGAACAATCTCCGAACCTCGTTTACGTATCGGATTCTGCCCTGATTGATCCCTCGTCTGTACTTCTGCCTTTCGCCTATGTTGGACCCGGGGTTCGGATCGGCCCGGATTGCTTGATAGGTCCCAACGTGACCATCCATGCGCTTTCTCAGATAGGCGCACGCGTTAAGATCGGTGCAGGTTCGGTCATCGGCTCCGAAGGATTTGGATACGTCAAGAATCCCGATGGATCGTACAAACACGTCCCGCATCTGGGCAGGGTGGTGATCGAGGAAGACGTTGAGATCGCGGCAGGTGTTTGCATCGACCGCGGCACGGTTGGCCAGACGCGAATCGGTCAGGGAACCAAGATAGACAACCTGGTGCACATCGCACATAACGTGAGAATCGGCAAGAATTGTCTTATAACCGGACAATGCGGTATCGCCGGCTCCTCGGTCCTTGAGGATAACGTTACGCTTGCCGGTCAGGTAGGGGTCAAAGACCACGTCCGCATCGGCGAAGGCGCGGTAGTGCTTGCCAAGTCCGCCGTTTTCAAGGACATCGAGGCCGGTGCCGTGGTTTCAGGCATACCTGCCCGCCCTCACCGCCTGAGCTTGCGTGCGCAGGCGCGGCTTTTTAGAAATGAGCCTACAAAAGACACTTAAGGCCCCCTTCGAGCTTGGCGGCCCCTGCCTGTGGAGTGGGGGCTCGAGCCGGGTTCGTGTCAGTCCGGCTGAGCCGGATACAGGACTCCTCCTGCGCCGCATTGACAAGAGCGCGAGCGTCACCTTCCCTGTTTGTGTGGAGAATGCACAGGTTCGTTCTCACATGGTGGTTCTCAGGACCGGCGAGGATGAGCTTGTATTCGTGGAGCACCTCCTGGCCGCCTTGTGGGGGATGGGGATAGACAACGCTTGCGTTGACGTTGACGGGGTTGAGCTGCCCTTTCTCGACGGCAGTGCGTTGCCTTACGTTCAGGGGATCAAGAAGGCCGGGGTGGTTACCCAAGGGGTTTCTCGACTGCTGCTGGAGGTTTCTGCATCGCTCGTGGTGATCGAAGGCGCTCGTTTTTTATACGTGTCTCCGGCAGCAGAACTCAGGTTAAGCTACGCTTTTCTTCATCATGGTTTGATGGTTCGGCGGTTCCAGAACATCGAGGAGGTCTTTGCCTCTCAGATCGCCCCCGCCAGGACCTTTGCGGTCGGATCCTACCCTGAGTTTTCCTATCCCTTCGACGTTCACCGAAGCGGCAGGCTGAGCTTTCCTTATCCTGCAAGGTTCGCCGATGAGATGCTGCGCCATAAGGTGCTTGACTTGATCGGCGATCTGGCTTTAATTGGGATTCGGGCACCGCTCAAGATCCGGGCATTCGGAACCGGTCACCGCGAGACACATAAGGTCATCAAAATTCTTCTCAAGGAGGTCTTAGATGACAGCTTTGGATATAGACGCCATTCGCGCCAAACTGCATCACCGTTATCCCTTCCTGATGGTTGACCGGGTAACCCGGCTCGAGGGGAAAGAGATCTGGGGGTATAAGAACGTAACACACAACGAACCTTACTTTGCAGGACACTTCCCCGACTTCCCGGTTATGCCTGGTGTTTTGATCGTCGAGGCGATGGCCCAACTTTCGGGCCTCATTATCCTTGGCCCGCGTACCGAGCCGGAGGAACGCAACATGGTCTTCATGGGCGTGGACAAGGTACGCTTCCGCCGTGCGGTAAGACCGGGCGACAAACTGGAGATGCACGCCCGGTTGATCTATCACCGCGAGGCCGAGCGCACCGAGCAGGCCAAGATAGAGGCACAAGCCCATGTAGACGGCGAGCTGGCAGCCACGGCAACCTTCCTTATAGGGCTTTTTTCGAATACCGACGCTTAGGGTGTTGTAATTTACAGGCTTATCCTTTAGATGCCAGATATCCATCCGACTGCGGTAGTTTCCTCCCAGGCAGAGCTCGGTGAGGGCGTAAGCGCCGGTCCCTACGCAGTGATCGAGGAGGATGTGATAATCGGAGCCGAGACACGCATCTGCTCCCATGCGGTCATCAAACCTTGCGTGCGTATCGGCAAGAACTGCACGATAGCAGAGCACGCGGTGTTGGGCGGTCTGCCCCAGGATACCCGATTTGCGGGAGAGCGAAGCTTTCTTGATATTGCAGATAACGTCACGATTCGGGAGTTTGCCACCCTGCACAGGGCCACAGGCGAGGGCGAGACGACGAAAGTGGGCAATGGCTCATACGTCATGGCCTACGCACATGTCTCGCATAATTGCAAGTTAGGAGAACGGGTGACCCTCGCCAACGGGGTCCAGCTTGCAGGACACGTTGAAATCGGCGAGCGGTCCTTTCTTGGCGGCTCAAGCGGCGTGCACCAGTTCGTTCGCATAGGCAGACTGGCAATGGTAGGTGCGCACTCCTACCTTACTCAGGACCTGCCGCCGTTCCTTCTTGGTTCAGGCCACCCTTTCAGGATTGTGGGCATCAACCGGAAGGGGCTTGAGCGTGCCGGATTCCCGCTCGAGCGCCGCACGCTCATAACAAAACTCTACCGTATGATCTACCAGGACCCCAGACCGCGCGACAAGGCGCTTCTCGAGCTTTCAGCAGAAGAGCGTTCGATACCGGAAGTGGCGGAGTTTCTGAACTTTATAACCTCAAGTCGGCGCGGGATTCGTCTTAAGACTCAAGGGCGCTAGTTATGCGTTTGATCCAGGTGCGCGTGGTTGCCAAAGCGTCAAGACAACGCGTTGAGGAACTCCGAAAGGATCTTTTCAAGGTCTGGGTGCACTCCGCTCCCGAGAGGGGCAAGGCTAACCAGGAGATCCGCGAGCTGTTGGCGAAACACTTCGGCCTGCCGCGCTCAGGTGTTAATCTAATCAAGGGCGAGCACTCACGCAATAAAACCTTCGCGCTTGACATGCCTCAGGATAGCCGTAAGATTACAGATCACAAGAAGGAGGATTGATGGCAAGATATCTTGTGGTGATGATCATCCTGGCTGCAACCGGGGTTGTCCTTCTGGCCCTGAACTGCGACAGACTTGATGAGCCTTTATACGAGACGGAACTCGGTAAGATAAGGGTGCATACAGAAACGGTATGCCTTACTGAAGAAGAAGGCCCATTCTCATACGCTGCGGTTAATTTTTCCTGGCAGGGTCTTTCAGAAGATGATGGTGAAGGTGTGGTAGTGGAGAGGAAAGTTAACGAGGATTTCATTGTGGTGGATACCTTACGCACCCTCGCCGCAGAGATGTATTTCAGCGACCCTGAAACCCTGAGCATCGATGAAGCCACCTACCGGTTGCTTTTGCTCAGGCAGGATCGGGCACTTGTGCTTGAGGAGTTTACCTGCACCCCTTTTGCAGGCGTCAACTTTCATCTCCCCGACACCGTCTTGGTCGAGGAGGGCAGGGTGATTCTATCGTGGGATCGCATCGAGGGGGTTAGCGAATACGAGGCTCGGCTTATGACCCTTGGGACGCTTGCTCCGATTCCAAAAGGTGAGATTATTGTAAAGGCCGCAGTTAAACCGGATGGCAAGACAATAGTTTGGGAGATAGACGCGGATAAACTGGATAAGCCTGCCAACTACATCCTTCAGGTAAAGGCCGGTGTGGAGGATGAGGGTTACTTGCGCAGTGTCAGAGGCTCAAAGCTTTTTGTATTAGGAGGTTCGGGTGATGAAGAAGAGGAAGAAGAAAACGACTGATGGAGGAGGGATAACATCATGAACGAACAAAAAAGATCCAACAACCGTACCCTGTGGATCTCGGTGCTTATCTGTGCCGGGGTTGCCTTGCTTATCTCCGCCGTAGTTACCATAGCGTTGCAGATCCCGGGTTTTCTTTCTCGTCGTCCACGTCCGGTCCCTGAGATAGTGGGCCTCAGCGTTGCCGAAGCCGAAGAGGTGGTTGAACCTTACCGCTTCGTGATTCTTCCGGTAGGAGAGGACCCCAGCGATTTTGACGAGGGGGTGATACTTTCCCAGAACCCGGAGCCCGGCGAGTCTATTCGCCCTGGTGGGATCATTCGCGTCGTTTTGAGCAGTGGAAGACCGATGATCCAGGTGCCACAGCTTGCCGGCCTTGAGCTGGTTCAGGCAACCGAGTCATTGCAGTCCGCCGGACTCTTCGTCTCCGACGTCGTCTCAAAATACGATACCTTACCAGAAGACCTGGTGATAGGAACCGATCCTGAGGCTGGAACCACCGTAGAGAAGGGGAGCAAGGTTGAGTTGTTCGTGAGCCTTGGTCCCAATCTTGTTGAGGTTCCCAAGGTGACGGGCCGCAAGCTCTCAACGGTTCGCAAAACGATAGAAGAGAAGGGCTTTGTAGTAGGCGATATAACCTATCAGGTAACGGGCGAGTACTATCAGGGGACTGTGATGAAACAGACGCCCAAAGCGGGCGAGATGGCTCCAAAGGGCTCCCAGATAGATCTGGTGGTCGCGGGGGTTCTGCGTTAGGATGTCTGAAAAATCCCATGGTAGGCGTACCCTGAAAATCTCGGCGATTGTAGGAATTGTCATCGGCGGATTCTTGGGGCTTGGTCTGCTGGGATTCCTAGTGGGCAATTATATAGTGATGCCTTTGATCGTCAGCAAAGGCTCCGAGGTTGAGGTTCCTGAGGTTGTAGGTCTGCCTCTGGAGGAGGCGATCGTGCTCCTGGAGGAACAGGGCTTCGAGTCAGTTGCCAACGAGAAGCGGCCCGACACACTCTATCCTGAAGGAGTGGTTGTGGCGCAAAGACCTGGTGCCGGAGCCAAGATCAAGAAAGGCAGAATTGTGCAGCTTGCCGTATCATCTGGAGAGGAGTCGGTTCGCGTGCCCTATCTCCTGGGCCTTACCATGGAGCAGGCAACGGCGATCGCCCAGCGACGCAACTTCGAGATCGAGCAGGTGGATACCGTGCAGAGCGATAGTGTTCCCGCAGGAAGAATAGTTGCCATGAAGCCTGATCCGGAGATTCGCGTCGCAAAGGGAACCAGGCTCCGTCTCTATATCTCTGCAGGCCCGATTGGCAAGACTATCCCTGTCCCTAACCTGATCGATCTGCCTCTGGAGAAGGTTAAAGAGATGCTTGAGGCCGACTCGCTTGTCCTGGGTGAGGTTCGTAGGATGGAGGTAGCGGGCAAGGGCGGCATAGTTATCCTGCAGTCCCCTGACCCCGGGGTTTTGGTCGGCCCAGGGGATACGATAAACCTTACCGTAGGCCAGGAACCCTGATTCGGTTCCGGCGGCGTGCCACATCCAAGGTCAGGGGTGAAGGCTCGCATGAGTTGTGAAAGGGGATAGTGTAGATGATCGAGTTTTCCGCTTCAATACTTAACTGCGACTTTGCCAGACTCGGCTCCGAGATCAAGGCCGCGGAAGAAGCAGGGGTTGATGCGTTTCACCTCGACGTCATGGACGGTCACTTCGTCCCCAACATAAGCTTCGGCCCGCCGGTTACCAAACATCTCAGGAATCTCACAAAGCTGCCGCTTCGCGCTCATCTCATGATCACCGATCCGGTTCGCTACGCACCTAAGTTCATCGAAACCGGCGCGGACGAGGTGCTTTACCACATCGAGGTCGCAGATTCCGATACCCTGCCTAAGCTCCTTGAACTGGGCAAGCCTATAGGGATTAGCATGAACCCTGATACCCATCTTGAAAGTGTATATCCGATCCTGCCAAAACTCTCGCAGGTGCTTTTAATGAGCGTCTATCCAGGGTTCGGCGGGCAGCGCTTCATCCCTGAGACTCTTTTCCGTATCGAAACCTTAAAGCGCGAGATCGAGCGCCAGGGGCTTTCCGTGCCCGTTTCAGTAGACGGCGGTGTTAACCCCGAGACCGCGCCGGATATACGCAACGCCGGTGCCTCGATCCTGGTGGTAGGCTCGGCGTTGTTCAAATCCGACGACTATTCTGAGGTGGTGCGGCAGGTCAAGGGCGGGTGAAGTCAAATTTCAAATAGCAAAATGCAGATTTTAGTTTGAGATTGCTCCCTGCGTTCGCCCTACGGAGCTTCGTCGCCTTCGGCGTCTCGCAACGACGGTTTGGAGTGCAACAAGCGTCTTGTTGCATCTTGGGGTTCATCGCAACGACACGGGGTCCCCAAGAGATTGTGAAGCAATCGTTTGGGCATCTGGCGGGTTAGAGAACCCGCCCTCCATATCCATTAAACATCTTCCGAGCAGGTTGCATCTTTAAGGAGAAGTAAGTAAAATACCCCAATGACTTTAAATAAAAAAAGCCAACAAGGTAATATCACAGATGTTTGACCTTCTGAAAGATGCGTTCACCAAGCTCAAGCGCGAGCTTTTGGGCAGGGGCAGCCTTTCGGAAAAAGAGATCAAGGAGTTTCTGCGTTCCCTGCGCGTGAGGCTTCTTGAGGCGGACACGAACTACAAGGCGGCCAAGGCGTTTATCTCGTCTTTGGAAGAAAAGCTCAACACCACCGAGATCTACAGCTCGCTTCAGCCCGGCAAGCAGGCGCTGCGGGTTATATACGAGGAACTGACCCTCTTCCTTGGGGGCAAAGCCGAGAAGCTGGGGTTCACAAAGACTCCGACCCTTATTTTGCTCCTCGGACTCCAGGGCGTGGGCAAGACCACAATGGCGGCAAAGCTTGCAAAGATGTATGCAGGCAAGCACCCACTTTTGGTCGCCGCGGACATCAAACGACCGGCTGCGGTCGAGCAGCTCGAGTCGCTGGCTAAAAAGGCCAAGGTAGATTTTTTTGGGCCTCCAAAACCTACATCCCGCGATATAGAAACCTGCACCGCGGCACTCAAATACGCGAAGAAATCAAATAACGAACTGGTCATAATTGATTCTGCCGGGCGCCTTCACATAGACGAGGAGATGGTCGCCGAGCTTGCCGAGATCAAATCCAAGCTTTCCCCTGCCTACACCCTGCTCGTGCTTGACGGTCTTGTAGGTCAGGATGCGCTTCGCCAGACCAAGGATTTTCATGCTCAGCTTGGTGTTTCAGGAGGCATCCTCACCAAGCTTGACGGCGACGCGCGTGGCGGTGCGGCGATCAGCTTCCGACACGTTACCGGCCTGCCCATCTACTTCATCGGCACCGGGGAGAGGGTCGAGGACCTTGAGATATTCCATCCCGATCGGATAGCCGCACGTATCATAGGCGAAGGCGACATCGCTTCGGTTGCTGAAGAAGTCCGCAAGGTAGTGGACGAGAAACAGTCGGAGGAGATGGCCCAAAAGCTCATGGAAGGCAGGCTCAACTTCGAGGATCTTTTAGCTCAGATGAAACAGCTTTCCAGGATGGGCGATCTCTCGAAGCTTCTCGAGAAGATGCCGGCGGGCCTGATGCAGGGTATGAGTCCTGCCGATTTCGATCCTGCCGAGATAAAGCGCACCGAGGCGATTATCCTTTCGATGACGCGCCAGGAGCGGCGCAACCCGGATATCCTTTCTGGCAGCCGCAAGCTGCGAATCGCAAAGGGATCGGGCACCACCCCTGCCGATGTCAACCAGCTCGTAAAGCAGCTTGAGATGATGCAGGGGATGACGCGCATGGCCAAAGGGGCAGGGGTTGATTCTCGCATGATGGGGGCGGGTAAGGTGAGGGTGAGGTACAAGAGCAAGAAGAAGCGGAAGAAGAAAAAAAGGAGACGTTAGCTCCTTTTCGTCATTGTGAGGAGCGAAGCGACGAAGCAATCCCATGCTAGAGACTGCAAAGCATCAAATTAAAGGTAGACCCATAGGGGTTAAGGAGTCAGCAATCAGGTGACTCACATAGCCGGCAGCGGCGGTCTTGAATAAAGGATTCTTAGATTTCACTAGGACTCCAGCAGTTAATCCCAATGCTAAAAGACTGTGAAATAATTTTCGATGATGCGGATTCTTGGCGGGTTCAAGTAAATCGGGAAGCATGGAACAGACCCCGCCCAATATAGCACCGATAGTTATTCGCTTCAACAATTCAAGCCACTGAAAATCATTCTGATTGTCTTTGGGTTGATTGTACACAGAAGTGATAACACCTACGGTGCCTCCGGCCACAGCACCAATGATAACATGACTTTTAATTTTCATACTCAGATGGTAGCGTAGAAACATTGGTTATCAAGGTGCGTAGGCATTCCCAAGAATAAGGCCAGCCAGTGGGCTGGCCTTATTCTTTTCGGGGTCCCCGCGACATGAAATGACGACGCTTGCGGAGTAACTTTCCGAAGCAGCTTCGAGGGGTGCTAGTTGCCGCCGCCGAAGAGTAGACCTGCCGAGGCAAAGATGCCCGAAGGGTTGATTTCAGGTCCGAGACGCAGGTCTGCGCCGTCCTCAAGTGACCATTCACCTTCAAACGGACTCCACATGTAGCCGCCCTTCAGCTGGATAGCGATGAACTCTATAGGTATAAGTATGGTAAAACTGGGTGCCACAGTGAACGTGGTGTAGTCAACCTCGGAGGTGCGACCGGGATTAACCAAGAGGCTGTCAAACGATACATCCCCCAGTTTGGGACGAAGCTTGAGGTTCACGCCAGTGCCGCCGATACCTACCGAGGGCATAACTCCGAAACCCTTGTAGATGTTGATGAAGTAACCGGGTTCGAAGAAACCGCCGCCGTAGGTCATTTTCACCGATACCAAGTCGCCGTCGAACTTGCGGCTGCCGCCGAAGACCCAGCCGCCGAACATCAGATGATCGCCGCCGCCCCAGCCGCCGCCGCCGTAGGTGACGATATCGTCATCCACCGCGGGAAGACCATGAGCAGTAAACTCGGAACTGAGTTTGGAAAGGTCAGGCATCATGTACGAGAGCACGAATCCGCCGTAGCCTCGTCCCTTTGCGGCAAAGGCCGCCACGGCTAGGATAAGTACCAAGAAAATCGTTTTTTTCATGTCATTTCCTCCTAACACTAATCTGTTACTGGTCGCCGAGCATTAATCCTGCACTTGCAAAGACGCCTGAGTGATTGATCTCAGGGGCATCTCGCAGGTCGGAGCCGTCTTCCATCCTCCATTTGCCTGAAAGTGGACTCCACATGTAGCCGCCCTTGATCTGGATGGAGATGAACTCGATGGGTATGTTTATAGTAAGCGCAGGAGCAGCAGTGAAAGTGCGATACGTGGCCTCTGAGATACGGGATGGATCCAGAAGAAGGCTGTCGAAATCCACGTCACCCAGGATCTCTCGCATCTCGAGGCGTAACCGGGTCATACCCAGACCTAAAGAAGGCATGATTCTGAATCCTTTGTAGATTTTGATAAAGTAGCCTGGGTCAAAGAATACTCCGCTGTAGTTCAGTTTGACTGAGCCCGAGTCGCCGTCAAACTTCTGGCTTCCACTGAAACCCCAGGCACCTATCATTAGATTCTTTTCCCCGCCCCAGGCACCGCCGCCGTAAGTGACGATATCGTCATCAATCGCGGGAAGACCATGAGCAGTAAACTCGGAACTGAGTTTGGAAAGGTCAGGCATCATGTAGCAGAGGATGAACCCTCCATCAACTCTACCTTCTGCTCTAAACACAATTTTCTCAGCAAACACAGCCACGGCAAGGATCGCTACCAATAAGACTGCTTTCTTCATTTAACTCCTCCTGGTAAGGGTTTTGTTTGCTCCTCGATTTTATATCTTAGGTAGACGGCAGGGAGGGGAAAAGGTTGCATCCATCTTGTAGAAGTAACTGAGGAGAAAATGCGAGAAGATGAGGTTGCAAAACCGAAATTTGTTCTCCACTGAGAACTTATCTTATCTAAACGTTCTGCTATAACCATTTCCGTGAATGCTAAAACAGTCAACTTGACGAGGCGGCTAACTTCCCTATAATTCAGAAATATGAGTGGGCGGATAGCTCAGTTGGCTAGAGCGCCTGCCTTACAAGCAGGAGGTCGTAGGTTCAAATCCTGCTCTGCCCATGTACCGGTTGCAGTTTACCGGTCTGGATCGTATAATTGCAGGTCGAACCTTCAAAAGGCCTGTAAATTCATAGACAAAAGAAGCCCCGACGGGCAACTATCAAGAGAGATTCTGTCAAACATTACGAAGGAGGCTTAACGATGAAGATCAAACCGCTTCAAGATCGAGTCCTCGTCGAAAGAGTAGAGGAAGAAGAAACGGTCGGCGGTATCATTATCCCTGACACCGCCAAGGAGAAACCGCAGAAGGGCAAGGTGATTGAGGTAGGTCCGGGACGCAAAGATGAGAAAGGCAAGCTAATCCCCCTCGAACTCAAACCGGGCGACGTCATATTATTCAACAAGTACGCCGGAACCGAGATCAAGGTAGAGGGCAAGGAGTACCTTCTCATGCGCGAAGACGACATAATGGCGCTTGTGGAGTAAGGAGGAACGATGCCAGCCAAAGAGATCCGTTTCGAGGAAGAAGCAAGACGCGCGATCCTGCGCGGTGCCACCATGCTTTCCAACGCGGTAAAGATTACCCTTGGGCCGCGTGGCCGCAACGTCGTTTTAGAAAAGAAGTTCGGAGCTCCCACTATCACCAAGGACGGCGTTACCGTGGCCAAGGAGATTGAGCTTGAGGACAAGTTCGAGAACCTGGGCGCGCAGATGGTCAAGGAGGTTGCATCCAAGACATCTGACGTGGCAGGCGACGGCACCACCACAGCGACACTTCTGGCCGAGCACATCTACCGCGAAGGCCTGAAGAACGTTACCGCCGGAGCCAACGCCATGGCCTTAAAACGCGGTATCGACATGGCGGTCGAGGGGATCGTGGCCGAGCTCGAGAAGATGAGCAAGAAGCCCGAGAGCCGCACCGAGATCGCGCAGGTGGCTTCAATCTCTGCGAACAACGACCGCAAGATCGGAGAAATGATCGCCGACGCCATGGAGAAGGTTGGCAAGGACGGGGTCATCACCGTCGAGGAAGCCAAATCCATGGAGACCACACTCGAGCTGGTCGAGGGTATGCAGTTTGACCGCGGCTACCTCTCCCCCTACTTCATCACCGAACAGGAGCACATGCAGGCCGTGCTTGAGGACGCCTACGTGTTCCTCTACGAGAAGAAGATCTCCAGCGCTCGCGAGCTTCTGCCGCTTCTTGAAAAGACCGCCCAGTCAGGTAAGCCTCTGTTGATCATCGCCGAGGACGTTGAGGGCGAGGCTTTAGCCACGCTCGTGGTGAACAAGCTTCGCGGCACTTTGAACGTCTGCGCGGTCAAGGCTCCGGGCTACGGTGAGCGCCGCCGTGCAATGCTCGAGGATATAGCCGTTCTTACCGCAGGTCGCCTAATCTCAGAGGACGTGGGCATCAAGCTTGAGAACGTCCAGGTCTCTGATTTGGGTAAGGCCAAGCGTATTACCATTGACAAGGAAGATACCACCATCGTCGAGGGCGCGGGCAAGCGCGAGGATATCCAGGCGCGCATCGAGCAGATCAAGCGCCGGATAGATGATACCACCTCCGACTACGACCGTGAGAAGCTCGAGGAGCGGTTGGCCAAGCTCGCAGGCGGTGTTGCGGTTATCAACGTGGGTGCCGCTACCGAGGTCGAGATGAAGGAACGCAAGTCCCGCATGGAGGACGCCCTTCACACCGCTCGTGCAGCAGTCGAGGAAGGCATTATCCCCGGCGGCGGGGTTGCCCTGATGCGTGCATCTAATGTGCTTGAGGGCGTGCGCTCCAAGGCCAGAAGTGATGAGAAGACCGGTGTGGACATCATCCGCAAGGTGCTTGAGATGCCGCTTCGCCAGCTGGTGGCCAATGCCGGTCTGGACGGCTCGATCGTGGTGGAGAAGGTCAAGGCATCCGAGGACCCCAACTTCGGCTTCAACGTTGAGAAGCTTGCCTATGAGGATCTGGTAAAGTCCGGCGTGATTGATCCGACTAAAGTCGTTCGTTCCGCACTTCAGAACGCGGCCTCCATCGCCGGACTGCTCGTCACCACCGAAGCTGCGGTGGTCGAGAAGCCTGAGGAGAAACCAGAGATGCCTGGCATGCCGCCAGGCGGCGGATACGGCGGATACTAATATCACCCCAAGAAGTTACTTTGTAACTTCTCGGGGACCCCGATACGGAGACTCCAAAAAGATTAAAAGGCCGGGCTTGCACCCGGCCTTTACCTTCACCCCACAAAATCACTGCATGATTTTGTGGGGACCCCGAATAAATCACCCCAAAGGAATACTTCGTCTTCCTTCGGGGACCACTAACAATCCCTCCACGTCGTCGCGATACCCCCGTGATTGACACTATCACTTTTCCCATCTAATCCTCCTTTCCTTCACTTTTTTAAACCTGCGGACATCGCGCACACCTAAAGTCAGGCATAAGCCTAGATGGAACGAATGGTTGTAGAGTGAACGGCCCCACCTGTGCTCACCTGAATACCGGGGCAGCCAGCGATGGGTGAACTGAACCCAGAGAATCCGGTTGAGCTCAAGGCTCAGCTTTGAGCGTATCGTGGAACAAAAAAGCGGGTTATCCGGGCTCAGGTTCAGGACACTTACGCCGCTTGCCAACTTGACCAGCGGAGTCAGATGTTCAACCCTACCGGATCTGTATGATATTATGGATTTTGTACTACCGAAGAGGGCAAGACCTATCTGAGGTGTGAGCATCTCAAGTAACGGCAGGACGGCGTATATCTTACCCTCTTCCACCCATCCTGCAATATGACCGCGTGCGAGTTCCGCTCCCAGCGAGAACGCGAGCTTCTGTCCCCAGTACGAGCGTATCCTGACCACCGAGGCCTCGAACGAGGGCGTCATTGGATACCCCACGCACCATCCCGCACCGGCCTCGAACCCAATTCCATCCACGGAAAATAGCGAGGGCCGCAGGTTCTCGCCTAGTCCGCTGCCCGAGATCAAAAGGACAAGCAAAATCCCCTTACTCACCGACGCTTCCCCTTTCTTCTGTATATTTCAACGCTGTCAAGAACCAGGCTTGCGGATAAAGAAACCACCAAGGAATGTCTGTACTTCTCCTGGGTATCCAGAAGGGGAAACCAGCGATGCTGGAGTTGAACCGCCAGGGGTTTTGCAAAAATCCATCGCAGATTGGTGTTAACCGAAGAGAAAAATATCGATTGCGAGGGCAAATTGAGGTTCCCTTCAGGAATTAGATTCAGGAGGCTTAAGCCGCAGGAGAGCTCCACTCTGGGGATAAATCCCTCATTCCTGGAGAGGAGTTTGCATGGCTGCAGCCAGGCTATGCCGAGTTTCGCAGTCCATGAGGTTAAAAGGGTGAGGTCTGGGTACCTCCACACGCTTTGCAGAAACTCCAAGTTTACGAATTCCAGGGTCAGCAAGAGGGCCGGATTTCCTCCCCAGTATGAGCGAATATGTCTCAGGGAGCTGCCCAGGGAGGGAAGCATAACATGGCCTGCGTAAAAGCCGATTCCCCTTCTAACTCCTATCACCTCGAAGGTCAGGGAGCCGGGCTCGATAAATCGGGTTTTGCTTTCCTTGTTTATATCCTGTGAGAATATCTCAACCCCTGCAGGTTCTATGAGGGGGCTCTTCGCGATGAGAAAGACTAGCAAAACAAGATTCACCACTGTGGTCCTCCTTCCGCTTACATAGAACTTTATGCGTCCAGGTGGAGTTGTCAAGTCGGTGGTTGAGGCTTACTTATACTCTACATAATTGTCTTGACAGGCCGAAGAGACGGAGTAGACTAACCGCTTAACCGCTCAATTTTTGGATAGTTAAGCAAGGAGAAGCAGAAGATGCAGCTTTTGTTCCTGACCGCTCCTGTGGGAGCGATTATAGCCCTGGGTTTTGCCGTCATACTGGTACTCGGCATCCTGAAGCGCGAGGAAGGTACGCCTGTGATGAAGGCTATCGCCCAGGCGGTACGTGAAGGAGCGGCTGCTTACATCAAACGCCAGTACGCTGTTGTAGCGATCTTCTTCGGGATCGTATTTGCGGTTTTGTGCGTTCTGGCGTTTGTTTTCAATTTTCTACCCAAGCCCGTTCCCTTCGCTTTTCTTACGGGAGGTTTCTTCTCCGCGCTTGCAGGATTTATCGGCCTCAAGGTGGCCACGAACTCCTCGGCGCGGACGACCAACGCCGCTCGAGACAGCCTCAATTCCGGCTTGCGAGTTGCGTTCAGCTCAGGAATGGTCATGGGGCTTGTGGTGGTTGGTCTGGCTTTGCTGGACCTTTCCATCTGGTATATTTTGCTCAACCAGATATATAAGGCGAAGCCTGTGGTCGAGCGGCTGCCCATCATTACCTCTACCATGCTTAACTTCGGGATGGGTGCAAGCTTCCAGGCGCTGTTCGCGCGTGTAGGCGGAGGGATATTTACAAAGGCCGCGGACATAGGTGCCGATCTCGTAGGCAAAGTCGAAGCAGGCATACCCGAGGACGACCCGCGCAACCCTGCCGTTATTGCAGACAATGTGGGTGATAACGTGGGCGACGTTGCAGGAATGGGTGCCGATCTCTACGAGTCGTATACCGACTCGATCGTTGCCACCATGGCGCTTGCCGCGGCTGCTACGGCAGCCCTGCCTGCGGGACTCAAAGCGGATATGAGTCTGAGGATGGTGCTTTTGCCCATGGTCATAGCCGGCGTAGGTCTTTTCGCTTCCATCATCGGGTTCTTCCTCGTACGGGCAGGAAAGAAGGCTGAACAGAAGGTGCTTTTGTGGGCCCTGCGCCGCGGCATCTGGGCAGCGGCCCTTATCACCGCTGTTGCCAGCTTCTTTGTGGTCTACTTCGTTTTGGGCCCGGATCAGATAGGTATCTACTTCTCGGTGCTTACAGGGCTTGTTGCAGGCGTAGTGCTTGGGTTCCTGACCGAGTACTTCACCTCATACAACTACAAACCAACGCGCGGCATCTCGCGTGCAGCCGAGACCGGCCCGGCCACTGTAATAATCGAGGGGCTTTCGGTGGGGATGATCTCTGCCGCGCCGTCGGTTCTCGTGGTTTCGGCAGCGGTTCTTGGTGCCTTCTTCTTCGCCGGAGGAGCGGCAAGCTTTGATCACGGCCTTTACGGCGTTGGCATAGCTGCGGTAGGGATGCTTTCCACCTTAGGCATTACCCTTGCCACCGATGCCTACGGTCCGGTTGCCGATAACGCAGGCGGCAACGCCCAGATGGCAGGGCTGAAACCAATTGTCCGTGAGCGCACCGATGCTCTGGACGCACTCGGTAACACAACCGCGGCCACTGGCAAGGGATTTGCGATAGGCTCGGCAGCGCTCACCGCGCTGGCGCTGGTGGTGGCCTACCGCAACGAGATCATCCTGCACGGCGCCAGCCTCGATCTTTCCCTTGCCAACCCGCGCCTCCTGGTCGGCATCTTCCTCGGCGCCATGCTTGTATTCCTCATCGCCGCGTTAATCATGCGTGCCATAGGCAGTGCGGCACAGTCCGTAGTCAAGGACGTCCGGCATCAGTTTAATACCATCAAAGGACTCATGGAGGGTACTGCCAAGCCCAACTACGTCGAGACCGTACGCATCTGCACGGTTTCCGCACAGAAGAAGATGATTCTGCCTGCGCTCTCCGCGATTCTCGCACCAGTTGTGGTAGGAGTCCTGATCGGACTTGAGGGCGCTGTGGGTCTCCTGGTAGGTGCCATAACCACCGGATTTGCGATGGCGATCTTTATGGCCAACTCTGGCGGGGCGTGGGACAACGCGAAGAAGTACATCGAGGCCGGGCGCCACGGAGGCAAGGGATCCGAGGTCCACAAGGCCGTGGTGGTCGGCGATACCGTTGGCGATCCGTTCAAGGACGCGGCAGGCCCATCACTCAACATCCTCATAAAGCTCATGTCCATGGTCTCTATCGTCTTCCTCGGACTCGTCCTTGCGATAAAGCTATTCTGATAATACCCCACGCGGATACTTCGTCTCCGCGCGGGGACCCCGGGATAAATGCTCCTTTTGACCAGAGGTCAAAAGATCGCAAAACACTCCGTCGTCGCGACCGACCGCCTCGTTCAGAGGCGAGTGAGAGTGGTGATCTTTAATGCTCCCTTTAGCCTGAGGCGAAAGGATCGCAAAGCTGCGACTGAGAATGTAGTGGCCGACCTCAGCGTGCCCCTTGGGGTATTGAGTGCCCCATAGGGTATCAGGTCGGCCCGCTTACTATCTTATGAGAACAAACTTCTGAGTCGTGGATGACGTTTCAGCCTCCACCCGTGCGAAATAGACGCCTTCACCCCACGCGTTCGTTCCACGACCGCGCGGGGACCCCGAAAACAGAACCCCGTTAGCGTAGCACCACGACTTTTGTGCGTGCCGAGTAACCCTCGGTTGAAACCCGTGCAAAATAGACACCTTGTGGAAGAGCCGGTGCGTCCCAGATGCCTTTACCTTTCACGGTCTCGGTAAGCACGCGGCGGCCGTCGGCGGAGTAGAGGGTAAGCTTTGCCTCGCCCGTAACACTCCCGGACACGTCGTAGAAGAGCCGGTTGAGCGATGCTTCAAGATGGATGGGGGATGCGGTAACCAGCTCCTCCTCAATGCCGCCAACCTCACCCAAAGAATCGGTCTTTATCAAGAGAACCTCCGTTCCTCTGCCAGGGGGAGCATAGGATTGTGTTGACCCACAGATGATATAACCTCCGTCTGATGTTACTTGAACGCAGCGCCCTTTGTCCTCAGCTTTGTTGCCAAAGGTGCGCGTCCAAAGCGTATCCCCGTGCTCATCGGTCTTTAGGAGCCAAACTCCACCTGTGAACTGCATGAGTTCCTTCACACCTGTGATGATATAGCCGCCATCAGGAGTCTGGCAAATGGAGTAACCGATGTTATAACCTTCGCTACCATAGAGGTGCGCCCAAAGAGAATCCCCGCTTGCATCGGTCTTTAAGATGAATAACTTGCTTGAATCGGTACGATTCGCCTCTCCGGTTATGATATACCCGCCGTCCGAGGTCTCCTGAACGCAGCACCCTCTAGCGAATAGTCCCTCCTCCCCTAAGCTATAGAGATGTGCCCAAAGGGAATCGCCGTCCCCATCGGTCTTCATTAGCCGTACGCTGCCGCCACTGTTTCCTGTGATAATAAAGCCACCATCGCGGGTCAGTTGCATGTGCATGCTCCTCTCTCTATACAAACGCATCCAAACCGAGTCACCCGCCGAGTCGAGCTTTAGAAGCCCGTATCCCCCTGATATTACATATCCTCCATCCGAGGTCTCTCGCACGCAGATGCCTTCTGCATTGCCTACGACAAAAGGAATTCGTCCCCATAAGGAGTCGCCATGTTCATCGGTTCTTATGACCAGTAGATTGAATCCTCTTTCCCCTGCAATAATGTATCCTCCATCCGAGGTCTGCTGAACACAACGAGCTTCAGGTAGAGGTCCCGCTGCCGAACTCTGCATGTAGGTGCGCGTCCATAGGGTATCTCCTAAGGAATCCGTCTTGACGAGGTAAAAATAAACCCACCCTCCTTGCATGAACCGACCTGCGATGATGTAGCCCCTATCCGGGGTTTGCTCCACCCAAAAGCCAGCATCATCACCTATCCCTCCATAGGTATGAATCCAACCTGCAGAAAGCGGGATGCTAACGAGTAGCAGGCTTGCTACTATGATGATACGTAAAGTCCTTTTCATCTATACCTCCAATGCTAATATAAGACAAACCAGGGATTTGTCAAGTGGGGGCGGGTTTACCGCCCCCAAGGTTTTTTAATCACCGGCAAAGTCGCCCCGGAAGCTATCGCGGCATGTGTCACCGGACCACCACTCACCGAAGGCTGTGTCTCTCGGGAAACCTCCATCACTTGACTACTCCGGCTTCGCACGTATAGTTCCTGAGAACTCTATCAAGGAGGAGTTGTATGGCACCTTTAGGTTTTCACTGGTTGACGTTTCTGGCGATAGTGGTGACCGCTGCAACCATCGTGGCTTCAATAATCTGGGCAATCCTTGCAAAATCCAGAAGGGAGGATGAGGATGGAGCTTAGCCGAAATCTGGTCTATCTTTTTATCCTCGGTTGCTACCTCGTCGCCGTTGTAGCGATCGGTCTGATAACCGGGCGGGGCGCGAAGAAAGGTTCTGATTACTTCCTTGGTGGCCGCAGGATAGGTCCCTGGGTTACCGCGTTCTCATTCGTTGCCGCCTACTACTCGTCGGTTCTCATCATCGGCGGCGGAGGATTCGGCTACAAGTTCGGGATGGCTTCGATCTGGGTCGGGGCCATCAACGTTCTTGTGGGCTGCTTTTTGGCCTGGGCTGTGCTGGGTCGCAGGCTTCGCCGCATGACACACCGTCTGGATACCATAACCGTTCCAGGCTTCTTCTCCGAACGCTTCGGTTCGCCCTCCGCCAGGCTTTTCTCCGCCGCAATCATCATCCTGTTCCTGACCATCTACAACGTGGCCGTGCTCAAGGGCATGGGCAACACGCTCGAGGTACTCATGGGCTGGCCCTACTGGCTGGCGGTTATTGTCTCAGGTGCCATAATCCTCCTTTATGTAGCGGTTGGCGGGTACCTGGCCGTGGTGTGGACCAGCTTCATCCAGGCGTGGGTGATGATCTTCGGGCTAATCTTTCTCACCGTGTTCGCGCTGATACAAGTCGGCGGCCTGGAGAATCTCAACGCCTCGCTTGCGGCAATCAACCCCGGTCTCATGCAGACACCAGGTGTCTGGGGCTGGGCAGGGCTTATAAGCTACTCTTTGATCGTAAGCTTCGGTGTATGGGGAATGCCCCAGCTTGTGATACGGTTCTACTCCATCAAAAAAGCAAACCTTCTGCGCATAGGCACGGTGCTTGCGGTCGTCGGCGGTTCGGTAGCGCTCCTGCCGTATCTCAACGGTGCCATCGCCCGTGTGCTTTACCCTAACCTTGCCTCGCTTTACCCCAACGTTGATCCAGCCAAGGTGGCTGATCTTGCCATACCTACACTGGTGAAAAACGTGCTTCCCAGCTGGGCTGGCGGGCTGCTCTTGGCCGGTGTGGTGGCCGCAGGGATGAGCACCTTCGCCGCTATACTCATAATCGTTTCATCTGCCGTGGTGCGCGACGTGGTTCAGAAGGGTCTGCGGGTCAAGATGAGCGAGAAGAAAATAGTGCTCTGGGGACGTGTGGTGAGCATTTTGGCAGGGGTTGTCTCGCTTTTGATCGCTCTGCGCCCGCCCGATTTGATACTCGTGATAACCGCTTTCGCCTGGGCCGTGATAGCATCCACCAACCTGTGGCCTATCCTCTTCGGGGTTTACTGGAAGCATACCTCAAAGGCCGGGGTGCTGGCCTCGATGATCTCAGGAGCCGGTGTGGCCCTTTTATGGCAGGCTCTTGCAAAGATCGGTTGGAAGCCGATCGTCTCATCCGGCATCCACGGATTCATCCCCGGCATAATCGTCGGCCTCCTGACGATCATTGTAATCTCCTTCTTTACCCGCAAGCCGGAACCGGAGCGGTTGAAGCGCGCTTTCGCCCGTAACCCGTAACACTCCGTACCCCTCCGGGTAAAGCCTGCTCCTTAAAGTATTTTATACTTCATAGGGTGTTCTCATAATTACTCGGAGCTGACGCTCCGCTTATCAAGGAGATAACACGCCGTACCCCTGAGGGGGCATTTTCATTATTACTCGGAGCTTACGCTCCTAATTTTAAGGAAATAACACACCGTAACACACCTCTGTTCTTTCAAGGATTCTGTGATTGACATCTTAAAGCCTCGTAGTGGCGGACTTTTAAGTCCGCCCGATTAAAGGAACGGACGCACCTAAAGGTACGTCCCTACGTGATGATATCTTGATTTGCGGCTTGACATCACAAGGGTAAATGATAGAATGGAGGAGAGGCAAGAAGTCTATAAAATCTATGGGACTTTTGGAATCAAGAGGAGTCTAAGATGAAATATGACGTGGTGGTTATCGGTGCAGGGCCTGGAGGGTATCCGGCGGCGATAAGGCTTGCTCAGCTGGGAAAGAAGGTGCTGGTTGTCGAGAAGCAGGCAATCGGAGGGGTCTGTCTTAACTGTGGATGCATACCCACCAAGGCCTTGTGTCATGCCGCCGAGGTGCGGGCATCCTTGGGTTTCTTCCAGCGCATCGGCCTGGGGGTCGGCAACACCGGGCTTGAGTTTGCAAAGCTTCAGCAGTGGAAGGAGCAGGTGGTTACCAGGCTGGTCAAGGGGATCGAGTTCCTTTTCAAATCGAACGGCGTACAGCTTCTTAAAGGCACTGCCAGGATAATCTCGCCGACCCGAGTTCAGGTAAAGGGAGAGGTTATTCAGGATATTGATACCGACTCGATCATCATAGCCACAGGCTCCACCCCAACGTCTCTGCCTGATATAGAGCCGGACAACGAGCGCATATTTTACGCCGAGCGCGCGCTTTTCTTCAAGCGCGTTCCTTCCTCAATGCTAGTTATCGGCGCGGGTGCCTCGGGTCTTGAGATGGCGACCATATACAACGCGTTCGGAACCAAGGTGACCATCGTGGAGATCATGGATCAGGTCTCGCCCGGGCTTGACAGAGAAGTAGCCGAGAATCTGGCCAAACTCTTGAAGAAGCAGGGTATAGAGCTTCATCTCTCCTCCAAGGTCGCCTCCATCCAGAAGTCCGATGCGATTCTATCTGTGACTATCGAGTTACCTGACGGCCAGAGCGTCCAAAAGGAATTTGAAAAGCTCTTGCTGGCCGTAGGACGCAGGCCGCTTACCGACGGCCTGTGGTCTGAAGGCGTACCCATCGAGACCGACCAGAAGGGCTTTATTAAGGTCAACGAGAAACTCCAGACCTCGGTTCCAGACATCTACGCGATAGGAGACGTTACCGGGCCTCCGCTTTTGGCCCACCGCGCCACTCGCCAGGGTCTTGTGGCCGCAGAGGTGATCGCAGGGGAGGAGGGTGCCGCTTACGATCCGGCGGCGATGCCCGCGTGCATCTTTACCCTGCCGACCGTGGCGTCTGTAGGTATGAGCGAGCGGCAGGCGCTTGAGGCCGGTCTGGAGATCGAAGTAGGCCGCTTCCCCTACTCCGCTTCAGGCCGTGCAGCAACCCTTGGTGAGCGCGACGGGTTCGTTAAGATAATCGCCGAGAAGGGTTCGGGCAAACTCCTGGGCATGCACGTCCTGGGCACAGGCGCTGACCTTATGATCGGCGAAGGGCTTTTAGGTCTGGAACTTGGTGCATCGGTTGAATCTATAGGCTCGGCCGTGCATCCTCACCCTACGCTCCTCGAGGCGGTGATGGAGGCGGCCCAGGGCGTTCGCAAGCGGGCGATTCACATCAAGAATTAACGACCACCCCACGCGAATACTTCGTCTCCGCGCGGGGACCTCGATAGATAAGGGCACACTGTCCCGTCAAGGGAGGGGAGATAAAAGTTGTGAGGGTCTTGACACAGCCGCAAAAAATCCTATAGTTTTATGTTATAGTATGGGAAGGATGCTCCAAGGAGGAGAGCATCCCAAGCGGCGAGGCCGCACTCTGAGGAACGTTAAGCTCCGTAAATGGAGGAGGTTAAAGTGATGATCACAGGTAAAAAGAGCTCCGCCGGAGTAAGGGCATACCTTTTAGCCCTGGCCTTAGTAGCAGTTTGTGGGCTCGTTATCACTGGATGTGAGTTTGAGCCTACCTCTGACTCAGATGCCGATGGGAGAAGTAGTCTCTTCTCGGGCGGGGACGGGACTCCGCGCAGCAAATACCTATACCCTGGCGACCCTGAACCTTTCCTTGACGAAGGTGACGAGGAGACGTTCTGTCTCTATGCCGCTCGGCATCACCGGGTTGGCGAACTCCTCGTCTGGAATGACAGCAGCTTTCTCTACGTGAAGTACGTTACCGACGAGGGCTATGATATGTCCGAGACCCACATGCACGTTGACCCTGAAGCCGATTCCATTCCGCAGGCGAACGGCAATCCGATCCCCGGCAGGTTCGACTACAAGGAGGATCACGATCCGCGCGTTACTGAATACACCTACGAGGTAGAATGGGACTCCACCTGGAACGGAAAGGCCCTCAACATAGCAGCACATGCCGTGGTCTGGGGGGTCTATGGCGACTCTACGGATGCCGACACCACCGAAGAGACCGCATGGGCCCGCATGTACGACGATCCCGAAGACTTCACCCACGAGTTCCCAGGCAAGAACTGGGCTACCTACGTAAGCTACGAGCCCGAGGAGGGCGATGGGGACTGAGGCGCGCAGGAACCGACCTCAGCGTGTCCCGATCTGTACCCCTGTCGGGTGAAGCAGACGTGTGGAGTGGATTAACTTGACATCCTCTTGATCCATATTATTATAATTTATAGAGAGGATGGCGTCAGTCCCAGTTGTGTCCGGGAACCAAGTGGAGGCGCCGGTTCTATGTGGTTGAGTACAGATCGGAAAAGACAAATAAGAGGCAAAAGGAGGTTCAAATGGTCAGGAAGCGGTTTTTCTTCCCCTTAATAAGCGCGTTGCTGTTGGTCGTCCCTGAGATATCCTATGCCGGCTGGACACGTACATACGGTGCGGATCAAGATGATGTAAGCTACTGCGTTCGCCAGACCGCAGACGGCGGCTTTATCATCGCCGGATACTCGGAATCGCAGGGTGGCGCGTGGCTTTTAAGAACCAATCAAACTGGCGATACCCTGTGGACATCCAGCCCCTTCGGATTCATGGGCGGCGCTGCATACTCCGTTCAACAGACTTCTGACGGTAGTTATATATTGACCGGATACATGGCCGCCACTGAAGACGGTAAGTATCACGTAGGACTGGTAAAAATCGATTCCCTTGGCGAAGAAATCTGGTGGCATTCCGACATGGATTGGTTTTACGATTTTGACAGCACGGGCGGTGTAGGTCTCTCTGTACAGCAGACCTCGGATGGTGGTTACATCCTCACTGGTTACAGGCAGCCACTCATCTGGGAAGATACAGCAGGTGTCTGGCTGATCAAGACCGATCCGGAAGGCGAGCTGGAGTGGTCAAAAACCTACGGTGCGGAATATCATGCTTGCGGCTGCTGCATACTCCAGACCTCAGACGGCGGCTACATTATTGCAGGATACACTACATCCTTGGGTAACTTTTGGCTTCTGAAGACCGACGAATATGGAGACACGGTTTGGACGTTTGCCGTGGAAGAGGGATGGTCGGGCAAAGCCTGTTCGGTTGCCGAGACATCAGACGACGGATATATAGTGACCGGTTACGTGGCCCCGTTCAGGGATGGGAAGTATCACCTTTATCTCGTCAAGCTGAACCCGAATGGGGATACCCTTTGGAGCCGGATGGATGTTGATTGGCTTGGCTGGCAGACAGGTGGAGTAGGTAGTTGCGTTCAAGAGACATCCGATGGTGGTTATATCATCACCGGGTATACCTCGGAGTGGCACGATGAGATAAACGATCTCTTCCTGATCAAGACGGATGATGATGGCGATACCCTCTGGACGCGCATCTACGGAGGAGCGGACGAAGACGCGGGGTATTCGGTGGATCAGACCTCAGACGGCGGCTACATCATTACCGGGGCAACCAAATCCTTCGGTGCCGGAGGCTACGACATCTGGTTTCTGCGGACCGATTCCCTGGGCGACACTTTGAGCGGCATCGAGGAATCTGTTATTGATTTAGCATCGAACTGGCACATCCTCTCATCTGTTGGTCGCGAGATAGTGCTGAGATACGAGGATTGTTCTCACGGCTTTCATGCCAACATATTTGACGCCACAGGCCGCAAGGTTGACGAATTGCACTCAACCGAGCAGTCCGGCACCATCACCTGGCCCGCAATACACTCAAGCCACTCCCCCGGAGTATACTTCATCAAGGGGGTTCCTAACAGTCCGAACAGGATGCAGAAGGTAATTCTAATACGGTAATATGCGGGCCGACCTGAAGGTCGGCCCCTACATTATTTAACTTGCGATCTTTTCTCCGAAGGAGAAAAGGAGCATTGTAAAAAGGAGGAAACATGAAACGTCATACGTTCTTTACAGGGGTGGCTTTGGTAGTCATTCTGGTTCCTTCAATCATTCAGGCAGGCTGGAGCAGAACCTATGGAACGGATCAAGATGATGTTGGCTACTGTGTGCAGGAAACCTCAGACGGCGGCTACATCATCGCAGGTCGCCAGGAAGGCGAGGGAGGATGGCTCCTAAAAACCGACGAGGAAGGAGATACCCTGTGGACATCCAGCCCCTTCGGATTCATGGGCGGCGCTGCATACTCCGTTCAAGAGACCTCAGACGGCGGTTATATACTAGCCGGATATCAGGCTGCAACCGATGACGGAAAGTATCACCTGGGACTTGTCAAAACCGATTCTCTTGGTGAGGAACTGTGGACACGCTTGGATGGGCATTGGTTTGTGCATGACAGCACAGGCGGGATAGGCCTCTCGGTAGACGAGACCTCGGACCAGGGCTACATCCTTACAGGTTACAGGCAGCCCTTCATCTTTGGGGAGATAACCGACCTCTGGCTTATCAAGACCGATTCGGCAGGTAATTTCCAGTGGTCAAGAACCTACGGGGCAGAGAACCCTGACTGCGGTTGCTGTGTGCGTCAGACCTCAGACGGAGGTTACATCATCAGTGGATACTCGGAGTCCTTAAACAGCCTGTGGCTCCTGAAGACCGACGAACAAGGTGACACCCTGTGGACACTGAGTTCCTCTCAGTCGTGGTGCGCGGGTAGAGGTTACTGTGTGCAGGAGATCTCTGATGGAGGTTACATTGCAACCGGCTGCGTGGCTCCGTTCTGGGACGGAAAGGACCATCTTTATCTGTTAAAGATCGATTCGGAGGGTGATACGCTTTGGACTCGTGGTGATTGGCAATGGTTTGATGAGGGTTCTGGAGGAGTGGGTTGCAGCGTGCAAGAGACCTCTGATGGAGGCTACATCATTGCCGGGTATACATCGCCCTGCTTCGACGAGATCGAGGATCTTTGGCTGATTAAGACGGATTCTGAGGGCGATACCCTCTGGACTCGCATCTACGGCGGCGAAGCAGAAGACCTTGCTAATTGCGTTGATCAAACCTCAGACGGCGGCTACATTATAACCGGGGCAACCAAATCCTTCGGTGCAGGCGGCTACGACCTCTGGCTCTTAAAGACCGATTCCCTGGGCGACACTTTGAGCGGCATCGAGGAATCTGTTATTGATTTAGCATCGAACTGGCACATCCTCTCATCTGTTGGTCGCGAGATAGTGCTGAGATACGAGGATTGTTCCCAGGGCTTTCATGCGCAGGTCTTTGACGTCATGGGTCAGAAGGTGGATGAGGTGCACTCCAGCGGATCGTCAGGCACCGTAACCTGGCCGGCAGCCCACCAATCCCCAGGTGTGTACTTCATCAAGCAGGCGGGTCAAACCGAACCTCTAGCCAAGGTGGTTTTGATTCGATAGTTTTCTGTAGGGGCAAGGCATGCCTTGCCCCTGCTTTCTTTCTCCGGGCGCACAGACGAACTAACATTTGACTTTTTGCTTCCTGCGGTTATGCTTGTGATTAATATGGATTATCTCGGAGGTCTGTTATGATTAAATGGTGGATTGTACCCCTCGCTGCGGCAGGGGTGCTTTTTGCCTACGAGGACGTATCCTTTTCGGCACGCACCTTAGGCCTTGGAGGCGATCAGGCGGCGGTCGCTGACGATGCGTTCTCCTCCATCACCAATCCTGCATTGCCCGCGCGCTGGACGAGGCCTGTTACGGCCCTTACCTTTACACCCTACGAGTCCCGGAGATACTGGGCATTAAGCTATGTTCAGTCGGTGCGAGGCTTGGGTAATATAGGGGGGAGCCTTCTGTATCTACGCAGTCCTGGATTTGCAGACAGGGGAAGCGGTGATGCCGACGTTCGCTTCTTCTGGGCCATTCCTTGTGGACCGTGCTTCAATCTGGGTGCGGCGATAGGTAATCACAGCACATGGAGAAGTTCGGAGTTTTACTTCCACCCGTTTGAAGGGAGATTTACGACCGGTGCCTTCTTCTCAGTGGGGGGCGTGGCATTTACTCCAAAGGGATTCAATCTGGGGTTTTCGCTGGCTGAGATGCCCTTCGATCTTTCTTCACCGGCTATCTTTCGTGCCGGGATCGGTTGGGGGCCGGTGCTGAAAAAAACCGGTGTGCTATCCTCACTGCTTCTTGCCGCGAATACAGACTTTAGATTCGGAAGCAATGCGGCCTTTAAGCTTCATCTTGGTGCAGAGACATACCTGTTCCGCGGCCATCTCGGTTTGCGTGCAGGGATGCGGTATGGGACGGATGAGCTTTCAGGTTTTTCACCCACCCTGGGCGTAACCCTGCGTACACACCGTCTGCAGAAGACGGACTTCGAGCTGCACTACGGTACGGCGTTGAACTACGGGACTGCCGATTCGGCCATGATTCTTCACCAGCTTTCCTTAAGCGTCTTGTTCGGCGACGCGCGCAAGGCAGTGAAGGACAGTATCCTTGCCGCCCAGGCTGAGCGTGCAAGGCGTCTGCGTGAGGAGACGTTGGCTCGTGAGCGTGACCGCTTACGTGAAGAGTTTGATCAAATCAAAAAGGAACGCGCGGCCCTGGAGAGGGAACGCAGTGATATCGAGCGCCTGAGAAGAGAGGCGCTTGAAGAGGTGGGCCGTATCCCCGGGCTTGGGATAGTGGATAGCGACAGCCTCATCAACATAACCTTGACAGACCAGGCGCTGCGCTTCGATGAGGGCTCGGCCCAGATTCCCTTCCCGGATGGATACCGGGTGCTTGCAAGGATTGCTGAGTTTCTTGCCAACTATCCAGGGAAGATGTTGCGGATCGAGGCGCATACCGATAACGTGCCTTTAGCAGAAGAGTTCGGGGAGACCTACAAGGATAACCAGACGCTCTCAGAGGCCAGAGCAGAGGTGGTAAGAAGTTACTTCATTAATGTAGAGGGCATAAGAGCAAGTCTTATCACCGCGAAGGGGCTTGGTTCTAAAGAACCGGTGGCCGATAACGAGACCGAGGAAGGACGTGCTCAGAACCGCAGGATTATGATTCTGATTCGAAAGTAAGCAAACACCCCTACAAACCAGATCGGTTTGGGGTAAAGGATACGGCTCCCCTGGCGGAGAGCCGCATTTTACGAGGAGGCATTAAACTCTCAGTAATCCCGGGCCGCATCCGCGGTCTGAGCCTGACGGATCGTCGCTTCAAGCTTGCGGATCAACTCCCTCTTAACACGTTCTTTTTCTTTAGCCTCTATCGCTAGCTTCATCACGACCTCCATTCTTTTTTCATACGAAGGGGGAGCAAGTTTCGTGCCAGGCCGCGTTTCTTTAAGTTGCGTAATTTATGGAGTTGCAAAAGGGGCTCTTGGCAATCCATTTTTAGGGTTATCCTAATGGATAATCCCGTAGCGGATTCTGAAAAGGATACTCGCCTTTGAGTTTCTCAGTAAAGTTGTCCAGAATCTGTCATCGGTGAGCGGGAAGTGTATCATCCCGGGTTGAGAGCTCTTTTGCAACACATGGATCGAGTATCGTTCCTGTAGCGATGATCCTTGAGCGGGTGGATTTCTTTTCTTCCCCCGGGCAAAAAACCACATAGCAGCATTGATTTGATTGTCTTGAGGGTAGCAATACGGAGAATTCCCCGCGTCCCTCACTGATCCTGCGCTTCATATTATTTTTCCTCATCTTCTGTTTTGCGGTATCTTCCGCTTCATCCCCGGTATCTCAAAAACATCCTATCTTAATATTGTAAATATTTTATATGAGATGTCAAGTGAAAAGGGGTTTACTCATACACATCCTCTGCCTCACATGCTGTAAGAAAGGCCCTGGATTCGTATCCCACTTCTTTTTGTTATTGGTGCCAGGTGGATTAGATTCCGGTTGATTCTAATCCTCGGGAGAGAAGTCGTCCTTGGCCGCGCCGCACACCGGGCAGGACCAATCTGAGTGAAGATTCTCGAATGCGGTTCCCGCAGGGATGTCCGAGTCGGAATCGCCTATCTCAGGGTCGCAAACGTACCCGTATACGTTGCATACGTAGCGCTTCATGTCGTTCTCCTTTGATTTTTTTCTTTCTTCTCTGTCTTACAATCTCCCAACAAGGGGCTTAAGCCCCTTGCCTGATGAAGGGATAACTGCTTACTGAGCTATTCATTTCCAAAACCTCCGATTTTTAAATCTCCTGCCAATGCAACTTATCATCTATTTACGCAAGGTGTGTTACGGGTGTTATCTCCTTGTGCGCGGAGCGTTAGCTCCTAATAATAATGAGAATGCCCCGGAGGGGTACGGGGCGTGTTACGGGTGTTACGGGTGTTACGGGTGTTACGGGTGTTACGGGTGTTACGGGTGTTACGGGGTTTTTCTTGCCTTGAGTGAGCGCTGCAGGAGCCTGGTTGCAGCATAGCAGACCTTTAAAAGGAACGCCCGGTCCTTCTCGGAGAACGCATCAATAGTATGAGAATCAATATCCAGTTCCCCCAGAACCTCGCCTGCCTTGAGTATGGGTAATACGATCTCCGATTTCACGGTAGGGCTGCATGACAGGTAATTGGTTTCGGCGGCGACGTCAGGGACTATGAAGGTCTGCTTGCGCTCGGCGGCCTGGCCGCAGATGCCGTGACCGAATGGGATGCGTACGTGCTCGGTGGGCGCACCGGCAAAAGGGCCAAGCACCAGCTCGCGTTCCGCGTTGGGATCTGTAAGATAGAAACCCACCCAGTCGTAATGGGGAACTTCTTCTTTTAGAAGTTCGCAGACGATCTGGAGTGCCTTATCCGGGTTATCGTCGGGGTGTTTTACGGGGTGTTTTACGGGGTGTGTTACGGGTGTTACGGGTGTTACGGGTGTTACGGGGCTGATCTTGTGTATAAGCGATGAGAATAGCTCTCTCTTCTCTTCATCGGTCATTTTTTCCCTCCTTCATGTCGCACCACAGATCAACCGCCCTTCTCAGATGGGGGATTACTATCGAGCCGCCCACCATCAGCGCCACCATCAGGGCTTCTTCAAGCTCTTTGGAGTTTACCCCTTCCTCCTTGCAGCGGATAAGATGGTATTGGATACAATCATCGCACCGAAGGACTAATGATGCCACCAGTCCCATCATCTGTTTGGTCTTTACGGGAAGCACACCATCCTCGTAGGTCTGCCAATCCAGGTGATGGAACTCCTTCATGCCCTTGCCCGCGAACTCCATTAGCTTCTTGTGCAGCCGTTCGCGTTCTTTCTTGAATTCTTCAATCCTGCTCATAGGCTAGTAATATATCCAAGCATAAGAGGGTGTCAAACACACAGAACTATGCCCAGAAAGATAAGTCACAGAAGTTTTGCGAGCTCTTCTTTCGTAAGACCACATTGCTTGAGGATTGCTGTAAAAAAGATTCGGGGTCCCCACGAAGATACGTAGTAGATTCGTGGGGTAATTTTTAACCACTGGCTATCTCAAGGGGGTATAAGATTACTTCTCCACGACTTTCCGGCACGTCATCGGAACCGAAGCTCTCAAGGTACAGCTCCACCGCCTCCTTGAGGTTAGCCTGTGCCTCCTCGATGGTCTTACCCTGGCTTACCACCCCCAGCTCCACGCAGTGGGCAACATACCATTTCTCTTCCTTCACCACCACCGCAGTAAATCGCTTAGTCATTTTCACCTTCCTTTCAGTTCTACCTAAGTGTAGCTTAGAACCAACCCACGTCAAGCAAGTTCTGCAAAGCAGAGATTAATCGCCGTAGAGGTCAAACTCCTGTATGCCGAACCAGAACCCGGATTTCGAGACAGAGTCAAGTTCGGCCTGCACCAGAGCAAGATGCCCTTCTTCGATCTCTACGAACCGGGCAAACATCTTCTGGGCATCGCCGGGGAGTTTTTCAACCATCTTTTTGTAGAAGCTCGCGGTCACCTTCTCCGCTTCCAGCGCCTTTTTGAGCATGTTGATCTCCGCCCCGTAGTCGGCTTCAGTCATCTCGGCCTGCATCGCCTTGGTACCTTCGATGATTCTTTCCTTTGAAGGCAACGCCGTCCTCAGACCCTCGATGGTTAACTTACCCGAGGTCTGGCAGGTAGCAAGCTTGGCATAAAGGTAGTCGAGATGGTGCTGTTCCTCCGAGGCCAGAAGCTTGAAGATGCGTCTGCCCTTCTCGTCGGTTGCTTTTTCCACCGCCTCCTGGTAAACGTCTCGCACCCTGGTTTCGTACTCGATGGCGGTCTTGATCGCCTCTTCAACAGTCATTTCTCCTCCTCTTGATCGATTATTTTCTAACTTTAGCCGAAAGAATTGGATTTGCAACTGTAGGGGCACGGCATACCCTATGAAATGCCGAGCATCTTAAGGGGTACACTGTGCCGTGCCCCTACAAATATTTTCATCTCCCTTATATCTTTTTTCTCGATAGAATTTGGAGTGCGACAACCGTGTTGTCGCATGCAACGAGACGCTCGTTGCACTCCATAATTATATTTTCTTTCTCGACAACCTCAAGCTGTTCAGCACTACCGTCACGCTTGAGAACGCCATGGCACCGGCGGCGAGCATGGGGTGAAGGATGAAGCCAGGCAACAATCCCACCGCGGCGAATACCCCGGCAGCCAGGGGCACGAGCGCGGTGTTGTATGCAAACGCCCAGAAAAGGTTCTGCTTTATGGTGCGCATCGTCGCTTTGGAGAGTTTGATCGCCCTGGCTACGCCAGCAAGGTCGCCGCCCACCAGGGTTATATCCGAGGCTTCCATTGCGATGTCGGTGCCTGTTCCGATTGCTATCCCTACGTCCGCCCGTGCCAGGGCCGGGGCGTCATTGATGCCGTCACCCACCATGGCCGCCCTCCTACCATCCCTTTGATACTGTTTGATATAGAATTCCTTTTTCTCTGGAAGAACCCCGGCAATTACTCTATCAATTTCCACTTTTTGAGCAATGGCTTGAGCCGCCCGTTCGTTGTCGCCGGTTAACATGACAGTTTGCAAACCGAGCTCCCTTAGACGAGCGACCGCTTCGCTGGAGGAGGGCTTGGCCTGGTCGGCCACTGCAAGGAGTCCTGCCACCTTGCCATCCACCTCAGCCACCATCACCGTCTTACCCTGACTGGCCAGTTCGTCCACCTGACTTTTGATCGTCCCACTTAACTTAAACCAGTCGGGTTTGCCTACCTTCACATCTTTGCCATTGACTGTGGCTGTTACCCCGAATCCTGAGACGGCTTTGAAATCCCCCGGTTCTTTAAGTTTCAAACCTTTTCCCTCGGCTCCCTCGACCACCGCCTTAGCAATGGGATGCTCGGAGCCGCGCTCGGCAGACGCGGCGAGAATCAATCCCTTATCCCCATCCTCCAGCGATATCCAATCGGTAAGCACCGGCTTGCCTTCTGTTATGGTTCCGGTCTTATCGAACATTATCGTGTCCAGCTTGTGGGCGGTCTCAAGCGCCTCACTCGATTTGAAGAGGATGCCCATCTGCGCACCCTTGCCTGTACCTACCATGATTGCTGTCGGTGTGGCCAACCCTAATGCGCAGGGGCAGGCGATCACAAGAACCGCAACCATCCTTAGCATCGCAGGCACGAACTCGCCGCCAAATCCCCACCACAGGGCAAAGGTGAGAATCGCTATTCCGATAATCGCAGGCACGAACACACCGGATACCCTGTCCGCTAATCTCTGAATGGGTGCCTTCGAGCCTTGCGCCGCTCGTACCAATCTTATGATCTGGGCGAGTGCGGTCTCCGAGCCAACACCGGTGGCCTTTACCTTCAAAAGACCCTGTTGATTCACGGTCGCTCCAAAGATCTCGTCCCCCTCCTTCTTGTCCACCGGTATCGATTCTCCTGTCAGCATGCTCTCGTTGACCGAGGACTCTCCGCCGATCACCTCACCGTCTACCGGTATCGCCTCGCCGGGCTTGACTATTACTACGTCGCCTCGTCTCACCTGATCAGCCGGAACATCCTTCTCGTTTCCGTCGGCATCAATCACATGGGCGATCTTGGGGGCAAGATCCATCAATTTCCTTATTGCCGCCGACGTCCTTCCCTTTGCCATCACCTCAAGCATCTTTCCGAGCTTGATAAGGGTGATGATCATGGCCGCGGTCTCGAAATACACGTGAGCGCCGATGCTCAGGCCGGGTGCTATCATTGGTACCACGATCACCGCCAGCGAATAGAAGAACGCCACCGATGAACCCATGGCCACCAAGACATCCATATTCGCAGAGCGGTTTCTTAAAGACTTGAAGCCGCCGGTGTAGAATCCCAGGCCGGTGTAGAACTGCACCGGTGCGGCCAGGGCCAAAAACAGCCAGTTGACCCAGGGCTGGTGCGCCCACGCGCCGATCAAATTAAAGTCCCTGCCCATGCTCAAAAAGAACAGGGGCACGGTGAAGCCCACGCCTACCCAGAACGCGGTGCGCTCCCTCTGAATCTCCTTTTTGCGCTCCTTCTCCTCCTCGTCGGCCTCACCAGGAAGAACCGCCTTGTAGCCTGCCCATTCGACAACGTCGGCTATCACCTTGAGATCGGCTAACTTAGGATCGAACTCCACCGATGCTCGCTCGGTTGCCGGGTTCACGTTGGCCGAGATGAGTCCCGGCACCTTTTTCTTCAGAGACCTCTCGATGGTCAACGCGCAGTTGGCGCAGGTCATGCCGATTATGGGTATCTCCACCTTTTGAGACTTAGGCTTCATCTATATCCTTCCACTCTCTGATCGGATACTTAACTACTCCTCGACCGGATAGCCGATCTCTGCCAGTCTTTTTTCGATTTGCTCCCAACTTGCAGATTCATGCCAGATAATCCTTGCCTGTTTGGTGGTTATATCCATTTTAACGTCCTTTACCCCGTCAAGTTTCGTCAGCTCTTTTCTCAGGGTAACAATGGAGTAGTGGCCACTGATATTGGATATCCGTATGATTCGCTTGTTCATAAGCTAGTTTCACTCCTCAGGCGGGTAGCCGATCTCGGTGAGGGTCTTTTTGATCTGCTCCCAGCTTGCAGGCGCATCCCACCGAATGCGGGCGGTCTTGGCATCAACGTCTACCTTGACTTCTTTAATGCCCTCCAGTTCGCCTAACTCCCGCTCTATTGTCGCCTTGCAGTGATGACAGCTTATCGCGGGGATTTTTACCGACTTTGCTTCCATGATTTACTCCTTAATCCTCCCAGTCTAACAACCGCCTCTCGCCTTCAAGCTTGCGAATCTCGGTAACGTCCTGGGAGACCTCAAGGGTGCCGCGGTAGTTGCCGTCTTTGTCTCTCATCGCGAAGTAGTGGATGTGGATGAAGCGGCCCTTGAGCTCTATCCAGAACTCGGCGGAATCCTTTTCCCCAGCTCTGAACGCATCAATGATTTTCTGCACCACGTGTACGCTCTTGGGCGGGTGACAGTTCTGCACCTTGCGGCCTATCACTGCAGGGGTGCGGGCAAAGATGCGCTGTGGGGTGTCGGAGTAGTAGCGCAGCTCGTCCGAGGCGTCCACGAAGCTTACGTCCACGGGCAGGTGCTTGAGCATGATGTTTATCTGCTCAATGCTCAGTTGCCCGGTATCGAGGTTAAGACGTGCATTGTTCATTAGCTCCTCCATGAAAAACAAGGAAGGCCCCCTTAAGGGGGCCATTTTGAATCTTTTTAGATACAATCACCGTTCGCATTGCGTGTCCAGCTTCAGGTTTTCAGGGCCGCAAGCTGCCTTGAGAGAAGGGTTATGTGGGACATCTCCTCTTTGATGATATCTGCGATCCGCTCTTTGCCCAGACGCTCGGGAACCATCTCCTTTATACCCATGTAGAAAACCACCGAATCCTTTTGGAGCCCTATGGCGGTAGAGAGCACGTCTGATATGGTTTCATCTCCGGTAAGCATCTCGGATGGGTCCTTGCGATAATCGAATACGTTGCCGTCGGCTATTGCCCTAAGGTAAGCCGCGGCCTGGTGTTGGGGATCGTAGTCCTTTGATTCGCGCTCGGCAGGGGTCAACCCTTGCTTCATCTCGTAAAAGGTCTTCTCGTGACCTACTTCCATGTCGGCAAGACCCAAAAGAAGCTTGCGGTGTTCTTCGTTCTCGGCGCTTTCCGCCGCTTTCCGGTAGAATTTGGCCCCGTTGCGTTCTATCTGCTCGGCTATCCCCAGTATCTCTTCTGCGTTGAAGGTTATGCCCATGTTATCATCTCCTACTCTGCTGCCCGGGCGGCGCCGGGGTTAATAACCTGAGCGGTGGCAAGAAGCGGTCTTGCACTCATCTCCTTGTCCAGCATAAAGAGGCCTTCCTTGCTGCTCTCAACCATCTTGAGCTTTTCCACCGCGGTCAAGGTCTGCTCCTCCTCCTCGATCTGCTCGGAAACGAACCAGTGCAGAAGTCCGATCAATGCTGCGTTGTCCTTCTCGGTGTTCGCCAGATCGACCAGGTCGTTGATCATCCTGGTGACTTTAACCTCGTGCTCGTAGGCGGCTCCGAACGCCTCCACCGGGGTTGACCATTTACCCTCAGGTTTCTTTATTGCATCAAGCTCAATAGTCCCACCACGTTCCAGGATGTGGTTGTAGAAGCGCATGGCGTGCGAAAGCTCCTCAAACGCCTGCGCCTTCATCCATCGGGCGAACCCGTCCAGATTCTCGCCTTCAAACCAGGCTCCTATTGCAAGGTATAGATAACCTGCGTAAAGCTCGGCGTTTAGCTGCTTGTTGAATGCATCCTCGATCTTCTTTGAGATCATTTTACTCTCCTTTCCATAAGCCGTGCACGTTGCAGTGCTCGCGGGCTACAACCTTGTCGGCGTCCACGTGGAAGGTAGCCTCGGGTGCGTCGCCTGGCCGCAGGTGCCTGCGGTAAATCCTTCCGGCGTCGTCTGAAACCTCTATCCACTCGATATGATGGCCTTCTTCCATGGGATGAAGTGTCGAACCCACCGTAACCTTGAAGCCGCCCTCGATGCGCTCGATCATCGGTACGTGCTTCTCCAGCTTGTAATCTGCGGTCTTCTCGGTAAGAAGCTTCATGGGCTGGCCGCAACATACCAGTTCACCTGCGCCTTTATGGAACACCTCGACTATGTTCCCGCATATCTCGCACTTGTAGACTTGGAGCCGTTCGGTCATCAATGTCTCCTTGGTTTTTTACTTGTTTTTGCCCGGATCTTTCTTGAGGCAGAGGAACCAATCCAGGCAGTGGTAGTCCTTACCTTGCTGTTGGATACGTTCGTCGGCTGCGCCGCAGGAACCAGGAGGCGGTACTATTACCTCCTCGCTTGGCTGCCAGTTGGCAGGGGTGGCTATATTGTGCTCGTCGGTGCGCTGCAGGGCTATAAGCAGGCGTTTGATCTCTTCCATGTTGCGTCCGTTGCTCAAAGGATAGTACAGAATTGCGCGTACTATGGCATCGGGGTCTATAATAAAGACCGCGCGCACCGCCTGAGTGGTGCTGGCCGCTGGCTGAAGCATGCCGAACTTCCTGGAAACCTCCATGGTAAGGTCGCTTATGACAGGGAAGCGAACCTCGACGTTCTTCATACCCTTATATTCAATCTTTTCCCTGATGGTTCTCAGCCACGCGATATGACTGAAGGTGCTGTCAATGGAAAGTCCCAGCAGCTCGGTATTGAGCTCTGCAAACTCGTCCTGCATTGATGCAAAGGTCATAAACTCGGTGGTGCACACAGGGGTGAAGTCCGCCGGGTGCGAGAAGAAGATTACCCATTTACCCTTGTAGTCGTCAGGGAAGTTGATTTTCCCTTGGGTAGTTTCGGCCTCGAACGTGGGAACCTTCTCGCCGATTAGCGGCATCCTTGCCGCGTCATAACGCTCATTCTCTTCGTCCTTGCACATGATGCCTCCTTTGGGTTTAGTTTGTGACATAACTATAGGATGTTCTACAGTCGTGTCAAGTTTTTTCCTGCCGTGCGTCGAAAAGGTCTCTTAATCATCGCATTAATTATAGTATTTTGGTAGGGCTTGTCAAGATGGGTTAATCCAATTGGGGAAAGGGGGCAAAATCAGTTGACAAGGGGAAGGGGGCGGCGTATAGTTTGTTATGAGGATGATACGAGAAGAAAAAACGACTACACGTTGGTTAGAGAAGAAGTGGATGATTATCCTTGCTTGTATTGCAGTTATTTCTTCAGTTTACGCCCAGGAAAATCTGACAGCCTTGATCAAGGAGGTTAGTCCTTCTGTGGTTCTCGTGATAACTTATGACGAAGAAGGAGAAGAGTTAAGTGGGGGGAGTGGCTTCTTCATAAGCGAGGACGGAGATGTAATTACTAATCGTCATGTAATCCAGGGCGCTTACTACGCTGAGGTTAAAACCTCAGATGAGAAGGTATATGATGTTAAGGAAGTTCTTGCTGAAGATAAAGATGGCGACCTGATAAGGCTTTCGGTAGATATTCCTCGTGATGCAGTGCATGTTTTAGGGATAAGTGATTCTCTTCCCGAAGTAGGAGAGCGAGTAATTGTTGTTGGGAATCCATTAGGGCTTGAGCAAACGGTTTCTGACGGTATTGTATCCGCCGTTCGTGAGATTCCAGCCTTCGGTAACATTATTCAGATTACGGCTCCAATATCCTCGGGTTCAAGTGGTAGTCCGGTGGTTAATATGAAAGGTAAGGCCATAGGGGTTGCGAGTTTTCAGATGGTGGAAGGCCAGAACCTCAATTTCGCCATTCCAGGCGAAAGGGTAGCAGAACTTACATCTGGCAAGGGTCAAACCTTTGCCGAACGTAAAGCAGCTATAACTGAAGAATGGGTTTCTTCGGCAGAAGGGCTTTACTGGAAAGGGGTTCAATTGGTTTGGGCGGAGGACTACCAGAAGGCACTTTTTTATTTCAAAGAGGCGGTTAAGAAAAATCCAAGCTATGTAGAAGCCTATTCTAAGATCGGATATTGCAAGGGTGAACTTGCTCTCTACTCTGAGGCAATAGACGCCTACAAACAAGCAATACGCATTAACCCTGATGATGTAGATGCGTACTTCAATCTAGGTTTGACTTACGGTAACCTTGAGCGCTACCACGAAGCGATCGAGGCTTATAAACAGGCGATCGGCATCAATCCATATCATGCCAAGGCGCATCACAACCTGGGTGTGATTTACGGCAACCTTGGTCTCTACTCCGAAGCGATAGAGGCCTATAAGCAAGCGATTCGTATTGATCCCGATTATGCCAAGGCTTTTTATTCTCTGGGCTGGGCTTACAGCGAACTCGGTCTCTACTCCGAAGCGATAGAGACCTATAAGCAAGCGATTCGTATTGATCACGATTATGCCGCTGCGTACTATAATCTGGGTCTAGCTTACGCTAAGCTCGGTCGCTATTCCGAAGCAATAGAGATTTACAAACAGGCGATACGAATCGATCCCGATGATGCCGCTGCGCACTATAATCTGGGTATAGCTTACGGTAACCTTAGACGCCATAGTGAAGAGATCAAGACCTACAACCAGGCAATTCGAATTAACCCTAAGTATATAAATGCGCACTTCAATCTGGGCTTGGCTTATTTGAAAATTGGGGATACAGGCTCGGCTTTGCAGGAATACAAGATTCTCAAGGGGTTGGATGTAGGGTTGGCAAATCGACTGTTTAATCTGATTTATCCATAGACAATTCGTAGGGGCCGACTTTCAAGTCGGCCCGCCGTTGTTTTCTTGGTTTCTGCAATGAGATTGCTTCCTCGCTACGCTCCTCGCAATGACAGTCCGTCGGGTTCGATTTTAACGCCTTCGGCGTTCGCTTCGCGCCAGACGGCGGCACAAGCGTCAGGTCGGCCCGGTTCCTTTTGTCATCGCGAGGAGCGAGTGTTGAATTCGGCAAAAATGTGTCTATATTTACCTGTGAGCGCTTCTTTCAGGAGATCTTCAAGATCGAGCGAACCTTTTAGGGGTTCTTCACGTCAAAATAAAACGATGGACAGCGAGGGGTTAACTGCGGCTCTTGATACCCGGCAGGCGGAGAAGGAGTCGCGTGCCGAGGTGAGAGAACGCGAACGAGAAAAGAAACTGGAGCAGATATATGCCGATCACGTGGCCATGGTTTACAACATCTGCTACAGGATGTTTGCCAATCGTGCCGACGCGCAGGACGCGACACAGGACGTGTTTGTTAAGGTCTACAAGAACTTGCACAAGTTCAGAGGTCGTTCGAAGCTTTCGACCTGGATATACAGGATCACGATGAACCACTGCATTGATCGAATGAGGCGCAAGAAGCTTAAGACGGTAGAGCTTCAGGAATGGGTGGCCTCGCCAGAGCGCGATCATGATGCACGCATCGAGCTCGAGAGGGCAGTTGCAAGCCTGCCGCCTAGCTACCGTAGCGTCTTTATGCTTCACGACATCCAGGGTTTCCGCCACGCAGAGATAGCAGAAATCCTGGGCATCACAGCGGGTTCGTCCAAGTCGCTACTGCATCGTTCGCGTGTTATCTTGAGGAAAAAACTTAAAGGAATCCGGAGGCGCAATGGACAGACACCCGTCTGATGCAACCCTATCCCGCTACGCCGACGGGGATTTGGGTAAAGAAGAGGAGACTCTTCTGGCAACTCATCTTGCAAGGTGCTCGGGATGCGAGAGGCGTCTTGCAGGGATTATTCATATCAAGGATCTGGCCCAGAGCCTTGAGCCTGTGACGGTGCCCCCAGGCCTTTTTGCAGGCATCCGTGAACGCATCGCGGCCTCCGCGGCCTCAAAAACCTCTGGGTTGTGGCGCGGGATAATCCTGGGGTTTGCCGTAAGTACCGTAATGCTTCTGCTTATACTGCTTCCCCACGCTGCTTCCCTCGAACCGTATGCAGAAGCCATAACACTTGAACCTGCGGACGAACCCCTTGGCCCGCCGCTTGGACTGGCGTACGCACAGGGGTTCGATCAATCGTCCGACACCAGCGGCTCGGAAGCCCTTCTCGCAGTCTATGAGAAGCCTTCCCAGGACTCGACTTCAAAGGTTATTCTTATCCCCATTGATGAGAAGGCCAGACAGAATATGGCGGCCTCAAGAAGGGGACTTCCACCTTTCGGGGAAGACCTGCCTAGATGCAATGGGAATCAAGGATTTATAATTACCGTAGGGGAGAGATCCTACAGGTGAGCAAAACGTTTCAAGCACAAAAAGGAGAGATTAAATGAAAAGGATTATGGGCATTTTCATCCTTATCTCGGCGGCTGTACTTAACGCCGCTGTGCCGCTTGGGGGCTTCAGCGAGGTGGTGGAAGAGGTGGCACCGGCAGTGGTCGGCATCACCGTGACAAAGGAGATTCCAGTCGTTCAGGGGTTCGATTTTGACGAGGAGAGTGTCCCGGAAGAGCTTCGCAAGTTCTTTAAATTCTGGGACTTCGGCACCCCCATCCCACGTGCTCCACGGTTTGTTCCGGGCGCAGGCTCCGGGGTAATCTTTGACGCGCAAGGATACGTCCTGACAAACAACCACGTTGTCGAGGGGGCCAGTGATATCGAAGTCAAGTTGTCGGACGGCAGGGAGTTCTCCGGCAAGGACGTTGAGGTGGTGGGCACCGATCCTGAGACCGACCTTGCCGTTCTCAAGATCAAAGCCAAGGATGCCCTCCCGGTAGCGAAGTTTGCCAGCTCCGACGAGGTCAAGGTCGGCGACTGGGCGATTGCCATCGGCAACCCCTACAACCTTGAGCAGACCGTTACAGTGGGTGTGGTTAGCGCCAAGGGACGCAGCAACGTATCCTTATATGGCGGCCCAAGCTACCAGAACTTCCTGCAGACCGACGCGGCAATCAATCCGGGCAACTCCGGCGGGCCCTTGTGCAACATCAATGGCGAGGTCATCGGCATCAACACCGCCATCCGCACGAACGGGCTTGCCAACTCGGGTATAGGGTTCGCCATCCACTCGGACATGGCTGCTGATGTCGCCGGCGAGCTTATCAAGCACGGCAAGATCTCACGCGGCTACATGGGGATATACCTCGATGAAGCCAAACCTGAGGTGCTTGAGGCCATGGGTATCGGCGAACAAGGGGCCTTTGTAACCATGGTTGTCCCTGACTCCCCGGCCGAGAAGGCCAGCCTTGAGTCCGGCGACCTCATCACCTCGTTTGCCGGAGAAAAGATAACCTCGGTAGACCAGCTCCGCTGGCTTGCCGCGACCACCGCACCCGGCACAAAGGTTGATATTGATATCATCCGCGAGGGCAAACGCAAGAAGATAACCCTGAAGCTTGCAGAACGTCCTGGTCGGGAGGAACTCTCCACCCGCATTGAGCCTCTGCCCGAAAAAGAGGAAGAAACCAAGACATCTATCCTTGGCATAACGGTCAAAGACATGAGTGACAGAATCAAGAAGGAATATGACGTCAAGCATGGGGTTCTTGTGGAAGAGGTCGAACCCGGCAGTCTGGCTCAGAGGGCAGGAATCAGGGTCGGAGACGTGATCGTTAAAGTCAACAAAACCCCCGTCACCAACGTCAGAGAGTTAAAGAGACTGAAAGGTGATCTGGAGAATGCAGACGTGGTCCTTTTCCAGATTAACCGCAGAGAGCACACGCACTTCCTAACCATCCGACCCTAGAAAGACCACAAAGAGCCGGGGCCTCGCGGCCCCGGTTTTTCACATGCTCCTTTTCTCCTGCGGAGAAAAGATCGCAGGGAGGAAGTTTTTGCCGAAACAACGAATGTTTCGCCTTCTTGTAGAGGCTCGGAGAAATTGATTCGCAGGAGTCGGAAGGACGTAGTGATTTATTCCCAGAGATAATGTGTTTTTCTCCTTTGCGATCTTTTTGCCGAACGTGAGTTCAATGGTGAGGTGCAACACCTTGGAAAGGGGCAGGCTATTTTTGAGGGCTGTGCCTGGAGGATTTCTTTGATGGAGCCGATGGGATGGCCTGGGGCGGGAGCTGGGCGAGGAAGTCCCAGATCCGCTGCTTGAGTACGGTGTGATTCTTAAGGGAGATGTTGTACCCGCCTACGGCAACGAGCCGCGCACCGAAATGCCCAAGGACTTTTCGCATCCAGCGCGAAGGGCGTTTGTGGGGATCGGTTTTGGTGTATGAAAAGAAGGTGGCCACCTGCTTTTCGGCAAGTCGTGTCTCGGCAAGGAAGGTTTTAAGAGGTGTGGCTGGCTTGCCTGACCATATGGGAACAACAATTACCATCAGGTCCCAGTCTTCAGGTTGTAGAGGTATGGCCTTGATCTCAGGGCGACGCCCGAAAAGGGAGGAGAAGGTGGACCTGACCACTCCTCTGTGGCGCTTGACTTCGATTCGGTACACGGGTGCCTGAAGATGCTTTGCTATCAAGCGCGCCGCCACCCGCGAGTTACCGTAGCGGGAATAGTAAACTACAACCGTCTTCATTAACTTCTCCTAAGAAATTATATCCAGTTATGAGTGGAAATCAAGAGGGTAAAGGATTAAAGCATCTGACCGGGGATTTAGCATTCCATCTTTGAGTCTGAATGTCCGGGGTCCCCGCACGGGCGCGTAAAGCGCCCGTGTGGGGTTTAAAAATTTCGGGGGCGGATGGCCGCCCCCTGATTGGTTTCTATTATGCCTCAGTCTCCTATCCTGTAGCCCCACATGGTTCCAAACTCAGAGTTAGCGCAAGAGCTCCATTCGCCTTCGCAGGTTTCAAGGTCCAGATTGAACTCCATCGAGAAGCCACCCATTTCGATGGGTATTGTGCCTTCGGAGCGCACCCACGTCCAGGTTCCTTCGCAGTGGGCAAACGTATGCGAAGGTGGTTCAACAGAGATGTAGAAGGATATGATGCCGCCGTGGAAATCGCCGTAGTTGCCGTCCGAGTCTTCCCACACGCCTTCGAAGGTTCCGTTCTCGACGGTACCGTTCCAGTTTTGCCAGGGATAGATGATGATTCCAGCGGGTGTCTCGCAGCTTCCTTCGCCGTAGCCTTCCCAGATGCCGTCGAGTTCTGCGGCAAGCGGCGTTGCGCCGAGCAGGAAGATCACCGCAAGCGCGGCGATCAGGAGTTTTTTGGAGTTACTCATTTGTTCCTCCTTTGAGGTTTTAGGTTTATCAGGGGGCGAGTAACCCCGCCCCCTGATCTTATTACGGTTCTATCCAGCTACCTCTCATGGTGCCGTGATAGATGGCAGGCGTATGAGTGGTTATCCACTCGCCTCTGCACGAACGTCCGTCGCGCCTGAAGGTCATGTTGAAAGTACCCATATGATAAACGCGGGGGGGCAAGGAACGCTCATCCCACCAGTACCAATCTCCTTCGAAGTAGATCTCGGTAGGCGTTTCCAGAATTGCACGACCCTTGAACGAGCCGTGTTCTTCGCTGGCGTCGTACCAATCGCCGAAGAAGATGTATCCAACCTGATTAGGGTCAGGTTCCAAGCGACCTTTCCAGGTTTGCCAGGGCTTCATGTACTCTGAAGGGTAGGGTACAGGGAAGGGACACCAGCCCTCGCCCGTGCCGTCCCAGGTTCCGACAGGCTGGGCGAAGAGAGGGGTTGCTCCTAGTAAAAGGATTACCGCCAAAGCGGTGAGTAGCAGTTTTTTGGAGTTACTCATTTGTTCCTCCTTTTGGTTTAAGGTTCATCGCGAGGGGGGACGGGTTTAGGTCCCCCCTCGGCTTAAGGTTTATTCCACCTTCCAGCCTCTCATGGTTCCCAGCTCGCTGGGCGACGGCCAGATGGTAGTCCAGGTACCGGTGCATTCCCTCTCGTAGACGTAGAACTTCATCTCGAAGTCGCCTCCGTATACCGGTTCGTGACTGGGACCGGTAGGATCGAACCAGTACCAGGAACCCCTGGCGATCGCCAGAGTGACGCTTACCCACACGATCTCGCTCTCGAAGGTGCCGTGGTTGTCGTCAGCGTCCCACCATTCGCCTGAGAACGCGTCCTCGGAGTTGGGGATCTCGCCTTTCCACTCCTGCCAGGGGTAGATGACCGTACTGAGCCGTGGATAGCAGCAGCCGCGGCCGGTGCCTTCCCAGGTGCCGGCGATCTGGGCGGCAAGGGGGGTTGCTCCGAGCAGAAGGGTCACCGCAAGGGCGGTCAGTAGGAGTTTTTTGAAGTTACTCATTTGTTCCTCCTTTTGGTTTAAGGTTTTATCAGGGGGCGGAAGCCCGCCCACTGAGCAGTTTGTTTTTTATCACTCTATTCTCCTGCCGCGCATGTTGCCGTGCTGGACGTTGTTGTAGTACCAGTTGCCCGAACAGGTCTCGTCATCGTCGCGGTAGCGGAAGATCATGTCGAACGAGCCTCTTAGCCGGATTACGGGCGGCTCAACGCTGTCATCTATCCACAGCCATTCGCCTTCGCAGTAGGCCTCGGTGATGCTCATGAGTATTATCCCGCCTTTGAACTTGCCGTGATGGCCGTCCGCATCCGACCATTCGCCCCAGAAGTCGCCGTCCCTGACCGTGCCTTCCCAGTGCTGCCAGACGTAGACGGTATCCGACGGGATGCCTGAGGGATCGACAATGAAGCCCCTGCCGTCGCCGGCCCAGGTGCCTTCGAGCTCGGCGAAAAGAGGTGTGGCACCAACTGCAAGGATCACCGCCAAAGCGGCGAGTAGCAGTTTTTTGGAGTTACTCATTTGTTCCTCCTTTTGGTTTAAGGTTCATCGCGAGGGGGGACGGGTTTAGGTCCCCCCTCGGCTTAAGGTTTACTCCACCTTTCTGCCTCTCATGGTTCCCAGCAGGCCCGGCGAGGGCCATATTGATGTCCAGGTGCCTTCGCATATACCTTCCAGGATGTATAACGTCATCTCGAAATCTCCACCATACAACGGTTCGTGGCTGGGACCTGTGGGGTCGTACCATGTCCATTCGCCTTCAGCGTACGCTAACTCTGGGATGACTGAGAATTCGACCTCACCTTTGAATGTGCCGTGGTTGCCGTCCGCATCCCACCATTCGCCGGTGAAGACATCCTGAGAGTTGGGGATCTCGCCCTTCCACGTCTGCCAGGGGTAGATGACCGTACCCGGATGGGGATAGCAAGAGCCGCGGCCGGTGCCTTCCCAGGTTCCGGCCAGCTGAGCGAACGCCGGAGTGGCTCCCAGCAGCAGGATAACTGCCAGGATGGCGAGTATGAGTTTTTTGGAGTTGTGCATATCTCCTCCTTGCGTTGAAGTTTTTGAAGGAAAGGCATAAACCTTCCTTCTACCCCTAATAATACATAAAGATTTATATTTGTCAAGTCCTTTTGAGATAAATCAAAAAAAATGGTATCAATATCTTAATTGACCAAGTCAACGCCTCGTCGGTTTTGAATCCAGGGGATTACCCTAATGGTGTTTTAGATTGCTCCGTCAATCCCAAGTTTCAGGATAGCCGAACAGCTCGGTAGGGGAGAGCAGGCTTCGGCCTTCAACCTCATCCAGCAGCTTTTGCGCCTGCTCGCGCAAGGCCGAATACTCCGCGCCGAGATAAGGTCTGGCCAGTTCTGCGAGCTTCTTCTTGAGCTTAGCGGTTTTATCCTTATCCTCAAGACTTTTGTAGACGTTGCGCAGGCCTCGCAGGAGGGTTGCCTGATAATCCGGCTTACGGGCCTTTTTGAGTTCAGCCTCCAGGGGTTCAATCGCAGCCTCTCCTATCTGGGCCAAGGCGGCCATGGCTGCGGCGCGAACCGTGAAGTAGGGGTCGGATAGTGCGTCAATCATCGCAGGTATGGCACGGACGTTCTTGATCTCCTGCATTGCCACCGCAACGATGATGCGCATGCGTTCCTTCTTATGATCGGCGTAGTCCAGGATCTCCGGCACCGCCTGGTGGGCTTCTAATTTACCCAAGGCCTGAATCAGCGACCCGGCCAGGGTGTCCGATTTCAGGTCTTGAAGCATATCGGTCAAGGTGTCTGCCGCCCCTTTTATCTCGAGCTGCCCAAGAAGATAGATCGAGTTGCGCACGACGGTGTCGTTGTCCGCCTCAAGTCCCTGGTAGAGATAGTAAGCTGCGGTATACTTGAACTCCTTGAAATGTTCTTCGATCGCCCTCAGAGCAAGACCGTCGTAGGTAACGAGCTCGTAGTTGAATATATAATCCACCGCCTTCTCCGCGTAATCCCCTATAAGCATCCTTCTGGCCGTCCGCACCTTGCCGATGTCGCCTCTGACCTCCCACAGCGACGCGTAGTGGAAAAGCCTCGCCATCTTGGCCGAATCCGACTGCATGGTGTCCAGCTCGGGGAACACCACGGTGGTATCCTCCCACTCTTCCTTACGGGGCTGGACCGCCTCAACGTCCATTCCTATGGCAAAGGTGCCGGAGGTCCACACGTGGTTGTTGGCGCCTTTGTCCTCTTCGGCGTAGCGGTCGTTACCTTGAAGGTCTATAAAGAGACCCACCCCGCCGGTGCCTCTTGCCCAGTTTGCCCCGCCCTGACTCAGACCCTCTCTCGAACCGTAATCGTCGTTGCCACGGGTATCAACAAATATACCTACCGAGTTGGTCAGACCGATGCCCTGACCGCCTGACGCGTAGTAGACGTCGTCGCCGTCCTTATCTAAAAGCCACCCAACCGCCCAGTCATGTCCCTCGCCCTGGGAAGGGCCGTAGCGCGAGAAGTAGTGGTCGTCGCCCTCCAAATCCAAAAGCGCTCCTACCGAGAGGTGTATACCCGCGCCCTGAGAGTACTGGGCCGCGGTGTAGAGATCGTTACCCTGCTCATCTAAAAGCATCCCTAACGCGAACCAGTAGGAGGTCGCCTGCGCGTATATCTCGGATACGTACTTGTCGTTGCCCTGACGGTCGTATAGGAATCCGATACCGCCTGAGGCCACGTCGCGCCAGCCGAACCCGAACCCCTGGGCGAACGAGCGGTACTGGTCAGGTGTTAAGGGATGATGTATGTACACCCCGCCAGCGTAGTACAGATCGTCGCCTTCGTAATCGGCAATTAACCCGTATCCCCACGGGCCGCCTAACCCCTGGGTCCAGTCCCAGGCACGGTAGGTGTCGTCACCTTCCCTATCTACCAGCACACCTGATCCAAAGTTGGCCGCGCCCTGGGTGAAGAACCCGCCTCTGTATGAATCCTCTCCATCCTCGTCGATCAGCATCCCTATACCAAAGAGCCCGGCCCCGTGGGAGTAGTGAGACGCGGTGTATGAGTCTTCACCCTCCATATCCCAGAGAAGGGCTGCACCGAACAGCGCCGCGCCCTGATTTACCAGCTTCTCGTGGTTGCGATACACGTCGTCGCCTGATAAATCTAAAACGAAGCTCACCGGGTATGAAAGCTCGCCCACCGCACCTGCGGCCCGGCCCTCGTATGTATCGTTGCCCCCGAGATCGATGATCGCCGCGAAGTCGCCGGTATAGGTGTTATGACCTGGCCCGCCGATCACGCATTTCTGGCCATCGGGGAGAGCGTAGACCGCGTAGACCACTCCTTCAACGTCCTCCACCTGCAATTGTGGAGGGTTCTCCTGCGCAAGTAGCTCCTTAGCCATCGGTATGATCTGTTCCACCCCATCAGCAAGACTCGCCCCTGCAACGTGCAGCTCGCGGATATCCACCTTCTGGGATAAGCGAAGCAGATCAACCAGCTTCAACCCGTAACTCGTGTCACGTTCGACTCCGAACTCCTCATGTAAGGCTCCGGCGTAACCGTCCTCAAGCGAATCCGCCTCATCAGACCACAGGGCAGGGGCGGTGTATAGGAGGCTGTCGCGCTCCACCTCGGTTAAATCCTCAAACGCCTTATCCAGATGCTGGCTGGTCAATTCGAACACCTCTTTAACCGCATCCTCGATATCTGCGGCTTTTATCTTCTCCGATCTGAACCTCTTTCCGGTAAGCTCCAGACATGTAAACCTCAGGTAGTCGGAGGGACGGTAGAGTTCACGGACCTCTTTACCCGATAAAAGCACGTAGTCAGGCACGTCCAGCGGGTTGTTCATGAGATCGTTGACGATTTCGAGCCTGAATGAGTCATCACGCAGGAGCTTGTCGTAGCCCAGATCTGAAACCTCAAGATTCATAAGCTGGAGCCCTTCAAGTATGTGCTCGTATTCTGTCTTCCAGAGTGTATCTACTGGTGCGGCAAGTATCGCAAAAACTAACGTCAGGGACATCCTTTCCTCCTACTCTTAATAACTTGAAGCTATCACCGCTACCAGGGCAGAACCTCGCCCGGAGAAACGTCGAACGCCACCAGACCGGAAACCAACTTCGGGTAGAAGTCGGTGGACTTCTGCGGCATCCTGGCCCCTGCCGCCGATACCGCCTCAACCTGCTTCACCTTGGTGGGATTCATTAAAAATACTATCTCGAACTTGCCCGAATCCACATTCTCGTAAGCTTTGTCTACGTAACGTTCGTAGGCGATGTATGACTCGATCTCCTCCTTGCTGATTCCCAGAAGCTTTTCAATCACCAGGTTGTGCAGCACAGATACGTCAAGCGCCTTGATCTGGTGCGGATCGGTGGGCATCACCTGGTCCATAACCTTCTCGTCCTTGAGCAGCAACAACCAGGAGCCGTCCTTGCGATAAAGGCCGAACGCGTGCCTATCGGCGTTCTGTTTGAGTCTGGCAGCAAGTTCCTCTTTGACCACCGGGGTGATGTCGAAGTATCGCTCGATTTCTGCCTTAGCCCGTTCGAAATCCTGCTTCAGCTTGATTACGTAGCGGTGGGTGGGAAGCACCAGGAGTCCGGGATCAAAAAGGTTGACTAAGGTAACCATGCGGTGGTTGAACGCGGCGGCGTCGGGCGCGTCGGGATGCTGCGGTCTCAAGTAATCCCTGAGCGCCAGCGCGGTTTCATATCTGTGGTGGCCGTCGGCTATCAGAACCGGCAGGGGGGCCAAGACCTCTCTCGCGCGGGCTATCGCATCCTCATCGGTGATCTTCCACACCCGGTGGATGCAGCCGAGTTCGTCTGTTGCCTCCAAGAGGGACTTTTGGGCCATCGCGGCCTCAAACAGCTGCTCGATCCTGCGGTCCTGATCACCATACAGCATGAACACCTGCTCGTAGTTCTTATGTGTCTTTGAAAAGAGCTTGAAGCGGTCCTGTTTCGGCCCCTTGAGTGTGCGTTCGTGCGGCAGCACTACCTTATCCTCGTACGGATGAAGCTTTATCGCGCAGACGAATCCGGTGCGGGTTATCGGATCAGGGTTGCCCTCGATCGTGTAGGTCTGGGTGTATGGATAGAGGGCGGGTTCGGCATCCTTGAGGAACAGTCCTTCTTGCATCCATCTGTTGAAGTGGTCTAAAGACTCCTGGTAGCGATCTTCTTCGCGTCCGAATATCAATCGCACGTAGTTTTGAGGATGCCGATCATAATACTCCGCCTGCATCCGTGGCGTTATCTTGTCGTAGGGCTGGGTGATTACCTCGGAAAGATTCGCTATCTTCTCCGGATTGTAGCGAAGCCCTCTGAACGGTCGGATTTCCGCCACTTATGATCCCTTAAGGGCCTCGATTACCTTTTCTGCAACCTGTATACCGGCGCGGGTCTGCCCCTCGGCTGCCTGAGCGCCTACGTGCGGGGTCAAGACCACGTTCTCAAGCTCAAACAGCTTGTGTTCGGTCACCGGTTCTTGCTCGTAGACGTCTATAGCCGCGGCGCGAAGCTTGCCGGATTTCAGCGCCTCATAAAGCGCCTCCTCATCAACCACCCCGCCGCGAGCGGCGTTCACGAGTATCGCGCCGTCCTTCATCTTGGCGAACTCTGCGGTGCTGATTAGGTGGTGAGTTGCCTCGGTATGGGGCAGATGCATGGAGATGAAGTCGGCTTCACTGAGCAGCTCGTCCAGATTCTTGGAGACACCGAATGGGGACTCGGTGACGTAGGGATCGTAGAAGAATACACTCATGCCCATGGCCTGGGCGCGCTTTGCAAGTTCCGAGCCGATGCGGCCCATGCCGATTATCCCCAGGGTCTTTCCGTAAAGCTCAACGCCCTTGAACTTCTTCTTGTCCCAGCGGCCCTGCTTCAGGCTCACCGTTCCCTGTGCGATGTGACGCGCGGCGGCAATCATCATGCCCAGGGCCAGCTCGGCCACAGATATCGAAGTCGCCGCAGGGGTGTTGAAGACCTTGATGCCCTTTGCTTCGGCTGCCTCGCGGTCAACGTTATCCAGTCCCACGCCAGCGCGACCGATGACCTTCAGGTTCTCGGCGGCCTCGATGATTTCTCTCTTAACCTTGGTTGCCGAACGCACGATTATGGCGTCGTAGTCCTTGATCTCCGCCTTCAGCTCATCAGGGGGAAGCCCTGGTTTCTCAACCACCTCGAATCCTGCATCCTTCAGCTTCTGGACGCCTTGGGGGGCGATGGGGTCGGATATAAGTACTTTCATCTTATCCTCCTAAAGACCGAGGATCTCCTCGATTGCGGCGAGGACCTCGTCAATGTCCTTTACTTGAAGATCGCCCATGTGGGCGATACGGAAGGTCTTTTCCTTGAGCTTGGAGCCGTATCCGTTGGCGATCGCCAGACCGCGCTCACCGAGCTTCTTGTTCAAATCGGCTATGCTTACGCCCTTGGTGTTTTTACCTACGGACACGGTCTGTGATTCGTATCCAGGCTCGGGGAAGAGTTCGAAGTGCTCGCGGATCCATGCGCGGGTGCGCTCGGCCATATCCGAATGGCGCTTGTAGCGCGCATCCATACCCTCGGCAAGCATTCGATCGAGCTGGAAGTCGAGCGCGTTGTACAGGGAGAGCGCCGGGGTCGAAGGCGTCTGGCCGCCTCGCTCGTCTATGTACTTCTTCATCTGCAAAAAGTCGGTGTAGAAACCGCGGTTCTCCACCGTCTTGGCGCGCTCGAAGAACCTGTCAGAAACGGTGCAGAAGGAAAGTCCTGGCGGCAGCGCCACGCACTTCTGACTGGAGGTAAGCACAACATCGTAGGAGTCCACATTGATCTTGACACCGGTCATGGATGAGACCGCATCCACAAGGATCAGAACGTCCGGATAGCGCTCATGCACCATGTCCGCGATCGCATCGGTTGGGTTCATCACGCCGGTAGAGGTCTCGTTGTGGGTAAGACACAATACGTCGTAGGAGCCGGTGGCCAGCTCGGCGTCCACCATCTCCGGCTTTATGGCCTTGCCCCATTCTACCTCTATCTTGCCCGCGGGCAGGCCGTTGGCCTTGGCCATCTTGTGCCAGCGCTCACTGAACGCGCCGCAGATGGTGTTCAAAACGCCCTTCTTGACCGAGTTGCGAAGCGAGGCCTCCATGATAAGGGAACCTGAGGCGGTCCATATGATAATTCCCTGGTCGGTCTCCAGCACCTTCTTCAGCTTGTTGATTATGGATGTTCCCAGTTCGGATGCCTCCTTCATGCGGTGACCGAACATGGGCTTGGTCTGAGCCTGGAGTACCTCAGGCAGGACCTCGGTGGGTCCGGGGATGAAGAGTTTCTTATGCATCACTACCTCCTCGGAGGTTTGAGGGTTAATCTATTCAACTTTCCGAAAACGCCTCTGTTAAGGCGTTTTAATCCAACTATTTAGCAACACAGATGTCTGCGTTTCCACATCTATCTTGTCAAACGAACTCTAGTATATCTGGGGCTTTGGGACTGTCAAGCCTTTTATAATAATCCACAGATTACACAGATTTCGCCGATGGGTCTGCTCCTTAATCCATGTAATCTGCGAAATCTGCGGTTAAAGAGACCTGCCTGGGATCTGCTCCCGTATGTACTTGGCTATCATATCGAACTCCAGGTTGACCCGGTCACCTACCCTGCGCTCAACGATGGTGGTGTGCCGCAGTGTCTCCGGGATGATGTTTACCACAAGCTTGGGTCCCGGCAGTTTCTTTAAAACGGTCAGGCTCACCCCGTCAATGGCCACCGAGCCCTGGTCTGTCACCAGATCAGAAAACTCCTTGGAGAACGCCACCTCTATCTGCCAGGCGTCCTGCCCCTTCTTAACCGCGGTCACCTTCCCCGTCTCGTCCACGTGGCCCTGCACGAGATGGCCTCCCAGCGGCTTGGTAAGGGTCAGTGCGCGCTCCAGATTGATCCGTGAGCCTGCGTGCAGATCGCCCAAGATGGTCCGCTTGATCGTCTCTCCTGTCGCCTCCGCCTTCACCCAATCCTCGCCGACTTCGATAATCGTCAGGCAAGCCCCGCTCACCGCAATGCTGTCAGCTTCCTGGAATTCAAGCGAAGTCTCTATCTCCAGTATCCTGTTCTCTCCCCTTGAGGTTACCCTCCGCAGCCTGCCTGCCTCCTCTATCAGTCCGGTAAACACGGGGATCCCTCAAGTTTTAAGTCTTTGCCCAACCATGATACCTTTAAGTCCTTGATGCAGAGGCGCTGGGCAATTCTTTCGTACTCGATGGTATCGGTGTAGCCCAGGCCTTTGCCAATGATCGAGGGGTTGATGCAGCATATGAAGCGGTCGGCCAAGCCCTGACGCAGGAACTCGGATGCAACCGTGCCTCCTCCCTCTACCAGTAGCTGGGCGATCTGCCTTCTCCCAAGCTCCTTCAGAACCTTTTTAAGATTAAGCCGTCCGTCTTCAGTCAGGTCGACAGCCGCGAACGAGACCTTTGCCGGATCGTAATCCCCCCTTCGGACAAGCGAGTCCTGTGAGGTAAAGACAAGGGTTTTGCCCTGCTCGAAAAGTCTTGCATCCTGGGGCGTTCTGAGTTTTGTATCCAGGATTATCTTCAACGGATTTCGCCCCTTCACCAATCTCACCGTGAGCTGAGGGTCATCGGCCAGAACGGTTCCGATGCCTACCATGACCGCATCCGAGTAAGCCCGGAGTCGGTGGGAGAACAATCTGACCTCCTCACCGGTGATCCACTGCGAGTCTTTGGACTGTGTGGCCAGCTTGCCGTCCAGGGTGGTGGCCAGCTTGAGTATCACGAAAGGCATGCCGGTCTCGCGATGCTTGAAGTAGGCCTCGTTCAGCACTCTTGCCTCTTCTTCCATAAGCCCCACGTCCACCTTGATGTGCTTTCTTAAAAGGTGCTCGATCCCCTTGCCGTTAACCAGTCTGTCAGGGTCCTTTATGGCTATAACCACCCGTCTGATTCTGGCTTTGGCGATCTTCTCTACGCAGGGAGGGGTGCGTCCGAAGTGAACGCAGGGTTCGAGGTTCACATAAAGGGTGGCGCCGTCCGCCTTCAAACCGGCGTCGGCCAGAGCGATCGCCTCTGCATGAGGCCCGCCGTAGCGCGAGTGGTAACCCTTGCCTGAAACCTCACCTTGCTTTACGATCACAGAGCCAACCATCGGATTCGGGGAAACCTCGCCCCTTCCCTTGGCGGCAAGCTTCAACGCTTCGCGCATCCAACGTTCGTCTTCGGCAGTGAACTCGGGGAAAAGGCCGTCGCTCATTTCCCGATGTAATCCTTTCCGTCCATATAGGGACGCAGCTTATCAGGTATACGCACCGTGCCGTCCGGCTGTTGGTTATTCTCTAAGATAGCGATTATCAACCTGGGGAAAGCGGTGCCCGAACCGTTCAGGATGTAGGGATAGATCAGACTGCCGTCCTTTAATCTGAGTCTCGTCTTGTTCCTGCGTGCCTGAAAATCCCTGCAGTTTGATACCGATGAGACCTCAAGCCAATCTTCTGCGCCTGCGGCCCAGACGTCTATGTCAAAGGTCAAGGATGCCTGGAACGCCGCCTCGGCAGGGGAGAGCGCCTTGACTTGGTAGGGAAGCTGGAGAAGCTGAAGGACCTTCTCAGCATTAGAAAGGATTTCATCGAAAGCCGCTCGCCAGCGGTCAGGATGCGCGAACTGCACAAGCTCCACCTTCTCGAACTGGTGGATGCGGAAGAGACCCTTGGTCTGGGTGCCGTAAGTCCCGGCTTCGCGGCGGAAGCAGGAGGTGTAGGCGGTGTATTTGAGTGGGAGCTCCTCCTCCTTTAACTCCTGCCCCATGTGCATGTTGATCAAGGCGGTCTCCGAGGTGGGGATGAGATACAGCGGGTCGTCACGCAGGGCGTACATGTCGTCCAGCTTGGATAGCTGACCTGCGGCGTCTGCCGATTCAGCACGGGCTAATACCGGCGGGAAGACCTCTTTGTACCCGTGCTCTTTCGTGTGAAGGTCGAGGCAGAAGTTGGTAAGCGCCCGTTGCAGGAGCGCACCATCGCCTGTGTAGGCAGCAAACCGAGCACCGGCATACCCCGCAGCGTAGCGGAAGTCGCAAAGCCCCAACTCCTCGCACATGGTCACGTGATCCTTGGTTTCAAAGTCGAACTCAGGTTTCTTTCCCCATGATCTCATCACCGTATCCTCATCCGGGGCGGCCGGATCAGGCAGGTTGGGAAGCTGCCACAACAACCCCTCAAAACGTGCTTCGATTTGGGATAACCGCTCGTCCATATCCTTGACCCTGGCCTTAAGCTCGCCGGTCTTGGCTATGGCCTCGGTCGCGTCCTTACCCTCCTTCTTCAATTTGCCGATGGCATCGGAAGCTTGTTTGAGATCATGGCGCAGCGTGTCGCGCTCGGCCTGAAGTTTTCTCCGCTCCTCGTCCACCGATAAAACCTCATCAACCGAAACCGGGCACTTGCGGCGTGCCAGAAGCTTTTTTATCTCATCCGGGTTCTCGCGAATCCTCCTGGGATCAATCATGGGGTATAATAAATGAAGGGAGTTGATATGTCAACTGGAACGCACCCCACTCATTCGCTTCGCGGCTGAGCGGGGACCCCGATATATGCTCCTTTTCTCCATCGGAGAAAAGATCGCAGTAACTAAATCTAATGACTTTCAAAGAAGCGCTGAACTTCAAAGAGCCCGTTTCATTTTGTCATTGCGAGGAAGCCGAAGGCTTCCGCGGCTCCGAAGGATGACCGCAGGGAATAATCTCATGGCAGAAAGTTGAAAATCATCAGACTTATTGAAGTGCCTTTAAATGAGTGCTATGAGATTGCTTCGTCGTGAACGCTCCATGGAGCGTTACTCCTCGCAATGACAGTAGGGATGGCTAGTCAAGTAGGGGCACGGCATGCCGTGCCCCTACAATCTTCCCCGCCCCCTAACCCCGTCCACCAAGGAGGGGGAAAACGGCGTCATGAGATCGGCTCCCTGCGTTCGACCTCCGGAGCTTCGACTTCCTTTGGAAGTCTCGTAATGACACCCCTACCCTCCCCCGTCAAGGGGGAGGTGGATTTAGTCGTGGAACATTACTCACGCTTTCCTCGACGGAAGGCGAAGTGCTACCTTTTAGCAGGGTAGTGGGAGGGTAACTAATGTTCCTCGAAGAATCTCTGGACTTCTAATAAGTTGAATACCACAGGCGCGGGAGGAAGTGAATCCATAAACAGACGGCCGTAGGCCTTCTTGACGATCCTCGAATCCAGCACCGCTATAACCCCGTAATCCGAATCTCTCCTTATCAATCGTCCGATCCCCTGCCTGAACCTCAAGACGGACAAAGGCAGCTGATAGTCGGTGAACGGTTCGCGGCCCTGGCGGCGGTAGGTTTCCAGTATCGCCTCGGCTCGCGGGTCGTCAGGCACTTCGAACGGAAGTCGGGTGATTACCAAAAGCACCAGCGACTCGCCCGGTACGTCAACCCCCTCCCAGAAGGACTGGGTGGCGAATAGAACCGAGGAGGTGTCGAAACGAAACTCCTCAAGGAGCACGTTGCGCGTGGCGCGTCCCTGAACAAGGACGGTGTGGTTCTTGGATAACTCTTCCTCCAGCATTGCTACGGTTTTGTTCAGCGTTGCGTAGCTGGTAAAGAGCACCAGCGCACGTCCATGGCTTGCCTTGATCAACTCCTCCACTCGCTCAGCCATCCGTTCCTCCCAGGCTTCGTGTTTAGGCGAAACCAGGTCGTGCCCTACGTAAGTCAAGGCGTTGCGCTGATAGTCGAATGGCGAGCCGATCCAGAGCGTCCTGCCCTTAAACCCTATCCTCTCAGCGGTAAAATCAAACCGCTTTCCCACGGCCAGGGTGGCCGAGGTCAGGATGTTTACCCAGTCCTGGTTCCATACTGAGTTTCGCATGACCTCTGAAACGTCGATGAGCGCGGAGTGGATTGATACTCGATTCGAGGTATCTGAAGCCTCTATCCAATAGACCGAGTTCGCATCCGCCATGTCCAGGAAACTGACCACCGCACCCTTAGCCACCGATAACCGATCACCCAAGGAAATCAGTTCAAAAGACAAATCCTCATCGTCGGAGTCCTTGGCTATCTCGAAAAGAAATCCGGCGAGATCGTCAAGTGGCTGCTCAAGATCGTTGGGCACGCAGCCCGCTGCACGGATGCGTTTCTTTGTCTCGTAGGGCTTGAGCAAATTGGCTATATTCATAAAGAAATTGTCCGCCGCCGCACGTGCTTCCTCGACCAGGGCGCGGGCATTGGACTTTACACGCCGGAACTGAGGAATCCTTGGCAAAATCCCAGCTTCCCGCCGCGGATTATAGATGCGGGAGAGCAGAAGTGATAGACCGACGTTCGTAAGCCGGACTCCGAAGTAGGATGCAGCTATCTGCTCCAGCCGCTGCGCCTCATCAAAGATAGCGGCACCGAACTCGGGCAGAAGCTTACCCGCCGATTCAAGATGGGCGAAGAACAGATGATGGTTGATCACTATAATATCCGCTTCCTCTATGGCGCGGCGTTTGCGGTAGTATGGGCACTCCGCGTAGTAGGCGCAGTTGCGGCGGGGACACGCCTCGGAGCGCCGGCTGATCTGCTGCTTTAGTTTTGAGGAGATGGGCTCCGGATAATCCTCGAATATGCCGCTTCCTTCCCGTACCCACTCGGCGATCTTCTGAAACTCTTCAGTCTGGTCAGGATCGTCGAACAGCCCGTACTGGGTGATCATACCGGCCCGGCGGCGGCAGAAGAAGTTCTCCTGACCGTAAAGAACCTCGTACTTGAACGGTACATCTGAATTTTCGGCCAAAAACGGCAGGTCCTTTGCCACGAGCTGGTTCTGCAGCACCTTGGTTCCGGTGGAGATGACCGCCTTGCGGCCTTCCTTCATCGTCCAGTAAATCAAAGGAATAAGGTAGGCAAAGCTCTTGCCTATTCCGGTGCCCGCCTCGACCATCAGGCTGGCCTTATTCTCAAGGGCGTCGGCTACCGCCAGCGCCATTTCAAGTTGACCGGCCCGCTTCTCATATCTGGGAAGTTTGGTAAGGATCGAGCCGCGGCCAGTGAACTCCGTCTCTATTCTCGCATGCATTCCTGAATCGACCTCAACTTTTTTCCCTGCGAAGATAATGAGTTCAAACCGGCGTCAATTTTTTGATGCATCGCCTAGCGGGTAGGCTTTCACCAGATCTCGGTCGAAGTCGAAGACGCCAACAAAATCTTCCTTGCGGTCATCCTCGGTTTTCGTGAACTCGCCCGCTTCGATGAGGTTGAAGACTATCTCCCCGAAGTCGGCGCTCGAGTGTACCCCCCAGCTCTCGAACACGTCCTTTGCCAGCCTGCCGTATCGCTCCCAGCCCAGCGCCCTGATCCCTTCAAGAAGCTCTCTTGCCGTGAGGTGACGCCGTTTGTCTGGAGAGTCCACCCCCAGACGTTTCAGCTCGTGGTGCAATGACTCGATTACGAAGAGATAAGCTTCAAGCTTGTAACGACGATCGCGTCCCAGGATTTCGGTGAGTCTCGTGAGCCTTTGAAGATGATTGCTCATGCTGGATTTACTCTTCCTTTACCCTTCTCGATCCTGCCGATGACGATACCACGGGTCTTCTCGCGTACCTCCTCAGCGTCCTTCGACCTTACGAAAAGCACCATGCCTATCCCCATGTTGAACACGTGATACATCTCATCTTCTGCAACCTGGCCGCGAATCTGTATCAGACGGAATATAGGCTGTGGCTTCCAGGATTTTTTCTCGATCACGCAGTCCACGTTACCCGGCAGCAGTCTCGATACGTTTCCCTCGAACCCGCCGCCGGTGATGTGGGCTATGCCCTTAAGCAGTGGTTTGACAGCTTCGACTTCCTTACGATAGGATTTGTGCACGGCCAGAAGCGCCTGGCCCACCGTCTTTTTGGTCCCAGGGACCAGAGCGTCCAGGGGGAGGGGGGCGTTGCGTTCGATCAGCACCTTTCGAGCCAGGCTGTAGCCGTTGGTGTGCAGGCCGGTGGAGCGCAGTCCTATCGCCGCGTCCCCTTCCTTGATCTCACTACCGTCAATCAGCTTGCCTTCTTCGATCGCCCCCACGATCGTTCCAACCAGATCATACTCGCCCGGTTTGTAAACACCAGGTAACTGGGCGGTCTCGCCGCCGATGAGCGCAACCCCCTCCTTTCTGCACGCCCGTGCTGCACCCTCGACGATCTCGGCCACCTCTTTCGAACCAAGCTTCGAGAAAGCCACGTAGTCCAAAAAGAACAGGGGCTGGGCACCGGTGCACAAAATATCGTTGATTGAATGATTCACGATATCGGCTCCCACCGTATCAAACACCCCTGCCATCCTGGCGACCTTTACCTTGGTGCCTACGCTGTCTGTCGAGGCCACGAGCACAGGTCTGCGGTAGCCCTTCAGCCTGAACCCGCCGCCGAAGTGACCGAACTCGGTCATCACGTTCTCATTAAAGGTCCGCCTGACCGCCCTGGCAATCCGTTTCTTGATTTTATCCAAAGTCGTTATGTCAACGCCCGCTTTGCGGTAGTCCATACCAGAAGCATAAACCGACAGGTGATGATGTCAAGATAATTGTGCTCCTTTTGGGATGCTCCTTTTCTCCTTCACAGAAAAGTTCGCAATGGGAATTTAGGAATGTTTGCTTATTCGAGGTAATAGTTCCCCCTCCCTGTGTGGAGGGGGATAAAGGGGGAGGGGAAAAGAAGTAACACCTCCTCCGTCCGATCCATTGGATCGGCCACCTCCCCCATCAAGGGGGAGGAGGCTCAATGCTCCCTTCGTCCTACGGACGACGCTTGCGATCCGAAAGGATAAAGATCTCTGTTTTGCGCAGGCTGGAGAGCCTGCACCACAAAGGTTGGTTGGGATTTATTTCGGCATCCCCGCGCGGGCACGTGGCGAACGCTTGGGGTTGATTTGTGGCGGCAAGAGCTTTACCGATAGCTTCATCGCCAGGTTCTCAAGTGGCTTGTGGATAAGGTAAACTCCAACCAGAAGACCCACGAACCCTACACCCAGCAGTATCCAGTGGACGGTCTGAAAATGAATGGACTGCTTGCCCAGCCAGCTGCCGACAATCAACGATGGGATGCGGCCGATTGCCACCAGAATCAACAGCTTCCAAAGCTTGATGTCGGATAGCGCGGACATGTAGTTGACCGTGTCGCCAAGTGGGTTGGGTACGATGTAGAGCAGGAAGATGTAAACCCATCCTCGGCTCCTTATGTATCCGTCGAAGCGGTCGAGCTTTTTATCCGATATAAAGATCCGCATGAGCGAGCGCCCGAATGCCCGCATCACCAAAATGGAGATAGCCGCACCCGCAACGCATGCGATCCACGAAAGCCCGATCCCGCCCCACCAGCCGAACAGGAGCCCGCCTGCGAAGTTCATGAGCGTACCAGGTATGGGAGCGACCACGATCTGGAAAACGTATAGTGCGACGAAGATCACCGGCGCCCAGATGCCGAACGAAGCAATGTAAGAACGGATCTCGGTGGGGTTTGAGAAAAGGTGGGAAATCTGGGGCCACTGCCAGACCACGAACGCCACCAGCCCGGCGATAATCAAGGCACCTGATGCAAGGGTGATCCACTCACCCAGTCTGGGTCTCTTCATGCGAAGTAAGTATAGGGCGGGTTAAAGGAAGGTCAAGCTTCCCCCTCCCCTTAATCCCCTACCCTATGAGCGCATAAAGCACTCAAGGGGCACGCTGTCCCACCAGGGGAGGGGTTATTTTTTTAGGCGTTGCAGAACAATGATAATCTCCTCCCCCTGATGGAGGAGGGTGGGGGTGATTTATCCTTCGTATCGGTTCGTTATAGGCATTCTTCTTCCCCACCAGAAAGCCCTTGGTGTGATCTTGAGAACCGGTGAGGCCTGGCGGTGCTTGAACTCGGCACGATCTACGCGGCGAATGACCTTACGCACCAGCTCCTCGTCAAACCCGCGCTCTATGATCTCTTTCGACGACAGGTTCTCCTCAATATAAAGCTCAAGCACCTGATCCAGCAGCTCGTAGGGCGGCAGGTCGTCGGCATCCTTTTGATCAGGCGCAAGCTCGGCAGATGGGGCACGCTCCAGGATGCCGATGGGGATCTGGTCGGTCTGCTCGCGCTCGTTGAACCACCGGGCAAGCTCGTAAACCGTTGTCTTGGGCACGTCGCCGATGGGTGCAAGCCCGCCTGCCATGTCGCCGTAAAGGGTCGCGTAGCCTACGGCAAGCTCAGACTTGTTGCCGGTGGCAAGCACCAGATACCCGAACTTGTTTGAAAACGCCATCAGAAGGTTTCCGCGGATGCGCGCCTGGATGTTCTGCTCGGTGTTGTCGGGCCTGGTGTCCTCGAAGTGTTCCTTGAGAGTCTTGAGGTAGCTTTCAAAAAGCTCGTCTATCGGGATGGGTTCTGATTCGATGCCCAGGTTGCTTGCCAGGAGTAAAGCGTCCTTGAGACTCTGTTTTGATGTATAGCGTGAAGGCATGAGGAGACCCAGAACGTTTTCTGATCCAAGAGCATCCGCCGCAATGGCGGCTACAAGGGCGGAGTCTATCCCTCCTGAGATGCCGAGAACTACCTTTTCAAACCCGTTCTTGTGCACGTAGTCGCGGATACCGAGAACCAGTGCTGCCCATATTTCGCCTAGCTCGTCGATCTCAGATTTTACCTCCTTGTCCTCAGCCTGATAGATGAACAGCTCTTCTTCAAAGCCCTTTGCCAGGCCTACTATCCTTCCGTCATCTTTCACCACCATCGAACGCCCGTCGAAGATCAAATCGTCCTGGCCGCCGACCATATTTACATAAATCAGGGAAAGTCCGGCCTCCTTTGTCCTGGTTGACAATAAGTCCAGCCTGGCCTGGAACTTACGGGCGTAGAATGGCGAGGCGGAGATGTTTACCACCATGTCGGCACCTTTGGCTTTCATCCCTGCAGATGGTCCCTGCGCCATCCATATATCCTCGCAGATGGTTATACCCACCCTCGTGCCGTCCCTGAGTTCTATGATTGAGGTCGAATCTGTAGATGTGTTAGGTGTGGGGTCCCCAGAAAATTGCTCCGCAATTTTCTGGGGTGCATCAAAGTACCTTTTTTCGTCGAATACGTCATAATTAGGTAGATATTTCTTATGAATGAAGCGTTCAACCTTGCCATCTCGAAGGACTGCCGCGGCATTGTAAAGTCTTCTTCCCTCACTTATTCGAGCCGAGAGATCGTACAGGTTCTGGCCTCGTACCTCTTTGCGAGGCTTGAAATCCACGCAGCCCACGATAACCGGAGTATCACCTGTGATCTTAGCGATCTCGGTAAGCCTCTGGCGCTGCTCTTCCAGGAACCGGGTTTTTAAGAGCAGATCCTTGGGCGGATAGCCGGTAAGGCTAAGTTCAGGGAAGACTATGAGTTCAGCGCCTCGATCGGTTGCATTTTTGATCCATTCGATCATCTTTGCCGCGTTGCCGCGTAAATCGCCCACCGTGGGGTTGATCTGGCAAAGTGCTACCTTTGGGAACCTATCCACGGGGAAGTATAGGAATCTAAGGCTTTCTGTCAAGGAGGTTACAGTGTTTGTGTGTGGAACAGGCTCTCCAGCCTGTTCTGATGGAGAGAATAAACGCGCAGACTGGAGAGTCTGCGCCACATTTTAGTCTATCGAATCAGGATCACCTTCTGTTTAGACAACTCCCCGTCTGTGGGCATAATGAAGTAGACACCCGGTGAGTGCCCCTCACCCCACATCACGCTGCCAGAGTGCAGGTCTGAGTGCAGTTCGTCAACCTTCTGACCGGACGCGTTGAAAACAGCGGCGTGGAAGCCCTGGGGTCTGTCCGAATACCTGAGCATAATCTGGGAACCGATGGGAGTAACCTGCCAATCTACACCAACCGCTGCCGGGTTTTTTTCGGTAACGGCCAGGGTATCCCCATCCGCCTCAGTTTTGATAAGCCAGAGATCATCCCCTCCTGCACCGAAGGATCGTGTAACCCCTGTGATGATGTAACCGCCGTCCGAGGTTTGCCGCACGTGATAGCCGTGGTCCCAACTCGCGCCGCCGTAAGTGACGGTCCAAAGGGTGTTCCCATTCTCATCCGTTTTTATCAACCAAAGGTCAGATTTCCCCGCGCCAAAGGAGCTTGTTGATCCTGTGATGACGTAACCGCCGTCGCTCGTCATCTCTCCATACTCACCCCACTCTATTCCTGCACCTCCGATGGTGCGGGTCCATAATGTATCACCCTGTGAATCGGTCTTAAGCAACCAAACCTCACCGCTATCTGAAGAACCCTTAACCCCAACAAGTACGTAGCCGCCGTCTGGAGTCTGTTCTACACTGCGGGGGTAGCCCCAACCTTCTTCATCTTCGCCACAGTAGGTGCGAGCCCATACACTATCACCCTGTGAATCGGTTTTAAGCAGCCAAAAAGCGGCAGGTGTTGTGGAGGTGCTGTGAGTCCCGGCGAGGAAGATGTATCCTCCATCAGAGGTTTGTCTCACACAGTCGCAACGCCATAGGTCTCTATACTTTCGGGTCCACAGGATATCACCGTCTACATTGGTTTTCAAAAACCAGACAACATCTATAGGGAACGGTGCCTCTCCAGCAACAATGTAGCCGCCGTCATCTGTTTCCTCTACCCAGTAGCCAGAGTACAATAGCCAGTCTTCGGTATAGGTGCGCGTCCAGATGGTATCTCCATTGGAATCCGTCTTGAGCAGCCAGAGGTAGGTGCCAACCCCACCAACGATTATGTAACCTCCATCACTGGTTATTTGTACCCAGTAACCTCCGCCGGGATAGTAGGATTTCGTCCATAAGGTATCGCCCACGGCATCTGTTTTAAGCAGCCACGTTCCCCTCACCCCGGGGAGTGTCCCGTAGGCGAGGACGATGTAGCCTCCGTCATCGGTTTGCTGAACACAGCCGCCTCTATCGTTTCCTTCTCCGCCGTAGGTTCGCGTCCAGCCTGCGGCCAGTTGTGTGGGTGCAAGTGCGAGCGCCACACCCGCCAGGATAAGGATTAAGGAAAACCTCTTCATGATTTCCTCCTTTCGTTACCCCGCACGAAAGCTTCGCTTTCGCGAGGGGACCCCAAAGGGCTGGTTTATGTCTTAATATAGGCCAAACTTGAGGGGTTGTCAACCCCCTCCGTCATTGCGAACGAAGGGAGCAATCTCATACCTCTATGCGGTAAAGGGTTGGTGCTATGAGATCGCCACGGTCGCCTTTGGCTGTCTCGCGATGACAGCAGGTAGGGGCACGCTGTGCCACCAGGGGAGGGGGATTCAAGATGCTGGAAAGAGTTGATGATTTATTCCCTGAGGAGAGGGAAATCCGGAGAAAGTAACCCCCTACCCAAAACATTCTGAAAAAGTTTCAGAAAAGCCTCCATAACTAGACAATGGGCTTATACCCAAAAACCGGGCACGCGAGTCCCTTATCTTATAGCGATTTCAACGTTAATCAATTTGTTTGCGAATTATATAATTTAATAAATTGTGAAATAAAAAAACCAAGGAAGACCCCTCAAAATAGCCCAAAATTTCCCCGTTTTCACCCGAAATGCCCTTTTTTTTTTACCCCACAAATCTGCTTCGCATCTTTGTGGGGACCCCTGTCCACCTTTTGGGCATCTTTTGACCACCTTTTTTAACCCCAGACGTCTGCTTCGCATCCGTCCGGGGACCCCGGAAATTGTCCACCTTTTTTTACCCCACAAATCTGCTTCGCATCTTTGTGGGGACCCGGGAAAATTGTCCTTGATTTGTCCACCTTTTTTTACCCCATAAATCTACTTCGTAGCTTTGCGGGGACCCCGAAGTTTTGTCTACCTTTTGGGTAGCTTTTGTCCAGCTTTTGACCACCTTTTGACCAGCTTTTTTTTACCCCACAAGATCGTTTCGCGCTCTTGCGGGGACCCCATAATCGTGACGAGTGCAATGTAAACCTGACGAGTTTGTAGCATGTTTGTCTTTAATCGTGGCACGATTTTACCCCTTTATTTTCCAAATCGAGGAGCGCAAAAGTCCGCAAGGGTTGACAGAAGCCCATTTTCAGACTACACTTTTACATGAACGTCATAGCAGAGAACCGCCGGGCGCGGCACGACTACTTCATAGAAGATACCCTTGAGGCAGGCATCGTATTGCAAGGCTCGGAGGTCAAGTCACTTAGAGACCACCAGGCCTCGATCACAGAGGCGTACTGCATGATTCAGAACGGCGAGGCTTACATCGTAGGGATGCACATCGCATCCTACAGCAAGGCATCGTTCGACGTCCCCGAGCCTGGGCGCAAGCGCAAGCTTCTTCTACATAGCCATGAGTTAAAGAAGCTCTACGGCAAGACCCAGCGCCGGGGATATACATTGATTCCCTTAAAGCTTTACTTCTCGGACCGCGGGATTGCCAAGCTTACCATCGGCCTCTGTCGGGGCAAGCAGACCATTGACAAGCGCGACACGCTTAAACGCCGCGCCATGGAGCGCGAACAAAGGAGGATGGGAGTATGAGACGATTTCTTGTCCTCGTCATGCTCGCCTTTCTTGTTCTTGAGGCGGGCACGGTTACATTTGCAGGCAAGACGTTTACAACCGTGACTTACGACGGCCGCGAGTCGGTTACCCTTGTCGAGTTCGCCCAAAAGACAGGTTCCAGGCATGCCTGGGTTGCTGAGAAGAAGAAGGGGGTGCTGGTTTATGCGGGTCACACGTACGTCTTTACCGCTTCAAACCGCACTGTGGTTATAGATAATCAGGCCGGCATCCATCTGCCTGAACCCATCGGCTGGGACGGGGTAAATCTCTATATCCCGGTGGCGATGCTGGAGCGCATCTTCAGTGTCAAATCCTCTGACCTTAAGCCCTCGGAAGATATAAAGATCGAGAAGATCATCCTTTCCGGCTCCAATCCCACCACGATCAAGATTCTTGCCTCAGGCCCGATCTCCTGCGAGGTTATCGAGAACTCTTCAACCTCGGTAACCCTCAAGCTGCCTGTAGGTTCCAACGTCAGCCAGATAAGTCCTTCGGGTTTCGTAAGTTCTGCGACTCTGCGGAACCACAACGACCAAACCACCATCAACCTTAAGCTTTCCAGGGAGTGCACGGTTTCTTCGAAAGGCATCACCAACGGGATCCAGGTTACGTTTACTCCCAAGGCGGTGGTTACGCAACCTGTGACAAAACGCAAGCTGGTGATCGTGATAGACCCGGGACACGGGGGAAAGGACCCGGGGGCGGTGAGCAAAAAAGGCACCAAGGAGAAGGCCATGGCCCTGGATACATCACTGCGGTTAAAGAAGCTTCTGGAGGCTCAAGGACACACCGTTTACATGACCCGCACCACCGACAAATACGTTCCTTTAGCCGACCGCACCAGGTATGCCAACGCCAAGAAGGCGGATCTATTTATCTCGATCCACTACAACGCCAACCGATCATCGTCACCTTCAGGATTCGAGACCTACTTTTTGGGGATGCACAGGCTTGAGTACGCAAAGAACGTGGCCCTGCGCGAGAACGCATCGCTGAAATACGACATCGGTGAGAACGCCTACGATCCTGACGCGGTGCTCAACGACATAATAGCTACGCTTTTGACCAACAGGTTCCAGAGGGAGTCCGAGGAGCTTGCCGGCTACATCCAGGACGCGTCAGCGGCCAAGACCGGCTTTGCGAATCGTGGTCTCAATCAGGCCGGCTTCTACGTGCTCAAGGGCTGCTCGATGCCTGCCGTGCTCGTCGAGGGCGGGTTTTTAACTAATCCGACAGAGGAGGCAAAGATTCGCCAGTCCACTTATCGTCAGAGGATAGCCCAAGGCATCGCCCAAGGGGTGTCTGATTACGTCAACCCGTAACCCGTAACACACCATTCTGGAAAGGTTGCGTCGAATCGAGAGGCTCATAAAATTGGCCTGAGAGAGGTATAATGCAAACGGATATGAGTAAATTAAACGCGGATCAGCCCATAGGTGTGTTCGATTCAGGCATAGGCGGGCTTACGGTGGTGCGCTCATTAAAGGAGATTCTGCCTTCAGAGGAGATCGTCTACCTTGGCGACACCGCTCGACTGCCATACGGTACCAAGTCGGCAGAGACCATCCGCCGCTTCGCACACGAGGATACCGAGTTCCTCATTGAACGTCAGGTTAAGATGGTGATCGTTGCCTGCCACTCGGCAACCTCGGCGGCCCTTCCGTTTCTAAAGAAGGACTACAAGCTGCCCATAATCGGCGTGATAGAGCCTGGGGCGCGTGCAGCGGTCAAGCTGACCGCAAATCGTCGAATCGGCGTCATCGGTACCCCTGCCACCATCTCTGCCGGGGAATACGAACGGGCAATCCTGGCAGTTGACCCAAATGTCAGGGTTATCGCCAAATCCACCCCGCTCTTCGTTTCCCTGGTCGAGGAGGGCTGGGTGGACAGGCCTGTAACACACCAGATTATTGCGGAGTATCTTACCTCGTTCAAACAGGATAAGATCGACACCCTGCTTTTGGGCTGCACCCACTATCCCTTGCTTGCGCCTGCGCTTGACAGATTCTTTGAGCACAAGGTGAAGCTGGTTGACTCCGGCGACGAGACCGCGCAGACCGCGCACGAGGTGCTCGAAAAGATGAAGCTTCTGCGGCCCTCCTCCCATAAAGGTGGATGCCGATTCTACCTTACCGACCTATCGCCGAACTTCCGTACCATAGGCGAGCGGTTTTTGGGCGAACCGATGGGAGACGTCGCCAGAGTAAGCATAAGTCACGAATTTTAGGTAACATATGAGGATTGACGGAAGAACGCCTGACCAACTGAGGCCTTTATCATTCGAGATGGGGTATCTTAAGTTCGCACCAGGCTCCTGTCTTGCAAGGGCGGGTGATACGAGGGTTCTGGCAGCGGTCTCCTTCGAACCCAAGGTCCCGGCCTGGCTTGAAGGCTCAGGACAGGGCTGGATAACCGCGGAGTACGCGATGCTTCCCGCGTCAACCCCGGAAAGAAATCAGCGCGAGTCCAGAAAAGGCAGACCTTCCGCCCGAAGCCAGGAGATCTCAAGGCTCATAGGCCGCTCCTTAAGGATGGGGTTTGATCTTCAAAAATTGGGAGAGAATACCCTTATCGTTGACTGTGACGTTCTTCAGGCCGACGGCGGAACCCGAACACTTGCTATCTGCGCCGGGTTCTGCGCCCTGTATCGGGCGTGCGAAGGCCTTCAGAAACAAGGAATCATTCAACGTTTGCCCCTGCGGCAGTTCGTGGCCGCGGTGAGCGTAGGAATAAAAGATGCTCAGGTGATTGCCGATTTATGTTACGAGGAGGACTCTCGCGCGGAGGTGGACACAAACCTCGTGGGTACATCGGATGGAAAGCTCATAGAACTGCAGCTGACCGCGGAGCGGGAGCCTGTTTCCGACGAGCAACTGTCAGAGATGATCGCTTTGGGCTCCGCAAAGATCGCCGAGATCATCTCCCGGATGAAGAATGTCCTTCGTGCCCGTAACACATCCCGTAACACACCCCGTAACACATCCCGTAACACACCCCGTAACACATTCCGTAACACATCCCGTAACACATCTTAAAGGGATGGGGTATCGTTCATTGGAAACAACCTCAGCGTTAGAATCATCCCAGGTGTAAAGCATGCCCTTTGTAGAGCGAGAGTTCAAGCGCACGGTTTCCCGCAAGATGGCGGGCTCCAGGCTGGACCGCTACCTTATCACCTCAGGCATCGGGCTTTCCCGCTCCATGACGGCAAAGCTCATCAAGGAAGGGAAGATACTGGTGAACGACTCCAAGGCCAAGCCTTCACAGAAGCTGGCAGAGGGCGACGAGGTCTACGCACTGCTCCAGCTTCCCGATCGAGAGGAGTCACTACGACCCCAGGAGATTCCCCTGGACATCGTGTACGAGGACGATCACATAATCCTTTTAAACAAATCTAGGAACATGGTTGTGCATCCTGCGCGCGGTCATTCATCGGGGACGCTGATAAATGCGTTACTCGCGCACTGCGGCGACTTGCCAAGAGGAGAGAAGGGCGAGGTGCGGCCAGGAGTTGTCCACAGACTTGACAAAGACACAACTGGCCTTATTCTGTTTGCCAAAACCTACGAGGCGCTTCGCGATCTAACCCGGCAGACCAAGGCGCGCTCGATGCTGAAGGAGTATGTGGCGCTGGCATGGGGCAAGTTCGAACTGCCCCGAGGCGAGATCGCCGCACCCATAGGGCGCTCGACACTGGATCGCCGCAGGATGACGGTTACGCCCCTTGAATCGCGCGAGGCAGCCACACGGTTCAAGCTCGAGCGGGTCTATGCCGGATGCGTATCTTACTTGAGATTGTGGCTCGTGACCGGACGCACTCACCAGATAAGGGTGCATCTGCGGCACTACGGACACCCGGTCATAGGCGATGCGGAGTACGGCGGACGCGGGGGGATTCGCCCGCAGTCTCGTGTTGAGTCCGAGGTGCTCAAAGGCTCGCTTGAACGCATAGATCGCCAGGCGCTTCACGCAAAGGTGCTGGGATTTGTGCATCCGGCAACCGGTAAGAAGATGTTATTTGAAACCGATCTGCCTGATGATATGCAGAGCGTGGTAGATTTTCTGGAGGAATATGAGAGATCTCATCATAGTTGAGTCGCCGACCAAGGCTCGTACAATAAAGAAGCTGCTTTCTGGTAAGGTAAGTGTTATCTCCAGCAAGGGGCACATCAAGGATTTGCCCAAGTCGCGTCTGGGGGTGAAGATCGAGGACGGCAAGTTCATCCCTGAGTACATAAAGATTCGAGGCAAGGCCAAGGACATAAAGGCCATAAAAGCCGCAGCCCGTAAGGCTAAGCGCGTGCTTCTGGCACCAGACCCTGACCGGGAAGGGGAGGCGATCGCCCAGCATCTTGCCGAAGAGGTTGATCACGCGAATATCTCCCGCATCCGCTTCTACGAGATTACCAAAAGAGGGATAGCCGAGGCATTAGCCAATCCAGGCCAGATAGATCACCTTCTCGTCGATGCCCACCGCGCCCGCCGGGTGCTGGATAGACTGGTAGGCTATAAAGTCTCTCCCCTTTTATGGAAGATGGTGCACAGAGGGCTCTCCGCAGGCCGGGTCCAGAGCGTGGCGCTTAGAATCCTGTGCGAGCGCGAGGCCGAGATCACCGCGTTCAAGTCTGAGCCTTACTGGGTCGTCAAGGGTCTTTTCCAGGCAAAGGGCAAGCAGTTTGAGGCCGAGCTTGCAAGGATCAACGGCAAGCGGTTCGAGCGCCTCGGCGAAGAGGAGATGAGAAAGGCCAAGGGTATCCTTAAGGCCGGGATTGATGCCCAGGTTGCCAAGTTTGAACGCGGCCCCAAATCATTTCCCCCGTCCCCGCCCTTTAAGACCTCAACCTTACAGCAGGAGGCTTCCTCGGTCCTTGGCTTTGCTCCAAAGAAGACGATGTATCTGGCACAAGGGCTTTACGAAGGCGTGAGTCTTGATGAAACCACGGTCGGTCTCATTACCTACATGCGAACCGACAGCCTGCGCATCTCTCCGGATTTCATTGCCTCTACCGGGAACTTTATTACCCAAACCATAGGCGATGAGTACTCGAAGCCGCGGGCCTACCAAGACCGCAAGGATGCCCAGGCAGCTCACGAGGCTATACGTCCCACAGGCCTTGCCCGAACACCTGATTTCGTGGCTTCCTGGCTTTCGCAGGACGCAAAACGAGTATACGATCTCATCTACCGGCGCTATCTTGCCTCGCAGATGGCCGATGCTATCTACGACGTAAGGGCCGTAGAGATCGAATATGAAGGTTATCTCTTCCGCGCCCGCTCCCTTAAGCAGACCTTTGATGGGTACGAGAAGGTCTACCAACGCGAGAAGCGCGAGACTGATTTCCTGCTGCCCGAATTGAAGGAGGGCGAGAGGGTTCGTCTTGTCAAACTGACCGTCGAACGCAAAGAGACCCAGCCGCCCCAGCGGTACACGCAGGCATCCCTGATCAGAAGATTGGAAAGATACGGTATCGGCAGACCGTCAACCTACGCCAGCATCGTCGGCACACTTGCCGAACGTCATTACACCACGCGCGAGGCCCGCAAGCACTCCGCCCCGCTTGTGCCGACCGAGTTGGGGAGACTGGTTAACGACATCCTGGTTCCGCGCTTTGCGGATTTCTTTAACGTGAAGTTCACCAGCCGGATGGAGGCAGAGCTTGATCAGATTGCAGAGGGCAAGCTGGACTGGCAGAGAGCGCTTAGTGATTTCTGGAAGCCTTTCAGTGCGGCGCTTGAGAAGGTGGAGGCGGAGATACCTGAAATCAAACAGGAGATGTTTAAGGAGACCGGCCAGACCTGTCCCGAATGCGGCAAGCCACTGATTGAAAAGTGGGGCCGCTTCGGCAAGTTCCTTGCCTGCTCCGGCTTCCCTGAATGCCGCTACACCAGGCCGATTGGTGAAGCCGAGCCTCTACAGACCGATAAAAGGTGTCCTGAGTGCGGCGCTCGCATGGTGGTAAAGGTGGGGCGGTTCGGACGGTTCCTGGCCTGTTCCCGCTACCCCGACTGCAAGACCACCTCCCCCTACATAATCCCTCAGCCCTGCCCCTTGTGCGGCTCAGATGTTCTCGAACTGCGGGGAAAGCGCGGCAAGTTCTACAAATGCTCCAACGATGACTGCACATTCGTCTCGCCTTATCCCTTTAGCGAAGAGAAATGTCCCAAATGCAACACTTACATGGTTGCCGATCCTTCAGGTTCGTTCTGCGTGCGCTGTAACCCGGAAAAGATAAAGGCAAAGTCTTCAAGGAAGAGGAAGTCTGAAGATGACTCCAAAGCCTAAACGAGAACCCCCTCCTCTACCTCCAGACGTTGAGGATTTCCTTGCCTACCTCCGCGACGAGCGCCGGGCGTCAGAACATACCCTGCGGGCTTATCGTTCTGATCTTGCAGCATTCATTGAATTCCTTTCCCTTTATCAAGGAAAGAAGGATCTTTTGGATGTCGACCGATCGGACATCCGCGCGTTCGTGGCGATGCAGACAAGGTTCGGATACTCGAAACGCACCATCCAGCGCAGGCTCTCTTCCACCAAGAGTCTTTTCAAGTTTCTGTGCCGCGAGGATCGCCTTGCTCTCAATCCTGCCCGGCTGGTCAAGGGGCCAAAACTCTCCCGTAGACTGCCTGAGGTCTTTACCCAGTCGCAGATCGAGGAGGTGCTTGACGGTCACTTCAACCTGTTGCGCGACCGGGCGATTGTCGAACTTTTATACGACGAGGGGCTGCGGATCTCCGAATTGGCTGGCCTGGACATCCCGGATATCGACTTCCCCAATGGCGAGATAAAGGTGTTCGGCAAGGGTAAAAAGGAGCGGATAGTGCCCTTAAGTTCCAAAGCGGCAGAGGTGGTCAAGGCGTACATTGCAGGTCGCAACTCAGGACCACTTTTCATCAACGAGCGCACCGGAGGGCGCATGGGGGTACGCGACCTGCGCCGTATCGTCAACTACTATCTTTCCCGGCTTCCAGACGCACCGGCCATAAAACCGCATGCACTGCGCCACAGCTTTGCTACCCATCTTCTGGAACGCGGCGCCGATCTCAGGGCAGTCCAGGAACTCCTGGGTCACGCATCCCTCTCCACCACACAGATCTACACCCACGTTGGGGTGAAAAGACTGAAAGAGATATACAAGAAGGCGCATCCGAGAGCGGAAGAGAAATAGCATGGGGGTGCTCATTGCAAATTTTAAAATGAAAATTGAAAATTTTAAATTTGGGAAAGACAGTGATCAGTAAGGAGCAACAACTCTCAGAAAGGTTGTTAGATTTCGCCGTTTCGGTTATTAAGTTAACGGCGAGGATTGAAAAAATTGCCGTAGGTCGACATGTAGCTGATCAGTTAACACGTTCCGCAACCTCTGCCGGTGCCAATTATGAAGAGGCGTGCGGAGCAGAGAGCAAACGGGATTTCATTCATAAGCTTCAGATTGTTCTTAAGGAGTTGCGCGAGTCCCTTTACTGGCTTAGGCTCATTAAGAGAGCAGATCTTGCCGCAAAGCCCGATTGCGATTACTTGGTGAATGAAGCCGACGAACTGACAAAGATTGTTGGAAAGTCTGTAGTAACCGCAAGGAAAGGTTGACAATTTTGCAATTTGATATTTGCATTTTGAAATTTGCAATGAGAAATTGATAAGGAGGAGTAATGTCAGATTTACCTAGAGTTCGATCAACTACCGTCCTCGGTATGCTGGACAGGAAGAAGAAGATTGCCGTCATCGGCGCTGACGGCCAGGTGACCCTTGGCGATACGGTGGTAAAGCATACCGCACGCAAGATACGCAGGATAGGCGATCACATACTCATCGGATTCGCGGGCTCCACCGCCGATGCCCTTACGCTCTATGAGAAGTTCGAGACGAAGGTGAACGAGCACCCTGCAAACATCACCCGTGCGGTGATCGAGCTTGCCAAGGAGTGGCGGATGGATCGGGCTTTGCGCAGACTTGAGGCGTTCATGGCTATCCTTGACTCTGGGCACGCGTTTGTGGTCTCAGGTTCCGGCGACATCATCGAGCCCGACGACGACATCGTAGCAATAGGCTCGGGCGCACCCTACGCTTTGGCCGCGGCAAGGTCACTTGTCAAACACTCCAAGCTTTCAGCGCGGGAGATAGTAGAAGAATCCATCCGCATCGCCTCGGAGATTTGTCTTTACACCAACGCGGAGGTCCATATTGAAGAAGCATCGTAGCCTTATTCTTGTTCCGTTAGTCCTTTTTGCCCTTGCCGGATGCGTGAACCGGTACGCCATCGAGCGCTGGGATTCCGAGCCGGTCATCAAGGTGCTGGTCGCGGAAAACGTTCCATCTGTCACTATAGAGGCCAACGGCAACCACACGTTATCCTCGGCCTCTGGCTCTATGCCTGTTCTTAGGCCGGGGCGATGGGATATCTCACCTACAGCAGGTTTGAATGTGACCCTCAACGGTACCCAGCATCTTACCAACCCCAGCCTTCCCCTTAAGGTTGCGCCCGACGAACACGCCTTGCTCAAGCTTAACGGTCAGCCCTATCGCGGCTGGCTTGCGGTCACGCCCGGAACGTCATCGGGCTTCAACGTCATCAATCTTGTTCCTTTAGAGCAGTATCTTTACGGCGTGGTGCCGCGCGAGATAGGGGATGGCTCCCCGGACATCATGGCCGCAATTGAGGCGCAGGCGATATGTGCCCGCTCCTATGCCATCTCCCACTTCGGTGCTCATCGTGCACAGGGGTTTGACATCTACTCAGACACCCGCAGCCAGGCTTACTCCGGGATGTCAAGAGAAACCCGATGGTGCACCCAGGCGGTGGATGCGACACGTGGTCTGGTGGCGTTCTCCGGAGATCGGCTCCTGGATGCACGCTACCACTCAACATGCGGCGGCAGAACCGCCAACTCCGAAGACGTTTGGTCCTCGGCGGTTTCGTATCTGCAGAGCATCAAGGATAAACCCCTGTTCGGTAGGCCCTACTGCTCCAACTCCCCGCACTATGAATGGAAGAAGCTCGTTTCTAAAAAGGAGTTCTACGCAACGATCGCGCGGATGATCCCTGCAGGCGCTAAGATACGCTCGTGGTCGCTTGAGATCAACCACAAGTCCAAAAGGGTAGTGAAGATGATAGTAAACTCCGATAAGGGCACGCACGAGATAAATGGTCCTTCGCTGCGCTCGGCGTTCGGTCTTCAAAGCACCTGGTTTAAGATTAAGGAGCGGGGCGACGGGCTGCTTTTTGAGGGCCATGGCTGGGGACACGGGGTTGGCATGTGCCAGTACGGGGCAATGCAGATGGCTCGGAAGGGCAAAAGCGCCAAGCGGATTATCAAACACTACTATCAGGGCGCGTGGGTGGCTAGATTGTATAAGTAAAGCTCCCCTTCCCCTTTATCCCCTTCCACCAGGGAAGGGGAATTAACTTCAAGCAGAGAGGATTTCCCCCTCCCATTGTGGAGGGGGTGATGCTTCGTAAGAAGTATCGGGGGAGGGGATGTTCCGTCATCGCGAGCGACCGAAGGGAGGGTGGCGATCTCATATATCTTGCCGTGGGTCGAGGTGGGATGCCCTTTAATCACCTTCCGCATAGGTATTTGGGTGGCAACCAGCTGGAGGTAATCCATCGGGGAGTGCCCAATATGAGATTGCTTCGTCGCTTCGCTCCTCGCAATGACAGTACTCTTTAAGGTTTCCTCCCCCTCGACGGGGGAGGATTAAGGTGGGGGTGTACCCTTCTTGACAGGTCGAGTCATATCGGGTGTCGTCTTAAAGGAGGATGTTATCGTAGGGCCGTTTCATAAGAGATTCAACATCGAAGTTCACTTAGAAAAGAAAATTGAAGATTTTAGCTCGTAGGGGCTGACCTTTAGGTCAGCCCGCATATTAATCAAGCGGGCCGACTTGAAAGTCGGCCCCTACATTTTTTCCTGCGACCTTTTGCCTCATAGGTCAAAAGGAGCAATGAGGGTTATTCATCCGGCTGGGGGTCGAGAAGCTGAAATCACCCCAAACGTCTACTTCGTAGCCGTTCGGGGACCCCGAAAAGAACATTCCCTCACCCTGACCCTCTTCCCAGGGAGAGAGAACTGCGATCTTTTGCGCCTTGCGCAAAAGGAGCATAGGGGCAAGGCTCGTTTTATTAGGTCTTGGGTTTTTCTTTGCGGCGTTTGCTCACGATGCCCGAGACCGTTGAGATGATGATTATCAGACCTACGGCCACGATTAGAAACGGCCACCATCCTCTCCAGGCGTGCCATCCGCCGCCCAGAAGAGGTATTATACCCACAACGGCAAGGATCAGGGCGGGAATGAACATTCCGATAAAGCTGCGGCGCAGACCAGGCACAAAAAGCCAGGCTATACCCTGCAGAAGAAAAAGGGCAGCCAGACCTAAAGTGAACCAGGCTCCCCACTCGGCCCAGGTTATTAGTCCGCTCATCTTAAGGTAGAAACTCACCCCTACCCAGATTACTATCAATCCTGCAAAGACGCCGCCGATCAGGCTTCTGGCTCGAGAGTTCTTAGAGATCATATTTCCTCCTAATGGCATGCGGCACCTGCCGCGTGCGAGACATCTACCGGGTACGTTCACTTCAATGGAGCTGAGCGGATTCGAACCGCCGACCTCCTCGTTGCGAACGAGGCGCTCTCCCAACTGAGCTACAGCCCCGGTAAGATTCGAGATATTACTGAATTTTCACAGCTATGTCAACATAACGATGCCGAGGGCCGATGCGGTCATCTTTCTCACCCCTCTCCCTCCGGGGAGAGGGTAATGGTTCCCTCGCTATTTGCCAGACGTAAGTGCTACCGTCTGGTAGGGGTTAGAGGTGAGGGATGATCTCTATCTGTATTCGCCGATAAGAATAAAGGGCGCCCAGAAGAAGGGGTGGGCGTAGCGATCGCTTGAGATTAGTCTTGTCTGGGCACGCCGCAGCGCCTCGGATTTCGGGTTATGCTTGAGTTCTTCGTAGAAAGCGACCATCAACTCCTTGGTTGATTCGTCCTCGACAGGCCACAGTGTGGCGACGATGGAAGGAGGCCCCTCCATGGCTAATGAGAACGCCTTGGCAACACTCTCCAGTTCAAGCCCGGGTCTTGCGCCGCCCAGGGCGGTCTCGCACCCGGAGAGCGCTACAAGCTGCATCGAATCCCACGATTCACCCGATATCTCGGCCACGCTCCAGCGCCCGTCGCTTGTCCGGGTCGGGGCAAGCTGGATGTAGGACTCCCATGGGTTCTGTGCATCCAGCCGGCAGTGTGTGGCAAGATGAAGCACCTGGCTTTTGGGCGCGGCTCCTACTACCTGCTCTTCCGTAGCCTGTGGCCCAGTGAAGGTGGTTGAGTTGGGATAAACCGCCCCGATTGCGGCGACCTCCTTTTGAGCACAGGGAAGGTTGGTGCCTTCCGGGTTGCCCACGAGCAAGAGAGAACCCGGCTGGCGCGGTCTGCCGTCGGCTTCACGGCGCTGGATGCACTTTAAGAGCTCGGCCGAGGTCATAACGTGCCAGTTGTAGCGCTGGGAAAGAAACCGCAGGCTGTCAGCTTCCTCGCAGAGCAGCCCGCCCCAGGGAACGTAGTACAGGTTGCCGGAAGGTATGATCGTCACCACCCGGGCGGATGCAAGCTCGCTGGCAAAAGGCTCTATGAGGTAGGCGTCGAGCTCTCTGAGCACCCCTTTAAGCGGTGCTACTTCGTTCCGGTAGAACTCGCTTTCATCGTCCTCCCAGCTCCAACCGATAAGCCTTTCCTGCATGTTGAGCCGGTTTATGTGTCGCACGCCGCACAGCTCGCGGCAGCAGGTGATCAGACTGTCCATGTGATTTCTGCTCACCGGAACCGAACGCACCTCGTAGCCTTCACGAGAAACAAGGAAAAGATAGAGTTCGGCTTTACCTGAGTAGCTCATGAGCAGCTTCTCACCAGGGGGTATATCCTGGCGTATGGTTCCAATCTGTACCGGATCCACCTTGACCGCGAAGGCGTAGTCCGGATCGGCCTGAATCTCTGCGGCCACCTTGAAGTACTCCGCCTTGGTCTGAGCCAGAAGCTGGGACAGACTCTCTAGCCTGGTTTTGTTGCGCAGCGAGTCCGGCTTTACCTGCTCGGTGAGGAGTTGTGTTTCGAGCGTCTCGACCTGCTTTGCGAGATTCTTGCTTTCCTTGATCTTCTCCCTGAGCTCCCCCTTTCCTACCTCAATTTCGTAGCGCTCCGCAAGTGCCGCCTGCAAGGCCTTGGATTTGGAGCGTTCAAGATACTCAAACGCCTCCTTATGTCTTTCCATATCCATCAGTAGACATATTATCGCCTCGTAGCGTTCGTTTACCGTCTCAGTGTAGGCGGCGCGTAGTTCTGCTGATTCTATCTTGCTTCGCGAACGCTCAAAGATATCGATGGATTTCTGGAAGTAGACAATCGCGGAATCATACTCCCCCTGATAGCGATATACGTAGCCGATGTTGTGGTATACGGCTCCTGTGTGAGGGTGCTGCGGCCCAAGTGTTTCTATGCGGACGGCAAGTGCCTTCCGGTAGTTGCGAAGGGCCTCATCGTAGCGCCCCAGCTCTTCGTAGACGTTGCCGATCTTGTTGTAGCTTGAGGCAACATCCGGATGCCGCTCTCCAACCGTTTGCCGAAAGATCTCGAGCGCTTTTTTGTGGTTTTCAAGGGAGCCCTCGAAATCCCCGAGTTCCTGATGAACGCGAGCGATATTGTAGTAGCTCACCGCTACGTCCGGATGATTCGGACCCAGGATATCCGATCGGATTTCCAGCGCCTTTCGGTAATTTTCAAGCGCCTCTTCGAACCTCCCGAGGTTGAAGTAAACGTTGGCGATGTTGTCCCGGGTTGCCGCCACCGCAGTATGATTGCTGCCCAAAGCCCCTACAAGGATTGCAAACGCCGCGTTGAGGTTTTCCAGCGCCTTTGTATAATCCCCAAGCTGGTCGTAGACGTTCCCGATGTTGTTGTAGCACAAAGCGACGGAAGGATGGTCAGGTCCAAGGGCCTTAAGCTGGATGGCGAGCGCACGCTCGTAGCTCTCAAGCGCCTTCTGATACTCACCAAGCTCTCCGTAGACTATCGCGATGTTGTTGCAGGCGCCCGCGAGGTAGGGATGATCCGGTCCAAGTACCTTGGAGAAGATCGCGATGGCCTTGTTGTGATTTGCCAGTGCTTCCTCGTAGGCGCCGAGGCTGCGATAGACCTCACCGATGTTTGCGTAGCTTTTAGCAACCTCAGGGTTATCCGGACCGAGTCCTTCATGTTGTATGGTGAGTGCTCGATTATGACTCAGGAGCGCTTGATCGTAAAGGCCAAGATCCAGGTAAACTATCCCCAGATTGTTGTAGGTTGATGCCACCTCGGGATGTTTCGGACCCAGCGTCTTAAGCTGTATCTTTAGTGCAAGCTCATGATTTTCCAAAGCGAGTTCATAGGCTCCAAGGTTGCGATAAGCTATTCCAATACTGCCGCAGGCCGCACCCACGAAAGGATGCTCGGGGCCTAAAGCCTTGCTCCAGATCGCAAGGGCACGCTTGTGGCTTTCCAGGGCTTCCTCGTAGGAACCCAGGTTCCCGTAAACGATCCCCAGGCTGTTGCAGGTCGAAGCTAGATCAAGATGATCCGGCCCAAGCGCTGCCAGCCGGATGCCAAGCGCCTTCTTGAAGTTCTGTAGCGCCAACGAATACTCGCCGATATTATCGTAAACTATGCCCAGGGTAGTATAGGATTTCGCCAGTATGGTATCTTCCTTTTCCAGATCACGACTCCCAAGCGCAACGGCCTGATGGGTAAACGCTATCACGTGCTCAGGGCTCCCTCCTTGCAGGCACGCTTCGGCGGCTGCATTGAGCGCCGCGCACCAGCCGACGGTGTCAGCGAGCCCCTTGCGCAGCTCGATCTCCTGCTCAAAGGTGCTCGATGCATCCAGATACTCCCCGCTTTCAAGCAAACTTTTCCCCAGCGCTCTCAGGCTGTCGGCAAACGTCCGCAGGGAATCCGGGTCCCCGATCGGGTCTGCAACTTCGGCACTGCCGGCAATCACAGGGAAAAGCAAGCAAAGAATGAGAATTAATGGACGCAGGCGCGGTGGACGTCTCACCTGCGCTCCGAGACGGATCCGCTCCCTAAGGAGCAGGGACAAGAGAAACGCTTCATCGAGGTCCCAGCCCTTTTCTCTTCAGCCGATCGGGGAGGAGCCTTTCTGTAGGTGCAGGGCGTAGCCGGTCTCATAATACACCTCGTGTCTTTGATCCCGGTGTTTTCGAGATTCAGGGTGCGCGGAGCCGGTGTTTCGGCGAGTTTTTTGATCACGGTTTGCCTCCTCTGTATCTTAATACCAATTGGCATCCACTGACAACCTTGGAAAAGATACTCACCCAACAGGAGTTGTCAAGTGAGGCTAGGGCCTCCTCTCGGTTTCGGACTTGGAGCTATCCTTAATTTGCTCGAAGGAGGCAGCCCTCCTCATTTAAGAACCGGCCACCAGGACTTTCGGTATAGCAAAGAGGGCGGCTGGATGAAGCATCTCACTTCCCGATGTATCCTCTCCTGCCTGCAATCGGTTGGCAGTGTGGTAAGAATCCCTCGCCAGGAGCATAGGCATCGACATCTATGTTCGGTTCGATTTCGTCGCTTATCGAGACAGCCATTTTTCGATGGTAACCGTGGTACCCTCTCCAGTCTCAGTATGGATCTCCATACGGTCCGAGAGACGTTTTGCCCCGGGTAATCCTTTACCCATGGCTCTTACGGACGACCAGCCGTCTTTCATGGCAAGATCTACATCCTCGATCCCCGGTCCGTGATCGATGAAGCTTACGCGAATCCCGTGGTGATTGTTGAGCTCCTCTATGTGAACTTCTCCTTCGCCTGCGTAGAGGAAGATGTTTCGGGCCAGTTCAGATACCGCGGTGCTTATCCGGGTCTGATCAACCAGCCCGAAACCTAACTCGCGAGCTGCTTCCTTCGCTGTGGTACGTGCGCGGACGATGTCTTGCTCCTCTCTAATCTGAACCACTGTCATCCGCTTCCTCTGCCAGCCCCTCCTCTGATGTTTGCCCTTCGGATGTCTTTTCTTTCAGTGTCTGCTGCAGCAGTTCGTAGCCTTCGTCAAGGTTTAGTGCGGTCCTTACGCCGCCTAAGGAAAGTCCGAGCTCGATCAGTGTGATGGCGACCGCAGGCTGCATACCTACGATCACTATCTCGGAGTCAAGCGTGGAGGCCATTCGGGCTGTGTCCGCTAAGATGCGCCCGATGAAGGAATCAACCATCTCTAAGGCCGAGATGTCAATCAGCACGCCCTTGGCCTGGGTCTGGGAGATTTGTTCGAGGATATCCTGCTGAAGCTGCTCAGCCATCCGGTCGTGCAGGTCGATCTGGATGGAGACGATAAGAAAATCCCTCAGCTTAAGGATCGGAATAGATGAAATCCCAAGCATGGTCAGGCTTTCTGCTCTTCTACCATCCTTAGATTCAGGCTCCTGAAGGCCCACTTCAACCCCTCAGCCAGGGTAGAAAGGGTCTCCACCCCGGAAAGATCCACTCCCAGATGCACCATGGTCTGCGCAACCTCCGGCCGGATGCCGGTGATAACGCACTCCGCACCAAGAAGCTGCACCGCGGCAACCGTCTTTAAGAGGTGATTGGCTACAGCCGAGTCAACCGTAGGAACGCCGGTGATGTCCAGGATGGTCACCTTGGTCTGGGTGGTAGCGATATCCGTCAACAAAGCCTCGGTGAGTCTTTGCGAGCGCCGGGTATCAAGCGTTCCGATAAGGGGCAGAACCAGCACCCTCTCCCATATTTTGATGATGGGCGTTGAGAGCTCCTCGATCGCCTTGCGCTGCTGCTCGATGAGGTTTAGCTTCTCCTCAAGCTCGTCGGCCTTCTTCGTGCTCTCGCGAACCTCCTCGCCCATGTCGGAGATCAGGAGATTTATCCCGGTCTCTACTGCGCTAAGGGCATCCGCCTTCTCCATGTCGGTGTCGGTCTCAATCTGGACCCCGAAATCGCCGCACGCCGCCTGAGAAAGAATCTCTTCTATCTTTTCGATTCGGATTTCCAGATCGGCTATCCCTTTGCTTTTAGCCATACTTCACTCCTTCAGGTGAGGTGATTACTTTGATTCCTTCTCTTTTTCCTTTTCGTTTTTCAGCCAGGCAAGGGCCTCTTCTTCGGTAGCGAAAAACTTGGAATCGTTCGCCTTTCCAATCGCCGCGACTACGATTCTGCCAACCATACGCAGGCCTGGTTTCGCGCCGCAAATTGCCATCTTGTAGAAATTCGTAAGGGAACCTTTCTCACGCAGTGTGGTGCGGGTTTCCTTGCTGGGCATAACCTGGGCAGGATGATAAATGTTGACCAGGAAATAGCGTTGTTGCTCCGGGTTAAACTCCTTAAGGAGAAAGTCGACAAAACCGACTGCGTCCTCAGGCTCGAATTTCTCAAGGATCTCTGCCCGTAGTATCTCGTTTTCCTGGTCAAACCAGATCTTGTACTTCTCTTTCTCGACCATTTTTTTCTCCTTTCAGCGACCTAAAGGGTTCCTCGCATAATGCGCATGCGTATCTTGCTTGCATCGAATCAGGTTTAAGCCTGATTCGGCTACATCAAGCATTGCACTTACCTATACCCCCACTACCCATACTTGTAAGCGGGAAATTCTTACACATATTACTGTTTTTCCCTCTTTTGTCAAGGCCATTTGATTAACTGATCCTGTTAACGCCCGAACATCCCTAAATAATATTATTTGCTTACATTTATCTAAAGGAATCAACTAAATGGAATCATCTGTAGCCTTATTGGCTATATTTCTCTATTAAGAAAATGACCTAAATGTTCACTTGACATAAATAGTTTTTTAATTATAATCAGTTAATGAATAAAAAAATCGTTCTTTAGAGATAAAGAACAACTCACCCAACAGCGGGTGTTTCAATAAATGCTAACGGGCTTTACCGCTTCGAAAAGCCTGAAAACGTTAGCCAAAACTGCTTGATACATTAAAGTATCAGGCATTAAGAAGGAGGAACAAATGCCGAAAACAACAAAAAACACAAACAAGTATGCAACAGATTCGGAGTTCGTCCGCAATCTGGAGCGCGACATTACCGCCTTCATAAAGGTCGGCCCTGATCAAGCTGATACGGATACAAAGTTCAACGAGATGGCCCTGCGCTTGTTCAACTATCAATACAATGCGAATGCACCCTATCAGAAATACTGCGCCAAGCGTGGCATCAAGCCCGGTGATATCGAATCCTGGAAAGAGATTCCTGCGGTCCCCACAACCGCCTTCAAGGAGGTCCCCTTGTGTTGTTTCCCCTCGGAACAGGCGGTAAAGCTCCTTACCAGCAGTGGAACCACCGATCAGACCAAACGATCGAGGTTGTATTACGACGAGATGGGACTCCGCTGCCTTGATCTATGCTGCCGGGCAAGCTTAGACCACTACATGTTCCTTGATTTTGACAAGGCCTGTGCACTCCTGCTTGCGCCTCCTCCCAAGATGACCCCGAATTTGGCCATGGCATACTACACAACCACAGCCTTAAAAGACCATCTTATCGGTGAACCTCGGTATTTCATAACCCGGGATGGATTCGATCTGCAGGGGCTTGTAGATGGTTTGAGGGAGTCAGAGGAGAGTGGTGAGCCTGCGCTTCTGATAGGTCCCACATTCGGGTTCGTCCACTTCTTTGACTTCTGCAAATCAAAAGGTATCTCCTTCAACCTGCCTGAGAAGAGCCTCTTAAACGACGGCGGAGGCTTCAAAGGCCAGTCCAGAGAGATAGCCAAGGAGGATTACTTCGAGATGGCCCACCAGGTTCTGGGCCTTCCTGCAGAGCGTATCCTTAACTCTTACGGTATGAGCGAGCTGGCCGGAGGGTTTATAGACAACGGACTCTACAACCACGTCAATAGATCTAAGGAACCGCGCTACAAGATAATCCCTCACTGGGTAAGAACTGTTGTGGTTGATCCCGAGACCCTGGAAGAGCTGCCCAAGGGCGAGCAAGGTCTTCTGCGTCACCACTCTCTGGGTAGTATGAGCAATGTCCAGGTCATCCAGACCGACGATTTAGGCTATGCGATTGGAGGCGGTCTGAAGGTTGTGGGCAGGGCAAAAGGCGCTGAGGCGCGGGGCTGCTCCATCGCCATGGACGAGCTGATCAGTGCCCAAAAAACGAGGTAGCGAGCAAGATGACAGAGAAATCAATCCCGGCGTTCTTCCTGTCTGACCTGGATGAGGCCCACGTTTAGAATCCTTTTGCCCTTGATGTCCAAACCCGCGGGGATCGCGTCAGGAGAGATTCGCCGGCACCCACATCCTCCCTACTTCTCCAATCATCGCAGAACCAAAGCCGGCAAGGGAAAACTACTTATCCCATCCTGCGATTTATGAGTTTGTGGAGAGGATAGACAAAGCCGTGGCCTTCTGGCGTGATCCCCGCTTTCCCTTTGCTCCTGTTCATGTCTTACTCCTTCAGAAGGGGCTGATTACTTTGATTCCTTCTCTTTTTCAGCCTTCAGCCAGGCAAGGGCTTCTTCTTCTGTAGCGAAAAACTTGGAATCTTTAGTTTTTCCCATTGCCGCAATCACGATTTTGCCTAGCATCCGTACCGTTGGTTTGGCACCGCACATGGCGATCTTGCTCAACTTGACAAGCGAAGCCGCTTCTCGCATCGCTTTACGGGTTTCCTTGCTGGGCATAACCTGGGCGTCTTCGAACATGGTGAGTAGAAGATAGCGCCGTTGCTCATCGGTAAATTCATTATTGACAACGTTCATGAGTCCCTTTGTGTCTTCGGGTTCGAATTTTTTGAGGATATCGGCACGCAGTATCCCGTTTTCCTCGTCGTACCAGGTTTTGTAGTTCATTTTTTCCTCCTCTAGTGATTTAAAGATTTCCTCGCGTAATACAAGCGCGTATTTTGTTTGCATCCAATCAGGTTTAAGCCTGATTCAGTCACAGCAAGCATTACACTTTTCTATGCCCACACTACCCATACTTGTAATAAGGGAATCCTTGCACATATTACTATTTTTTCTTCTGTTGTCAACCCCATTTGATTAACTCATCCTGTTAACGCCCGAATATCCCTAAATAATATTATTTGCTTACATTTATCTAAAGGAATCAACTAAATGGAACCATCTATAGTCTTGTTAGCTATATTTCCCTATTTGGAAAATGACCTAAATGTTCACTTGACATAAGTAGTTTTTTGATTATAATAATCAAAGAGTAAAAAAGTCGTTCTTTAGAGATAAAGAACAACTCACCCAACAGCGGGTGTTTCAATAAATGCTAACGGGCTTTACCGTTTGGAAGAGCCTGAAAACGTTAGCCAAAACTGCTTAATACGTTTGAGTATTAAGTAAGGAGGACCAAATGCCGAAAACAACAAAAAACACCCAAAAGCACGCAGCCGATTCGGACTTTGTCCGCAATCTGGAGCAAGACATCACCGCCTTCATAAAAGCCGGCACCGAACAAACCGATACTGAGGACAAGTTCAACGAGCTGGCCCTTCGTCTGTTCGAGTATCAATACAATGCGAATGCACCCTATCAGAAATACTGCGCCAAGCGTGGCATCAAGCCCGGTGATATCGAGTCCTGGGAAGAGATTCCTGCAGTCCCCATGAGTGCTTTTAAAGAGATCCCGCTCTGTACCTTTCCGCCGGAAGAAGCTACTAGGATTTTTCGTAGTAGTGGAACCACCAATCCCGAGAAACGGTCGAAGATATATCTCAATGACACAGGACTGAAGCTTCTGGACACATCTTATATGTACTCCATAGTAAACTACCTCTATCCTTCCGGTGAAAACCTCCACACCCTGTTCATGTCACCCCCTCCGCACCTGGTGCCGCCTGATTCGGTATTGATGTATGGATATTCGAAGATACTGGCAAACCACACTATCGGCGACATAGAGTACTTCATGGATGAAAAGGGCTTCAACTTAGAAGCCCTTGTAGCCAGGTTGAGAAAGGCTGAAGAAACCGGTGAATCTGTGTTTGTGATCAGCGTAACCACAGGCTACCTCCATTTCTTCGATTATTGTCTGTCCAAGGGGATCTCCTTCAATCTCCCGGAAGGCAGCCGCCTGGGCGACGGCGGAGGCTACAAAGGCAGCTCCCGCGAGATAAGCAAGAAAGAGTTTTTCGAACTGGCCCAGAAAATGACGGGCGTGCCGCCCCACTGTCTCATAAACGGCTACAGCATGACTGAGCTACAGACAGCTTTCTGCGACAACGTGCTTTACAACCACGTCAAGGGTATCAAAGAACCGCGCTACAAGTTAGGCCCCCCTTGGACAAGAAGTGTTGTGGTCGATCCTGAAACCTTACAGCCTCTAACCAAAGGCGAAACCGGACTGCTTCGCCACTATTGCCTTGCCAACATAAACACAGTCCTGGCCGTACAGACCGACGACCTGGGTTACCAGATTGGGGATGGTTTCGAGGTCGTGGGCAGAGCGAAAGGTGCCGAGGCACGCGGCTGCTCCATTGCCATGGACGAACTGATCAACGCACAAGGAATGTAGCGGAGGGCAAGATGCCAGAGACAAAAACATCGATCCCGGCGTTCTTCCTGCCAGGCTTTGATGAGGCCGATTTTGCTGACTTCACCACGATTGAGTTCGGACAAGGCCAGAATAAGGTCAGGATGCATTCGCCCGTGCTCACACCGGCTTTGCTGTCTAAAGTCATCGCTCAGCTTAAAGAGGCGCGTGAGGAATACCTCGCCAAGCTCTCTGTCTATGAAATCATCAGAACCATAGATAAAGCCGTGGTTCTTTGGCGTGATTCAGCCTACCCTCCGCGCCGCAAGGCCGAAGCGCTGCTTCCTCTCATCACCGGCTACTCCAGCCAGATGATTACCCAGACCCTGGACGAGATGGTACTCATGTTGCGGGGAGAAGACCTGAAGCTCCTTCTTGAAGAGGAGTTAGGCGACCCTCTGTTTTTGGATCGGTTTCGCCCGCGACGCAAAAGCGAGGGGATGTGCAAGGTCTACGGACCTCGCCTCACTACTGCCGTGTTCGCAGGCAACGTTCCAGGACTTCCTGTCGGAAACATCATCTACGCTCTCTTAATGAAGTCGGCGATACTTGGTAAGTCTGCTTCTGAGGAGCCTTTGTTCGCAGTTCTGTTCGCCCAGTCGCTGGCTGAGGTGGATCCTGAGCTGGCTCGCTCTGTTGCTATGGTTTGCTGGAAAGGCGGTGACGAGGAGATCGAAGACGTAGTTTTTAGCTCCTCCGACGCCGTGATCGTCTACGGCGGCGAACGATCGGTGAACGAGGTGAGAAAGCGGGTACCTTCGGGTACCCGCTTCATCGCCTACGGACACAAGCTCAGCTTCGGTGTCATAGGCCGCGAACGCCTGAAAGCAAACTGCGTCAGGCAAACGGCGGTACAGGCGGCGATTGACGCGTCGGTCTTTGATCAGCAGGGCTGCCTTTCTCCCCACGTCTTCTATGTGGAGGAAGATGGAGAGACAACGCCGAAAGAGTTTTCGAAGCTGTTGGCTCACCAGATGGATGCTTTTAACCAGAAGATCCCTCGCGGGAGGATATCGCCTGATGAATCTGCGGCTATCAATCAACTACGCGGTTCCTATGAGTTCAGAGAACTTGAGAAAGACGACATAGCCATCCTCCATAGCTCCCCGGGTACCGACTGGACGGTCATCTATGAGAACGACCCGGCCTTCGTGCCTTCATGCCTGAATCGGACCATCCGCGTGAAACCGGTCAAGGACGTTAAAGACGTGGTTGACCTGATTAAGCCGGTGAAGGGCTACCTGCAGACGGTAGGCGCGGCTCTGTCAGATAAACGATTTCTTCTCATGGCAGATAAGATGGGTCAGCTGGGGGCTGATCGCATCTGCCCTCTGGGCAAGATGACCGCTCCCTCCCTCACCTGGCACCACGACGGAAGATTCAATCTGCTCGATCTCTTGAGATGGACTGACATAGAGGAGAACCTCGACAAAGGCTGACGGCGAGTAATTAAAACTGGAGGGCCAAGTACGTCCCCACGGGTTGGAAACGACTCCGTGGGGACTTCGTTTTCTGGTTCACCCTCCTTTAGAGTTCAGCCTGCAGCTTGGTTGTTTTCTTCATGACGCCAGTCCTGTCAACTCCTCGCTTACCTTCCATAGCCGCTGCCAGGCCCCGCGGTCATATGAGGCCTTGGAGGATCGTTTTGGTCTCTGTTTCATGAAGTACTTACCGGTGACGCCCTCCACCTCAGGTGAGGAGGCCAGATAGATGCTGGTTTGCGCACCCTCCTGGGGAGTGATCGCCAGGAAGTTACTAAATATCAACCGCCTGACTGTGATGAGAGGTCCGGTGACCTCATGCCCAAGGTTGGTCTTCACCATACCTGGATTGACGGCATTGACCGTGACCCCGGTTCCGGCAAGCCGCCGCGCCAGCTCATAGGAGAACATGAGAATGGCGAGCTTGGACTGGGCATATATTTGCATGGGGGGAAATTTTTGTTTGCCTTGCAGGTCCTCGAAGTTTATCTTGTTAATCCAAGAGTGCGCAAAGGATGAAACGTTGACCACACGTGACGGTGCGTTGGACTTGAGCCGCTCAAGCAGCAGGTTAGTCAACAGGAAGCAAGCGAGGTGGTTGACGGCAAAGGTCATCTCGATGCCGTCGGTATTCTCTTTTCGTTTGGCAAGACCGATCCCGGCGTTGTTTATCAAAACGTCCAGGCGTTGATAGCGATCCTTGAACTCCTTTGCCAGCTTGCGAATCTGTGCCTGTGAGGAGAGATCGGTAAGCAAAAGATCCACAGCATCGTTTCCGCTCCCATTCTTTATCTCGGCTCTTGCTGCCTCGCCTCGCTCCTTGCTGCGGCAGACCATAACCACGGTCGCGCCCATCCTGGCTAATCCCAGGGCGGTCTGTTTCCCGATCCCCGAGTTCGCCCCTGTTACCAGACAAACCTTGCCTTCCATCTTGTTCATCTTAGCCTCCTTGTTTCCGTGTTGATGTTTTTAAAACCTGCCATCGAAGTCGTTGACATCCTGTTATTTTTATCATTGACAAATTATAGGTTAAATTTCGAACAATGTCAAGTTAATTATAAGTTTATTTTATTGAAGGTTGCAGGGGGAGGGGGGACGGTGAATCCTTCTGTATCGTCTTGGTAAGGCCTTTCGCTTCGATCTTGCGCGGGTTGAGGAGTGACTTGAGTCGCGGGGTGTGCAACCACAAATCATCTGCACCAATAGCGCCAATCTCGAACGAGATGTTGACAGAACTCGGAACCCAGCTACAATTCAAAGTAGAGGATGACGTTGATTATTCTGCCGACGTAGCTCAGCGGTAGAGCAACGCTTTCGTAAAGCGTAGGCCGGTGGTTCGAATCCACTCGTCGGCTATTTGCGCTTCGCTGAACAACGGCGCTTAGAAGCCTTACTGTTATAATAGGATATATTTATGCCACCGAGGTCCTGACCATAGAGTAGGCGCTTGGTGAGGCTTTGAACAACAACCCTGTCATCCTTGCCGCCGACGCAAGGATCGATGCCGCCTCTCGAAAGGTCGCGCCATCGTTTCTATGGCCTGACCCTTCGTTCGAGATGATGTGGATGAATCTGCCGCCCGGATCACTCGACCTCGGAGAGGCGGGTATGCGGCAGTACGCTGTATACCAGATGATCGCCATGATCGTCATCCTTTTTTCCTCCGGCACCGGCTCGGAAGTGGTCAAGCCCATGGCCGCTCCCACCGTTGGCGGGCTGCTCACCGCCACCGGGGCCAACCTTATCCTCGTTCCGGTTCTCTACTCCTGGTTTGCCGAACGCAGAGCACGAAGTTCAATTAACGCGGACACTTAGGGTATCATAAAGACCCGGCACGCCGATTTTACAGGATGAAAGATTTCTACTCCCAGGTGTTGACTTTTTCGTTAATAGTCATATTCTTATCCGAGAGGAGAGCGTGATGAGAAAAATCGTCGTATTTGACCTGATCCTTATCTCTATTCTTCCTGCCTTGGATTCAAGACTGGCAAAGGCAGACTACTACTACGCAAACAACCACCTGGACAACGGTTATCTCGCAAAGGCCGGAGACCTCTGTGATGAGGTGCTTGGCGAGAATCCTTTCGACGCCCAGGCTCTGTGGCGCAAGGCCCGGCTCTCTCTGGCGATGGCAGAGGGAAAATCTTCGAAAAAGGAAAAACTCTCAACCTATGAAACCGCCCTTGGTTATGCTAAGAAAGCCAAGGAGACAGATCCCGGATGCGCCGACGCCTATCACTGGTACGGAGTGATACTCGGGCGGACAGCACAGGAGAGGGGAATCATGAACTTTCTCGCTCAGATAATGACGATAAAGGAGTCCTTCGAGACCGCTATCAAGATCGACCCCAATCATACCGGAGCGCTGCACGGGTTGGGCATCTGGTATGCCGAGGCCTCCAACTTTTACCCGCAGTGGACTCAGGAGGCCGTCCGTTATCTGGGGCAGGCGATAGCGTCCGATCCCTCGTACACCCTGCCCTACGTTACCCTGGCAAGGGTTTACATAAGGGAGAAGGACTACTCACAGGCCCGCAAGCTGCTTGAGAGCTGCCTTGCCGTTAAGAATCCAACCGTACCCGCCGAGTTTGCGAACTACGACAGGCCCGAAGCGCAAAAGTGGCTCAAGACGATAGAAGGGAAGTAGTTTCTTATCTCGGATTAAGTTTGCGGCCCTTCCAGGTTGCCTTGCCGGTCGTCGCCAGGTAGAAGGCGTAAAGCGACATCAGCCAGGTCACAAAAAACACCAGGGGGTAGAGGAACAGCAGCCACCACCGGAAACGGAACTTTGCTACAGTGATTCCCCACAAGATCAGGGAGACGAAGATGGTGGTGAGGGCAATGTAGGTGGATAAATCCGATACCGGGCCTCCGGCTATTCTCACCCCGGCAACCACCAGCGGCTCGGTAAATATGAAAAACAGCCACAGCCACACGAACAGGAAAGGAAGAGCCTTGCGGTTAAAGGCTGAGAAGACGGTCTTGCCGAACCCGGTAAACGCCTCCTTGAAGCCTCGATACATCCTGCAAGAGATGCGATCCTGACCGTCAAAGAATCTCCATCGCAGCCCGAGCTTCTTGATGCGCTGGCCCAGGGCCATGTCGTCCACCTGCTTGTGCTTGATTGCTTCGTATCCTTCTATCCGCTCAAAGGAACTGCGCCTGAACAGCATGAACTGGCCTATGGTAGCCGAGAACGCCGGCCACCGGATGTTGTGGGCGATAGGCAGCGGCAGGAACGAGGTGATGGCAAAAGGCATCGCCGGTATCAGCATGTTTTCCCCGAAGGTCCCGGTTTCTTCGCGGGGAATCGCTGTAATTAAATCCGCTTTCTCTTCTGCTAGAGCCGCGACAGCGGATCTAATCGAATTACGGTGGTGCCGGGTGTCGGCGTCGGTGAACACAAAGAGTTCGCCTTCGGCTGCCCGGCTCATCTGATGGCATGCCCAGTGCTTGCCGTACCAGTCCGCAGGCAACTCCTTGCCCTGCATCAGTGTCAGTCGAGGATTCCCTTTGAATTTCTGCAAGATTTCCCACGTTCTGTCGGTGGAGTGGTCATCAAGCACGATTACCTCGAAATCGGGATAATCCTGCATCAGAAGCGACTCCAGACATGCTCCGATATTCTCCTCCTCGTTTCGGGCCGGAATCATCACCGAGACCCTGGGGTATTTTTTTGGCAAAGGATAGCGTCCCAACTTGAAGCGCCTCAGGGTGATCAGATTGCTTATTGCTATCCCCAGGATGACCAGAAGAAATATAATGAGGCTGGCCTGATGCTGCAGCCAGAAGGATGTCAAAATCTCAATCAAGCTTCCCCCGGAATAACTTAACCAGCCAGGGTCTCGGCTTCATCGGCTTCTTGAACTCCGGGATGTATTTAACGAGAAAGATAGCCATATTGCCTGCCCACACCGCGAGAAGATAGTAGTTAGCAGTGATAATCGCCTTGGGGATGACGTAGCCCAGGAAGGCAATCATGGAAAAGATGACCGTCCAGAGGTCGACCTCTATTATGAACACTGAGAGTCCGAAAATAGCACCCAGTATGGTGGGGCCTTCCCATAGGGTCAGGCCGGTCCAGATACCTAACGAAACCGCGGCCGCCTTACCGCCCTTAAATCTTGAAAAGACAGAAAACGCATGCCCCAGTATGGGGGCCAGAGCCACAGGAACAAGCCAGTATCCGGATACGCCGAACTGAAGAAGGGCCAGACCCACAGGTATCGCTCCCTTGAGGTAGTCAAGAAGCGCTGCCGGGATGCCGAGCTTGAGTCCGCCAGCCTTGAAGGCGTTGGTGGCTCCAGGATTACCGTCGCCGAAATCCCGGATATCCTTCTTTGTGAATATCCTGACCAGCCAGGCGGAAAACATTAGCGAACCGGCGAGATAGCCTGCCGCCGTCCAAAGCACGGCATTAAGGATAGTAGACGTCATTCGCCCTCCGAATATATGTTTACGCCTATTATAACAATTAAATCCTGTCTTGGCAATGCCTGGGGCCCAGATAAGGCTCCCTATCGGTTTTGAACCAATCGCTGGATCAGATAAAAGTTGACTTAGTTCCCATTTTCCCTATCCTTACCCAATGATTACACGTGAAGAGGCATTTGAGTTAGTCAAAGGAAAGGTTAAGAACAAGAACCTGCGCAAACACATGCTTGCCACCGAGGCATGTATGCGTGCGTTTGCTCCAAGGTTCGGCGGCGATCCTAATATTTGGGGACTTGCAGGTCTCCTTCACGACGTGGCTTACGAGGAAGCAGAAGCCGCAGGAGACATGATGCTGCATGCCGATTGGGGTGCGAAGATCGCCGAGGAACATGGCCTGCCTGCCGAGGCGGTGCAGGCGATTCGCGCCCACCTGGGTGACGTCCCCAGGGTCACTGACTTCGACAAGGCGCTCTACGCGGTTGATCCTTTGACAGGTTTGATCGTTGCCGCAGCGCTCATGCACCCGGAGAAGCTTGCGGGACTCGAGACCAAAAGCGTTCTCAAGCGCTTCAAGGACAAGCGCTTTGCCGCTGGCGCTGACCGCGACCAGATAGGAACCTCGAGCGAGTTAGACATACAGCTTGAAGAGTTCGTATCCATCTCGCTTGAGGCCATGCGTGAGATCAGGGATGAGCTGGGCCTTTAGTCTTTTTGTTATCTCTGTTCCTCTCTTTTCCTGGGCAGACTCACTATACCTCGATCCGCCCAGACTGGGGATGATTGACGAATTCGCCTCAAGCGGCAGGACCTCTCAGTGGATCTACACCGACATCGCGGTGTTTGAACAGAACAGCGCATCGCGCTGGGTAATAGGTCTGCGGCCGATTCCCTTAAGTGAGCAACCCCGCATCGATGCAATCATCGAGAATGCCCGCGTGGATACTGCAGACTCCGAGGAGCTGAAACCCGACAAAAGCTACTGGATAGCAGAACACCTTTATGAAGCCCAGCACTGCCAGGGGCCGTGGGCCGAGATCGAGAAGATACTTGCAGGGCTTACCCCTTCCTACACGGTTGACGTTAAGGACGCCCCTGTAGGCGCAGAAGAGCAGGCCGTATACGGAACTCTTTATTGCGGTGAGGATTTCGTTTTCCGCAGCGCTTCAGGTACGTACGAGATCCGGGCGCCTGAAGCGGCATCAGGGGTCGGAGCATATCTTGAGGTGCAGAGAGAACGCCGCGGCATAACCACTGCTGAGGATTTAGGGATCGGAGGGATTCTCTATCTGCAGGGGAACCATCCTCTGTTCTTCTACGCGCTGGAGGAGAACCGATGAGCGAACCGCTCAGTTTCCAGGATATCGTTCGGAAGCTTCAGGACTACTGGATCTCGAAAGGCTGCGTCCTGATGCAGCCCTACTCATCAGAGGTCGGCGCGGGAACCTTCAACCCCGCCTCCTTCCTTAAAGTCCTCGATGATAAACCGTGGCGCTGCGTGTACGTGGAGCCTGCCAAGCGGCCCCGAGACGCCCGGTACGCCGAGAATCCGCTGCGAGTCTACCAGCACTGGCAGATGCAGGTTATCCTCAAACCCGCACCGGAGGATGCACAGGAGCTTTATCTGGAAAGCCTTCGCGCGCTCGGCATCCCTTTGGAGCGTCACGACCTGCGCTTTACCGAGGACGACTGGGAATCGCCAACACTCGGCGCCTGGGGTCTGGGCTGGCAGGTTGACCTCGACGGAATCGAGATTACCCAGTTCACCTACTTTCAGCAGATGGGCGCGATTGACCTGCCCGTGATACCGGTGGAGTACACCTACGGCCTGGAGCGCATCGCCATGTTCCTGCAAGGGGTTGATTCGATTTTCGACATCGTCTGGGGCGAGGTGGACGGTAAGAGCCTGACCTGGGGCGACGTGTTTTACCAGAACGAGAAGGACTTCTCCGCTTACTCCCTCAAGGAGGCGGATACCGATTATCTTCGGAGGGCTTTCGATCATTATGAGGCGGAATGCCACCGACTTGTCTCCAAGGGTCTTTTGATGCCTGCCTACGACGCGGTCATAAAGTGCTCGCACTTTTTTAATCTGCTCGACGCGCGCGGCGCGATTTCGGTTACCGAGCGCGCGGCAACCATACTGCGTGTGCGAAAGCTGGCAATGGCGGTGGCCAAACTTTACGTCGGCGGTCCCGGAGAGGCGGAAGATGCCTGATACCCGCACCTTCCTTTTAGAGATAGGCGTAGAGGAGATACCCGCATCCTACCTTGAGCCTGCGGTTACGGCACTTGCCGAAGAGATCAAGAAGGTGCTGAAAGACGCCGGGGTAAGCCACGGCGAGATCAAAAAGATGTGGACACCCCGCCGCCTGGTGGTGATCGCGAAGGACGTGGCACTGGTCAACCTCAAAAAGACCTTTGAGTTCCAGGGACCGCCCGCCAGGATCGCAAAAGACGCCAAAGGCAAATGGACGGTGCAGGCCACGAAGTTTGCAAAAAGCCATGGGGCGGATACCGCGGCTCTCTATATCAAAGAAAACAACAAGGGCAGCTACGTTTGCGTAAAGAAAGAGGTGGGCGGCAAGAAAACCACCGATCTCCTCGCCGATTCCTTGCCTTCCATCATCTTCAAGATCCCCTTCCCGCGAAGGATGCGCTGGACCCGATACAAGACGGTCAACTTTGCCCGGCCTGTGCGCTGGCTTTGTGCGTTTTTCGGAAACGATGTGTTGGAGTTTCAATTTCCTGGACTTACCCCGTCCAACAAGACATACGGCCACCGCTTTGCGCATCCCGAACCCATAACCATTGATCATCCTGATGAATACGTGCAGAAGCTGAAGGACGGGTTCGTGCTCGTTGATCAGAATGAGCGCAAAGCTCAGATCCTCGCCGAACTATCCAAAGCCGCCAAGAAGCTGGGAGGGAAGCTGGTGGAGAATCAAGAGCTCATCGACGAGGTCACGAATCTCGTGGAGTGCCCCGAGGTGCTTTCATGCGACCTGGGCGGATTCATGGATTTGCCGCGCGAGGTTCTGCAGACCGCTTTAGCAAAGCACCAGCGGGCGTTCGTTGCAGAAAAGAAAGGAAAGCTCCTTCCGCATTTCCTGGTGGTTACCAACTCCCCAAAACTTGAACCGGAACATTCACGCAAATGGTTCGAGCGCATGGCCGTATCGCGTCTGGAGGACGCCGACTTCTTCATCAGGGAGGACTTAAAGAAGGGTCTCGAGCCGCTCGTCGAAGAGGAAGCGCGGGTGGAATGGGTCAAGGGCATCGGCACCTTATCCGACAAGACCGGCTGGCTCACCGAGCTTGGGGTTTCTCTTGGATCAAAAATGGACGCTTTCAATAAGGATGTCTACGAACGCGCCGCGCACCTTGCCAAGGCCGATCTCTTGACCAACCTGGTGCGTGAGAAGGAGTTTACCTCACTCCAGGGTATAGCGGGCGCGATCTACGCTGAGCGTTCGGGGGAACCCAGGGAAGTCTGCAATGCTATCAGAGAACAGTATACCGACTCGCCTTCCTCCAACGAGTCAGCAATCCTGGCGATCTCCGATAGGCTTTTAAACATCGCCGCGACCTTTATCGTGGGCAAACCGCCCAAAGGCTCCTCCGATCCGTTCGCCCTGCGCAGGCAAGCCGCAGCGATAATGAAGATCATAATAGATCGTGAACTGCCCGTTAGGCTCTCCACCGCGCTGGATCGAGTCCTCCAACTTATCGGTAAAGGTGAAGATAAACGCGAGGCGATCTATGGTTTCCTCACCGATCGCCTGCGGCTCTTTCTTACCGATCAGGACTTTGCTTACGACTGGGTGGACGCGGTGCTTGCGGTCGCGGGTGATGAACCCTACGATTCCTACTCAAGGCTTTCCGCGTTCCGAGAACTCGACAAGGGCGAGGAGTTCCGGCTTGTGGCCGTGGGCCAGAAACGCGTTGCCAACATCACCCGTAACACCCGTAACACCCGTACCCCTGCGGGGCATTTTCACTATTACTCGGAGCTTGCGCTCCGGTCGCAAGGACATAACACCCATAACACCCGCAACACCCATAACACACCTTCTCCCGATTCGTCCCTTTTCGACCACAAAGAGGAAAGTAACCTTTGGGAAAAAGCTGAACGTATCCGGCCCGATCTGGAATCAGCCATCGAGAAGCGCGATTACAAAAAAGCCCTTCAGTTGCTTCTCTCGCTGCGGCCTCTAATTGATAAGTTCTTCGACGAGGTGTTCGTTATGGTTGCAGATGAGAAGATTCGCAATAACAGGCTTTATCTCCTGGCCAAGGTCAGAGACGAGTTCCTTAAGCTCGCCGACTTCTCCCGCATAGTGGTTGAAGGGTAGATTATCGATTTCAAGTTGATTTTATTCCTGCCTGATTTTATTTGCGATCTTTTCGGGCTTTGCCCGAAAAGGGGCACTAAAAAGAAAAGGGCTTTGGCCCCTTTCTTTTTACGAACGCAACCCCTCCGGGCGTCCGCAGCTAAATCAATCTGTCGTCGGCTTCCAAATCGGGTTGCGGTTGTAGAAGATGTTTTTGACCAGGGTGTAGGATTCCTTGGGATTGGTGGAACTGCATATTCCTACGTACATCCAGTTCCAATCGTCGCGCTGGAACTGATAGGCTACCCACTTGTTATCAGGAGAGATAGACGGGCTGCCCATGGTGAACCTCGCCTTATGGATCAGCTGCTGTGGTTCGGTCTTCCCTTCGACGTCAACCATGAAGACGCTGAAGAATCTTTCGCCTGCAACGTTTACGGTGTCGTTGCGATCGGATGAAAAGAGAATGTGTTTGGAGTCGGATGTCCATTCAGGGCTTAAATCCTCGCCAGGGTTGTACGTTATCCGGGTGGGGATCCTGGTCGCAAGATCGAGGACGAAGATCTCAGGCTGCCCCATCACGTACTTGGCGTAAGCGATCTTCTTGCCGTCCGGAGACCAGTTCAGGGTGATCTCGTCTTCAGGTGTATCGGTCATCCGTTTCGTCTTACGGGTTGCAATGTCCATAATGAAGATAGCTTTCTGGGGCGGCCCCTTTCTTGAGGCCACTGAGGACGAGAAGGCTACCATCTTGCCGTCCCAGCGCAGGGCCGGGTAGAAGTCGTCGTAGTCGTTTTCGGTCAGGCGAACCTCACCTGATCCGTCGGGGTTAATCATGTATATCTCATAGTTGCCGTCGCGGGTGCTTGCAAAGGCAATCGGGCCTGCCGGGCACCAGTCGAGCCACACGTTTTCTATGCCTCGTCCCTCGGTATGCGTAAGCTGGCGGATCTCCTTTGAAGGCAGGCTGATGACGTAGATGTCGAACGCCCCATCGTTGTCCATTGAGCTTATGAACGCAATCTCACCCTTGAGACCTTCAGGGAGCGGCTTCTCGCATCCGATAACTGCTAAGACGGCTACAATTGCGACGATTGACAATAAAAGGATTCGCTTCATGCACGCCTCCAATGCTGTTTGATTAAATATAACCGAGTCAGAGGGATTGTCAAGACCCTGACACCTTATCCGAATGTTGCGCGTTTCACTATAGCTCGTTCCCTTCCAGCCTTTTTGGCCCCGGGATTCAGCCGATAACAGCCGCTGCTACCTCAGGTTCTCTTCCAGGGCATTGTGAATCTTGGCCGTTACCTCGTCAGCCGCCTTGTGAACCTCGTCAAGGAGCCTGGTTGATTCGTCCAAGAACGCCTTACCCCTCTTCTTATCCGTAAGCCCGGGTACGTTGATCATCACGTTGTCAGCCGCACCTTCGGCTGCGGCCCTTGCCTGGGCAGCGGCGGTGGAAACGTCGGAGATAGAGTTGCGATTGCCTTTATCCGCAGCAACCATTGCCAGATCCATGGCCTTTACCATGTTGCGGATTACCGAGAGCGGCACCTCGATGGCGTTGATGGTCGCTTCCTCAAGCGCCTTAGCTCGGGCGGCCTTTTCCTCGTTCGATTTCTTTGGCAACCGGCTTGCTGCCATCAGCGCATTGAACGCATCGGTGTCCCTATCGATTGAAGCGTTCAGTTCATCCTTGAGATTCTGCGCAGAGACCGCCACCCGCTCCATCTTCCCCCACGCGTCCTCATATCCCTTCTTGCCGTGGGTGAGGTTGGCGACCATCGAGATCAGGGCCGCGGCCTGAGCGCCGGAGACCGCTGCCGCCGAACCGCCGCCCGGGGCAGGCGAATCCGTAGAAAGCTCGTCGAAATAATCTTTAAGCTTCATCCCCTCGAGCCAGCCTTCGGAGACAACGAACGACTCAACTATCTTTTCTTCAGGCTTGAACGGATACAGGTCATCCAAACCCAGGGAAAGCACCGCGATGTGAATCAACTCCGATTCTGGTACGCCAATGGATTTACCCATCTTGTTCAAATAGTAACGACCCGCATCCAGCATCGCCTTTCTGGGAATCAGACCCACCAGCTCCGAACCGGTGACCCTCACCCCGCGCCGCTCCGCCTGCTTGCAACACTCGTCGAACACCTTGTGGATGGGCGTGATCTTGTAATTGGTAAAATTGATCGAGATCTGCGCCCTGCCATACTCCTCGATTACCCATCCTACAGCCTTTACGTTGGTAAACAGTCCGGGTTTCTTTATCGCCTTGCCCTCTTCGTCGCGCACGATGTTGCCTTTCTCATCCCTCTTTGCTCTGCCTGCCTCGCGGATGTCGAGCGCTATATCTTGCGCTATCTTGCGGTCCCTTGTGTTCAAGTTGACGTTGTAGGCGACCAGGAACTCCCTAGCCCCGACCGCGGTTGCCCCTGCCGTAGGGTTGAATGAGGCAGGCCCGAAGTCAGGCTTCCGGGAGGAGGCATCCTTACCTGTAAACCTATCCGCCAACCCCTCGTACTCGCCCTTGCGCACATTTGCCAGATTCTTCCACTTAGGCCTGGAGGCCGCTTCCTCATAAAGATATACACCAATCCCCAGCTCCTCACCGATCCTCTTACCCACTTTCCTAGCGATCTCGGCACAGTCCTCCATGGTGACGCCGGATACGGGCACGAACGGGCACACGTCGGTTGCGCCCATGCGCGGGTGCGCGCCGGTGTGCGTGCGCATGTCTATCACCTCAGCTGCTTTTGCCACCAGCTGGAATGCGGCCTCGGCCACGCCCTCGGGCGAGCCGATAAAGGTGATGACCGTGCGGTTGGTTGCCTCGCCAGGGTCCACGTCCAGAAGCTTTACGCCTTTAACCTTTTCAACTACGGAAGTTACCGCATCAATCTTCGCCTTGTCCCTGCCCTCACTGATGTTCGGGACGCACTCGACAATCTTCATGAAGCCTCCTTAGGGATTGAGATTGATTCTACTGAGGTAGTGTGCTAAGTCAAGGAAGGTTCACCCCCTAAGATGGAGGGATAATGTGGAACAGCCTCTCCAGGCTGTTTTATAATATTTGCGCAGACAGGAGTGTCTACGCCACATTATTTCCCTTTGCAGGGTATTAATTGCACAAAAAGATAACTTGCGAAACCAGCCCGATTTCCAAGTCCCAAACCTACGCAGCATACTCCACACCTTGAAGTGGCACACTTCATGCTGTATAATACAACGTAAAGAAGTAGTAAATTTGGTTAGCTAACCGATGAGGAGGAGATTGTGGGTAAGTTTTCCGTGTTCAGAAATTCTCTCGGGGTCACCGCGATTGTGTTGTGCACAATCGTGGGGTGTTTAAACGCCGGGTGGTGGAGAACGTATGGGGGGGATAACCAAGATTGGGGGCGCTGCGTGCAACAGACGACAGATGGTGGCTACGTTATAACAGGCTATACATCATCATTCGGTGCGGGAAATCTTTGGTTTCTTAAAACCGATGCCGAAGGTGAAATACTATGGACACGCACTTACGGTGCAGACACGCACACAGAATATGGTTACTGCGTCCAACAGACTAACGACAGCGGTTATGTAATAATCGGAGAGAAGACGTACTGGGAAGATTGGGAAAACAAAGGTGATATATGGCTACTGAAAACAGATTTACAAGGTGATACTATATGGACCCGTAGCTACACACGCGGAAAAATTCTAGATTCAGATATGCTCTTCGGTTACTGTTACGGGAGTCAGACAAAGGATAGCGGTTATGCCATTATTGCTACGAAAGGGAAAGATGTATGGTTGCTTAAAACAGATCCTAAAGGTGATACGCTTTGGACTCGAACTTATGTTGTTGATGAAAACTATCATCCATTTGCTTATTGCGTCCAGCAAACCAGTGACGGAGGCTATATAGCCACCGGTGAAGCATGGAACTTCAGTGATCCTGGAGCGCATGGTTTCGCTTGGGTACTTAAAACAAATGAAATAGGGGATACAACATGGATGCGTTACATTGATTTAGATGATTTCACAGGAGGTAATTTTGTCAAACAAACAACAGATGGCGGCTACATTATTACTGGATATACAAGTAGAGCAATTGGCCAGGTCGGTTACCCTAGGCTTTTGTTGACAAAAGTCGATAGCGGAGGAAAAACCTCTTGGATAAGAAGGTATGGAGATGAATACGGCTGGAATAAGGGGCACTGTGTGGATCAAACAACAGATGGTGGTTATATAATCACTGGAACTTGGACATTACTCAAAACGGATGGAGTGGGTGATACTTTATGGACTCGCTGTTATGGGAATAAAAGCTACTTTGTCCGACAGACAAAAGACTTAGGTTACATTGTTGTTGGAAGAACAACGTCTTCTTATCCTCAGGAATGGGACCTATGGCTATGCAAAACCGATTCCCTGGGCCTTGTGGCGGTTTCCGAGCCCGTAACACCCGTAACACAAGCCGATTGGCAGGTTTCTGTTTCAGTTGGCCGACAGATTGTTCTTCGTGCGCCGGATGGGTCGGCACCTCTCGACCTAGCCGTGTTTGATGCATCGGGTCGCAAGGTTGACGAGTTGCACTCAAACCAGCCGTCTGGCACTATCACCTGGGGCGAGGGTCACGGGGCCGGTGTGTATTTCATCAGGATTGAGGGTGACGCGTCAGCTACCACTCACAAGGTGATCTTGATCCATTAACTCCCCCTCCTCGGTGGACAGTGTGCCCCTTGGGGTGCTAACTGCACCCCATAGGGTAGGGGGATAAAGGGGGCGGGGAACACCCCAAAACACCTCAAAAACCCCAAAATCGCCCCATTTTTGTCCAACTTTTGTCCAGCTTTTGACCACCTTTTGTCCAGCTTTTTTGCGACGAATTGCATTCAAACCTTGACTTGAGGTTGAATCGGACTTACAATCGTTATCGTGAAGGAATGCACCCTGCTTGGCTCGCCTAAGACAGCGGCTCAAAATACCCTTGATTCCAGGGGCTATTTTTCCATGTCAACAGAGCCCAGAAACGGTTCGTCTAATAGAAAAATGGAGACTGCGGCCGGGCGGGAGGAATTGCCGTCCGATGCAGATCTCCTGGCAGGTGTTCGCGCGGGAGATTTTCAGGCATGCCGCGCCATCGTGGAGCGTTATCAACGCCTGCTTTACAGCATCTCCTACAAGTTCTTGGGAGACCATGGCGAGGCGGATGACGCGGTGCAGCAGGTCTTCATCAGGTTCTTTGAGAAAGCGGGCAGATTGCGCCGGGCTAAAGCCCTGAAGACCTATCTGGCGCGCAGCGTCACGAACGAGTGCATAGATCGCCTGCGTCGTGTCAAGAGACGTCAGACTGTGTCTCTTGAAGAGTTGGGCGCAGCGGAGACGCTGGCGCTTGAGGACGGTCAAACGCCCCAGAAGAGTGCGGAACGCAAGGAGCTTGCCGCTTTGATCCAGTGGGCTTTGGGGCAGCTTTCTTTCAGGCAGAGGCGCGTGGTAGTGCTTTCCGTTACGGAAGGTTTGAGCTATGCGGAGATTGCAGAGGTGCTTGGGTGCGAAGAAGTGACCGTTCGGACGCATCTGCACCGGGCACGCAAACGGCTGCAGAAGCTTTTAGGCCCGCGGTTACGCGATTTGGAGGCAGGATTTGTTCGCAAGGGATAAAAGGCACAGAGTTAGAGAGGGATTGCAGAATAGGACAGATAGAGGGGGAGCGCAGAATAGGATAGAGAGGGGTCGCAGAATAGGACAGATAGAGAGAGATCGCAGAATAAGAAGGATATGCAGATGAGGTGCGCGGCTGTGGAAGAGTCTCTTGCCGCATATCTCGCCGGAGAGCTTGATAAAGCGGGGTCACAGGCTGTTCGTACGCATCTGCGTTCGTGTGAGAGGTGCCGCACTCTGCTGGTACAGGAAATCGGTCTCAACCGTGTTATGCGACAGGGTCTGCGTCTTGAGGTCGCTCCCTCGTACTGGGAGCGCATCTGGCCGCGGGTGCAGGCCGCGTTAGTCCAACGCCGTCAGCGCCGTCCAAGGCTTTGGCTTCGCTGGGCTTTAGCCGGTGCAGGCGCTATGGCCACTGCCGCGGCTGTATCCCTGTTCCTTCTTGCTCGTTCTTTCTTCGCACCGGCATTGACAACGCATGATCCATCCTACTTCACAAATCTCCCCGCCGCTCCTCCCGCGATCCTGGAAGAAGATTCCGAGCAGCGCCTCTCGCTTGAACTTGCCAACCTTTCCCTGGGCCAGCCCACCCCATCGGAGCGTGCCGCGGCCTGGCAGAGGATGGAGGGATTGTGAGCTCTGCTTTCGTCAGGTCTGTGCCGTTACGAAGGTCGTTGAATGGGTTAGCCTTGATAAGTCTGCTAACGGTTGCGGTCTTCTTCACCACATCCTGTGAGCGCAGACCTGCGAAGCTGCGCTGGAAGCTTGAGCCTGGCAAAACCTACGTCTACCGCAGCGAGGTTGCAGGCAATTGGAGAATCGAGGGCTGGGAAAAAGGGGAACGCGGCGGTGAGTTTGGAAACCTGATCGAGACCGAGATGAGCGTGCTTGGGATCGGGCCCGACTCCGCCTTCAAGATACGCGAGGCTATCAACCTTATCAGGGAGGGACAGGAGTTCGAACCCACTATCGTTACCTACAGCATGGCCCCCGACGGCAAACTCTACGGGATGTCCGAGGTCGGCATAGGTTCGGCCCCCCGTTCCATCCAGAGCAGGGAACGCCGCGAGTACCGCAAGCAGTACTTTGAGCAGACACAACCAACCTATCCTGACCGCGAACTCAAACCGGGCGAGACATGGGTTCAGGAAACCAAGGTGGTGCTTGATGATCGGGTAATCACTGCAGAGAACCAGTTTGATGTCAAGGGGTGGGAAAGGGTTGGATCGTACCTTTGCCTGAGGATAGACTATCAGGGCGAGTCGTTTGTTCCCTATGAAAGCGAGGGCAGGAATCTGCTGGAGCATGGCAAGGTCAGGGGAAGCATATGGTTCGCGCCGCAGGAGGGCTTGCCTGTCCAGCAGCGCGATTCCTTCTATGTCTCCACCGCGCGCATCGTGCCCGAGGGCGAAAAACCACCCTCCACCTACGTCGTCCAAAGCGTTCGTCTCTACCAGTTTGTGGAGATCCGCTAGCCAGCGTCCCTCACACATACCACACGCATTGCACCCCGTCCCATTCTCTCTATATGCGGATACCTCCTTGTGCTTGCAACCACAGGGGGCTTGACAACCCTTCTACCATACCTACAATAGTTCACAAGGAGCGGTGATGAAGAAAATACCCATTCTGTTGGCGGTTGCGATCCTCGCGCTTGCCTGCAAGAAGGAGCGCTGGCTGCGCGTATACAACAACGGGGAGTTTGAAGATTCAATCAACGTCACCGGATGGGAGGTAAACGAGGATGTGGTTCAATTTGGTTGCGATTTCTACTATCCCTGGCAGGGAGAGGATTCCATTGACTATAGAGGTTGTGAGTTTTATCAAGGCAAAAAATATACTTACAAACTCCCACGTGTATTTCTGGAAGTAAACGGCAAGATTGTGGGATTTAGAACTGATTATCTCGCGGATGTTCCGGATTCAAGCGAGATTATGACTATTGATTATTGCGAGTCCAACTTTCCGGATTCTATTCAATATGACCTTAGCGTCCTGAAACGTTTTCCAAACCTGATCGGGATTTCCATCTACATTGATGCTCAGACGGAGTTCAGGAAACTGGATTCCATCCCTTCTAATATCAGGCTGTACTTACATTTCAGTAACTCTACTGACGGCAGCTTAAGAAGTCTGTCGCAATATCAAAATGTCAGAGTACTATTATTATTCGGAGATTATACTCATTCGGGGTTGCGACACTTGTTGAAGCTAAGAGGGCTAAGAATATTCAAGGCAAGAGATGGCATGGGTGTTGCGAGTATAAGGCGTTTTAAACGTTTACCTAAACTTAGGCATTTTGAGCCTTACCTTGGCGGGCGTGATGTTCTTGAGCCACGTCAGCAGTAGCCTAAACTTAGGTTTTTTGAGCTTTACCTTGGGTATCTTTATCTAGAGTAATCGACTTTGTATAACCTTAAGAAACGCAAGCCCCAACTCGTCAGGTTTCAATGGACAACGTCAGACTTGTCTGTAGAATTCCTCTTGTAATAACATAGCCACTCATCAAGACGAAAGGAGGTTATTATGGCTGCCAGAAGACAAGAACTCCAGCCAGGTGCGGCTGTTCCAGAATCTGAAGTGGTCGATTTGACTGCCGCGATAAACAATCAGGTTAAGATAATGCGTAACTGGGAGAGGCAGTTTGATTTTATTTGGGAGACAAAATTCATACGAACTCCCAAGCTTGTGTCTTGGATTGAAGACCTTGAAAAGGATCATGGTATGTTTGCCGATCTTCAATCGCGAATAAACTACATAAATCTCAACGAGAGGGACTTGGGGGACAGCCGACGCGAGTATCAGGTCTCATATGGCCTGAGCCTTAAACAGGCTTTTGAATTGCTGGAGCACTACGGCGTTAATATGACTTTCAAGGCATACGCGAAGATAATAAATCTACACGGAAGAGAGGTTGATTGGGTTATGTTTCCTCCAAAGCGAGGTGAAAAGGATTACGTGGAATATATGGGTGTTCCTCGTGCAGGTGCTCATACTCGCGATATAGCAAAAAAGGCTTTGGCGTGTAGGACTGACAGGTATAACTGGATACCTGGTGAAGTTCGTGCTGAGTTTTCAGGGCAATTCAAAGTTAAAAGCAGGTATTGGGGCAGCATGATTGCGGATAGCGAGAATTTAGGCTGGTTGAGGATTGCAATCTGGCACGAAGTAATGGAGACAGCTGGTATCGCGATGGCGGTAGTGGGGTTGTATTGGCCCTCAGAGTTAAAACAGAACCTTGCAAGAGATGTTGATGACAACTTTTGTAACGAAGCCCTTTTGGCCGAGCAGAGTGAACTCTATGACAATAAACTTTTCAGACCAGTTCTCTACCTGGAGTATGAGTTGGACCCTAAATTAGGTTTTGGCGACCCGCCGCCTTACAGTTCTTTTGAATCCCTTGCGTATTGGTGGGAAAAAGAAGCGGAGCGTTTGGAGGGGAATGCCGAAAACATGGAGAAGGTGGGTAACTACTCATCAGCCGCAAACCATTGGCACGATGCACAGCAAGCCTGGTTGAAAGCCCTCAAGACATGGCAATCGGTAGAACTTCATCCCAAGAGGGATGAGCGAATCAAAGCGGCACAAAAGAGACTTGAGGAAGTAACTAGAAGAGAGGATCAGGCTCTCCGTAGAATTGGAGCGAGGCCGCTTCCTATCTGGCAAGCCACCGGGGGACTTTTTAAGATAACTATAACCTATTCAGACTGGCCGGACGGTTTGAGAGCGAGAGTTAAAGATCCATCCAATAAGACGGTGGCTGAGTTGCGAACAAATCATCCATCAGGTATCATTACCTGGGGAGAAGGGTTTCCACCCGGGTTGTATTTCTTTGTGGCTGACACCAGCCGATATCCCGTTATCCCTCGGGTGTTGAAGGCGGTCTTGACAAACCCTTACTATCGTGAGATTCGCCCCACGGCTCCTTCGTGGGGAATTACAGGCTCAGGTGGTGAAAAGATCACCATACACTACTCCGATTGGCCCAATGGATTCCGCGCGAAGATACTCGATTACAAGGAACGTAAGGTGACTGAGGTGTCCGGCACTCCGGGGAGCAAGGAGGGGAAGGTTGAGTGGGGCAAGGATGCAGAAGCAGTGGATGGGGTTGACAACCGGCTTTTGTTTGCTACAATAGTTCACAAGGAGCGGTGATGAAGAATATCCTGAAGCTGGCAGCTGTCCTTTACCTTACGGTGTGGGCTGTTTCTTGTAAGGAGGAATCGGAGGAGCAAGCCCTTCCCCAGCCTGTATGTGAGGAAGCCGAGGTGAAACAGGAGGAACCCCGTTGGCTGATTATCACCTATGAAGGTGTGTATATGGAGAAGATAGATGTTACCGACCTTGAGCCTGGTGAGGATTTCGTCTGGATAGGCTACGGAACTTGTGAGTATCCGTGGCAGGGTGAGGACTCCATAAATCTGGAACCTGCGGACGGTCTTGTTTGGGCGAACGGAAGGCCGGTTGAAGCATACCTTCGCTATGTTGACCTGGAAGAAATTCCCGACCTCGAAACGATCGTCTCTGTTTCTGGGGATAGAAGGCATCTCTCTCTGCTCAAGCGATTCCCTAACCTCGTGGCTGTAAATTTGTTCTGTTCGGATTTATGTGACACCGACCTTGTTCACCTTGCCTCTTTGACCAACCTGAGAAAGTTGGATCTCTGGAAGACGCAGATAACGGACGCTGGCCTCAAACATCTTGCTGGTCTTAAAGATCTGAGATGGCTGAATCTTTCAAGTACTGAGATCACAGATTCAGGGTTCGCCCAACTTGCAGGTTTGACTAAACTGAGGTATTTGTGGCTTGCTGGAACTGGAATCACAAATAAAAGCCTCACCTATATCAGTAGTTTTGTAAATCTGAGGGATTTAAATCTTGGAGGAACCAGGATTACCAACAAAGGGGTAAAGCAGCTTTGTGGTTTGACCAATCTCAGGAAACTGGGACTCAACGCTACCTGGATTACCGACGGCGCACTGCGGCACATTGCACAGCTTCATAACCTGCGACAACTGTCTCTTGCACGTACCATTATTACTGACAGGGGACTCAGATATCTCACACCACTTAAAAATCTTGAATCGTTATGGATACCGATGACTTTTGTTACACCCTGGGGGGGTAAGAGGTTCAGGAAGGCCCTTCCCGATTGTCAGGTTTCCACCATTGCTGCAGTCTCGAATTGAGGAACATTAACTGTCTTAAATCTAACAAATTCGTCAGGTTTCTATTGCACTCTTCATAGCTGCCAGTAAGCTATAGAGGTGAAGGAGAGATATTCATGGATAATCGAGCCTTAGAGGAGCAGTTCAATCTGCTTCTTCGCCGTGATCGGCTGACAATGGAGCTGCCGATGCAATTCAAAGGCGAGAAAGATACACGAGGGTATACGCTTAGCCCCAGGGGTGCTTTTCAGGCGCTGAGAGGGATGGGAGTAAATATCAAGTGGCAATGGAAGGCCGCCATCCCAGAAGAGAAAGAGGAGGAGAGAGATGAGAAATTCAGGAAGAAGTACGACTACGATGCTTTGGTGGTAACCGATCCCCATGGCCTGGGAGTTCAGTGCCCTCAAGCCCTTGGGTGGAATTTAACTACCGAACCACCAACACCTGCCAAAGTTAACACGTTGGTATTCGTGGTTCCTGATGATTACAGGGTCTACAGACACACCGGCAGGGACTGGATGTCAAGCAACCCGGCAGATATAATGGTTCTAAGAAGCATGATGTGGCACGAGCTTATGGAGCATGCATTCGTTTACCTGAGTTTATTTCACGAGGATTTTGAAGACTTCGACAAAAAGCTGACCCTGAAATTTCAGAAGGACACTGAAAATTTCAATAAGAACTGGATTCACTGGCAAGTTAGAGAAAAACAGATAAAATATGTTAATGCTTCGGCGTTCTATCACTGGACCATAGAACTACCCGACCAACCTGACCCGCCCGGCTGCCAGGGTGAAAGAGAGGCCTGGCAGCATGAAGGCAGAGCTCAAGATGCACAGCATTGGGCAGAGCACTATGAGGGATTAGTCTGGCGCACGGCTGCGGAGAAATGGGAAGAAGCGCGGAAATACTGGAACCTAGCCGCTCAAGCTTGGCGATTTAGGGTTAAGGGCCAATCTATGGACGCCCCTGGGTTTGTGGGAGAACGGTTCTCCTGTCACCCCGATCCGGAAGGTAATGCCAAAGAATGCGAGGAGAATGCCAAAACCGCCAAGGAACGCAGGGATGCCGCATTGCAAGAGACTCAACAAGGTGCAACTAAACCGGCTCCTTCCTGGAATGTTGCAGGCTCGGACGGAGAGAAGATCACCATACACTACTCCGATTGGCCCAATGGATTCCGCGCGAAGATACTCGATTACAAGGAACGTAAGGTAACTGAGGTGTCCGGCACTCCGGGGAGCAAGGAGGGAAAGGTTGAGTGGGGCAAGGATGCAGACCCGGGAACATACTACGTAGAAGTGAACGTATCCGGTGAGCGTTCCGAAAAGGTAATAATCAAAAAACCGCTTGCCTGGCAAGCGAAAGTAAAGTTCGGCTCTAACGGCCCCTATATATCCATAACCCCTAAAATCGGCACCAAGTGGCCGAAAGGCAAAGGCTTTGGGTTCAGCATACATAACTCCTCAGGCAGCAAGCTGGGGTTTGTGAACGTGCCGGATAGCAATCAGACCGGCGAGGTCACCTGGGGACGTGAATCTAACCAGAGATTTGGGGACTGGGGTAAGCATATAATATGGGCTTATGCTCACGACCCCGGGCTTCAGGCGATGTTCAACAACCTCAACCTTTGCCCCAACTGGCGAACGGACGTGGAGATTCCGGTGCCCAGCTTCAAGGTAAACGGCGCTAAAGCAAGCGTTGCTGTAGTAGCTAAGGGGCCTTTGATAGCCCCGGACACCGAACAGAGCTTATCAATAGAGTACGACAACTGGCCGGGGAAGATTGAGGGAATTCGTCAGGTTTCTATTGACTTCGTCATCTATCCGGGCAAGCTAGAGATATGGCGTTGACACAAAGTGCATTAAAAAAACAGCTCGATAAATGTCTGGATAATGCCCCTGGTGGTGATTTCTTACTGGAACACAAAAGCGGCGTAAAAATCATTAGCAATCAACAGAAGCAACAGGTAACGAGTAAGAAAATTCAAACTTGGGAATCGAAGCTTGGCAATCTACTGAACCTGGCAGGTGTCAATATCAGGATTCAAGCCGGAACCTATAGAGAACGAGCGGAAGACCTGATAGGCTACAAAATAAATGTCCGTTTCAGCTCTTTACGGAGCGCCAAGGCCCTGTTGAATTCTCCTGATATAGGTGTAAATCTGGATTTCAAGGTGCGTAGCGATTTCCGAAAGGCGGATCCCAGAGAAGGGTATCCTTCAATGGGAGTGGGAGCCAAGGCTGAGGAAGTCTTCAAAGGGAAAAAACGGGTTGTAATCGAGGGGGACGAAGAAAGGGTTGTTTCTCACCGCAGATTGAAAGAAAAGATAGTGATCGGGGTGGCCTCGGATTACAACGTCAAGGAAGAATATCGGATAGATGAGTATGCAGACAAGGACGACATGTTGTGGCTAAGAGTAGGTATCTGGCACGAGTATACAGAGATTGCCCTTCTTGCCATATGGCAGACCCTCTTTGGGGATTGTGAAGGAGCGTTGGTTCCCGACGAAAGCCAGAATAAAGCTGACGTAGCAGTGGCCTCATTGCAGACGAATCTAGTTAACGATGATCGGAACTTCCTTTACTGGAGCGGCGATCCTGCGTTTAGCGTGTGGGAGGGTAGAGGTATGTACTACAGCGAGCGGGCGAGGGGAGCCGAGAAGGCAGCCCAGGGAAAGCAAGACGCTGGAGCGTGGGCAGATGCCGTAAATAGATGGCAGGAGGCCGTAGATCTCTGGGATGAGGCGATAAAGGCCTGGCAAGACGTAAAAGACAGCAGCCCCCGAAAGAACGAGATGCTTAAGGAGGCCAGAGAGGGTCGCAAAAGGTGCAAAGAAAACGCTAATAATGCTCAACAGCAGGCATACCGACAGGGTTCCCGCTCGCATTTTGTTGCCGTGTGGGCTGTTAGCTTTGCCCGTAGCGGAGAGGTTTGCATAACCTACTCCCATTGGCCAGGGAAATGTGCAATCCAGATCTGGACTTACTCCGCCGGTCAACCGGGAAGACTGGTCAAGAGCATAAGTGAGCCTCACTCGGCAGGGGTTATCACATTGGGGGTGGAGAGTAAGCTCGCTCCCGGTAGGTATATGCCCAAACCCTGGCTCGAGGCTTACGCAAGGGAAGAGGACAGAGAGAAAGCCAATGGAGTGGTGCCCCAACCAATGACGTTCACCATAGGAAAGCCCAAATGGAGCGTTAAGATAGACGAGGTGGCACACAACCCCCAGGTGGTCATAGATTACCGGTATTTCTTCAAGGGATTTGAGGCGAAGATCTACTACAAACAAAGGCTTGTGGATACCCTGACCTCCACTACACCATCAGGGCAGATTACCTGGGGCGATGACAAGAAGCACGCAGAATATGAGATAAAGGTGAACGTCAACGGGGTATGGCAAAGCAAGCGTATCGGACGGTTCTCCGTAAAACCTCCCTCCTGGAAGGTGTGGTATGAAAATGCGAAAAGCCTGGGTAAAACCATAGATATAGAATACGGGGATTGGGAACCTAAAGAAGTTGGATGTCCTGTAACCATAACGGATCCCAGGGGCAGGAAGTACACATTAAATGACCATAAGGAATACGGTTGGTATAAGTTCGATCTTAGGGATAAGCCTTTGGGGAGATATAGGCTAGAAGTCGATACCGATTATCCGGAGAGCGCCATTAAAAAAAGCGTAGAGGTGGGGGTAGGCAGCGAGTTTGCAAGCAAGAGAATACTTTAGGGAAGGGGTTGACATGGAAGGGAAATTTTCTATACTTTCTTGTGTAAGGAGGATTTATGGATTCTAGCTTCGATTTCAAAACAAAATTAATTAACGCTATGTTTTTAGTCCTCCTCCTGAGTCTTACCTTCTGCAGAAGAGGTCTGGGTGAAGGTTATGAATCATTTCGTCTCCCTCACTTTTTTTCTCGGGATCTCCCGGCAAGAGAGATACTACCACTCCTATGGAAAAATGCCTATTCGCCGGACGAGGTGCCTAAAGACGTGGTTGAAAAGGGCAAAACACTGATCCTCACCCACCGGGGGGAACCGTATATAGTTTATGATGTCTCCGAGTGGGAACCGGGCGAGGATGTGGTGGGATTTTATCTGCCGAAGCCCTTCCCCAGAATGGATGAGGAGGAGAGAGCTCCCTTGTTGTTTTTCTATCCCTGGCATGGTGAAGATAGTATTGACTATAAGGTAGACCCGGGACCTTTAACCGTAAACGGCAAGATCGTAGGGTATGTTCTTTCTTCCATAGAATTTACGTATTTTCATGAGGACGTGGAAATCGACATCGAACAGATCGATACCCGTACCCAAGGGATACTCACTCTCACCACCCAGGAGTTCGAACCTGAGTATACCATTAGAAGACTGAGGCGATTCCCTGATCTGGAGGTAGTATTCATGTATCTGGATCGCATCAGTTATGCGTATAGCGACTGCTTTGTCTGGAATGAGGCCCTCCACTACAAAGAGAAATGTTGGCTTTCCAAGTGGCTCTATTTCAGGAACCTTAAGGAAGTGACCGAGATTGCCAACCTTTATCTTTACCTCGCCGACATTGCCGATGACGAACTTAGGTTCTTAAGTAACTTCACCAAGCTTAAGGGGTTGTGGATAAAAAGCGACAGCCTCACCGACGCCGGGCTTGCGCATCTGGAAAAACTCTCCGGATTGAGGACGTTTTATCTTTATGGAACAGAGGTCAGCGAAGAGGGGGTAGCCGAGTTACGGGAACTCTTGCCGAGATGTGATATCATGCGGAGGGATCGTTAGGCTTCCTTTTTGCTCCTTATCTAAGGAAAAGGAAAGAGACTTGCTACCCACGCAGGTGAGAAGTGTGGTAAGGCACATCAGACCGATACGCCACTTCCCTAACAGCCCAGATCACCAATAACACCACTTGACGTCTGGGAAAAATATACTTACACTTCTTGGTTATGAGGCGAAAGAAGAAACTTAAAATTATTTTCCTGACAATAGGCAGCACCTTGCTTCTTTTAATTTTATCCGTCCTGTTTTCCTACTATTATCTAGTTAGTGATTGGGGTGATAAGGATCGCATTTTGCCTCCGTTTTATTTTTGTGGTCCATACGCATGGGAGCGCCCATTTGCATATGAATATCTTCCGCACCTTTTGAAAGATGCTTATCACCCGGACGAGGTGCCTGAAGATGTGGAAGAAAAATTAGTGGTTATCCGCGATGGAGAACCGGAAGTAGTTTTTGATGTCTCCGGATGGGAACCGGGCGAGCACGTGATGCGGTTTTATGCAAGGAGAAGGGAATATGACACCCTGGTGATGACTTCTTTTGATACGGGGGACACGATCCTATATGAGATACGCGAGCTATTCCCCCAGGAGCAGACTGAATCTGCCACATTGTTTCTTTACCCCTGGCACGGGGAAGATACCATCTCCTATCAGGTTTCGTCTTGGGGTTTGCGGATAAACGGCAAGCAGGCAGGGGTCCTTTTTCGCCCCATAGAATCAATGTCGTTTCTTCCTGAGGAAAAGATCGAACTTGAATATATCGACGCCCCTACCCAAGGGATAGTCACTATTACAATAGAAGATTTTGAACCACCTTTTACAATAAGAAGACTGGAGCGCTTCCCTGACCTGGAGGTAATATTCATGACCCTGTACTTTGAAGATTATGCTTACGAGTATTACCGCCGCTTGACCCCTGAATTGATACGCTACAAAGAGAGGTGCTGGCTTTCCAAGTGGCTCTACTTCAGGGGCCTAAAGCAAGTGACCGAGATAGCCGATCTTTATCTTTACATCGAGGGAGTGCGCGATGCTGAACTCTGGTTCTTACGTAACTTCACCAAGCTTAAGGGGTTGTGGATAGAAAGCGACAGTATTACCGATGCCGGACTCAAACACCTTGCTAAACTCTCCGGATTGAGGACGCTTTATCTTTATGGAACAGAGGTCAGCGAAGAGGGGGTAGCCGAGTTACGGGAACTCTTGCCGAGATGTGATATCATGCGGAGGGATCGTTAGGACCCTTTACAATAAAAAAGGAAAACAGACTTTCACCCACGGAGGTGAGAAGTGTGGTAAGGCACATCAGACCGATACACCACTCCCCTAACAACGCAGATCACCAATAACACCACTTGACATCAAGAGAATACTTTAGGGAGGCAATACCGGACGTGGTCTTGAGCACTACCTGAACTTCTTTCAATTCCACTATGGTGCGATGGGAGCCAGCTTTGTCAACAGTGGACACTTGCTTCCAACCACCTTTCAATTCCACTATGGTGCGATGGGAGGGGTCTGTAGGTTCCCAATCAGAACGTGCATGTTTTGGCTTTCAATTCCACTATGGTGCGATGGGAGGGCCCCCTTCGCAAGTCCGCTTCTGTTCTCCATCTACCTTTCAATTCCACTATGGTGCGATGGGAGCCCAGATACTATAGTTACCCCGATCGTCGTAGATTACTTTCAATTCCACTATGGTGCGATGGGAGCGCGGTCGGCTCTTTGAACTTGTCGAAGCCCGGGTTGTCTTTCAATTCCACTATGGTGCGATGGGAGCGGTTTTCAGAAGCGAGCAGACCACACCCGGCAACTCCTTTCAATTCCACTATGGTGCGATGGGAGCTTCAACTACGGCCCGGCCGTCCCTGCTCCTTCGTTCCTTTCAATTCCACTATGGTGCGATGGGAGCGCTTCCTTGCTGCCGCTTCGGTCCACCTGTTCTTCAACTTTCAATTCCACTATGGTGCGATGGGAGCGCATGAGAAGTGTTTTGAATGAGACAATCTATAAGACTTTCAATTCCACTATGGTGCGATGGGAGCGCCGGTCTGACCGACAAAGCGGTCCGGTCAGTCCGGCTTTCAATTCCACTATGGTGCGATGGGAGCGGTCAGTCGAACAGCGCGCCGGCAAGATCGTCCCCCCTTTCAATTCCACTATGGTGCGATGGGAGCACCGATGGCGCGCGCCCTTCTCCCTTCTCGGTGCTGCTTTCAATTCCACTATGGTGCGATGGGAGCACAGGCGGGGCAATAACGCTCGTTAAATTCTGGCTCCTTTCAATTCCACTATGGTGCGATGGGAGCTGGTGACCGCTGCGATTCCCGGTGCGGTGTGTATGACTTTCAATTCCACTATGGTGCGATGGGAGCGCCTTGAGTGGCTGATCACGATGAACGATGCCTTCTTCTTTCAATTCCACTATGGTGCGATGGGAGCTCGCAGAACGCCTTGCGTTTGAACTCTATCCCTTCGCCCTTTCAATTCCACTATGGTGCGATGGGAGCCACCTCGCCCCGGGCACTATCGTCGTCGTGCTCGTTCCTTTCAATTCCACTATGGTGCGATGGGAGCTGGTGACCGCTGCGATTCCCGGTGCGGTGTGTATGACTTTCAATTCCACTATGGTGCGATGGGAGGGCTTCCTCTTGCAGAAATACAATATACCTATCTACTTTCTTTCAATTCCACTATGGTGCGATGGGAGCCTAAACGTAAGCGGTTACAGGTTCGTTCACTGCGTCTTTCAATTCCACTATGGTGCGATGGGAGCAATATGCGCTCAAAATAGATAAGATCAATAAAGTAACCTTTCAATTCCACTATGGTGCGATGGGAGCTTTAGTGCTTTTGGCTCTAGGCTAATGCAAGGCATACCTTTCAATTCCACTATGGTGCGATGGGAGCATTACTTTAAGATAACAAGCCTTGAGGGAAAGCTAACTTTCAATTCCACTATGGTGCGATGGGAGCTACTTGTTGTATATTTCCAGCCCATACTTCCATACCTTTCAATTCCACTATGGTGCGATGGGAGCGTCGTTTCATGAGCCCGATTCCCTGTCCTTAGCTACTTTCAATTCCACTATGGTGCGATGGGAGCGCATCTAAAATTCTATCGAGTGCAGGCATTAGTTTTGCTTTCAATTCCACTATGGTGCGATGGGAGCGGTGAGTTCACGAGGATTAAAACAAGTGGACTCACTCCTTTCAATTCCACTATGGTGCGATGGGAGCGAGTGGTTATGGCATTCAACCCCTCGTTGGATTTTCCTTTCAATTCCACTATGGTGCGATGGGAGCGCGATACCATGAATGCGATAATACTCACGAGGAGTAATCTTTCAATTCCACTATGGTGCGATGGGAGCGCGGCCTAAGAGGCCACCGCCGATCATGGTATAGACTTTCAATTCCACTATGGTGCGATGGGAGCGCTGGGCAGCCTTCGCCTTATCTCTTGAAGGATAGAACCTTTCAATTCCACTATGGTGCGATGGGAGCGAGCCTATCCCTGCTGTGGTATGGGACCCATTCTGCTTTCAATTCCACTATGGTGCGATGGGAGCGGGATTTGTTTGCCAACGTACAGAAGCCCGGGTTGACTTTCAATTCCACTATGGTGCGATGGGAGCTATCGCACGCTCTCAATCGTCTTGGCATAAGTCTACACTTTCAATTCCACTATGGTGCGATGGGAGCGCCTGAGCATGGACTCGAAACTCTTTAAGCTCGAAGATCTTTCAATTCCACTATGGTGCGATGGGAGCAGTATCTTCAAAACTTCTCAAGTCCTCTTTACGAATCTTTCAATTCCACTATGGTGCGATGGGAGCCCAGCTTTTTCAGTCCCCGTTGGACAGCAGAAGCACCTTTCAATTCCACTATGGTGCGATGGGAGCGCGATCATAACGGTCATAACATAGGGATTTGCTTTGCCTTTCAATTCCACTATGGTGCGATGGGAGGCTGTCCGATCTTGCGAATCGTGATCGCCTTTTCCTTCTTTCAATTCCACTATGGTGCGATGGGAGGTGCGTTGTCTTCTGAGCATTGCGAACGTAAAATACCTTTCAATTCCACTATGGTGCGATGGGAGGGGGGTTTCGTAAAGAGGCACCCATGCACAGAACCAATCTTTCAATTCCACTATGGTGCGATGGGAGGGCCTATTCCCGTTGTAGTGATTTCACCGTTCAAGGAAACTTTCAATTCCACTATGGTGCGATGGGAGGATCTTCATCGTGGACTGAGATTGAGCCAGGTTTAAGCTTTCAATTCCACTATGGTGCGATGGGAGGGCCACAATACCGTTAATGACATCCTACGGTATCACACTTTCAATTCCACTATGGTGCGATGGGAGGGCTATTGATCCTGAAGCTTCACCTATCGAAATCAAACTTTCAATTCCACTATGGTGCGATGGGAGGGAGTACGCGACCGGCAAATACTCGGTGACCTTTGCTGCTTTCAATTCCACTATGGTGCGATGGGAGGGGACTATCCGGAAGTGCCTCCCAACTTTCGTAACCAGACTTTCAATTCCACTATGGTGCGATGGGAGGGGGAATTAACCGATGTCAAGGCCTCCTGAGATAACTCACTTTCAATTCCACTATGGTGCGATGGGAGGGTCCGGTGATCCGCAGTCCCTTGCATAACCTAACCTCCTTTCAATTCCACTATGGTGCGATGGGAGGGGGCGATCCTGGTTATTCTTGTGATGCTTGGCATCCTACTTTCAATTCCACTATGGTGCGATGGGAGCAGCTATGAAGGCAATAGAGTATGCAAAGGAATTTACTTTCAATTCCACTATGGTGCGATGGGAGCGACGCAAAAGAATCTTGTCCTCCTTCCTGCAAACGCCTTTCAATTCCACTATGGTGCGATGGGAGCGATCCCGATCCCGGAATCCGTCCCGGGGTTGAGGTTCCTTTCAATTCCACTATGGTGCGATGGGAGCCCAAGCCCCCTGGGGCCCAACAAGGTATTCAAAGAACTTTCAATTCCACTATGGTGCGATGGGAGCGGTTACGATCCTGTCAAGTGTAACTGAAATGTTACCTTTCAATTCCACTATGGTGCGATGGGAGCCAGCCCTGCGGTAAGGATGTGGGCGTGGGGGACTTTCAATTCCACTATGGTGCGATGGGAGCGCTGGGAGTTTAGTCTTGCCGATAATAGATCTATTATCTTTCAATTCCACTATGGTGCGATGGGAGCCGTCCTCCATGAACAGGGGTTAATTCTCATCGAGCCCTTTCAATTCCACTATGGTGCGATGGGAGCCGGAGGGACGTTGTGGGCGGGAGGGATCATCCTGATCCTTTCAATTCCACTATGGTGCGATGGGAGCGCCTACTGGGATGGGGGAGACCCGTGTCGGTTAACTTTCAATTCCACTATGGTGCGATGGGAGCGAAGCCTATACATCCCCAAATGGCATAGAATATCAACTTTCAATTCCACTATGGTGCGATGGGAGCCACTCTTCAAGTTGTTTTCTCGTGAACCAACCACGACTTTCAATTCCACTATGGTGCGATGGGAGCGGGGAAGATCCTCTGCCAGGCCACAGGTCAAGATATCTTTCAATTCCACTATGGTGCGATGGGAGCGCTACCCTCTTTCTTCGTCCAGGGTCCCTCCATGATCCCTTTCAATTCCACTATGGTGCGATGGGAGCGATAGTTCGCGCAGGCATACCCCCGCCCGCAAAGGCCTTTCAATTCCACTATGGTGCGATGGGAGCGCTTGGCACATACGTCCGCAAATCGAGAAATAAAGCTTTCAATTCCACTATGGTGCGATGGGAGCGCTTTAGATGCTTGCGGCAGTATAGATCAAGCTCACTTTCAATTCCACTATGGTGCGATGGGAGCTTGACGACGTCGTGGGCTGTCAGGCGCAGGGCGGTACTTTCAATTCCACTATGGTGCGATGGGAGCGACTACGCCTACCCAGCCTGATTCGGTTACGTTGCACTTTCAATTCCACTATGGTGCGATGGGAGCTAGTTTTTGCTTGGAACTCATTCTATCTCAATAAAAACTTTCAATTCCACTATGGTGCGATGGGAGCAAGTGGAGACGAGATAGCCTGCGGGATATGGCGCAACTTTCAATTCCACTATGGTGCGATGGGAGCTGCCAGAAGGTATCCGGTATAGTAATACGACAACCTGCTTTCAATTCCACTATGGTGCGATGGGAGCGCAAGGCAGAGAAGCGAAAATCAGAAGAGGAAGTAAAGGCTTTCAATTCCACTATGGTGCGATGGGAGCAGCGTCCATGCCCTTGTTAAGTAACATCCCTACGATCTTTCAATTCCACTATGGTGCGATGGGAGCATAAAAGAGATAACTAGAACGGGAATGGCAGCCGTCTTTCAATTCCACTATGGTGCGATGGGAGCTTCACACTCCCAGAGGACGTGAAGAACGTTACGTTTTCTTTCAATTCCACTATGGTGCGATGGGAGCGGGCTTGAACGTATCCCAGCCTTTACCCATGAAGCTCCTTTCAATTCCACTATGGTGCGATGGGAGCCGGCATAGTCCTGAGAGCGGATAACCATTTCCTTGAACTTTCAATTCCACTATGGTGCGATGGGAGCCGCTTAGGCGGCTATTTGAGGAATTCGTTGTTGAGCTTTCAATTCCACTATGGTGCGATGGGAGCCCGGCGAAACGATTGGTGGAGTGGTAGGAACTGCTGCCTTTCAATTCCACTATGGTGCGATGGGAGGCACTTTAGCCTTGGCACATAGTATTCAATTTAAAACTCTTTCAATTCCACTATGGTGCGATGGGAGGCGATATCCTCCAGGCCGTTGCGGTCTTGGCGATAATCGCTTTCAATTCCACTATGGTGCGATGGGAGGCTATCCAGAGATAGGAGCTGGACTTCAATTACAGTGGGCTTTCAATTCCACTATGGTGCGATGGGAGGCGCAGGTAGTCAAGTATCTCCTCTATCAAAAGATTACCTTTCAATTCCACTATGGTGCGATGGGAGGAAAGGCGCTGAGAACGGCTCTACGGCGATGAAAGATCTTTCAATTCCACTATGGTGCGATGGGAGGCATGATTCGGATAGTAGGTATAACGAATGATACTAATCTTTCAATTCCACTATGGTGCGATGGGAGGGCTTCCATCTCTTCTCCTTTCAAGTTCTCAACTCGACTTTCAATTCCACTATGGTGCGATGGGAGGCAACTTAGCAAGTTCCTTTCTAAGATAGCTACTTCACTTTCAATTCCACTATGGTGCGATGGGAGGTCAAGCAAACCCCTAGCGTGTCGAGAGGTATTTAACTTTCAATTCCACTATGGTGCGATGGGAGGCGTACCCGTGTATTCTACCGTAAGCTCGGTCCCAGGCTTTCAATTCCACTATGGTGCGATGGGAGGGGAGATGATGTTGAGAAAACATTCTGGTTCGTAACCGGCTTTCAATTCCACTATGGTGCGATGGGAGGGTGTATGGTGCGCAGTATGATCCTCTCTTCAGTGATGTCTTTCAATTCCACTATGGTGCGATGGGAGGCATTATCGGCAAAAGGATGCGGGCGAACTATCTTCGTCTTTCAATTCCACTATGGTGCGATGGGAGGGCCTATGCGTATATTATACTTTCCATATATCATAACTTTCAATTCCACTATGGTGCGATGGGAGGCTCGTCTGTCATTTACCAAGACACCCCACCTGTCCAGTCTTTCAATTCCACTATGGTGCGATGGGAGGTGGTAAAACTAATCTGGGCATCTGTAAGGTTAGTTTCTTTCAATTCCACTATGGTGCGATGGGAGGATGCAAGACGTTAATACTTTGCCTATTGTGCGGAAGGCTTTCAATTCCACTATGGTGCGATGGGAGGCCCGCATTATTTATAGCCTCCTTCTGTGTTTTTCCAGCTTTCAATTCCACTATGGTGCGATGGGAGGCTCTTAAGAACTGGCAACGGTTCGCCAGGTTCCCTATCTTTCAATTCCACTATGGTGCGATGGGAGGCTCTCAAGGTCAGTTACCCGCTGCATTACCCAACCAGCTTTCAATTCCACTATGGTGCGATGGGAGGTATAGAAATTTACATCCCCCTTTGGATCGTAAGCATCTTTCAATTCCACTATGGTGCGATGGGAGGCGCAAGATACCGACATAGGTCAAGGGGCTTAATAGTCTTTCAATTCCACTATGGTGCGATGGGAGGGCTATCCTCCTTTGCCCTTTCGGGCTTTAGTAGGGTTTCTTTCAATTCCACTATGGTGCGATGGGAGGCACTATCCGGAAGTGCCTCCCAACTTTCGTAACCAGACTTTCAATTCCACTATGGTGCGATGGGAGGAAAGGAACCGCAATACGGAACCGGCTCCCGGACCATCTTTCAATTCCACTATGGTGCGATGGGAGGCAGACCACGCTGGATTATAGCCGCATCGCCTCACCAGCTTTCAATTCCACTATGGTGCGATGGGAGGCGGCGCCTGTATCGCATACCCAGGGCCACTTTGCGGCCTTTCAATTCCACTATGGTGCGATGGGAGGACATGAAGACCCAGATGCAGGCCGAGGCCCCGGAGATACTTTCAATTCCACTATGGTGCGATGGGAGGCCGCGGCCAGGATACCTTCCTCGTCAGTCGCGTACAGCTTTCAATTCCACTATGGTGCGATGGGAGGGCTCGGAGCGGTAAAGGAGCAAGGGGCTTAAGCCCCTCTTTCAATTCCACTATGGTGCGATGGGAGGCCCAACCTAACCTTCGAAGTTGCGCTCCCTTAGAAAGCCGAAACCCAAATTCCCGCAGTCAACCGCCGATCGCGCAAAAACACCGGGGGATCGACTGC
>Ga0307443_1000014_pt1 | contig 178101 bp, 187 predicted proteins | sample SalMarSW160220MG_FD_202148 | JGI IMG/M metagenome (GOLD analysis project Ga0307443, IMG submission 202148) | Salt marsh sediment microbial communities from the Plum Island Ecosystem LTER, Massachusetts, United States - SW1601-220 | ecosystem: Environmental > Aquatic > Marine > Intertidal zone... | reverse complement strand
CGCCTGGCTTGGGCTGACAGCTCCTGCCCGCGACCTGCCAGGCGTAGAGCCCCGGGCGCTGTCCCACTGATGATCCGCATAGTGACACCATTCTAGGTGTCACCCATGTTTCTGAACGAGCCCAGCCCCGCGACCGCCGGTTTGAATCTAGAGGCGTCGCAGGTGGAAGGGGCTATCGATGATGCCCCAGGCTGCCTCGTAGATGGCCTCGGACAGGCTTGGGTGGCCGTGCATGGTGTGTGCCAGATCCTGGGCGGTTGCCCCTGTTTGCACCGCTAGTACGCCCTCGCCGATGATGTCGGTGGCTCTGGGCCCGAGGATATGCATCCCTAGCAGGCGGCCCGAGGGTTGCTCACAGATGAGCTTTACCAGGCCCAGCGGCTGCCCCAAGAGCTGAGCCCGCGCCAGCGCCGAGAAGGGGAAACGGCTTACCTTATAGGAAACACCCTGGGCGCGGGCGTCTTCCTCGCGTAGGCCGACGCTGGCTATCTCCGGCAGGGTGTACACGCAAGTGGGCACTGCTCGATAGTCGGCCTGGCGGCTGCCGCCGAGGGCATTCTCGGCAGCAATGATCCCCTGATAGGAGGCGACGTAGGCTAGCATGTAGAGCCCCAGTACATCGCCGGCGGCGTAGACGTTCTCCACGCTGGTCTCCAGGTGCTCGTTGACCGCCACCGAGCCGTCCCTGAGAGCGACGCCCGCTGCTTCCAGGCCATCGCTGCACGGCCGGTGTCCCACCGCCATCAGCACCCTGTCCGCCACCACCTCCTGCTGCTCGTCGCCCAGGGCGAAAAGCAGGCGCAGCCGCTCGCCCTTGGCCCTGATCTCTTGAAGCGAAGCCCTGGTGTGGATGGTCACGCCCTGGCTGCGCAGAATCTGCTGGAAGCGCCGGGCGATCTCCTCGTCTATTGGGGGAAGGATGCGGGGCAGGACCTCAAGGATAGTTACGCGGGCACCCAGGGCGGAGAAGATGGAGGCGAATTCGCAGCCGACCACGCCAGCGCCGATGACAACCAGACTCTCGGGCATTGCCTCAAGCTCGAGGATCTGGTCGCTGGTGAGGACGCCAGGCAGGTTCGACCCAGGGATGGGGAGACGGGCGGGCAAGGAGCCGGTGGCGACGATTATCTTGCCAGCGGCCACAAGCTCGTTTCCGATCTTGATGGAACCTGGGCCGATGAGCCGCGCCTCGCCCCGGAGCACGGCGATCTTCCGCCAGGCGATCAGCTTCTCCAGCTCCTCGGCCTGTTGGGCCACTGTTCGCGCTTTCCAGGCCATCATCGCCTCGAAGTCGACGGCCGCGTCTTTCACGACTACGCCCAGGGTGGAGGCGTCCCTCGATTCTAGGAGGGCTTCGGCGCTGCGAAGGAGGGCTTTGGTGGGAATACAACCGCGATGGAGGCAGGCGCCACCGAGGCGGTCCTTCTCCACCAGGGCCGCCCGCGCCCCTAGCTGGGCGGCCCTGATGGCGGCCACATAGCCGCCGGAGCCGCCGCCGATGATGGCCACGTCGAAGGGAACATTCTGAGTCACTGTCGTCGCTCCCTGAAAATGCGCCGCTATGATAGCACAAGCGCCGAGCCGGGCGGCCTAGAGCGTACTATCTGCGAGTTGCAGCGACAGAGGGCCCGTTGAAGTGAGACCCTTCGCTGCGCTCAGGGTGACAGCGACGGCTGGCGTCATTCTGAGCGCAGCGAGGAATCCCAGCGAGAGGCAGCGTTCTCAAGAGCTGATGTACCCCGTATAGGCTGATCTGCACTCTCTGCAGGCAACCCCGGTTCTCTGGGCGGCCCTGGCAACAGCCTTGGCGACGTTTCTCGTCACCCTTCTGTCGAAGACGCTGGGGATAATGTAGTCTTCGTGAAGGTGTCTTTCCGGGACCATGCCGGCAATTGCCTGGGCAGCGGCCAGCTTCATATCCTCGTTGATTTCCCGTGCGCCTGAGTCCAGTACTCCTCTGAAGAGGCCCGGGAAGCAAAGCACGTTGTTTATCTGATTGGGGTAGTCCGATCTGCCTGTAGCTATGATTCTGGCGTAGGGCGCAGCCTCTTCGGGCATGACTTCAGGCACAGGGTTGGCCATAGCAAAGATAATGGGGTCTTTCGCCATTTTGGCTATGGCTGCCGCGGGCAGAAGCCCAGGGGCGGAAAGACCAATGAACATATCCGCCCCTTGCAGAGCATCCACAAGAGTCCCTCGAAATCCGTCAGAGTTGGTGTTCTCGGCGTACCACTCCCTGATCGGATCCATGTCCTCGTGCCTTCCCCGATAGAGCGCTCCTCCCTTGTCGTAGCCAATGATATTCCTGGCACCCGCCCCCAGGAGGAATTTGGTGACGGCAGTGCCGGCGGCACCGGTGCCGCTGAACACGATCTTCAGGTCTTCCAGCTTCTTCCCTACGATCTTCAGGGCATTGATCAGGCCAGCCATGACCACCACGGCTGTGCCGTGCTGGTCGTCGTGGAAGACAGGGATGTCGAGTTCCGCTCTTAGACGCTCTTCAATTTGGAAACAGCGAGGCGCAGAGATATCTTCCAGGTTTATGCCGCCAAAGACGGGGGCAATGCATTTCACCGTCCGCACAATCTCTTCGGGGTCCTTCGTGTTGAGACAGATAGGCACCGCATCAACCCCGCCAAACTCCTTGAACAACAGAGCCTTGCCCTCCATCACCGGCAAAGCGGCTTCGGGACCGATATCTCCCAGCCCCAGTACCGCGGTCCCGTCAGTTACCACCGCTACTGTGTTGCCCTTCATAGTGAGACGGTAGACACTCTCCGGCTGATCATGAATCCGCATGGACACCTCAGCCACGCCCGGCGTGTAGAACGTCGAGAGGTCTCTTCTTGTCTTCAGCGCTCGTCTGCCAGCAATCTCTATCTTGCCCCCTAGATGCGCCATCAGGATGGGATTGGAAGCGTCGAGAACCTTGACGTCTGGGATCTGCTTTATCGCCTCTACAACCATCCGGCCATGCTCATCATCTAGGACAGAAACAGTGAGATCGCGGGTTACAGTCTTCGTAGTAATCGCTGGCGTGTCTATTGCCCCAATGCTGCCTCCGGCACTGGCGATAGCCGCAGCCACTTTGGCCAGCTTTCCTGGCACATTCTTGCTCTTGATCCTGAGAACTAGGCTATGGCCACGTAGTGGGGGTTCATCGATCTCCTTCACCTTGTCCTCCTGTTCTCCATGCGCAGTCTAATGTTTCCGAAGAGCGGGTAGCCACCCAACATTTGTTGCGTTTTCAGGCGGTTGCGTGCTATCCTATCAAAGGGAGTGTGGCTGGCCGTCGGACCGAGGGACGACTCCGGCTCCATCCCGTGTCAACCTTCTCCTCTCTGTGCTTATGGGCCACCGTTTTTGCGCACGCTCTCCGATTGACGCATGCGATCCCGGCCCGACCTGGAGGGAAGGCCCTTACGCCTTGGCCTTAACCGCTCGCCAGGGCCGTCGTAGGCGCAGGCGCGATAGGCCGCGGATGTCCTCCCATACGGTCTTGCGGATGTTGACCCGCGTGTCGGGGTCCTCCAGCCAGCGCACAGGGATCTCCTTCACGGGATAGCCAGCCTTTTCGGCCAGGATCAGCAGCTCTGTGTCGAAGAACCACTCGTTGTTCTCTATCAGCGGCACCAGCTCTCGAACCGCTTGCCGGCTGAGGGCCTTGAAGCCGCACTGAGCGTCATAGAAGCGAGTGAAGAACAGCGCCTTGATCATCAGGTTGTAGCCCCGCGAGATTATCTCCCGCTTCAGGGAGCGGGTCGTCTCGGAGTCCGGCGACAGGCGGCTGCCGGTGGCGACGTGGTAGCCCTCGCTGGCGATGGCCTCGATGAGCGGCGGGAAGGCCTCGAGCTCGGTGGAGAGGTCTACGTCCATGTAGCTGACGATATCGGCCGCGCTGCCCAGCCAGGAGGCCTTGAGGGCCCGCCCTCGGCCCTTCTCAGGGATGTGCAGGGAGGCCACATCCCGGTGCTTCTCGGCCAGCTCTTGGGCTACCGCCAGGGTGCTATCGGTGGAGGCGTTGTCGGCGATGAGGATGCGCCACTGATGAGGAAAGCCCTCGCTCAGAAAGCGGCGCAGGGTGGCCACGCTCTCGGCCAGGGCATGCTCTTCGTTGTAGACGGGGATGACGACATCGACACTGGACATGGCTCAATGCCTGAAGTGACGAATGCCGGTAAAGACCATTGCCATGCCGCGGGCATCCGCCGCCTCGATGACCTCCTGGTCGCGGATGGAGCCGCCGGGCTGGATGACGGCGGTGACCCCGCCGTCGGCGGCCAGCTCGACGCCGTCGGGGAAGGGGAAGAAGGCATCGGAGGCCAGAACGGCGCCGCGGGCTCGCTCCTCGGCCCGGCGCAGGGCCAGATGGACGCTTGTCACCCGGTTGGGCTGGCCGGCGCCCATGCCCAGCAGCGTGCGGTCCTTGACAACGACGATGGAGTTGGACTTGACGTGCTTGACCACCTTCCAGGCGAAGCGCAGGTCGGCCAGCTCCTCCTCGCTGGGAGCGCGCTTGGTCACGACCTTCAGCTCGATGGCGTCGTCCAGGTAGGCGTCGGGCTCCTGGGCGAGGAAGCCGCCGGAGACCCGCCGGTATTCCAGGGCGGTAGCGCGGCCGACAGCAGCTTCCTCACCAAGCTGGAGGAGGCGCAGGTTCTTCTTCTTCTGCAGGATAGTCAGGGCCTCCTCTGAGAAGGCGGGGGCGATGACGATCTCGTAGAAGGTCTTGCCGATCTCTTCCGCCGTCTCGCCGGTGAGCTCGCGGTTGACGGCGACGATGCCTCCATAGGCGGAGACGGGGTCGCCGGAGAGGGCACGGCGATAGGCCTCGGCCAGGTCCTGGTGGCAGGCCAGACCGCAGGGGTTGGTATGCTTCACCACCACCGCCGTGGCCTCGGGGAAGTCGAGGGCAGCCCGCCAGGCGGCGTCAGCGTCCAGGAAGTTGTTGTAGGAGAGAGCCTTGCCGTGGAGCTGCTCGGCGGCGACGATGCCCCAGGTCTGTCCTCCCCAGCGGACGCTCTCCTCTCGATAGACGGCCGCCTGCTGGTGGGGGTTCTCGCCGTAGCGGAGGTCGAACAGCTTGCTCAGGGAGACGGTGAGCTGCTGGGGGAAGGCTTCCTCCTCCGCGCGCAGGTACTGGGCGATGGCTGTGTCGTAGGAGGACACGTGCTGGAAGGCCTTGAGAGCCAGGCGACGGCGCTCCTCCAGGGGCACGCCTCCGCCCCGCAGGAGGTCGAGCAGGCTGCTGTAGTCGGCGGGGTCGACCAGCACCAGGACGTGGGGGAAGTTCTTGGCGGCGGCGCGGATCATGGTCGGCCCGCCGATGTCGATGTTCTCCAGGGCGTCGTCCAGGCTCACGCCGGGCCTGGTCACCGTCTCCACGAAGGGGTAGAGGTTGACGGCCACCAGGTCGATGGCCTCGATGCCGCTCTTGGCTAGCTCCTCCAGGTGCGAGGGCCGGTCGCGGCGGGCGAGGATGCCCCCGTGCACTGCTGGATGGAGGGTTTTCACTCGCCCGTCCAGGATCTCGGGGAAGCCGGTGAGCTTCGACACGCTGGTGACAGCGACCCCTGCCTCGGCCAGGGCCTTGTGGGTCCCGCCGGTGCTGTACACCTCGAACCCTAGCTCGGCCAGCCCGCGAGCGAGATCGACAACGCTTGTCTTGTTGGAAACGGAAATGATGGCCTTCACCTGTCCTACTCCTCGTATTCCTCTTCCATCTCCTCGAACTCCTCGGCTGTCTCGCGGGTTACCTCGCCGCTGCCGCCGCACAGAGGGCAGGGCACCAGCCCGCCCTCCAGGTTCTCGATGCCCTGGAACTCCATGAGCCTGTCGTCCTCAGTCCATACGTAGGTGCGGTCCGGGTCGAAGTCCTCGATGCGGTGGGGGCGCTGCGTGCGGCCCTCCTCATCGATGTAGGCCAGGTCTGAGAGGCGCTCCAGATGCTCCTCGAAGAACGCACGCAAGGCCTCCCGCGCGTTCCTGGCCTCGATGTCTTCCTCCCAGTTCATCTCACCGTGCCTGAGAAGGCCCCGCGGCTCCTCCAGCGAGCGGGTATACTCGGAATCGATTTGAATGCCATGCGGCCTGCGCGCAACGTAATAGATGCGGAAGTTGGGCATGCGCTAGCGCTCCTAGTCTATGACTGCCCGCTGCTCGCCCTTGTGGGCGATAACCTCCCCCACCACCAGCGCCTCGGGCAACTGCTCGCGCACCGCGTCCACGTCCTCGGGACGGCAGGCCACTATCATCCCCAGGCCCATGTTGAACGTGCGGTACATCTCCTCTTCGGCCACGTTGCCCCGCTCCTGGATGAGGCGAAAGATGGCTTGCACCGGCCAGCTCCCCCGCCGCAGGCGGGCGGCCAGGCCCTGCCCTGAGCCGGCCGAAGGGCCATCGGGTAGGATGCGGGGCAGGTTGCCCGGTATGCCGCCGCCGGTGATGTGAGCGATGCCCTTCAACTTAGCGAAGACCGGCTTCAGCTCATTGTAGTAGCAGCGGTGGGGTGCGAGCAACGCCTCCCCCAGTGGGGCCTCCAGGCCGGGGTAGGTGTGGTTCAGGTGGGCCCGCTCCTCCTTGGGGTCGCCGCCCAGGCCGACGGCGAAGACTTTGCGGACGAGCGAGTAGCCGTTAGTGTGCAGGCCGCTGGAGGGCAGGCCGAGCAACAGATCGCCCTCGCCGATGGTGCTGCCATCGATGATCTGGCCCCGCTCGACCACGCCCACGATGAAGCCCACCAGGTCGAAGTCGCCGCGGCCGTAGATGTCGGGCATGTCGGCTGTCTCGCCGCCCAGGAGGGCACAGCCCACCGCCTGGCAGGCGGAGGACACGCCCTGAACGATAGCCGTCTTTGCCTCGTCCGACAAGGTGCTGCTGGCCAGATAGTCCAGGAAAAAGAGGGGCTCGGCGCCCGTAGTGAGGACGTCGTTCACGCAGTGGTTGACCAGGTCGATGCCGACCGTATCGTAGCGACCGAGGAGGGAGGCGATCTTGAGCTTGGTGCCGACGCCGTCGGCGCTGGCCACCAGCACGGGGTCTCGATAGCCGCCCAGCCGGAACAGGCCGCTGAAGGGCCCCACACCCGCCAGCACCTCGGGCCGATGGGTGGCCCTGGCTAGCTCCTTGATGCGATCGACCAGGCGAGCGGCAGCATCCACGTCCACGCCCGCCTGGGAGTAGGTCATGCCCTTAGGGGAATGAGCCTCCTCCATGAGAGGCTAGCGCCGGTCTTGCTCCCAGGTCCAGGTGGCCATCACCGGCTCGGGCTTCTCGCCGGCCCGCACCGGCCGCCGCTCGAAGACCAGCTTGTCCATCTGGAGCTGGACGTCCATGGGATACTCCCCGGTGAAGCAGGCCAGGCAGAAGGTGTCGCGAGCCTGGGCCACTGCTCGCAGGAGGCCCTCGATGGTCTGGTAGGCCAGGCTATCGGCGCCGATGTGGCGGCAGATCTCCTCCACCGAGTTGTGAGAGGCGATGAGCTCCCAGCGGGTGGCCATATCGATGCCGAAGAAACAGGGGTTGCGGATCGGCGGCGCGGTGATGCGCATGTGCACCTCGCGGGCACCCGCCCTGCGCAGCATCTCCACGACCCGAGGGGTAGTAGTACCGCGAACGATGGAGTCGTCCACCACCACCAAGCGCTGATCCTCCAACAGTTCCCGCAGGGGGTTGAATTTTAGATAGACGCCCACATCGCGCAGGCGCTGGTCGGGCTGGATGAAGGTGCGCCCCACATAGCGGTTCTTCACCAGGCCCTCGGCGTAGGGGATACCCGACGCGTGGGAGTAGCCGATAGCGGCTGGGATGGCCGAGTCGGGCACGCCGATAACCAGATCGGCCTCCACCGGGTACTGGCGCGCCAGCTCGGCCCCCATAGCCATGCGCACAGGATAGAGGAGTTTATCCCGCAGGACGCTATCGGGCCGCGAAAAGTAGATGTACTCGAAGATGCAGAGGGCGTCGCGCTGGCGGCGCACCGGCTTGTAGGAGTTCACACCGTTCTCGTCGATGTACAGGGCCTCGCCCGGCTCAACCTCCCGCACGAAGGTTGCCCCCAGGTGATCGAGGGCGCAGCTTTCCGAAGCTACCACCCAGCCGCTGTTCAGGGAGCCCAGGCAGAGGGGACGCATGCCGTAGGGATCGCGCATGGCCAGGAGACCGCTGGAGGTGAGCCCCACCACACAGTAGGCGCCTTGGATACGCCTCATAACGTGACCCAAACGCCTCTCCCAGGTGGTGCCAGGAGCCGACGCCATCAGGTGGGCAATGATCTCCGTGTCGCTGGAGCTTGCGAACTTATAGCCCTGCTCCTCGAGGTCGTGACGGAGCACCTCGGCGTTCACCAGATTGCCGTTGTGGCCTAAAGCCAGCGGCCCGCGGGGGGCCTCCAGATAGAAGGGCTGGGCGTTCTCAGCCCGACTCGAGCCGGTGGTGGAATAGCGAGTGTGGCCTACGGCGATGTGGCCGGGCAGATAGGACAGGTCAGCCTCGTCGAATACCTGAGAGATAAGGCCCATGCCGGTGCGGAGATGGATTTTCCTGCCGTCGGCAGTGGCTATGCCCGCGCTCTCCTGCCCTCGATGCTGGAGGGCATACAGGCCGTAGAAGGTAATCCTGGCTACGTCCTCCCCTGGCGCGTAGACGCCGAAGACGCCGCAGGACTCTCGCAAGCCGGAAAGTAAGCTCATCCCCTGCCTAACGCCCCATCCTGACAGCGGCGGTTTGGCAGGAAGTCACGGCACTTAGTCCGTTAAACGACCCAAGCTGCAATCGGGGTTGGTGCACTTGCCACCCGGTCCCAGCTTCTTGCCACAGAAGAGGCAGTGAGTGTTCTCCCACCACAACAAATACGCTAGCCCCGCTATCGCCGTCGTCAGCGGCGTCACGACTGCGACTGCGAGTACTAGCGCTCGGTTCCTCATCCAAAACGCCTGCCCCCAGGCGTTATCATTGTAGCATCTAGCCTAATAGCAGTCAAAGGTACTGCCCTCTTGAGGCGTCCATCTTCGTTGACATGGTCAGCGGCAGGAGATTACAATGGCCGCTGTCCAGAAGCGATTGGAGAACGGTGATGCGAAAAGACCTGATGGAGATCCTGGCCTGTCCCCTCTGCAAGGGGCCCCTCGAGCTGACAGTGGAAAAAGAGAAGGGGGCAGAGGTTATCAGCGGCTCCCTCTTCTGTCCCAAGTGCTCCCAGCGCTATCCGATCGTCGATTCCATCCCCAATCTTCTCCCCCCGGAGTTGCGGGAATAGCGCGGGGTCATGGCCTACTGGATGTGACGTTGGGAGGTGTCAAAGGATGGAACGATCACAGATGACGGGCGTCCTGATCATGGCGGGCGCTGTCCTCCAGATGATGCTCTTCCTCTGGGCTGCTGCCAGGCGTAGCTACATGGCGGTGGCTCTACCAATGATGGGCGCTCTCGCTGCCATCTCTGCCCTCGCTTTCTGGATCGGCTGGACGATGTTCACCAGCGAGGGTGAACTGGAGGAGGAGTTCGAGGAGGAGGAACCTATTCCTTAAGCCTGGGCTCCCGTCGTCCCCTCGTCTCCCTCCCCTTTCTCCCACATCCTGGGAGCTATTTTCCTTACCCCCTTCTCTCCCATCGAGGCCAGCAGCTCTTTCATGGTCTTCCCCAGTAGCGGGTGCCGCAGCTCCGGCGCCAGTTCGCACAGGGGCACCAGTACGAAGGCCCTTTCGGCCAGGCGCGGATGGGGAACCTTCAGCTCGGGGGCATCCACTACTCGGTCATCATAGAGGAGGATGTCCAGATCGATGGGCCGCGGCCCCCATGTTTGCCCGCCCGGTCGGCGGCCGATCTCCCACTCCAGGTTCTTGAGGAAGCGCAGCAAGGACTGCGGCTCCAGGCCGGTGCTAACGCGGCAGACGGCATTGAAGAAGAGCGGCTGGTCGCTCACCCCTTGGGGCTGCGTCTCGTAGAGAGAGGAGACGTCCTCCAGGCGGGCCAGCGTCTGCAGGCGAGCCAGGGCGATCCGCAGATTGGCCAGGCGATCGCCCACGTTGGCCCCCAGGCCGAGGTAGACGGTGGCAGCGAACGCCGGCATTTCCTCGCGATATCGCCTTGTGGTCATCAACTCTTGGGTGGCAATGTCAGCCTTCTGCCTACCCCGGATTCAACGTAGCCTTCACCATAATGGTCTCGGAATAGTCTTCGAGCGGTGTCTCCGCTGCAATGACAGGGTCCCACCCTTTCCACTCCCAGTTGCTCAAAGCTATCGATGATAGACTCGATCTTGGAGGCAGATGCACCACCTAGATGGAAGCCACCCAATACCAGGTACACTTTGTCCCCTGCTACTTCCTTGGCTTTTCGGACAATGTTCACCACGCCCGGGTGGGCACAGCCGGTGATTATCAGCAGGCCTTCGTCGGTCTTCACGATGAGCGACTGCTCTTTTATCCCCCCATTGAGCTCACCCGTGGTGTATACGCCATCAAAGAGCTCGCGGGCTTCATGGACCTCCTGCACCTCTGCCCCGTAGAGCTTGATTTCGTCCTTCAGGCTTTGAGGGAAGGAGGCGGGAAGATAAACTGTGACATCGCTATTCTCGTTCAGGATGCCGCCAAGCCCGCCTACGTGGTCACCGTGGATGTGGGATAGCACCACTACGTCGATCTCCTTGGGGTCAATTTGGAGCTGCTCCATGTTGTCGAGCAGAATGGAGCTATCGCCGCCGGTATCGAACAGGATGACCCTTTCGGGGAGTCTTACCAGGCAGGAGAATCCCCAGGCCGTCCTCAGTCTGTCGTCATAGGGATTATTGTCATAGGTGATGGCGATGGTTAGCGGAGCGGGAGGCCCCGCCGTCTGCTCAGGAGAAGCCTGTTCCATTCCTGGTACCTCCTCGGCGATTACTGGAGTGGGGAGCCCTGCTGTCTGCTCAGGAGAGGGGTGCTCCACTCCTGGTTCCTGCTCGCTGCATGCTAAGAGAGTGGCTAATAACACGGTTGCCATGGTCAAACAGATGAGCCTTCTCAAGGGCGTTCCCCTCCCACAGTTCGGTCAGCTTGCTGGCCGCCAACCGCGCACGATGGCGTCGGTCATGCGCGCCACCCGCACCATGGCCTTCACGTCGTGCACTCGCACGATGTCGGCGCCGTTGGCGATGGCGATGGCGACGGTGGCCGCCGTGCCCTCCAGCCGTTCCTCCACGGGCAAATCCAGGACCTTGCCGATGGTCGACTTGCGGGAGGGGCCGATGAGGATGGGCCGACCGAGGGCGCGCAGCTCGCCCAGGCGGCGAAGCATCTCCAGGTTTTGCTTTTCGTCCCAGCCGAAGCCGAAGCCAGGGTCAATGATTAGCCGCTCCTCGGGGACACCAGCTTGGCGGGCGACGCGCAGGCTTTCCCTGAATCCCCCCAAGAGGTCGCCGATGACGTCGCGGAAGGGGCGACCGCGCTGGTTGTGCATGATAACGGCTGGCAGGCCTGTCTCTGCCGCCAGCCGGGCCATCGTCTCCCCATTCTGGCGGAAGCCCCAGATGTCGTTGATCATGTGCGGTCCGGTTTCTTTGATCGCCCTTTCGGCCACCTCCACCTTGTAGGTGTCGATGCTGATGGGCAGACTTGTTTCCCGCACCAGGTGCTGAATGACGGGTATAACCCGCTCTAGCTCTTCATCCATGGATATGGGCTGGAAGCCCGGGCGGGTGGATTCGCCTCCCACGTCGAGAATGTCCGCGCCCTCTTCCTCGAAGCGGCGGCCCTGCTCCACCGCCGCGTCCACATCCCGGCCCAAGCCGTCGCCCGCGAAGGAGTCCGGGCTGACGTTGATCACCCCCATGACGTAGGTACGGCTGCCCCAGACGAACTGACGGCCGCGGATGGTGATGGGAGCTAGTGCTGCCACTGCGCTATCTCCTGCTGCTGCGACGGCTTACTTACATGGCGCGCCGATTAGGGCGGTGGTACAGGCGGGCCCTCAGCATGCCAAACGATTTCTAGCTCTTCCTCTGTGACTTCGCCATCCCGGATGCGGAAGGCGCGCACTTCTGGATTATCTGCATCTCTCAACGAGACAATAAAGTACAGGGGCTCTGGCCACGGGGCGGCCAGGTGGACATCGGTGGGGGAAGGATAGGCCTTGCTGTCGGTATGGGAGTGATAGATACCCAGGAACTGCCAGCCGTTTTCCTCGCACTCGCGGTTGATGCGGAGGAGGTCCTGGGAGTGGATGTTGTAGCAGTAGCGGCTGTGCTCGGCGTTGGTGGCCTGGTAGAGCTTGAGGACGCGCCCATCTCTGCCGCCGAGGACGCCGCAGCACTCGAGGGGCGCCTCCTGGCGGGCATGGGCGATCATCTCGTCGATGTAGTGCTTCTCGATGGTGAACATCCTATGCCTCGTGATGCCCGGCCAGAGGCGAGCTGGGGGAAGCTTCGTAGTCGCCAAGCTCATGGATGGTGGGAGCGTCGCCGCAAAGCGGGCAGTGAGGGTCGCGGCGAGTGCTTACTTGGCGGAACTCCATGGCCAGGGCGTCGAAGATGAGAAGCCGCCCGGCCAGCGATTCGCCGAGGCCCAGGATGAGCTTCAGGGCCTCGACGGCCTCGATCACGCCGATAACTCCCGGCAGAACCCCCAGAAGGCCGACCTGGGAGGGGCTGGGTGCTAGCTCCGCTGGCGGTGGCGCCGGGAAAAGGCAGCGGTAGCAGCCCCGGCCGGGGATGAACACCGTGGCTTGCCCTTCGAACAGGAAGACGCCGCCGTCTATGTAGGGCTTGCCGGCCAGGTAGCAGGCGTCGTTCAGCAGGTAGCGAGTGACGAAATTGTCCACCGCACCTACCACCATATCGTACTGAGCGATGATCTCCATGGCATTGGCTGAGGTCAAGCGGACTCTATGGGGGATGACCCTCACATCGGGATTATAGCGGGCGATCGTTTCCTGGGCTGAGTCCACCTTGGGCCGCCCCACGTCAGCAGTGTGGTGGAGGATCTGGCGCTGGAGGTTGGAAAGCTCCAGCTCATCGCTGTCGACAATGCCCAGGGTACCGACGCCAGCCGCGGCCAGGTAGACCGCCGCTGGCGAGCCCAGACCGCCGGCGCCCACGATGAGCACCTTGGCATCCAATAGCTTGCGCTGACCGGCGGAGCCCACCTGGGGGATCATGATCTGGCGGGAGTAGCGCAGCGTCTGCTCTGGGGTGAGATCCTGACCGCCAGCGATAGCCGGGATCACCGCCACCTCATCGCCGTCGTTCAAAGGGGTCGCTTTTCCCTGCAGGCTGTGAATCTCCTGATTGTTCACATAGATGTGGATGTGGGTGGGCAGCTCGCCCGCTTCGTTCTGGAGCATGTCGCCCAGGGCAGGGTAGCGAGTCTTCAGTTCGTCCAAGAGCTCAGCCACCGTCTGGCCGTGGCCCTCCACATAGGTGCAGTTGCCTGTGAGCCTGCGGAACGGTGCCGGTATGTAGACGGTTACGGTCATGCTTTCATCCCCCGGCCACGGCTGGCACGATGCTGACCTCGTCGCCGTCCTTGAGGGGGCTTGCCAGGCCCTGGAGGAAGCGCACGTCCTCACCGTTGACGTAGATGTTCACAAACCGCCGAATCTCGCCCGCCTCATCACACAGGCGCTCCTTGAGGCCGAGGTAGGAGGCCTCAAGGGAGTCGATGCACTCCGAGAGGCTGCCACCGTCGGCGGGGACGCGGTCTTGGTCAGCGGTGAGCTTCCGGAGAGCCGTGGGTATTCTGACGGTAACGGTCACTTCCTTTTCCTATCCTTCCACGATGTCGCCCGCCACCGGGTCCACCCGCACCCCCTGGTCGATCACCCACTGGATGCCCCGCTCGATCTCCCCCATCTCCCCCTCCAGCTCCAGGATCACCCAGCCCCGGTCCTCGGTGACATCGGCGCGGCGGATGTTGGTGACCAGCTCGAACTGCTTGCACAGCCTCCAGATGGTTGGCTCCTTGATTAGCTCCGTAGGGAAGGTGAACTTTACCCTTTGCTTAGCCATGACTCTCTCCTCGATTAGTCTGCCGAGCGGCAGCCACGGCCTCTCGATGCTCAGCGATAGCCTCCTCGAAGGAGGCCAGGTGCGGCTCGATCACCAGGCGGGGCACCAGCCTGTCCAGCACCGCCTCCTGGGTTTTGAGGCCGGCGCCGGTGATGAAGGCCACCACCAGCTCGTTGGGGTCAATGCGGCCCTGGGCGACCAGTCGCCTCAGGCCAGCGATAACCACGCCGCCGGCCGTCTCGGCGAAGATGCCCTCGGTCTCGGCCAGGAGCTTGATGCCCTCCACCACCTCGTCATCGCTCACGGCCACAGCGGATCCGCCCGAGTCGGCCAGTGCCTTGAGGGCATAGTAGCCGTCGGCGGGGTTGCCGATGGCCAGCGACTTAGCGATGGTGTTGGGGTGCACCGGCCGGATGTTGAGGCTCTTGCGCTCCCAGGCGTCGACGATGGGCGAACAGCCCTCGGCCTGGGCGCCCGACATGCGGGTGTGAGCCCAATCGACCAGGCCCAGCCAGGCCAGCTCCTTGATCCCCTTCCAGACCTTGGTGAGCAGACAGCCGCTGGCCATGGGCACGATGCAGTGATCGGGGGCCTGCCAGCCAAGCTGCTCCACCACCTCGTAGGCCAAGGTCTTGCTCCCCTCGGCGTAGTAGGGGCGAATGTTGATGTTAACGAAGGCCCAGGGGTACCTGTCGGCCAGTTCGCTGCACAGGCGATTGGCGTCGTCGTAGCTGCCCTTTACGGCCACCAGAGTGGGGCCGTAGACAGCGGAGCCGACGACCTTCCCTTGCTCGAGGTCAGCGGGGATGAAGACGAGGGCTTTCATCCCTGCCCTGGCGGTGTGGGCGGCAACGGCGTTGGCCAGGTTGCCGGTGGAGGCGCAGGCCAGGGTATCGAAGCCGAACTCACGGGCCTTGGTGGCGGCCACGGTCACCACTCGGTCCTTGAACGACCAAGTGGGGTTGGCGCAATCGTTCTTGATGTACAGACGGCGCAGGCCGAGGGCCTCGGCCAGGTTCTGAGCGCGCAGAAGGGGCGTGAAGCCAGCGCCGATGTCCACCGCCTGCTCCCTATCGGCGGGCAGAAGATCGCTGTAGCGCCAGACGGTGAGGGGTCCCTTTTCGATGCGCTGGCGGCTGATGTTCCGGCCCAGGGCCTGATAGTCGTAGCTTACCTCGAGGGAGCCAAAGCAGAACTCGCAGACGTGGACAGGCTCTAGCGGATAGCGGCGTCCGCATTCTCTACAGCGTAGATGGCTAGCGTAAGACATGTTGGCGATCCCCCCTTGGTTGGCCACTGCCTGTTCATGGCAGTGTGATGCCCTCTCCCATTGCCCCGACCTCGTCGGGGCGGGACATCGCCATCGTTGTCGCTGGCCAAGGCTGTAGATTGATCATCTACAAATCGAAAACCTCTTCGGCCCAACTCGAAGAGGCTTCTGTGCGTATGTGCTAACGATGCTATCAGAGGCGAAGGGGTGTGTCAACTTGATCTACCGCCCCTTGTACTCGGGCTTGCGCTTCTGAGCGAAGGCCAGGGGGCCTTGGCGGGCGTCCTCAGTGCGGAGGACGTCGGTCAGGAGCTTAAGTTCTAGGGCCAGCCCTTCCTCCAGGGGCATGTCCAGGCCCTGATAGGCGGCCTGTTTGATGGCCCGCACGGCCAGCGGCCCGCACTCGCAGATGGCCTGGGCGATCTCCTCAGCCTTGGGCATCAGCTCGGCCAGAGGCACCACGTGGTTCACCAGGCCCCAGCGGAGGGCGGCCTGGGCGTCGATGCGGCCGCCGGTGAGGAGGATCTCCATGGCGAGAGTCAGGGGGATGGCCCGCGGCAGCCTCTGGGTGCCGCCGCCGCCGGGCATGATGGCCCGCGTTGGCTCGGGGAGGCCGAAGGTGGCGTGCTCGGCGGCCACGCGGATGTCGCAGGCCAGGGTCAGCTCCAGGCCGCCGGCCAGGCAGTAGCCGTTGATGGCGGCGATCATCGGCTTCCAGGTGTCGAAGCCTCTGGTGATGCCGCCGAAGGGCGTGTCGAAGAAGCGACCCTCGCCGCCAGCGAAGGCCTGGGCCATGGCCACCAGGTCGGCCCCCGCTGAGAATGCCTTCTCACCGGCGCCGGTGAGGATGGACACCCACACCTCGTCGTCGTCGCGGAAGTCGCTGAAGGCTTGGAGTAGCTCGCCGCTGGTGTCGGGGTCGACGGCGTTCATGCGCTGGGGCCGGTTGATGGTGACGTAGGCGATGCGGCCCTTCTTCTGGTAGATGATGTTGGTGAAGCCTGTCGTGAGTTTGTCGAACCGATCGGTCATGTGTTCCTCTCTTCTTGGGGAGCCGCTCACCCTTCGACAAGCTCAGGGCGAGCGGTTTGCGGTGCCTGCGCATCTCCGCTCATGGTGAGCTTGTCGAACCATCCTTCGACAAGCTCAGGACGAGCGGATGGGCCTAAGTATAAACGCTAAGGCTAACAGCTGGCCAGGGCCATAGATATCCCAATAGTTTGGATTAGGGGCGGTGAACCCCTTGACAACGTTACGTCAATGGGTGTATATACTGGGAACGTCACGGCTCAACACACTAGCTTCGTGGCCGTTAGACCGCGGTGCGGCGGTGGCTGCCGGGGGCAGACGTCCCGGCCTCGAAGGGGCGGTGGAATCGGCAACGGCTCGTTGCCGATTTGTGTTACATAGGAGGGAGCTGGGGCTAGCGGACAGGCAATAGGATAGGGGGAGAAAAGGGCCCCCCGACAGGTCGGGGAGCCCGGCAATAGGAAGCGCGAGTCACCACACCCCTTTGCCATTTGTGATCATAACCCAGGCCGGGCTCGGGTCGCAAGCGGCTTGCCAAGAAATTCCCGCTTTTCCTCCCCTACGCTAACCCCGCTGCCTCCCACAGAGAGGGGGTGAGTCTGCGGGCGAAGCCTAGGACAGGGCCGACCCCGACAGGATCGGGGCGACGGCCACAGGCAAGCGGGATTCAGACCATAGGAGGTAAGGAACAATGAGGAAGCTCTTCATAGGCACCATGCTGGTGTGCCTGCTAGGGGCGCTGGCCATCGGCGCGGTGCTCGCCTGGAATGGAAGCGCGACGGGCCCAGCAACCGCCAACGCGGGCAGCGTCAGCATCGCGTTCGACAGCTACACGCCCACCGCTAACCTGGTGATCCCGAGTGGCACCGACATCTTGGTCGCCAATACAGGGTTCGCCAACAACGGCGACATCAAGGTCAAGCCACGCGCAGGTAATCCTGGTAGCGCAAGCGTGACCGGCACGTCTAAACCTGTTGCTTGTGGCACGACCAACTTTAACACCCCTCGAAGCAATACCGTAGGGGTCAACACCGGGTATGTCGACCCTGCTAGCAGCAGCGGCGGCGACGCTTTTCGTGTCTACGTCAACATGAAACCTACTGCTGTTGACGCGTGCCAGGGCGTAACGATCGACTACGCCGTGACCATTAACGTCGAGACGTAGCGGTCGGATTGAAGGGGGTGGGGTGGCTCCGGCCGCCCTACCCCCTGTGAGGGGGGTTCAGGAGCGCCTCTTATGGGTACAGTGAGCATTGTAGCCCGGCTGGCGCGGCTGCCGTCGCTGCCCACGGTCCTGGGCGTGCTGGCCAGCGCCGGTTTTGGCCTGCTTATCGGCGGGCTGCTGGCGGCCCTGCTCGCTATGCAGGTGTTCGGCTATCACGCCGTAACCGTCCAGTCCTTCAGCATGGAGCCAGCCCTGCAACGCGGCGACCTCATCGTCAGCCAGCCGGTGAATATCGACGACGTGAAGCGGGGCCAGGTTGTCCTCTTCATGGAGGGCCAGGACACCCGCATCCTGGTGGCCCACCGCGTCGCGGGCTTTGTCAACGTAACTACTAACATCCATAACTCCCAGACAGGAGAGGACACAGTCCAAAAATCCCGATTGCTTCAGACTAAAGGCGACGCTAACCCCACGGTAGACGCGCAGCCCGTGGCGGCCAGCGACCTGCGCGGCAGGTTGTGGTTCACCACACCAAAGGTGGGCTTGATTCTTGACCGAGTCCCCCTCCAGGCTGTTCTGCTCGGCATGGCCGCGGCCACAGGGATCGCTTGGCTGGCCTTCGAGCTCTGGCAGCGCCGGTCGCGGAAAAGGGGAGGCCCTCCGCACGGCAGCGCGCCCTTAAGGCGCAGCGAGTGAGCGCATGAGGGGTCTGTTCCCTGTCGCGGCGTTTACCACTGTGCTGGCGGCCTGCGTGCTTGCTGGACTTAGCGTAGCCTACACTTGGACCGGCCAGGCGACGGGCACATTCCAGGCGCAGGCCGGCGTCTGGGGCCCTATCCCGGCCACCGTAGAGCCTCCTTCAGGCCTCGACTGCGAGTTCATGCGTTTCTTCCGCGCGCGGCTCGAGTGGACGGCTAGCCCATCGCCGGGCGTCGAGGGCTACCGCATCTACCACGGCGGGCCTTGGCGCCATGCGTTCTCGCTGCTCGACGAAGTGCCTGCCCCTTCCACCACCTATGACGAGCTGCGCCCCAGCTTCTTGCGTCACCGTTACTTCGTGACCGCCTTCCTTCAGAGCTGGGAGAGCGAGTCCAGCAACACGATCGAGGTGCACTGCCGGCCGCGTCTGTTCAGCTTCCCCGGCCCCTGTCACTTGGGGGCCGAAAACCACCATTCCGAGCGCACCATCGAGCTTACCTGGGAGGTGGTGGCTAATGCTACCGACTACGCCGTCTTGCGGGCAACCACGAGCGGCGGCCCCTACGACATCGTGGGCACGACACCCGCCACGGCATACACCGACGCCGCTGTGAGCGAGGGCGTGACCTACTACTACCTGGTGGTGGCTCTGGACGGCGAGGGGAACGAATCGGATCCCAGCCAGGAGGTAGCGGTTCCGGACACGGCGCCCACCCCGACGCCCACGGCGCCGGACAGTCTACCAGATGAGGGCGAACTCGAGCCCGACGAGGCGGCGTGCCAGGATTGCCCGGACGGCGCTGTAGAGGATGCACCGCCGGCTGCTCTTCAGGAGCCGCCATCTGCACCGCCCATGCCGACAATCGAGTACGAGGTGCAGCCGGGCGATACGCTAATTGACATCGCCGCTCGCTTCGGCACCACTGTGGAGGCCCTCGCGCAGCTCAACGGCCTGGAAGACCCCAATGTGATCCTCTACGGCTCGACGCTCATCGTGCCCTACGTCCGCGGGGAACTGGGAGGCGTCACTGCCGGCGTGTCGCCCTAGTGCTGGCGGGCTTCAGTCCGCCGTAGCGGCCAGTAGCTCGGCTAGCTCCTCGCTTTGCGCGTCGGGGCCGACCACGGCCAGAACCAGCTTGCCCGCCTGGACGATGCGGCGGGCCACCCGCAGGATATCGTCGGCGGTGATCGCCTGCAGCTTCTCCACCACTGACTCGATGGACTCGATCTCGTCCATGGTCAGCAGCAGCTCGCCGGCCCGCTGCCCCAGGGCCATGGATGTCTCCAGGCTCAGGCGGAAGGTGCCCACGCTGTAGTCGCGCACCCTGGTCAGCTCGTCCGCGCCCACAGGCTCCTCCACCAGCTTGCGCAGCTCGCCCACAATGACCCGCGTCGCTTCCTTCAGGTTCTGGGGGGCGACGCCGGCGCTGATCAGCAGCAGCCCGGTGTCGAAGTAGCGGCTCACGGCCGAGCCCACGGAGTAGGCGAGCCCTCGCTTCTCGCGCACCTCCTTGAACAGGCGGGAACTCATGCCCCGGCCCAGGAGGCTGTTGAATATCATCAGGGCGTAGCGGTCAGGGTCCTTTCTGGCGAAAGCCGGGAGGGCCATGGCCAGGTTGGCCTGGCTTATGGGGCGGGCCTCGGCGGCTACCCGCTGGGCAGGAACGTCGGAATCGAGGGGCAGGAAGGAAGGGGAGGGCTTGGCTGGTCGGTCCTGGAAGTGGCGGCGGGCCAGGGCCAGCACCTCTTGGTGGCCGACGTTGCCGGCCACGCTCATCACCAGGTTGGCGGGCACGTACCAGGCATCCATATAGCTCAGGAAGTCCTGGCGCTGGATGGCAGCCACCGTCTCCTCGTTGCCGGCAGTGCTCCAGCCCAGGGGCTGGTCGCCGTAGAGGGCCTGGATCAGCAGCTCGCTCACCCACACGCCTGGCTGGTCGCGATTACGGCGGATCTCCTGCTGCACCACCAAGCGCTCTCGCTCCATCTCCTGGGCGTCGAGCAGGGGATGGAGGACCATATCGGCCAGCACATCCACGGCTAGCTCCAGCTTATCGTAGGGGAGGTGGTTCCAGAAGCAGGTGACTTCCTTGGCGGTGTAGGCGTTGAGGACGCCGCCCGCCCCCTCAACGGCCTCGGCGATGGCCATGGCCGTGGGGCGGCGCTCACTTCCCTTGAAGATCATGTGCTCCAGGAAATGGGCGAGCCCTTGAGAGCCCCGCTGCTCGGCGCGCGAGCCCGTCCCGGTGAAGAGGCTAACGCTGACCGACTGGGCAGCGGCAAGGGGTGTGGTGACCACCCGCAGGCCATTGGCCAGTTCAGAGATCTCCCAGGAGATGGTCATGCATAGCCCCTTTCTGACGTCGGCGAAAGCAGGCCCAGTATAGGTGAGCCATAACGGCACGGTCAAGAAAGGCGCCGACTTGATCTCAGGGTCACCACCGGTGGGTGAACTCCCTAGCCCTGCGGGATAAAATCCCGCAGCACCAAAAATTCGATTCTGGGAAGCTGCGGGTTTCTCCGCCAGAGGCGGAGTCCGCAAAGCGGACAACCCGCGGGATGGTCCGAAACCCCTGCCCACCAAAAACGAACCAGTTACGCCGATCTGCTCTCCGGTTCGTAAGTCTCTTCGCGGGGGCAGATTTTGCTAATCAATCTATCTCTTTGGGCAGTTCGCCCCGCTCCCTAACGCTTGACAGGCCTTCGCCGTGGCCCGTATGATGATTGTGAATTACATGACGAAGTACATTTTCGTCACCGGCGGTGTGGTGAGTTCCGTAGGGAAAGGGATCACCACCGCCGCCGTCGGCCGGCTTCTCAAGGCCCGCAGCATCTCCGTCGTCATCCAGAAGCTGGACCCCTATCTCAACGTCGACCCCGGCACCATGTCCCCCTACCAACACGGCGAGGTGTTCGTCACCAGCGACGGCGCCGAAACCGACCTCGACCTGGGCCACTACGAGCGCTTCCTGGATCAGGACCTCAGCGAGGCCAGCTCTGTGACCTCCGGTCAGATCTACCAGGCGGTCATTGGCAAGGAGCGGCGGGGTGTCTACCTGGGCCGCACCATTCAGTCCATACCCCACGTGACCAATGAGATCAAGGAGCGCATTCGCGCTGTCGGGCGGGAGAGCGGGGCCAGCGTGGTCATTGTGGAGGTGGGGGGCACCGTGGGCGACATCGAGGGCCAGCCTTTCCTGGAGGCCGTCCGCCAGATGCGGAAAGAGGAGGGGCGAGAGGATGTTCTGGCTATCCATGTGACCTTCCTGCCCTATATCTCCACCACCGGCGAGTTGAAGACCAAGCCCACTCAGCACAGCGTTCGCGAGCTGCGCAGCATGGGCATCCAGCCCGATGTCATCATGTGCCGCAGCGATCACCCGATGACCGACGACCTGCGGGATAAGATCTCGCTATTCTGCGACGTGGAGAAGCGGGCGGTTGTGCCCCTTCCTACTATGGCGACTATCTACGAGGTGCCGCTGGTCTTGGAGGAGGCTGGCTTGACGGCCTACATCATGGAGCGCCTGCATCTTCCCGGCGTCTCCCGCGACCTGGCCGATTGGCAGAAGTGGGTGGCACGGCTCAAGAGCCCACGCGGTCGGGTTTCGGTGGCGGTGGTCGGCAAGTACGCTGAGCTGCCTGATGCTTACCTTTCGGTGAAGGAGGCCCTGGTCCACGCCGCTGTTCACTACGGCTTGGGGGTGGACATTCGCTGGGTGCCCTCGGGCAAGCTGGAGGCGCGTGGCGGTGAGGCCGCCCTGGAGGGAGTGCAGGGCATTGTGGTGCCTGGCGGCTTCGGCGAACGGGCCATCGAGGGGATGGTGCGTGCCGCGCGCTACGCCCGCCAGGAGGGGGTGCCCTACCTGGGGCTCTGCCTGGGCCTGCAGATCATGGTCATCGAATTCGCCCGTCATCTGTTCCAGAGCGATGATCCCCACTCCACCGAGTTCTGCCCCGACACGCCCTATCCGGTGATAAGCCTTCTTTCCGAACAGGAGGGCATCGAGGACAAGGGGGGCACCATGCGACTGGGCGGCTACCCCTGCCACCTGGTGGAAGGTACCAAGACCTACGCCGCCTATGGCCAGGCAGAAGTGGCGGAGCGGCACCGTCATCGCTACGAGTTCAACAACGCCTATCGGGAGGCCCTGGCTGAGGCCGGCCTCATCCCCAGCGGGCTGTCGCCCGACGGGACATTGGTGGAGATCTGCGAGCTGCGGGATCATCCCTGGATGGTGGGCTCCCAGTTCCACGCCGAGTTTCGCTCTCGTCCCAACCGACCCCATCCCCTGTTTCGGGGCTTTCTGGAGGCGGCTGCCCGAAAGGCTGGTCAGTTGCCTGCCCCGGCAGCTGCCGTCGAGGAGGCCTCTCGCCGTCTGTGAGGCTGCCGACGGGAAGGGAGCTCTTGCGGGCGGTCAAAAGAAGCTGCAATCCGATCTGAGAGGGTGAGGATGCGACTATTTCTGGACACGGCGAGCGTCGAGGAGGTCCAGGCGGCGGCAAAGCTGGGGGTGATCTCTGGAGTGACCACCAACCCCAGCCTTTGGGCCAAGGCGGGGGGAGGTGACTACCGCGACATCGTCCTAGAGATCTGCGACATTGTCGATGGGCCGATCTCCGCCGAGTGCCTCTCCCGCGATGTGGAGGGGTTGGTGGAGGAGGCGCGGCGGATCGCCTCCTGGCACCCCAACGTGGTGGTGAAGATACCGATCGATGAGGCGGGCCTGGAGGCGACCTCTCGCCTATCCAAAGAGGGGATCAAGATCAACACGACCCTGGTCTTCTCCGCCAACCAGGCTCTCCTGGCTGCCCAGGCGGGGGCCACCTACATCAGCCCCTTTGTCGGCCGTCTGGACGACGTGGGGCACGACGGCATGGCAGTGGTGGCGGATAGTGTGCAGATCTTCGAGCGCTATCATCTGCCGAATCAGGTGCTGGCGGCCAGCCTGAGGCATCCTCTCCACGTGATTGCGGCTGCCAAGGCTGGCGCCCACATCGCGACCATGCCCTACAGGGTGCTCATGGGCATGCTTCGCCACCCGTTGACCGACATAGGGATCGAGCGCTTCCTGGCCGATGCCGAGAAGGCGGCGAAGACGGCGCGGTCGACGGGGCATCTCTGACTTCGGGCCCCATCAAGCCCTGGCTACCGTACGTCTCCTCAGGCCCTCCTACGATGTCACCAATGTGCCGGACGAGCACGCGGGATTGACTAGCATTTTAGATTGCGCTAGACTGAGGTTTAGAGGAATTATGTTGTATATGTGTGACGGAGGCTGACGGCAAGTGGCCAATCAGGTGGGTAAGCGGTACCAATGTACCAAATGCGGCGCGGAGATGATCGTTACCAAAGGTGGCGAGGGAACTCTCTCCTGCTGTGGCCAGCCGATGCAACTGAAGAAGTAAGGGGAGGCAGAGCATGGCTAACCAGCTGGGCAAGCGATTTCAGTGCGAGAAATGTGGCACCGAGGTGTTGTGCATTAAGCCAAGCAATGGCGACGTCCATTGCTGCGGCGCTCCCATGAAGCTGCTCGAGCCGAAGGTTCTGCCCTCGGCTGACTAGTCCGCTCGCCGGAGAAAAGCAGAGGCCGCCGGGGAATGTTCTCGGCGGCCTTCTTTTGCCTATTTGGTGATGCCTTTCGCAGGAGCAGATCTTCTTGCGATCCTCCATGGGATCGCCGCTGAGGGGCATTCAGGGGCAATAGAGGCGGCCGTGGTTCACCAGGTTCTTGGCGAGCCCTCGCTGAACCTCCTCGGCGATGATAGGCAAAGGGCTTCCAACAATGCTAAGATGCTCCAGCTACCGTAACCAGGGAGGTTAAGGCCGATGATAAACAAGATAGTGAGCAGCTTCGATGAGGCCGTGGCCGACATGGTCGATGGGTCCACCGTGCTCATCGGAGGCTTCGCTGGCGCGGGGGAGTGCCCTAGCTACCTGATTGCCGCCGTAGCTCGAAAGGGCGTCAAGGACCTGACGATGGTCGGTAACGTCGGCGGCTGGGGGCCGAACCTGGTGGAGGTCGTACGCGAGCGTATGGCTGTCATTCTGACGGTTCCACCGGACTTCTACGACGCCGGCCTACTAGTGGGAAGGGGGCAAGTGAAGAAGGGCATCGTCACTTATCCTGCCGCTCCCGGCCGTTTTTACACCCCCCTCGAGTGGGGGGCGATGCAGGGGGAGATCGAGCTGGACCTGATGGGCCAGGGGACGCTGTGCGAGAGGATACGGGCGGGCAAGGGAGGCATCGCCGCCTTCTACACACCCGTCGGCGTGGGCACCGTTGTGGAGAAGGGCAAGGAGGTGCGGGAGTTCAACGGCCGCAAGTACCTCCTCGAGCACGCTCTGAGGGGGGACTTCTCCCTCATCCGCGCCCACAAGGCGGATAGGTACGGGAACCTGGTGTATTGGGGGACAACGCGCACCTTCAATGCTGTGATGGCTGGCGCTTCTACGGTGACGGTTGCTGAGGTGGACGAGGTGGTGGAGCTGGGCGAGTTGGACCCGGAGTGCGTCGTGACCCCGGGGGTGTATGTGCAGCGGGTGGTGGTGCGGCCCAAGGAGCCCAGCCCCTGGAACGAGGCGATATAGGGAATAGAGGGAGGCAAGACTATGCCTGGAGAGAGGCTAGACGAGCAGGTCATGGCCCTCCGAGCGGCCAAAGAGTTCCAGGAGGGGATGATAATCAACCTGGGGGTGGGAATACCCACCTACTGCAGCAACTTTGTGCCGCCGGAGCGGGAGGTGCTGTTCCACTCGGAGAACGGGGTGATCGGGTTCGGGCCGATCATCGACGACCCCGACGAGGCCGATGACAGGCTGGTCAACGCCGGCGTGCAACCGATCTCCCCCAAGCCGGGGATGGCGATCATGGATCACGCCGAGAGCTTCTGCATCATTCGCGGCGGCCACGTGGATATCACTGTCCTGGGGTCGGTGCAGGTGTCGGAGAAGGGGGACCTGGCCAACTATCGCATCCCCGGCAAGCAGGTCGGCAACCTGGGGGGAGGACAGGACCTGGCTTTCTGCGCCAAGAAAGTCATCGCTCTCATGACTCACACTAGCAAGGAGGGCGAGCCCAAGATCGTCAAGGAGTGCACGGAGCCGCTCACGGCGCCGCGGTGCGTGGGTCAGATCATCACCGATATTGCCGTTATCGATGTGACCCCTGAGGGGCTGATGCTGCGGGAGGTGGCCCCCGACTGGACAGCGGAGGAGGTGCAGGCCCTGACGGAGGCCCGCCTCATCGTGCCGCCTGACCTTCAGGAGATGACTCTGCTGTAGGGGGATTGGCTTGACTGCTACCCTCATCCTGCACAATGCGCGCGTGATCACCATGGACCCGCGGCGGCCGCGCGCCCAGGCTGTCGCTGTCCGGGGGGAGCGCATCCTGGCTGTCGGCTCCGATGCCGACGTGCGCTCCTGGGCGGGCCCCGAGGCGGAGGTCATCGACTGCGGCGGCCGAGCGCTGCTGCCCGGCTTCATCGATGCCCACTGCCACGTGCTGGCCTACGCCGCGAGTCTGCTCTCCATTGATTGCAGCCCCGATGCTGTATCCTCCATCGCCGACATCCAGGCCGCTCTGCGGCGGCAGGCGGGGGTCACTCCCGCTGGCCGCTGGATCCGCGCCGTTGGCTACAGCGAGGTCGACCTGGCTGAGGGGCGCCATCCTACCCGCTGGGACCTCGACCTTGCCGCGCCGGACCATCCGGTGCGGCTGACCCATCGCAGCGGCCACGGCTGCGTCCTCAACAGCTTAGCCCTCCGTCTGTGCGGTATCGGGATGGAGACCGAGGAGCTCCCCGGCGGCTACATGGAGCGTGATGCCGCCAGCGGCGAGCCCACCGGCCTCCTGCTGGAGATGAACGAGCTGGTGGATCGGGCTGTGCCTCCTCTGAGCTGGGAAGAACTTGTTGCGGGCCTGCGCCTGGCCAGCGAGCGCTTTCTGGCCGCGGGGATCACCTCCGTCGTCGACGCCAGCCATACCAACGGCCCTGCGGAGTGGGAGCTTCTGCGACGGTTGCGCCAGCAGGGGCACCTGTTGCCTCGCCTGACGGCCATGGTGGGCTTCGAGCACAGGGAGGCAGCCGCCCGCTGGATGGAGAACGAAGGCGGCGATGACTTCCTGGAGTTGGGGGCGGTGAAGATCGCCATCAAGGAATTGGGGGAGAAGATTTATCCCGAAGAGGATGCCTTGGCAGAGATGGTCTGCCAGGCCCATGCCCAGGGCTGGCAGGTGTCGATTCACGCTGTGGAGGAGCGGGCGGTGGCTGCCGCCGCTGGCGCCCTGTCGCGGGCGCTGGCTCAGCTTCCACGCCAGGATCATCGCCATCGTATCGAGCACTGCGGTGTCTGCCCGCCGCCGCTGGTGGAGCGGATAGCGACGGCGGGGCTGATGGTGGTCACTCAGCCCTCCTTCCTCTACTACAACGGCGACCGCTATCTGCGGCAGGTGTTGCCGCAGAGGCAGCCCCACCTCTATCCCCTGCGCTCGCTCCTGAGGGCGGGCGTTCGCTTGGCTGGCGGCTCCGACTGTCCGGTGGTCGGGCCGGAGGTGGTTGCTGGCCTCTACGGGGCCGTCGCCCGTCGCAGCAAGGGCGGCCGGCGCGTTGGGGGGGAGGAGAGCATTTCCGTCGAGGAGGCGTTGGGCCTGTACACGATGGCCGCTGCCTATGCCTTCTTCGCTGAAGGGGAGCGGGGCAGCATCGCTCCCGCCAGGCTGGCCGACCTGGTGGTGCTCTCGGGCGACCCCACGGCCTGCCCGCCGGGCGAGCTCTTGGCCCTGCGACCGGAGATGACTATCGTAGGAGGGGAGGTGGTTTGGCGCGCCGACGAGTGGGGATCTACTCAGGGTTGACTGTAAGCTATGGCATAAATAAGATTGGGGGCAGTGCCTTTATCATCTCTGGCCAGGGGAGGGGAAGTACTTGCCAGAAGTCACAGTCGGCCCGAACGAGACGTTCGAGCAAGCCCTGAGGCGATTCAGCAAGCTGGTCCAGCAGACGGGCGTTCTGGCCGAGGCACGACGGCGGGAGCATTACGAGCCGCCCAGCGTCAAGGCTAAGAAGAAGAAAGCTACCAAACTGCGCAAGAGCCGCAAGAACAGTCGCCGCTTTAGGTAGTGTGGTTTCGCTCAATATGGCTCTCAAAGATACGCTTGCCGGCGATCTGAAGGATGCCATCCGCGGCCGCGACGAGCGCCGCAAGACGGCTATTCGTCTGGTGATGGCGGCCGTTAAGAACGCCGAGGTGGCTGGGGGTTCGGCGCTGGAGGATGCCGGTGTCCTGAAGGTGATCAGCAAAGAGGTGCGCCGGCACCGTGAGAGCATCGAGGGGTTCCAGAAGGGCGGCCGCCAGGACCTGGTGGACCAGGAAGAGGCGGAGCTGGCCGTCCTCCTCTCTTATTTACCCCCTGCCATGTCTCGCGAGGAGATCGTCAAGGCAGCCCGCGAGGTTATCGCTCAGGCGGGAGCGCGTGGGCCAGCCGACAAGGGCAAGGTGATGCCCATCCTCATCTCTCAGCTAGCAGGCCGTGCCGAGGGCCGCGAGGTGAACGAGGTGGTCACGGAACTGCTGGCCGAGATCTCCAGCTCATAGTCCTCCTTTCTCCTCATGTCCTTTCGCCTGCGATTTGCGTCTGATATCATGGAAAGACGCCATTAAGCGGGCGTGACTTATGCTTGCAAGGTCGACGACAAGAAGAAGAATTTCCGCCCTGCGGGCGGCCATCTTTAGCGGCGTCATTGGGGTGGCCCTCATCTTCATTCTCTTCCCCGTCTTTCCTGCTCCGTTGGATGTCCGGGAAGGCGACCCTGCCTCGCGGGACATCAGCGTCCACGGCGAGGTCATTGTCTCCGAGGGGGGTGAGATCACCGCCGGGGTCATGGAGCAGCTTCGCGATGCCGGCCTGGTGGACGTGCACCTGCAGGGAGACCAGGTCGCCGCGGCAGTCTTGGCGGCACTGCTTGGGGCTCTGGCCCTGGGGGGCTACCTATACCTGTTTGAGCCCAAGGAGGCCTCCAGCCTGCCTCGGCTTCTGCTGCTGGCGCTATTGGTCGTGCTGTGGGTGGCAGCGGCCAAGCTCTTGCTGGCCCAGGCCCTACCCGACAACGATAGGCTCTTTCTGGCCTACCTTCTGCCGGTAGCAGCGGCACCGATGCTGGTGGCCGCCCTCCTCGACGCCGGCCTGGCGGTGGTCGTGGCGGCCGTCCTGGCCTTTCTGGTTACCTTCGCTGGCTTCTATCAGCCCGATGCTCGTAGCGTGGTGGCTAGCAACCCGACGGGGGCTTTCCAGATGGCGTCGGTATTCACCCTGGCTGGCCTGATTGGCATATACGGCGTTCATCGGGCGGAGCGGGTCAATCGCTACCTGGCGGCTGGCGCGGGGGTGGCCCTTGTCTCCTTTGTCGGTCTGCTTATCTTCTGGCTCCTCGACCCCGCCCGCGAGGCGTTAGACCTGCCCTGGGCCCTTCTGACCACTAGCCTGGGGGGACTTCTATCGGCAGTGATCACTGTGGGCGCTTTCATTGTCCTCGGTCTTCTGTTTGGCATCACCACGCGCGTGCAGCTTATGGAGTTGGCCCAACTCAACCACCCCCTCTTGCGGCGTCTACAGGCGGAGGCGCCGGGCACCTTCCACCATAGCGTTGTAGTGAGCAACCTGGCCGAGCGGGCGGCTGACCTAGTGGGAGCCGATTCGCTGCTGGTGCGGGTGGGCTGCTATTACCACGATATCGGCAAGATGATGCGGCCCAGCTTCTATATTGAGAACCAGTTGGAGGGACGGAACCCTCACGAGAGGCTGGACCCCTACACCAGCGCCAGGATCATCTCCGCCCATGTGGCTGCGGGCATAGAGCTGGCGCGGAAGTACAGGCTCCCGGCCCAGGTGCGAGCTTTCATCAGGGAGCACCACGGCACTCGCCTGGTGACCTATTTCTACCGCAAGGCCAGCCAGGAGAACCCCAATGTGGATTCCCGCTTGTTTGCCTACGCCGGCCCCAAGCCTCAGAGCAGGGAGACGGCCATCGTCATGCTGGCCGACTCGGCGGAGTCGGTGGTGCGCAGCAGCCGCGACCGCTCGCCGGAGCGGATCGACGCGCTGGTGGACGGCGTGATCTCGGAGCGGCTGGCTGAGCACCAGCTTGATGAGTGCGACCTGACCCTGCGCGACCTGAAAGTCATCGGCGAGTCGTTGAAGGTCACGCTGCGGGGGATCTACCATCACCGCATTGAGTACCCTCCTCCCACGGAGGAGGAGAGGAAGGCCCAGGCTGACCGCTTTCTGGAGCAGGTGCCTTCCGCCCCCATCGACGGCAGCTCACCGCCGCTGGAGATAGAGCGGCCCGGCTGATCGCGGGCTGCCGGCCCTTCGACAAGCTCAGGGCAGGCGCCTCCTGGCGTACCAGCCGCCGGCGGTGAGAGCGAGCAGCGCCGCACCGGCGAGGGCGGCCAGGGCGATGTAGTTGCGCCCCGACGAGTCAGGGGTATCCGGCAGTTGTGCGATGCCGCCGACGGGGGGGACATAGTAAGCATATTTCAGATCTTTGTTGGTGGCATCATAATAGCTGATATGGGGGTTGTCGCTGCTGTCCAGGGCAATAGAGGTGTACCATCCCACAGCGCCACTACTGTCCACTCTGTGTGTATGCCATGTCCCATCGTAGTAAGCATATTTCAGATCACCGTTGGTGCCATCATAATAGCTGATGTGAGGGTTATCGCTGCTATCTAAGGCAATGGAGGTGTACGATCCCCCTGAGTCCACTCTCTCTATATGCCAACTGCCGTCATAGTAAGCATATCCTAGGCCGCAGCCACCATAGCTGATATGGGGGTTATTGCTGCTGTCCAGGGCAATAGAGTTGTACGTTCCCACATTACAACCGTCAGTGTCCACTGTCTGTATGTGCCAACTGCCCTTATAGTAAGCATATTTCAGATCTTTGTTGGTGCCATCATGATAGCTGATATGGGGGTTATCGCTGCTGTCCAGGGCAATAGAGTTGTACGCTCCCACATCACCGTCCTGGTAACCATCCAGCGTGTACGTATTCCAGCTGATGCCATCATAGTAAGCATATTTGAGATTATCGTTGGTGTTATCATAATAGCTGATGTGGGGCTTATCGCCGGCGTCCAGGGCAATAGAGGTGTACCCTTCGACGTAAATGCTGTCCGGTGTCTCTAGATGCCATGTCCCATCATAGTAAGCATATCCTAGCCACCCCACATGACAGCTGATATGCGCGTTATCGCTGCTGTCCAGAGCAAGGGACGTGAAATAACCGGCAAAGTTGGATGTTTCGGTAGTTCCCTGTATGTTCCAGCTACCGTCATAGTAAGCATATTTTAGATGCTGGGAGATGCCATGATCATGATAGTGATAGCTGATATGAGGGTTATCGCTGCTGTCCAGGGCAATAGAGGTGTGCCATCCCACGTCATCACTACTGTCCACTGTCTCTATGTGCCAGTTACTGGCAGGTAATGCGTATCCTCCGTCAGACGAGCTCAAGAGGACCATTCCAACCAAGGCCGCTGCAACTACTAGAATCTTTTTCACCTTCTTCTCCCTTCCGGACTGTTTTGTGTATCCTTATTCAGGGCTAAACATAACCGCAGCCGCTCATTTGCTTCCCAAAACAAATAGCGGTCGCCGGGCGTTCGCGCCGACGACCGCTGTCTGATGCTCATTGACGCGCCTGTTGAAGGCGCTACGCATTTGGGCGCACCCCCCTCGCACGAGTAGTGCGAGCGAGGCTAGTTTACCCCTTACAATCATTTTGTCAATACTTTCGTGGTGGAGATTTCAATGAATTTTGAGCGCTGCTGTGACTATTTTCGTCCCTCCCTGGCTGGCAGGTGTCGCGAGGATACACGGGGTGCCAACGAGGGCTGCGTCGGGTATAATCGGCGGGAGATGCGCTTCGCGGTTATCGTCTTCCCGGGGACGTGGAGCGACGGCGACTGCTACTACGTCCTCAACGACATCCTGGGCCAGCCCACGGACTACGTGTGGCATCGCCAGGCTGACCTCTCCCCCTACGATTGCATCATCCTTCCCGGCGGCTTCTCCTACGGCGATTATCTGCGGGCGGGGGCCATCGCCCGCTTCTCGCCGGTGATGGGGGCGGTGGTGCGCCAGGCTCGGGCGGGCAAGCTGGTCGTGGGCATCTGCAACGGCTTTCAGATCCTGTGCGAGGCGGGGTTGCTGCCGGGCGCTCTGATACGCAACGAGAGCCTTCAGTACCGCTGCCAGTGGGTGAACCTGCGGGTGGAGAACAGCGATACGCCCTTCACCAGCGCCTGTCGCCAGGGGCAGGTGCTGGCCATCCCCATTGGCCACGGCGAGGGCCGCTACTACGCCGACGCCCAAACCCTGGCCCGCCTGGAGGCGGAAGGGCGGGTGGTCTTTCGCTATTGCGACGCCGATGGCAAGGCCACGGCGGAGGCCAACCCCAACGGCAGCGCCCACAACATCGCTGGCATCGTCAACGAGCAGGGAAACGTGCTGGGGATGATGCCTCACCCCGAGCGGGCAAGCGAGGCCCTGCTGGGGGGCGAGGGCGGGCTGTCCATCTGGCGCTCGATCATCGGAGCCTCGGCGCCGACCGCGGCGTGAGAAGGGGGTACGACCATGGCTATCGCTGAAGCGGCTCCCTATCCGGTGGTCTTTGAGGCGCTATATCCGGAGCGCGTGTCCCGCTGGAAGACGCTCCTGCGCGTCTTCCTGGCGATTCCGGTCCTCATCTTCTGGGCCGTTGTGTCGTCAGCCGTCGACGCTGTGATACTAGCCTCGTGGCTGGCTATCATCGTCAGGGGGCGCATACCCCGCTGGCTGTTCGGCTTTCTGGTGGCCCTTTATCGCTGGCAATACCGAGCGCTCGGCTATTTTCTTCTGCTGACGGACGCTTATCCGCCCTTTGAGGGGGACTACCCCATCAACTTCGACGTCCGCTACCCCGAGCGGCTTATCCGCTGGAAGGTGCTGATCTGGAAGTTCATCACCGCCATCCCTCACTTCATCATCCTTTTCTTCTTGTGGATAGGCGCTCTGCTGGTGACGATCCTGGCCTGGTTCTTCATCCTTGTTGCGGGGCGGTATCCGCAGGGGCTGTTCGACTACGTGGCGGGGGTGATCCGCTGGAGCGCGCGGGCCAACGCCTACTTCCTCTCCCTGACCGACGAGTACCCGCCTTTCAACCTGTCGGCGACGGCTGGGCCGGGTGGCGGCGACGCCTATCTGATCTCCTCGATCATCGGTTTCCTCCTGACCGGGGGCATCATCGCCGGAGGAGTGGTACTGGCGATAACTGTGCCAGAGGAGCTGGAGGTGGAGACGAGCTACGCCGGGCTGCAGGAGGAGAGGCCAGCCAGGGCGGTGGAGATCGCCGACGTGTGGGTGCATCTGCTTTCGGCGAGCGACCCGCTGGCCGAGGAGGAGACGCTTCTGGAGGCCGACGCCGGCAACCGGCTGGTCGTGTTTCAGTTCTCGATGCTGAACCGTAAGCAGAGGGACGTCAAGATCAGGGAGTCGGACTTCAAGCTCAGGGACGAGGATGGGGACAAGCACGACCCGGAACTGGTGACGGTGGCGGGCCATCCAGCGCCGGAGGAGGTGGAGAAGGACGAGCGGGCAACAGTGCAGGTAATCTTCGAGCTGCCCTCGGAGATGGAGGCGGCCCGGCTGGACTTCTCGCCGGGGTTCGCCTTCGCCAAGACGGTGAAGTACGTGTTCGAGTGAGAGGCGTTGACAAGCTCAGGCGGGCCGTGTAAGTTGGCGGCGGCAACGCGTTTTTCGAGGAGGGAGTGCTATGGCTACTGAAGGCGCTGCTTATCCCGTGACCTTTGATGTGGACTACCCAGAGCAGCAATCGCGCTGGCTAACCCTGTTCCGGCTGATTCTTGCCATCCCCTTGTATATTCCGGCAAGCATTATTAACGGAGCGCTCGGGTCGATCGGCCAGTTTGCCTTCGTCACGATTCTGTTCAGGAAGAAGTATCCCAGGTGGGCCTTTGACTTCCTGGCTGTGGGCTATCGGTACTACTACGGCGCGCTGGCCTACCTACTGTTGTTGCGCGATGAGTACGGCCCCTTCGATGACATCGACACGGTGAGGGTAGACTTCGAGTACCCAGAGAAGCTGAACAGGTGGCTACCGCTGGTGAAGTGGCTCCTGGCCATACCCCACTACATTGTGCTGCTCGTCCTATGGATCGTCTACAGCATCGTCTTGTTCATCGCCTGGCTCGCCATCCTGATCACCGGAAAGCATCCCAGGCCTCTGTTCGATTTTGGGGTGGCGGTCAATCGGTGGGGCCTTCGGGTTACTGCTTATAGCACTGCTCTAACCACCGACCGATATCCGCCCTTCTCCTTTCGGTAGATCTCTCCTGTTGTGCTAAGATGGCCGTGGCCCCAGTGTGGGGCCCGGCTAGAATGGGTGGTTGCACAGGAGGCACTGAATGGCGGCCATAGGCATCGGGTTCTTCATCTTGTGGCTAGCCCTGACTATGTGGGTATACTTCGATGCCACGGAGCGAGGCAAAGCGTCCATTGGCTGGGCGCTGGCCATGTTCTTTCTGGGCTGGGCCCTGGTACCCCTTGTCCTCTACCTCATCTTCCGTGACGTCGGGGCGCGGCTTGCCGTAGCTCCGGGGGCTGGACGGCGTCAGTATCTCTACATTGTTAGCTTCGCGGGGTTCGCGACACTTGTCATCGGTCTGGCCCTGCTGATCAGCACCAGCATCGCCCGAGTCATATCTGAGGACGCCGTCGGAGATGAGGGCTATCGGCAGGCTCTGGCCTCGTCCGTTACTGCTATCATCATCGGCGCGGCTGTCTGGTTCTACCACTGGTTCCGAGCGGAGAGGCGGTTAAGCAGCATCGCAGAGGACGAGGAATTTCGGGCCACCTTCTTCCTCCACCGGGCCTATCTGTATACCGTGTTCGGCGTCTTCTGGATCATTGCCTTCCTCTCCGGCATGTGGTTCTTGGGGGGCGGGCTGGCCAACGCCTTCGCTGTGGAGCATGTGGAACCTGTAGGCTGGATGCCGGCCCTTGGGCCCGTGGTCGTGGCCCTCTTGGCTGTGGGAACTCACCATCTGTTCAGCTTCGAGACTACTTCCTACAAGCAGTTGTTTTCCCGCTTTGAGGCGATCCCGCCGCCTCCCCTGATCGGCGTCACCACGGCGGCACAGGCGCCGCCGCCGCCCGCTCCGCCGCCCGCCGCTCGTGCGCCCGCAGAAACGACGGAACGCCGCTTTTGCTCTCACTGTGGGGCCCGTGTGGAGGCTGAGGATGTCTTCTGCTCAAGCTGCGGTGAGAGGATGAGATCCAGGTAGCGTTCTGCGGACGTCCTCTCCGCCTTGTGCTAAGATGGCTGTGGGTGTCTCAACACCGCCCCGTAAACGGGGCGGCATGGTAACGCGATACTGATGCCCCCGCCTTCAGGCGGGGGTCGAGATTTAACCCACCGAGGACGGACGGCCCACACTCGTTGCCTCAGCGATCCCCGTCCGCTATGCTTAGCCTGATCCCATGTCTGTATCGCAGAGCTTTCTCGACCAGATCGCCCTCAACCGCGAGGAGTACGAGGTCATCGTCTCTCGCCTGGGGCGCGAGCCCAACGAGCTGGAGTTGGGCATGTTCGGCGCGCTGTGGAGCGAGCATTGCGGCTATAAGAACTCGCGGCCGCTCCTCCGCCTGCTGCCCTCTGAGGGACCCTTCATCCTCACCCGCCAGGGGGCTGAGAACGCCGGCGCCGTCGACATCGGCGAGGGGCTGTGCGTGGTGATGAAGATCGAGTCCCACAACCATCCCTCGGCCATCGAGCCCTACCAGGGGGCGGCCACGGGCATCGGCGGTATCGTGCGGGACATCTTCGCCATGGGGGCGCGGCCGATCGCCCTCCTGGACTCCCTGCGGTTCGGGCCGCTCAGCGAGCAGTGCAATCGCTACCTGTTCGAGGGCGTGGTAGCGGGCATCGCTGGCTATGGCAACTGCCTGGGCATCCCCACCGTAGGGGGCGAGGTCTACTTCGAGGAGGCCTACTCTCAGAACCCGCTGATCAATGTGATGTGCGTTGGGGTGGCGCCCAAGGAGCGGCTGGCGAGCGCGCGGGCCACAGGGGCGGGCAATCCACTGATGCTGGTGGGGGCGGACACCGGCCGCGACGGCCTCCACGGTGCCTCGGGCCTGGCCTCGCGCACCGACCCCCACGCTCGCTACGATGAGCTGCGGCCGGCGGTCCAGATAGGCGACCCTTTTCTGGAGAAGCTGCTGATGGAGGCCTGCCTGGACCTGGCGCACAATCACTCGGAGTGGATTGTGGGCATCCAGGACCTGGGGGCGGCGGGCCTCACCGCCTCCTCCCTGGAGTCGGCGGCCAGAGGGGGCAGCGGCCTGGAGATCGACGTGGCCAGGGTGCCCCGGCGAGAGGAGGGGATGACGCCCTACGAGGTCATGATCGCCGAGTCGCAGGAGCGCATGCTGATTATCGTCAAGAAGGGGCACGAGAACGACGTGAAGGGCCTGTTCGACCGCTGGGAGCTGCGCTCGACCATCATCGGCGTGGTGACGGACGACGGTCTGGCCCGCATCCGCGATGGCGAGCGGGAGGCGGCCTGCCTGCCGGTGGGGCTGCTCACCGAGGCGCCGCAGTACAGCCGCCAGGGGGTGCCGCCCGCCGAGCTGGCCGGGCTGCAGACGGTCGCTCTCGATTCCCTGCCCGATGTGGCCGACCCGGCGGCTGCCCTCCTGCGGCTGCTCTCGCTGCCCACCATCGCCGGCAAGCAATGGGTCTACCGCCAGTACGACCATCACGTGCTCACCAATACGGTGGACGGCCCCGGCGGCGACGCTGCTGTGATGCGCATTCGGGAGACGAACAAGGGCATCGCTCTCTGCACCGACGGCAACGGCCGCTACTGCTATCTGGATCCCTACGCCGGCGGGGCCATCGCTGTGGCCGAGGCCGCCCGCAATGTGGTCTGCGTGGGCGCTCAGCCTATCGCCATCACCGACTGCCTGAACTTTGGCGACCCCAACCGCCCCGAGGTGTACTACCAGATGGAGCGGGTCATCGGTGGCATGGCCGCGGCCTGCGCTAAGCTGGGCATCCCTGTAATATCGGGCAACGTCAGCCTGTACAACGAGACCGGCGGCCAGGCGGTCTACCCATCGCCAGTCATCGGCATGCTGGGGCTGCTGGAGGACGTCTCTCGCCGCTGCCCGATGGCCTTCGCTCAGGAGGGGCAGGAGGTGTTCCTCCTGGGCGGCGAGCTGGAGGGCGATGCCTCAGCGCTGGCCGGGAGCGAGTACCTGGCGCTGCAGGGCCGAGTGGCGGGGCGACCTACGATAGACCTGGACTTGGAGATGCGGGTGCAGGAAGCGGCCCTGGAGGCGATCCGCGCTGGTCTGGCGACAGCCTGCCACGACTGCTCGGAGGGCGGCCTGGCGGTGGCCCTGGCGGAGATGTGCATCGGCGGTGGCCTGGGTCTGGACGGCTCCGGCATGAAGGTGGGGGGCCGCCTGGACGCCGTCCTGTTCGGCGAGGGCCAGTCGCGCATCGTGATGGCAGTTGCGCCGGAGGTGGGGAAACGCCTGGCGGTGGTGGCGGCTGCCCACGACGTGCCCATCGCCTACATCGGGCGGGTGGCGGGTCGGCGCTTGGTGCTGGGGCGCTACATCGACCTGCCGCTGGCCGAACTGGCGGCTGCCTACGAGGGGGGTGTGGAGGTGGCGCTGGGGGCGTGAGGTGAGTTGGGCTTGCCACGAACAGGGGCCGCGAAGGGCTGGCGGCCCTTCTTTTCTTGTATGGGCTTGACATCGGCGGTGCACATAGTACACTTGATGAGAGCACAAATGTTCGTATGTGGAGAGCGTGGAAAAGAACTCATAACTTTTGTGGGAAAGTCTCTTGCGCCGCCGCCATTGGCTCGTGGCATGATGCTGATGGCGGGAAGCGGTTGTTCTGATCGGGAGGATGCCTAGTGAAGGTGGTATTTCTGGAGGAGGTGGAGGGCTCTGGCCGCACCGGCGAGGTGAGGAACGTGGCCAATGGCTACGCTCGCAACTACCTTCTGCCGCGCAAGCTGGCCGTTGCCGCCACCGACCACAACATTCGCATGGCCCAGGCCAGAGGCGAGGCGGAAGCCAAGCGCCAGGCCGGGCTGGATGCCGATGCTGAGGTGCTGGCGCAGAAGCTCACCGGCCTGACCATCACCATCGAGGTGCGGGTAGGGGAGCAGGGCCGTCTATATGGCTCGGTGACCGCTCGCGATATCAGCGAGGCCCTGGAGAAGCCGCTGGGGCTGCTCCTGGAGCATCGGCAAGTGGAACTGGAGGAGCCCATTCGCCAGGTGGGCCTGTTCGAGGTGCCCCTAAGGCTTTCGCGCAATGTGCGTGCCAGCGTGCAGGTGGCAGTGGTGGGGGAGGGGCAGACGCTGGAGGAGCTGCTGGCACCTCCGCCCACGGAGGAAGAGCAGCCTTCCCAGGAGGCGGAGGTGGAGCAAGGGGAGGAAGAGATCGAGGAAGCCGGGGAGGAGCAGCCTTCCCAAGAGGCGGAAGTGGAGCAAGGGGAGGAAGAGATCGAGGAAGCCGGGGAGGAGCAGCCTTCCCAAGAGGCGGAAGTGGAGCAAGGGGAGGAGCAGCCTTCCCAAGAGGCAGAGGTGAAACAAGAGGAGAAAGCGCCCAGGAGGCGTCGCAAGGCTAAAGGAGACCAAACATGACCATGCCTGTCGAAGAAACGGAGGCCCTTCTCAGGCAAGCAGAACAAGAGCTGGACGGCGCTAAGACCGCCGACCAGATCCGCCAGATCTGGCGGAAGTACTATCTTCAGGTCGGGCACCGCAACCTGGGGAGGCTACTGACTGGCCGATCGGTCGATGAGATCATCGCCCGCAGAAGGTCTCGCCGGGAAGAGTAGGCCGAGGCTGTGGCCACCGTGGTAGCCGAGAAGCTGCCCCCGCACGACACCGACGCTGAGGAAGCGGTTATTGCCTCTCTCCTAGTGGACGACGAGGCCATTTTCAAGGTGGCGCCCGTACTACACCCCGGGGACTTCTTCCGAGAGAAGAACGCCTGGGCCTACGACGCCTGCCTGGCCCTCTGGGAGCGCAACGAGGCCATAAATCAGATCACCCTGGCCCACGAGCTGGCCCGGCGAGGGCGGCTGGAGGAGATGGGGGGCGTGGCCTACCTGAGCCAGTTGGTGGCAGAGCTGCCCACACCCTTGGGCGTCGAGTACTACGCTCAGATCGTTCAGAGGGACGCCGTCTATCGCCGCCTGATCGATGCTAGCCAGAGGATACAGCAGATGGCCTACCAGGGCGGGGCCGACCAGGCGGCGCTTCTGTCCCGGGCCGAAGGCCTGCTGGCAGCCGTGCAAGGGGAAAAGCTCGTCAGCGATTTCGTGCACATTAGGGAGCTCCTGGAGCGCCATGTGGAGGGGCCGTCGATGGAGGAAGCGGCCGCCGGCGCTGGCGCTCACATCCGCACGGGTTTCATGGACCTGGACACCCTCCTGGGCGGCCTGAAGCGGGCCGACCTGGTCGTCCTGGCCGCGCGCCCCAGCTTGGGGAAGACCTCCCTGGCCCTGAACATCGCTCGCAATGCTGCTGTGGGGCAGCAGGCGACCGTGGCCGTCTTCAGCCTGGAGACGGCCGGCGAGCAGGTGGCTCAGCGCCTGCTGGCTACGGAGTCCAACGTCGATTCCACCCGCCTGCGCCTGGGCACCCATAACGAGGCCGAGGAGCGGCGGATCATGCAGGCTATCGGCGTGCTGGCCAACGTCAACATCTACGTGGACGATAGCGCCGTCGTGCGCATGCCTGAGATGCGGGGCAAGGCCTGGCGTCTATCCAGAGAGCGCCGTCTGGACCTGGTAATCGTCGACTACCTGCAGCTCATGCACGGTGGGGTGCCTGCGGAGAACCGAGTGCAGGAGGTCAGCTACATCTCGCGCTCCCTCAAGGAGCTGGCGCGGGAGCTAAACGTGCCGGTGCTGGCTGTCTCCCAGCTCTCGCGAGCGGTGGAGGCGCGGGCTACCCACGTCCCTATGCTCAGCGACCTGCGGGAGTCGGGGAGCATCGAGCAGGACGCCGACGTGGTCCTCTTCATCTACCGCGAGGATGCCTACGTGCGTAGGGAGGAGTGGGAGCGCGTGCACCCCGATCGGCCGGGCGACAGCTATCCGCAAGGCATCGCCCAGATCATCGTGGCCAAGCACCGCAACGGGCCCACGGGCACTCTCCATCTGCGCTTTCGGGAGAAGACGGCCCGCTTTGAGGACCTGCTCGTCATCCCGCCAGAGGGGGAGGGCGGATGGAGCTAGAGCAGGGTCGGTTTGAGGGCTTTCCTGCCGGGGCCTTGGCCACCGCTATCCCTAACCTTTTTTTCACTGCTGTCCTGCCCCGCATCAGCGACCCTGCCGAGCTGGTGGTTAGCCTTTACTTCTTCTTTGCCCACCGCCGCAAGAAGGGGCAGTCCCGCTTTCTGACCTACGCCGAGCTGGCCGCGGATGACATATTGGCCGCTGCCCTCGATTCGCTGGGAGAGGACGCCCTGCGACGGGGCCTCAGTGCAGCGGTGGAGCGGGGGACGCTTCTGCGCTTGGATGTGGAGCTTGCCAGTGCGGCAGGCGGGCGTGAGAGGCAAGCGCAAGAGCTGTACTTCCTTAACACCGCGGCTGGCCAGCGGGCGGCGGCAGCCATGAGGGCTGACCAGCAGGGCTTGGGGCGGCTCCTTCCGCCGCTAACTGAGCCGCCTGAACTCAAGCCCAACATCTTTGAGCTCTACGAGCAGAACATTGGCCCCTTGACACCAATGGTTGCCGAGTATCTGAAGGACGCCGAGGGGCAATACCCCGCTGACTGGTTCCAGCCAGCGTTCCAGAGAGCGGTGGAGCAAAACAAGCGGAGCTGGAGCTACATCGCCGCCATCCTCAGGCGATGGGAGGCAGAGGGTCCGGACTATGAGAAAGCTGGACGAGATATTGAAAGACCTGGGCGCAAGCGCCCCCTCTCCGGGCGATACCGGCCTCTCGTCCGTCACTGAGGCCGCGGAGAGGGCCGAAGAGGGCGTTTGCCCGCTCTGCCGGGGGGCAGGCTTCGTCCGCAAGGACGTCCCCCTCGATCATCCCGACTTCGGTCGCGCCTTCCCCTGCCGTTGCGTGCTGGAGGAGAGGGAAGAGGAGCGGCTGGCGCGGCTGCAGCGCTACAGCAACCTGGGGCCTCTCACGCGGCTGACCTTCGCTAACCTGATGACCCGCGGCCGCAGCACCGATCCTGGCAGTCAGGAGAGATTCGCCAAGGCAGTAGCGGTGGCCCAGCAGTTCGCCCAGGAGCCCAGCGGTTGGTTGGTTCTCTACGGGCCCAGCGGCTGCGGCAAGACTCACCTGGCGGCGGCCATCGGCAACGCCTCTATCGAGCAGGGGCGGCCGGCCTTCTTTGTGGTGGTGCCCGACCTGCTGGACCATCTTCGGGCCGCCTATAAGCCGGGCAGTGAGGTCTCCTACGATGAGCTGTTCGAGCAGGTGCGCAACGCCCCCCTGGTGATCCTGGACGACCTGGGGGGGCACAGTGCCACCGCCTGGGCGCAGGAGAAGCTCTTTCAGCTACTCAACCATCGTTACAACCACCGCTTCCCCACAGTGTTCACTACCAGCGTTCCCCTGGAGGAGATGGACGAGCGACTGCGCACCCGCCTGTGCGATGCGAGCCTGTCGCAGGTCTTCCTGCTGGAGGATGGGTTGGGTGGGGGAACGGTCGTCTTCGGTGGGCTGGTTCTGACGGTCATCCGCGAGATGACCTTCGAGAGCTTCTATCTGGGAGGCATCGGTATCAGCTCAGAGGCCGCGCAGAGCCTGCGCAACGCTTTCCGGGCGGCCAAGAACTACGCCGAGAGCCCTGAAGGATGGCTTGTGCTGCTGGGGCGCACTGGCTGCGGCAAGACTCACCTGGCGGCAGCTATCGGCCACCATCTGGAGGGCAAAGGCATAACGGTGGAGTTCTGCGTGGTGCCCGACCTGCTGGAGATGTTGCGGTCGTCCTTTCGGGAGGATGCGCCGGGCGGCCAGTTCGACCAGGTTTTCGAAGCGGCGCGCACCACTCCCTGCCTCATCCTGGACGACCTGGGGGTGCACAGCGCTACCCCCTGGGCTCAGGAGAAGCTGTTCCAGATCCTCAACTATCGCTATAACGCCAAGCTGCCGACTGTCATCACGGTAGGTTGCGCCCTCGACGACTTGCCCGATTCCTGGGTCTCGCGCATGTACGATACCAAGGTGAGCATGATCTTCGAGATCGAGGCTCCGGACTATCGGGGGCGGCCCAGGAAGGAAGCCCCGCCACCTCAGCCGCCGCGGCGGGGCGGACGGGGGCGGGCCGCTCGCTGAGGTCTGCGGCGGCGCCTGTCGTGGCGGGCGCGCAGCCAGTCGCGCAGGGCCCAGTCAGTGGTCTCGAACGAGAGCCCGTCCCAGGGGATAGCGTCGAGGGCGAACCAGTGGGTCTCCAGCACTTCGTGCCCGATCTTCACGCGGCCCCTCGGCTGGCGGCCCTGGAAGACGACAATGAGGACACCTGGGCCCTCGGGGGCTGGCCGCGAGTAGACTCCCACCAGGGGCCCCGTATTCACCTTCAGGCCGACCTCCTCCTCTACCTCTCGTACGGCTGCCTCCTCGGCTGTCTCGTCGATCTCCATGTAGCCGGCGGGGAAGGTCCAGGTGCCGCGGCGGGGCTCGATGGCGCGGCGTAGAAGCAGCAAGCGGCCTCCGCGCTCGATGATGACCCCGGCCACGACTTTAGGGTTAAGGTAGAGGATGTGCTGGCACTGGTCGCAGACCAGGCGGGGGCGGTCTTCGGCCTCTAGGAGGCGTTCGCTGAGGTGACCGCCGCATTTGGGGCAGAAGCGGGGTGGGTTGGGGCTTCTATCGGCGCTGGTCATTCAGGCTGCAGAGTAGGTTGCCCTTCTCCCTCGATCCAAGCCTCGCCTCCCTCCCAGACCTCCTTCTTCCAGATGGGGGCGATCTCCTTGATGCGGTTCACGGCCTGCTGACAGGCGTCGAAGGCCTCGTGGCGATGAGGGGAGGAGACGACCACCAGGAGGCTGGTCTCCCCTATCTCCAGGCGGCCGGTTCGGTGAGCTATGGCGATGTCGGTGATGGGCCAGCGCGACATGACTTCCTCAGCTACCTGCCGCATCTTCTTCTCGGCCATCTGGGGATAGGCATCGTACTCCAGATGGAGGACGCGCCGTCCCAGGTTGTGGTTGCGCACAACGCCCAGGAAGAGGGCCACTGCCCCGCTCTCGTCGCGGCGGACGTGCTCGATGAAGGGCTGAGGGTCGAGGGGGTCGGCAGTGATCCTAATGAGCATGGGATCCTCCGCTCACGGGGGGGATGAAGGCCACTTCATCGCCGTCATGCAGAGCGTAGTCGGCGGGGACATACTCGGCATTCACGCTGTACATCAGGCTGCCGCTGTAGTCGGCCAGGCGGGGGAAGCGAGCGCAGAGATCACGGTGGAGTTCGCCAATGGTCAGCCCTTCCCTCATCTCCAGATTCAGTTCGCGCCTGCCCGTCATGTCGTGAAAAGCAGCGAAGAAGTTCACTGTGACCTTCACGGTTTCTTTCCTGCCCTCAGTTTAGTGCAGCCATGCCAGGCGGGCAAGGCGAAGGCAGTATAATACTGAGGAGCCGCGACAGGGAGGCGATCGATGGTAGGCTTTGCTCCTTTGGCGCGCGTGGGCCAGGCGGTCCTGGACGTCCTCTTTCCGTCCCGCTGTGTCGGCTGCGGGGCCTATGGCGCATTCCTCTGCCAGTCCTGCCGGGCAGAATTGCCCCGGGCTCGGCCGCCTCGCTGCCCGATCTGCTGGCAGCCGCAGCCTCAGTCGGCACCCTGCGGCCGCTGCCGTAAGGAGAGGCCCGCTTTCGAGGGGGCGCGCTCGCCCTACCTCTATGAGGGCGCGGCTCGGGAGGCGGTGCACGCTCTTAAGTACAGCTATCTTTCCGCTCTGGCCCAGCCGATGGCTCAGCTCATGGCCCGCTATGTAGAAGAGGAGGGGGCCATCGAGGCCGACCTGTTGGTAGCGGTGCCCCTCTATGGCAGAAGACAGCGTTTGCGGGGCTATAACCAGTCGGCGCTGCTGGCGCGAGAGCTTTCCCGGTTGTACGGCCTGCCCCTGGCCGAGCGAGGGCTAGCGCGGCGTCGCAATACTCCGTCCCAGGCCCGCAGTGGCGACGCGGAAGCACGCAGGCGCAACGTGACTGATGCCTTTATCGCCGACCGTCGCTGGGTGGAGGGCAAGCGCGTCCTCCTCATCGACGACGTCATGACCACCGGCGCCACGCTGGATGCCTGTGCCCGCGCCCTGCGCCAGGCCGGCGCTGCTTCTGTTTGGGCCGTTACCTTCGCCCGCGAGGACTGATCTCCTTGAAGGGGTGAGGGTAGTCGTTCTAAAATGGATGAGTAGCCATGCGCGTAGGGACTCCAAGGAGGGATTGATCCGAGATGGAGCTCACCTTTCGTTCGCGTCATGTCCCAGTCACCGATAGCTTGCGAGAGTACGCTACCCGCAAGCTGAGCCGTTTGAGCCGCTATCTCCCCATGGTGGATGAAACCATCGTCGACCTGGAGCAAGAGGGAGGGGAGAACGCGCGCCGATACGTGGTGCAGCTGACGGTGAACTGTAATGGTACCTACCTGCGGGCGGAGGAGAGGGGCTCCCGCCTGCTGCCGGTCATCGACGCTGCCGCCGATGTCCTTGCCCACCAGGTGCGGCGCTACAAGGAGAAGGTGTATCGCAGCGACAGGCATCTGAAGGCCAGAAAGGTGGCCCAGGCCGGAAAGGCCGCTGCGCCGGAGGAAGCGGAGGAGGAGCAGGAGGAGGAGATCATTCTGGGAAGGGTGGTGCGTGTCAAGCGCTTTCCTGTAAAGCCGATGACCGAGGAGGAGGCCATCGAGCAGATGGAGCTTCTGGGCCACGACTTCTTTCTCTTCTTCGACGCCGATACTGACACCTATGCCGTCCTCTACCGGCGGCGCGAGGGGGACTACGGCATGATCATCCCCGAGGCGCTGTAGGTAGGGGTTTTCCCCTCTGCTGACTTGTCTGAGGCTCCCACCCTTGTAGCCTTTCTGGGCGGGATGAGCGGCAGTCCCCCGGAGGAGATGGTGGCCGCCGCTCGCCGCGCCGCCACCCTCGATAGTCTGGAACGAGCCCTCTCGACGGGTGCCTTCGCCTCCGCTATCCTTGTCGCCGCCTCGCAGGAAGGACTGGCAGACCTGCCTTCCGCTGTTGTTGTCGATGTGGATGCCGGGGTCTTCCACTTCGGCCGCCGTCTGGCCTGGGTCATCGATAGGTTTGGTCTGCAAAAGCCCCTCTATTTCAGCGGCGGCAGCGTTCCTCTCCTGTCGGCTCAGGAGTTCGTGGGCATCGCCCAAGAGTTGGGTCGAGGCGATGGCCTGGTCATCACCAACAACTTCTACTCAGCGGACCTGGTGGCCTTCTCGCCAGGAGAAGCGCTGGAGAAGATCAAGCTGCCCGACAGCGATAACCCTCTGGCTCGTCTGCTGGCCGAGCAGGCGGGCTTGTCGCCGCGGCCGCTGCCCCGCAGCGTCTCCAGCCAGTTCGACATCGACTCGCCTTCCGACCTGGCTATCCTGACCCTGGTGGGAGGAGCCGGCCCCCGCTTGCAGGGCCTGCTCGACCGCTGGCGACTGGACGTAGCGCCCTATCGAGGGGGCCTGGGCTATTTCACCGACCCCACGGCTCAGGTCCTGGTGGCCGGTCGGGCGGGCAGCCAGGTGTGGCAGTATCTGGAGCGGGAGACGGCCTGTCGGGTGCGCTTCTTCGCTGAGGAGCGAGGCATGCAGGCCGATGGTCGCCTTCAGGGCGGCCAGGCCCGCTCCCTTCTGGGCTTCTACCTGGCCGAAGTGGGCGTGGAGCGCTTCTTTGCTACCCTGGCGGAGCTGGCCGACGCCGCCTTCCTGGACACCCGTGTGCTCCTGGCCCACCTGGGCATCGAGGCCAGCCGCGCCGACCGCTTCCTTTCGGACCTCGGCCGGCATGAGGCGATCGAGGAGCCGTTTCTGCGCCAGTTCACCCAGACGGCCCGGCGCGCCCCCATACCGGTGCTGTTGGGTGGCCACTCGCTGGTCTCCGGCGGCCTGATGGCCCTGGTGGAGTGCGCCTGGCAGGAGCACGACCGTCGGCTGGGGCCAGAGGCCAGGGCCGACGTTGACGGGGGGCTGCCCCTGGACTAAAGTGGGGCCGACATGGGCAGGAGGAGGCTCTCTTCAAGCGGGCATCGACGACGACATGGAGGCAGGAGCGACGACCTTGGGGGGTTGACCTCTGCCTTTTTGTTTAGCGGACTGAGTAGGTGAGGGACAAGAGATGGGCGTTCTGGAACAGCAGGACCCTGAGGTGATGGCGATTATCCAGCGCGAGCAGGAGAGGCACCGCCTGGGCCTCGAGCTCATTGCCTCGGAGAATTATGCCAGCGCCGCCGTTCTGGAAGCGCTGGGCACTGTCCTCAGCACCAAGTACGCCGAGGGCTATCCGGGGAAGCGCTACTACGGCGGCTGCCAGCATGTGGACGAGGTGGAGGAGCTGGCGCTCAGCCGACTTAAGGAGCTCTTCGGCGCCGAGCACGCCAACGTCCAGCCCCATAGCGGCGCCGAGGCCAACAGGGCTGCCTACACCGCTCTCATGGAGGTGGGCGACACGGCCATGGGCATGAACCTTGCCCAGGGCGGTCACCTCACCCACGGGCTTGCGGTCAACTTCTCGGGAAAGCTCTACCGCTTCGTGCACTACGGCGTCGACCGGGAGACGGAGCTTCTGGACTACGATGCGATGGCCGCTCTGGCCCGCGAGCATAAGCCCAAGGTCATCGTGACGGGTGCCACGGCCTACCCGCGGATCATCGACTTCGCCCGCTGCCGGGAGATCGCCGATGAGGTGGGGGCCTATCTCCTAGCGGACATAGCCCACATCGCCGGCCTGGTGGCCGTGGGCCTGCATCCGTCGCCGGTGGGCCAGGCCCAGGTGACCACATCGACCACTCACAAGACCCTGCGCGGCCCCCGTGGCGCCTTCATCCTCTGTGAGGCGGACCTGGCCCAGAGGATCGATCGTGCTGTCTTTCCGGGCACCCAGGGCGGGCCTCACATGCACAGTATCGCTGCCAAGGCCGTCTGCTTCGGCGAAGCTTTGCGCCCAGAGTTCGGCGAGTATCAGCGGCGGATCGTGGAGAATGCCAAGGTCCTGGCCGAGGAGCTTCAGGGCCACGGTCTGCGCATCGTCTCCGGCGGCACCGACAACCACCTGCTGCTGGTGGATGTGGGGGTGAAGGGGATCACCGGCCGCGATGCCCAACTAGCGCTGGACGCGGTGGGCATCACCGTGAACAAGAACACCATCCCCTACGATGAGCGGCCGCCGATGGTGGGCAGTGGCATCCGCATCGGCACGCCGGCCGTTACCAGCCGGGGCTTCGGGCCAGACGAGATGCGCCGCATCGCCGCTCTCATTGCCCGCATCCTGGACAACATGGAGGACGAGAAGGTAGCGGTGGCCGTGCGTCGGGAGGTGGAGGAGCTAGCCAGCAGCTTCCCCGTGCCGGGGGTGCCCGACGCGGCCAGGGGCTGATTAGGTCTCTGGCGCATGTAAGGTGGGCAGGCCTTGCCCAGAAGCCGCTTCGCTTGTGAAGGAAGCAGCCGCATGCTATAATGCGCTGCGTCCTATGGACCGCGGCGGGTGGACTTCGAGTTTCGCCTGCTAGCAGGGAGGGGAGCGAGATCTTGCGCGACTACGAGATGGTGATGATCATTAGCCCCGATGTTCCCGAGGAGGAAGTGCCTAATACCATCGATAAAGTGGGCCAGTTCATCACCAGCCGTGGCGGCGAGGTGGCCGAGGTCAATCGCTGGGGCCGAAGGAAGCTGGCTTACCCCATCAGGCGGTGCACCGAAGGCAACTACGTTCTCACCCAGTTCAAGCTTGATCCCACTCAGGTGGCCGATCTGGAGGCGAGCATGGAGCTGACAGAGGAAGTGATACGCCATCTGGTCGTGCGGAGGGAGGAAGGCGAAACCGCTGCCCTCTGAAGTGCGTGGGCGTCCTGGGGTTGAGCGAAAGGAGCTGGCGCGATGGCAGGTCTGAATAAGGTAATGATTATCGGCAATGTGGGCACCGATCCGGAGATGCGCTACACCGCCAGCGGTGACGCCATGACCACCTTTCGCGTTGCTACTAACTTCAGATTCACTTCGCGCGAGGGCGAACGGCGAGAGGAGACGGAGTGGTTCAGCGTAGTAGCCTGGCGCAATCTGGCCGAACAGTGTAGCCAGTTTCTCCAGAAGGGGCGGCGGGTCTATGTGGAGGGACGGCTGCGTAGCCGCTCGTGGGAAGCGCCCGACGGACAGCGGCGCTTCCGGAACGAGGTGATGGCCGATAGGGTGCTCTTCCTCGATCGGGCGCCGGGTGTCCCCTTGCCCGAGGAGGGGGAGGGGGAAACGACGGAGAAGGCGGAGACGACGGAGGCCGAGGAGCTACCCTTTGAGTAGGTGGCTTTGACCGATGGTAACAGAACCAGGACGAGGACCCCGAGAAGAGGTCGCCGGCGAGCCGGCTAGACGCAGACCGCGCGGGCGGTACGGCCGACGGCGCAAGGTGTGCATGTTCTGTGTGGACCACGTCACGGTTATCGACTACAAGGACGTTGGCAAGCTGCGTCGCTTCCTGTCCGATCGTGGGCGCATCGAGCCCAGGAAGAGACTGGGGACCTGCGCCAAGCATCAGCGGGCTCTATCCCAGGCCCTGAAGCGGGCCCGCCATTTGGCCCTTCTGCCCTACACAGCAGAGCACATTCGCGCAGCGGGACCTTCCTCTTCACGCCAGTAGCTGGTGCTGTCCAAGCTGGGACGGTGGGGGAGGGTTTCCGTCTGTTTGCCCGTTCGCTATCCTTGAAGGGGTTTTACCGTTGGTCAAGAAGAGACGACAGAGGCCCCTGCCCATCCCGCCGCGCCCACGGCGGCGGCCCTGGAGCCGCGAGTTCCGGCAGCAGTTGGCGGTCATTGCCGGTTTTGCGCTGCTGCTGGTAGGCATCGCGGCAGGCTTCGGCTATTTTCAGCTTCGGGACTACTACGAGGAGCACATCCAGCGTCCTCACTCCAAGGCCGTTCAGGTAGGCGAGACAACCTTCAATCTCGACTACTTTGCCCGCCGTCTCAAACTCATGGTCGCCGAGTTTGGCCTTCAAGAACAGCCTGAGCAAGCCTCTCTGGCCGTTGGCGTGCTGGTCAATACTCTGGGGCGCGAGGAGCTGCTGCGACGGAGAGCGTCCACTGACCTAGGCGTGTCCGTATCGCCAGAGGAGATCGAGCTGGAGATCAGTGATCGGCTGGGCCTGTCGCAGAGCGATCCTGAGGCATTCGCCGGGGCCTATGAGCAGGAGTTGAAAAGGAGCGACCTTTCGGACGAGGAGTATCGGGCGGTGGTAGAGGCGGATCTCGTTAGCGGCAAGGTGCAGGAGGTCTTTTCCCTGTCTGTGCCCCAGACCGTCGAGCAGGTGAGGATGCGCCAGATCCTGGTCGGTACGGAGGATGAGGGCCGCTCGCTGTTGGAACGTCTGGACGCTGGCGAAGACTTCGGCGAACTGGCTCGGGAGCTTTCTCTGGATGAGGGCACTAAGGAGGAGGGCGGCGAAAAAGGTTGGCTGGCTCGAGACGAACTGGATCTGTCCTATGGAGGCAAGGTCTTCGCCTTGGAGGTGGGGACTCCGAGCCAGCCCATCCCCGGGCCAGGCGGCTACTTCATCTTTGAGGTGGAGGAGAAGGAGGCCGATCGGGAGGTGACGCCCGAGCAGCGGACTCTCATCATCAGTGGCTACTTCACGTATTGGCTCGACGAGCAGGGCACCCTGTTGCCCAGCACGGAGTACCTGTCTAGCGACCTCGACAAGTTGCAATGGGCAGCGGAGAAGGCTTTCGGCCTGTAGGATGGGAGACGATGGCCAAGCAGGATGAGATCCAGATCGCATTGCTGGGCATAGGGGTGATAGGTAGCGGTGTGGCCCGTACCCTCCTGGAGAAAGGGCCAGCCTACGCCCAGCAACTGGGGTTTCAGCTAAGCCTGCGCCATGTCCTGGAGCGCGACCTCTACAAGGCTGATGGCGTGCCCGTAGACCGCCGCCTGGTTACCGACGACCCTCGTGTGGTCCTGGGCGACGAGGCCGTCGATATAGTCATCGAGCTCCTGGGTGGCGAGCGGCCGGCTTATGATTTCATCAAGGAAGCCCTCAGTTCCGGTCGCTACGTAGTGACCGCTAACAAGGAGGTCATGGCCAAGCATGGACTCGAGCTCCTGGCCCTGGCCCAGGAGCATGGGGTGGATATTCTCTTCGAGGCCAGCGTTGGCAGTGGCACTCCCGTCATTGGCCCCCTGAGACGCGACCTTTCGGCCAACGAGATCACTTCCATTCGGGCCATTATCAACGGCACCACCAACTACATTCTCACCCGCATGAGCAAAGAGGGGCTGGACTTCCAGGAGGCGCTGAGCCAGGCTCAGGCGCTGGGCTACGCCGAGGCCGAGCCCTCCAACGACCTGGAGGGGTTTGATGCCGCCTATAAGCTGGCCATCCTGGCCAGTCTGGCCTTCCACACTCATGTGCAGCCAGACGATGTCTACCGCGAAGGGATCACCAGCCTCAACGCTCGCGACTTCCGCTACGCTCAGGATCTAGGCTATGCCATCAAGCTTCTGGCTGTGGCCCGAAGGGAGGAGGGCGGCGTGGATGTCAGGGTGCACCCGTCGTTTGTGCCCAGGGAGGAGCTTCTGGCCAACGTGGACGGGGTGCTCAACGCCGTGCAGGTGGAGGGTGATCTATTGGGTCGGGTGCTGTTTGAAGGGCCGGGGGCGGGTCCCCTTCCGACGGCCAGCGCTATCGTGGCCGATGTCATGGACGCCGCTCATAGCGTGGCGGCGGCTAAGGCCGGCCGAAGGGGAGACCGCTTGCCCTGGCGAGCGGGTCGGCCGCTGCCTATAAAGCCGGTGGCCGAACTGACCACTCGCTACTATCTGCGCATGGAGGTGGCCGACCAGCCTGGCGTCCTGGCTCAGATCGCCCGCTGCTTCGGCGACCACGGCGTAAGCATCGCCTCAGTCATTCAGAAGGAGAGCGATGAGGTAGCCCAGACGGCGGAGCTGGTCATCATGACCCACGTCGCCCGCGAGGAATCGGTGCAGAAGACCATCAAGGAGGCAGGCAAACTGGCGGTGGTGAGCCGTATCGCTAACCTTCTGCGGGTGGAAAGCTGATCGGCTTGCCGGCAGGCAGGGGGGATATTGATGGACGCGGACAAGAAGCAGCCAAAGGCTGATCCTCCTCCCACGGAGGTGGCAGCTCCCTCGGCCGACGCTGTTCCCTGGCTGGAGGAGGAGCTGCGGCAGGCCAAGAGCCAGATTCATAAGCTGCAGCAGCAGGTGGAGGAGGCGCGAAACCAGATCTGGAACCTGGCGGAGAGTGTGCAGAAGGGGGAAGATGTCCTGTCCGCCCTGGGCTCACATCTTTCAGCCTTTCCCCACCTTCAGGACGAGATGCGCCAGGCCAAGGAACAACTGGGGCGCCTCCAGGAGCGCCAACTGGCCAATCAGAGCCGCGTCGAAGAGGTGATGCGTCAGCAGCAGGCGGTCGCTGAGCGGCAGAGGGAGGAGCACAGCGTGGCCCTGCGCCGCCTGGAGGCCGTGGAGAGGCTGGCTCAGTCTTACGAGGGGCGTATGTTGGCTGTGGAAGAGGGTAGGCGCCGCCTTCGGGACGATGTTTCTCGGCTGGAGAAGAGGTTGGAGGCTGTGGATAAGGGTGTCGAAGAGATAGCGACGAAGACGGGTCGCCACAGCGAGGCTGTCAAACGCCTGGAAGAGGAGACGAGACGTCTGCACTCTGAGACCGACGCCTTGACCAAGCAGGACTCCATCCTCTCTGAGCGCGCGCAACTCTCGGTCGAGCAGGTGCGCCGCCTGGGGGAGGAGGTGACCATGCTGAGCGAGGATCGGGTGGTCCACCAGGAGCTAACGGATATTCAGGATCGCTGGCGCATGGAGGGCCAGCGCCTGGACGAGCGACTGAAGGCCCTGGAGCGGACGCTGGGAGAGCAGCATCAGCGTGGCGAAGACCATGCTCATGCCCTGGAGCTACTGGAGAGCAAGGGCCAGACCCAGATGGAGCGCCTGGCAGCCTTCCAGCAGCAGATACGTGAGCAGCGCCAGCAGGTAGTGGACTACTTACGGAAGCTGAGCCAGTTCCAGGAGCGCCAGAAACGCCGCCAGTTGGCTGCCATGGAACAGGAACTGAAGGAGATGAAGCAGCGTGACCTCAAGCTGGGCGGCGAGTGATCGACTCGGCGTACTGCGCCGCTATCGGGACTATCTGCCGCTAACGGATGCCACCCCCCTTGTTTGCATGGGGGAGGGTGAGACGCCTCTGGTTCGCTCCCAGCGGCTGGAGGCCCAACTGGGCTGTGGTCCTCTCTACTTCAAGCTGGAGAGCTGCAACCCTACCGGCTCCTTTAAGGACCGGGGCATGGTGGTGGCGGTGGTCAAGGCGATAGAGGAGGGGCGAAAGGCAGTGCTCTGTGCTTCCACCGGCAATACCAGCGCCGCCGCCGCAGCCTATGCCGCCCACTGCGGCCTCAGGGCCCATGTTCTGGTGCCGAAGGGTAATATCGCCCAGGGGAAGCTGGCCCAGGCGGTGGCTCATGGTGCCCAGGTCATCGCTGTGGACGGCAACTTCGACCAGGCCCTGTCCTTGGCCCTGGCCATCGTCGACAAGCATCCTATCGCCCTGGTCAACTCCCTCAATCCCTATCGCATCGAGGGCCAGAAGACGGCTGCCTTCGAGATCATTGATTATCTGGGGGATGCTCCCGATTACCTGTTTATTCCAGTGGGCAATGCTGGCAACATCACCGCCTACTGGCGAGGTTTCGTGGAGTATCACCAGAGGGAGAAGGCCACTAGGAGGCCGCGGATGATGGGTTTCCAGGCAGAGGGGGCGGCTCCTATCGTTTTGGGAAGGCCGGTGGAAAAGCCGGTGACGGTGGCCACGGCTATACGCATCGGCAACCCGGCCAGCTGGAAGGGGGCTGAGGCCGCTCGCGATGCCTCAGGCGGCGTGATCGAGGCGGTGAGCGATGAGGAGATCCTGACGGCTTATCGCCTGCTGGCTCAGGAGGAGGGCATCTTCGGCGAGCCGGCCTCGGCGGCCTCGGTGGCGGGTTTGTTCAAGATGAGCCGCCAGGGGCTGGATCTCAGCAACAGGACCATCGTCTGCATCATCACCGGCAGCGGCCTTAAGGACCCTGAGACAGCCATGGCTATCCCCAGCGAGATCCGGGAGGTGCCGGCCGACCTGGCCGCTGTAGAGAAGGCCATCGGCGTGGCATAGGTGCATAGCCCACCTTTCGGTAGTGGGTCAATTTGAGAATCGTTAGCGACGTTGCGCAGTTGACGTTGGGCTGATGCCCATTGTACTATTGGAGTAGTCATGAACACAGAATGCACTTACTTCTTGTTTGCTAGGCCGTCCTTCTTGGGGGGGGCCGCCGCGCTGATGGACTTCGGGAATACCCTGCTTGTATACAACGAATCCGTCACCCCTGGGCAAGCGGATTATTTCGCAGCGAAGTGTGACTGGCTTGCTGTCGGCAATGACATTCGCCGCGCCATTAAGGACCTAGAGGCCGACAGAGAAATGAATCTCATCGGCGGTGAACAAGAAGCGCCGTCAAGATAAACCCCGCCAGCCCCCTCCCCAACTTCCCAGCCGCGAGACTCTGCGTTAGCTTGTCCGGCAAGAGATCTCGGTGTCGTCCACGTTTAGCGGTCCGCTCCCGCCGCCTGACATACTGGCTCGCTATAATGACGCCCTACCAGATGGCGCTGAGCGAATCATTGCGCTGGCAGAGAGGCAAGCGGCGCACCGCATGGCATTGGAAAGCCGCGTTGTTGATGCGGACATCAAGCGCTCGAATCTGGGCCTAGGCGCTGGATTGCTCGTTGCCCTAGCGGGTCTCTTTGCATCCTTTCTCATGGTCGATAGGGGGAACGCTGTGGCAGGCGCGGTCGTGGCCTCTCTTGATCTGGCTGGTCTAGTTGCGGTCTTCGTATATGGAACCGTCAGCAGGCGCAGCGAGCGCCAGCAGCGCGCGAAGGTGCTGTCTCGCGAGTCATAGGACGCGCCTTTCTGCCGCATTGATCCTGGGATGGACCCGCCTGTACAATATCGCCAAGCTGCCAATCTGTGACCGCCCCGATTGCGTCGGGGCGCGCTTTCCTTGAGGCCAGGGGAGATGGTAGATCGCGCCAGGATCGCTGAGGCGATGCGAGGAATCATCGATGCCATCGGCGAGGATCCCCAGCGGGAGGGGCTCGCCGAGACGCCTCGGCGCATCGCCGACATGTACGCCGACCTCTTCTCTGGCCTTGACCGGGACCCCCTGGAGGTGCTGCAGGGCGGCTTTCGGGAGGAGAAGGACGAGCCGGTAATCCTCAGGGATATCCCCTTCTACTCCCTCTGCGAGCATCATTTTCTCCCCTTCTACGGAGTGGCCCACGTGGGCTACATCCCCAATGGTCGCCTGGTGGGCATCAGCAAGATCGCCCGGGCGCTGGACATTCTCGCCAGGAGGCCGCAGGTTCAGGAGCGGCTGACGCGCCAGTTGGCCGATTGCATTCTGGAGGCCCTGGATGCCGACGGTGTGGGGGTTGTGCTGGAGGCGGAGCATCTCTGTCTGAGCATGCGGGGTGCCCACAAGCCGGGTACGCGGGTGGTTACATTGACAGTACGGGGTCCCTTTGGCAAGGGGACATTCGCTCGCTCTGAGTTCTTGGCCCTAGTGCAGGGCAAATGAGATATGGCATGGAGCAGTTCTCCGTCAATATGTTCTGGCTGGCCCTGGCCGCTACAGCCATGGCTACTCTGCTCTACTGGGGCGGCGCGTTCCGGTCTGTCTGCGGGTGAGTGCTCTTGACAGTGTGTGAACTTTGATATAGGCTAACGTTGGCGTCTGGCGTCCATTGCGTATATACGCTATACGTAAATACGTACAGGTCGAAAGACCCCAAAGTGATAACGGTCGGCGGATAGCTGGGGGCTGAAGCCTCACCGCCGACTGGTTCAGAAATAGGGCTTTCGGCCTTTTCGGTGTGTTTGAAGGGGAGAGGATTTGCCGACAATAAATCAGTTGGTGCGGGGGGCGCGTAAGAAGCCGGGCAGGAAGACTAAGGCGCCAGCCTTGCGCTTTTCCTACAACACTTTGAGGAATAGGATGATCCGGGCGCAGGGGGCTCCTCAGAAGCGGGGTGTGTGCGTCCAGGTGCGGACGGTGACCCCGAAGAAGCCCAACTCTGCCCTGCGCAAGGTAGCGCGGGTGCGTCTGACCAACGGCATGGAGGTTACGGCCTACATCCCTGGCGAGGGGCACAGCCTTCAGGAGCACTCGGTAGTGCTCATCCGGGGAGGGCGAGTGAAGGACTTGCCGGGGGTGCGCTATCACATCATCCGTGGTGCCCTCGATTCGCAGGGGGTGGTGGGGCGGAAGCGGAGTCGCAGCAAGTACGGCACCCGTCGCAGCGAGGAGCTGAGGTAAGGCAGGCAGAGCGATGCCCAGGCGAGGCAAGGTCATCCGTAGGCGGGTACCGCCTGATGCCAGACACAATAGCGTCTGGCTGCACATGTTCATAAACAAACTGATGAGGGACGGCAAGAAGAGTACCGCCGAGCGGATCATGTACGACACTCTGGACATCATCGAGCAGCGGGCCCACCGCAACCCTGTGGAGGTGTTCGAGCAGGCGATACGCAATGCCAAGCCTATTCTGGAGGTGCGGCCTCGGCGTGTAGGCGGTGCCACCTATCAGATCCCTCTGGAGGTGCGGCCGGAGCGACAGATGTCATTGGCCATACGCTGGCTCTTGATGGCGGTGCGTGCTCGCAAGGGGAAGCCCATGGCTGAGAGGCTAGCCGCTGAGCTGATGGATGCCGCCAGCGGCCAGGGCGTCACCATCAAGCGCCGCGATGATACCCACCGCATGGCTGAAGCCAATAGGGCCTTCGCCCACTACCGATGGTAACCTCTATGTAGCAGCCGCATCCATGAACACCTAACGTTTTCCCTCTCTTAATGATCTTGAGATAAAGCCATGACTAGGCCTGTGCCCATCGAAAAGGTTCGCAACATAGGGATCATTGCCCACATAGATGCGGGCAAGACGACCGTTACCGAGCGCATCCTCTTCTACAGCGGCCGTACCTACAAGATCGGCGAGGTGGATGAGGGGACGGCTGTGATGGACTGGATGACTCAGGAGCGGGAGCGAGGGATTACTATTACTGCCGCCGCTACTACCTGCGAATGGGCAGAGCATATGATCAACATCGTGGATACGCCGGGCCACGTGGACTTCACGGTGGAGGTGGAGCGCAGCCTGCGGGTCTTGGACGGGGGCATCGTCCTTTTCGATGCTGTGGCCGGCGTCCAGTCCCAGTCGGAGACGGTATGGCACCAGGCCGATCGCTATCACATCCCCCGTATCTCCTTCGTCAACAAGATGGACAGGGTGGGGGCCGATTTCTGGCGCACAGTGGGCATGATCCGCGACAGGCTGGTAGCGCGGCCGCTACCTATCCAGATCCCTCTGGGCGTGGAGGAGAAGCACGTAGGGGTAATCGACCTGGTAAAAGAGGTGGCCTGGCTCTTCCCCACTGATAAGGACGAGGAGCCGGTCAAGGTTCCCCTGCCCGAGAAGTACGGCGAAGATCGCAACGGCTGGCCTGAGGAGTTCATGGCTGCCCTGCCGAGGGCGAACGCAGTGGCTCCAGGGGCAGGCGAGCTCATCATTAGCTCCCTGGAGGAAGCGAGGGTACGGCGGGAGGAGCTCATCGAGGCGGTGGCCGAGCTGGATGACCAGGTCCTCATCAGCTACTTGGAGGGGCGCCACATACCAGCCGCCGAGTTGGATAAGGCTGTCCGCCGTGCCACCCTGGCCAATGTGGTCACTCCCGTCCTCTGCGGCAGCGCCATGCGCAACAGGGGCATCCAGCCCCTGCTGGACGCGGTGGTCGACTACCTGCCGGCACCAGTGGATGTGCCACCCATCAAGGGTGTCCATCCCAAGACGGGCGAGACGATCCAGCGCCAGGCTGGTGACGATGAGCCGTTCGCTGCCCTGGCCTTCAAGATCGTAGCCGACCCCTATGTGGGGCGTTTGGCCTATTTTCGAGTCTATTCTGGCAAGGTTAGCCAGGGCTCGCTGGTCTATAACAGTACCCGCGCCGAGCGGGAGCGTATCGGCCGCCTGCTGTTGATGCACGCCCAGCATCGAGAGGACATTCAGGAGACGTATGCGGGCAGCGTCGTAGCGGCCGTCGGCCTGAAGAAGACCGTCACCGGCGACACTCTCTGCGACAAGAGCCATCCCATTCTCCTGGAGGCCATCAAGTTCCCCGAGCCGGTTATCTCTATAGCCATCGAGCCCAGAACCAAAGAGGATCAGGATCGCATGAGCGAAACCCTGGGGCGCCTGTCGGAGGAGGACCCCACCTTCCGCACCCGCTATGACCCCGAGACAGGCCAGACGATTATCTCCGGCATGGGCGAGCTCCACCTGGAGGTCATCGTCGACCGCATGATGAAGGAGTACCGACTAGAAGCCAACGTGGGCAAGCCGGAGGTGGCCTACAAGGAGGCCATCACCCGTCCGGCCAAGACTGAGGGTCGTTTCATCCGCCAGACGGGCGGCCACGGCCAGTACGGCGTAGTGGAGTTGGAGGTGGCTCCCCGCGAGCGGGGCGCTGGCATCCGGTTCGTGGACAAGATCGCCGGCGCGGCCATCCCCCGTGAGTTCATCCCGCCGGTGGAGCGGGGGGTGAAGGAAGCCCTGGAGACAGGCGTCCTGGCCAACTACCCGGTGGTCGATGTGGAAGTGACGCTGGTGGATGGTGGCTATCACCCGGTGGACTCCTCCGAGCTGGCCTTCCGCATGGCCGGCTCGATGGCCGTGCGGAAGGCCCTGTCCCGGGCCAAGCCCATCTTGCTGGAGCCAATCATGGAGACAGAAGTGGCTACGCCGGAGCAGTTCTTCGGCGACGTGCTCGCCGATGTGAATGCCCGCCGTGGCCACGTGACCATGGTCGACCAGCGGGGCCATATGCGGCTGATTCGCGCCATGGTTCCCCTGGCGGAGACCTTCGGCTATGCCACCGGCCTGCGCTCCTTGACGCAAGGTCGGGCTACCTACACTATGGAGTTCGACCACTACGAGGAGGTGCCGAGCTCGGTGGCCGAGGTGCTACTGGGGCGGGTGAGAGGATACGTGAGAAGGTAGGCTATGCCCAGACAGAGGATACGCATTCGCCTGAAGGCCTACGATCATCGAATCCTCGACCAGTCCGCCGCCCTCATCTGTGAGGCGGCGGAGAGGACGGGGGCGGTGGTGTCTGGTCCTGTGCCTCTGCCCACCGAGATCAGGAAGTTTTGCGTTATCCGCTCACCCCACGTCGACAAGGACTCGCGGGAACAGTTCGAGATTCGCACTCATAAGAGGCTTATCGACATTGTGGAACCGACATCGAAGACAGTGGACGCGCTGATGCGCCTGCAGGTGCCTGCGGGTGTGGACATCGAGATCAAGTTGTAGTCATGATCGAAGGGCTTTTGGGCCGCAAGCTGGGTACGTTGCAAATCTTCGACCGCGACGGCACGGTGGTGCCAGTGACGGTCATCGAGGCTGGTCCCTGCACCGTCCTTCAGGTGAAGACCAATGACCGCGATGGCTATGAGGCCGTCCAGTTGGGCTTCGGGGTGCGAAGGCGGGTCAACGAGCCCATGAAGGGGCACTTCAAGGGCCTGGGCTCCTTCCGCTACCTGCGGGAGTTCGGGGTGGACGAGATCGGCCAGTGGCAGGTAGGCCAGCGAGTGGGCGCGGAGATCTTCGAGCCCGGCGACCTGGTGAACGTGAGCGGCATCTCTAAGGGCCGTGGCTTCGCCGGCGTCATGAAGCGCCACGGCTTCCATGGCGGGCCCAAGACTCACGGCCAGTCGGACCGCGGTCGCTCTCCCGGGTCGATTGGAGCCAGCGCCAGCCCCGGGCGGGTGATCAAGGGCATGAAGATGGCCGGTCACATGGGCGCCGCGAAGGTCACCGTGCGCAACCTAGAGGTGGTGGACTCCAATCCGGCCCAAGGTGTCATCATGGTCAAGGGCTCCATGCCCGGGGTCAAGGATGGCCTTCTGCGGATTCGCCTGGCCCGCAAGCAGGCTGTGAAGCGGAGGGTGGTTGAGAGGAGAGCCGAGGAGGCAGAGCCGGAAGAAAAGAAGGTGGAGGAGCCGGTGGCCGAGGAGGCGCCGACTGAAGAGCCGCAGGCTGAGGAGGCGGTGGCTGAGGAGCCAGTTGAAGAGCCGTCGGCTGAAGAGCCACCGACTGAAGAGACAGAGGGCGAGAAGTCGTGAAGCTTCCCGTATACAGCGCCAAGGGGGCCAAGTTGAAGCCCATCGCGGTGGACGACCAGGTATTCGCCATCAAGCCAAACCTGGCGGTGGTGCATCAGGCCTTTGTGGCACAGCGGGCCAATCAGCGGGCTGGCAGCGCCAGCACCAAGACGCGGAGCGAGGTGCGGGGCAGCACCGCCAAGGTTCGTATTCAGAAGGGCACCGGCCGGGCACGGGCAGGGCCCGCTAGTGCGCCCATTCGCCGGGGCGGCGGTGTCGCCTTCGGGCCCAAGCCTCGCAGCTACCGCCAGGCGTTGCCCAAGCGTATGAAGCGGCTGGCCATCCGGTCGGTGCTATCGGGCAAGGTGGTCGACGGCCGCCTGGTGGTGGTCAAGGAGTTGGCTCTGGAGAATCCGCGCACCAAAGACATGGTGAGCGTTCTGGTGAACCTCGGCATCGAGCGCTCGGTGCTCATTGTCACCGGCGAGCCGGACCGCAGCGTGCATATCAGCGCCCGTAACATACCGAAGACGAAGGTTCTGCCCGCCGCCTACCTGAACGTGGTGGACATGCTCACCTATCGCGTTCTGGTGATGACGGTGGCGGCGGTGCGCCGCTGCGAGGCGCTTTGGGGCGGCGATCGCGTCGGGCAGCGGCGACCAATGACCAGCGTGGCTGCCGGCGGGCAGGAGGCGAGCTAGAATGCCCAAGGCCCTTCACCCCTACGACGTGATTCAGCAGCCCCTGGTGACTGAGAAGGGCAGCTACCTGCTGGCCGAGGACAAGTATGCCTTTCGGGTGGCCAGAGGAGCCAACAAGACCCAGATCAAGCAGGCGGTGGAGAAGGCCTTCGATGTGCGAGTGACGGCAGTTAACGTGATGAATGTGAGGGGCAAGCAGCGCCGCTGGGGCAGAAGGGAAGTCCTCAGCCCTGCTTGGAAGAAGGCTATTGTCACCCTGGCATCAGGGGACAAGATCGAACTGTTCGAGGGTGTGTAGAGATGGGGATTAAGCAGTATAAGCCTACTTCTCCCGGCCGACGGGGAGCGACGGGCTACACCTTCGAGGAGATAACCAAGAAGAAGCCAGAGAAGTCTCTGACGGTGCCCCTGAAGAAGAAGGCGGGCCGTAACCGTCAGGGACGGGTCACCGTGCGCCACCGCGGCGGCGGCGCCAAGCGGATGCTGCGCCTCATCGACTTCAAGCGGGACAAGTTTGGTGTGCCGGGCAAGGTGGCGGCCATCGAGTACGACCCCAACCGCTCGGCCCGCATCGCCCTCGTGCACTACGCCGACGGCGACAAGCGCTACATTCTCTGGCCGGTGGGCCTGAAGGTGGGCGATACGGTGATGTCCGGCCCTGAGGCGGAAATACGGCCGGGCAATGCCCTGCCCCTGAGGAGAATACCGGCGGGCACAGCGGTGCACAACGTGGAGCTGTTCTTGAAACGGGGCGGCCAGCTAGTGCGTAGTGCTGGCGCTGCTGCCCAGGTGATGGCCAAAGAGGAACGATACGTGCTCGTGCGCCTGCCCTCGGGGGAGATACGCAAGATTCTGGCCGACTGCGTGGCAACTATCGGCCAGGTGGGCAACGTTGAGCACAGCCAGATCAAGCTCGGCCGGGCAGGGCGAGCCCGCCTGATGGGGCGGCGGCCCACGGTACGGGGCTCGGCCATGAGCCCCCGCGATCACCCTCACGGTGGCGGCGAGGGCAAGGCGCCCATCGGCTTGCCGGGGCCCAAGACGCCCTGGGGCAAGCCGGCCCTGGGTTATCGCACCCGCCGCCGCAAGGGCAGCGATAAGTATATTGTGCGACGTCGCCGTGGCAGCTAGGGGGTAAGCGGTGACCAGATCGACCAAGAAGGGGCCATTCGTAGAGGCCAAGATGATGAAGAAGGTGGAGGCGGTGCAGCGATCCGGCCAGAAGGCGGTCATTCGCACCTGGTCGCGGGCCTCCACCATCATGCCTCAGATGGTGGGCCTGACCATCGCCGTGTACGATGGTCGGCGTCACGTGCCCATCTTTATCACGGAGAACATGGTCGGCCACCGCCTGGGCGAGTTCGCCCTCACGCGCACCTTCCGGGGCCACGGTGGTCGGTCGGAGAAGTTTGTCAAGGTGCGCCGGCGGTAGGGATGTAGTATGCAGGTGAGAGCCGTGGCCAGGAACGTGGCCGTATCGCCTAAGAAGATAAGGCTCGTCCTCGAGCAGTTGCCAGGTAGGAGCACGACCGAGGTTCTGGCCCGTTTGCGCCACATGCCGTCGCCTCATGCCAGGGTGGTGGCCAAGGTGGTGCGGTCGGCGGTAGCTAACGCCGAGAACAACTATCAGATAGACCCGCGTTACCTGCGAGTCATCGCTGCTTATGCTGGCGATGCGCCCGTGGTCAAGCGATGGCGGGCACGCCCCCGCGGCCGTGCTTCCCCCATCCTGAAGCGACGCAGCCACGTTACGGTCGTAGTAGAGGAGGTTGAAGGCTAACATGGGTCAGAAGGTTCATCCTCACGGCTTTCGCCTTGGCTATATCTACGGCTGGCAGAGCAGGTGGTTCGCCGAGAAGTCCTACACCGAGCTTCTGCACGAGGACTTGACCATTCGGCGCACCCTCGACGAAATGCTGGTCGATGCTGGCGTGTCCAACGTGGAGATCGACCGTAACGCCAATCAGGTCACGGTGACCATCCATACGGCACGGCCGGGCATAGTGATCGGCCGCGGAGGCCAGCGGGTGGACGAGGTGCGCAAGGAGCTGGAGAGGCTGACCGGGCGGCGCTTGCGGGTGAACATTGTCGAGATCCGCATGCCGGAGATGGACGCTGCCCTGGTAGCCAGAGCGGTGGCAGATCAGTTGGCGCGGCGAGTGTCCCATCGGCGGGCGATGAAGCAGGCGGTGGCCCGAACTATGCAACGGGGGGTCGAGGGTATCAAGATCAAGGTGTCAGGGCGTCTGGGTGGCAGCGAGATGTCGCGCAAGGACACGGAGATGGTGGGGCGAGTGCCCTTGCATACCCTGAAAGCGGACATCGACTACGGTACCGCCGAGGCCCACATCACCCTTGGTCGCATCGGCGTCAAGGTTTGGATTTATAAGGGCGATATTGTGCCCGAGGCCAGGGGAGGAGCAGAAGGGGAGGAATCTCCCTCGCCCAGCCCTGGGGAGTGAGCAGCTATGCTGCAGCCTAAGCGAGTGAAGCATCGGAAGGTTCATCGAGGCCGCCGCAAAGGCGAAGCCAGTGCCGGCAACAGGTTGACCTTCGGCGAGTTCGGCCTTCAGGCCCTGGGGCACACCTGGATGACCGCCCGTCAGATCGAGGCCGCCCGCCGGGCCATCACCCACCACATCCGCCGTGGCGGCAAGGTGTGGATCTGCGTCTTCCCCGATAAGTCGGTCACTAAGAAGCCAGCGGAGACGCGCATGGGCAGCGGCAAGGCAGCCCCCGACCACTGGGTGGCGGTGGTCAGGCCGGGGAGGATTCTGTTCGAGATCGCTGGCGTGCGGGAGGATGTGGCACGGGAGGCCATGCGCCTGGCCTCGCACAAGCTGCCTATCCCCACTCGGGTGGTGGCGCGTGAGGCGACGGTCTAGGTGGCAGCGGTGACGAGGGTCAACCGAAGGGCTGACGAGATTCGCCGCCTCTCCGATGGCGACCTGGCCAAGGAGATGGAGGAGGCGTACCGCCGTCTCTTCTCCCTGCGCCTGCGGTGGATGACTCGCCAGGAGCCTAACTACCGGCTGATCAGGCAGATTAAGAGGCGGATTGCTCGGCTGAAGACCATCCAGAAGGAGCGGCAGTTGGTCGCCCAGGCGGTCGCCGAGAAGGAGTAGGATGGCGAAAGTTAGCCACGGTCGCCAGAAGACCCGTGTGGGGGTGGTTGTCAGCGACAGGATGTCGAAGACGGTGGTAGTGGCAGTGGGTGCCATAAAGCGCCATCGTTTGTACAAGAAGATCATGCGGCGGGTGACGCGCTACAAGGCCCACGATGAGGAGAACGCCTGCCAGGTGGGCGATAAGGTGCTCATCGTGGAGACGCGGCCCCTATCGCGCGACAAGCGCTGGCGGGTGGTCGAGGTCCTGGTCACCGCTGCCCTGCCCGAGGAAGAGAAGGCCATCATCGAGGAGGAGGTGGCTGAGGAAGTGAGGGAGTTGGATGAGGCAACGGCTGCTGAAGCCCCGCCGGCAAAGGAAGAGGCACCACCCACGGAGGAGGAGGTAGTGGCCGAGGAGGAGCAGCCAGCGGCGGTTGAGGAGATCGAAGAGGCGGCGCAGGCCGGCGAGGAAGGGCAGCCGCCTTCGGAGGAAGAGGAGCCGCAGGCCGGCGAGGAAGGGCAGCCGCCTTCGGAGGAGGAGGCGGCGCAGCCGGCAGAAGAAGAGCAAGCGCGGGCTGAGGAAGGGGAGCAGCCTGAAGAGGAAGAAACGCAGGAATCATGATCCAATCGTTTACGCGCCTCAAGGTGGCCGACAACACGGGCGCCCGCCAGATCATGTGCATTCGGGTGTTGGGTGGCTCACGCCGTCGCTATGCCCGCGTGGGCGACGTTTTCGTGGGCACGGTCAAGCAGGCTGTTCCCGGCGGTTCAGTAAAGAAGGGCGAAGTGGTTAAAGCGGTGGTGGTGAGGGTGGCTAGAACCTACGGTCGCCCCGATGGCAGCCATATCCGCTTCGATGACAACGCCGCTGTCATCCTGGCCGATAACCTCAATCCCCGGGGCACCCGCATCTTCGGGCCGGTGGGCCGTGAACTGCGGGAGAAGAACTTTATGAAGATCGTGTCCTTGGCGCCGGAAGTGGTGTAGCCATGGCCAAGATCAGGCGCGAGGACACAGTGCTGGTTATTAAGGGTAAGGAGAGGGGTAAGACGGGCGTGGTTCGGCAGGTGGTACCTCGCCAGAGACGGGTCATTGTAACCGGTGTGAATATAGTGAAGCGCCACATGCGACCGCGCGCCGAGCGCCCGGGAGGGATCATCGAAATGGAGGCGCCCATCCACGTGTCGAACGTCATGATCATCTGCAAGAGCTGCAACAAGCCAACGCGGGTGGGGTTTCGCTTCCGTGAGGGCGGCGGTAAGGTGCGCTTCTGCCGCCACTGCGGTCAGCCGCTGGACTAGGAAGTGATAGCGATGGCGCCCAGAATCAAAGAGCGATACCGAGAGGAAGTGGTGCCAGCCCTTGTGAAGGAGTTCGGTTACAAGAACGTAATGCAGGCGCCCCGCTTGGAGAAGATCGTGGTGAACGTGGGTCTGGGAGAGGCCCTGCAGAATCCGAAGGCCCTGGACTCGGCGGCTGAGGACGTGGCCGCCATCACCGGTCAGAGGCCGGTGATCACCCGTGCCAAGAAGTCTATCGCTGCCTTTAAGGTGCGCAAGGGGATGTCTATCGGTCTTAGCGTGACGGTGCGGGGTGACCGCATGTACGAGCTATTCGACCGTATGGTGAACGCCGCCCTGCCCCGCATTCGCGACTTTCAGGGGGTTTCGCTTTACTCGTTCGATGGCCGCGGCAACTATAGCCTGGGCATCAAGGAACAGTTGATCTTTCCAGAGGTGGACTACGACAAGATCGACCGCATTCGCGGCTTTCAGGTGACGGTAGTAACCACCGCTAGGAGCGATGAGGAGAGCAAGCGGCTGCTGGAGCTCTTAGGCATGCCCTTTGCCCGTAGCTGAGCCTGCTTGGCGTCAAGCAGGCCAAGGAGGAAGCGTTGACTCGTAAGGCCCTTTACATCAAGGCCTTCGACAAGGAGCCGAAGTACAAGGTGCGGCGGAATAATCGCTGCAGGCGCTGCGGGCGGCCGCGGGCCTACATGCGCCGGTTTGCCCTCTGCCGTATCTGCTTCCGCGAGTTGGCGCTAGAGGGCAAGTTGCCAGGGGTCAAGAAATCCAGCTGGTAGGGAGTGATGCATATGGTGACCGACCCCATTGCCGATTTGCTGACGCGCATTCGCAATGCCCTGGTGGCCGGGCACGAGGCTGTTCAGGTACCAGCCTCCAAGATGAAGATCGCTATCACTAAGGTGCTCAAGACAGAGGGCTTTGTCAAGGATTTCGAGGTAGTGCATGACGGCGTCAAGAAGAGCATCCGCATCGATCTGGCTTACGGCCGCAAGAAGGAGGCCATTATCAGCGGTCTGCGGCGGGTAAGCAAGCCCGGCCTGAGGGTGTATGTGCAGAAGCGGGAGATCCCGCGCGTCTACGGTGGCCTGGGCATCGCCATCCTCTCCACCCCTCAGGGGGTAATGACTGGACAGGAGGCCTGGCGCCGGCAGGTGGGTGGCGAAGTCCTCTGCTACGTGTGGTAAGGGAGAGGGGGTAATGTCTCGCGTAGGCCGACAGCCGATAGTCGTTCCCTCGGCGGTGAAGGTGCAGATCGAGGGCACGCGGGTCACCGTGACTGGCCCCAAGGGGGAGCTCAGCCGCCAGGTTCACCCTGACATTGGCATTAGTCTGGGCGATGGCCAACTCGTGGTCAGCCGACCCAGCGACCGGCCCGAGCATCGGTCGCTGCACGGCCTTACTCGCAGTTTGCTGGCCAACATGGTCGCCGGCGTCAGCGAGGGCTTCACCAAGATGCTGGAACTGCACGGCGTGGGCTATCGAGCCAGGATGGAAGGGCAGAAGCTGGTGCTCCAGGTGGGCTACTCGCACCCGGTGGAGATAACGGCGCTGCCTGGGATCACCCTGACGGTGGAGGGCACCAGTCGGGTGGCGGTTCAGGGCGTAAGCAAGGAACTGGTTGGCCAGGTGGCGGCCGATATTCGTGCCGTGCGCCCGCCTGATCCCTACAAAGGCAAAGGCATCCGTTATCAGGGCGAGAGGGTCCGCCACAAGGCGGGCAAAGCGGGCAAGGCTATTAAGCATTAGTCATGAAGATCAAGAAGACAGCGCGAGCAGCGCGAGCGCGTCGCCATCGGCGAGTGCGTCAGAAGGTTGTGGGCACCCTGCAGAGGCCGCGTTTGTGCGTCTTTCGCAGCCTTAATCACATTTATGCCCAGGTGATCGATGATGATGTCGGCCACACGCTGGTAGCTGCCTGCGACCTGGAGGCGGACATCCGCCAACAGGCGAACGGCAAGCGCAAGACGGAGGTGGCCAGCCTTGTGGGCCAGCGATTGGCCGAGCGTGCCGTGGAGAAAGGGATCGACACGGCGGTGTTCGACCGCGGTGGCTACAAGTTTCGCGGTCGGGTCAAGGCTCTGGCTGATGCCGCTCGCCAGGGCGGGCTCGCGTTCTAGGGACGGGGAGAGATGTCTAATCCCAGGAAATATATAGCCACTGCCCAGAAGATCGACCCCCTGGAGCTGGAGTTGGCCGAGAAGGTGGTGTTCATTAACCGAGTGGCCAAGGTGGTCAAGGGCGGTCGCCGCTTCCACTTCACCGCCGTCGTGGTGGTAGGCGATGGCGAGGGGCGTGTAGGGGCGGCCATAGGCAAAGCGAGGGAGGTGCCCGAAGCCATCCGTAAGGCTACGACCGTAGCCCGCAAGAACCTGATAAAGGTTCCCCTGAAGGGCACGACAATCCCCCACGAGGTGTGGGTGCGCTTTGGCGCTGCCAGGGTGCTCATCAAGCCGGCGCCGCCGGGCACCGGCCTCATCGCTGGTGGGGGCGTGCGAGCGGTCTTGCAGATGGCGGGCGTTAGGGACGTGGTGGCCAAGTCCCTGGGCAGCGCCAACGCGGTCAACGTGGTCAAAGCTACCATGCTCGGTCTTTCTCAGATGAGGGATATCAAGTCGGCGGTGGCCAGCCGCCGTGCCCTGGCTGCCGCTGAGACGTAGGGAGCGATGGCCAAGCTTAGGATCACCTGGAGGAAGAGTGCCATCGGCTACCCGCCAAACCAGCGGCGGACTATCCGCGCCCTGGGGCTGCGGCGCTTGGGCCAGGCGGTGCAGCATAGCGATTCGCCAGTTGTGCGTGGTATGATACTGAGGGTTCGCCATCTGGTAGAGGTGGAGGAGGTGGCCGAATAAGGATGCAATCCCACGAGCTACGGCCTCCTAAGGGAGCTCGGCATAAGCGAAAGCGAGTCGGTCGCGGCGACGCCAGCGGCCACGGTAGCCATTCGGGGCGCGGCTCGAAGGGTCAGAAGGTGCGCTCCGGCGGTGGACCCCGCCTAGGTTTCGAGGGTGGTCAGACGCCCCTCATCAAGCGTCTGCCGCGGCGGCGGGGCTTCACCAACATCTTCCGGGTGGAGTATGAGCCCGTGAACGTGAAGCAGTTGGAGCGCTTTGAGGCGGGCACAGAGGTAACACCCCAGCTCCTGCGGGAGGTGGGTATCATCAAGACTTCGAGGCAGCCAGTGAAGGTTCTGGGCGACGGCGAGATAACCAAGGCCCTGACGGTACGGGCCCACAGGTTCTCGGCGGTGGCCAGGGGGAAGATCGAGGCGGCTGGAGGAAGCGTCGAGGAGGTAGCTCATGGCGCGAGCGCCCACCGTCGCTAGGCCGCGCCTTCTCCAGGCGGTCATCGACGCCTTCCAGCAGGCGGATGTCCGTCGGAAGATCGTATTCACTCTGGCCTTGCTGGTGGTGTTCCGCTTTGTGGCCAACCTGCCGCTTCCAGGCGTTGACACAAAGGCCTTGGCGGACATTTTCGAGGGGAATGCTGTCCTTGGCTTTCTCAATATCTTCAGCGGGGGTGCCCTGCGGAGGATGAGCGTCGCTGCCCTGGGCGTTTACCCGTACATAACGGCCTCCATCATCATGCAGCTACTTGTTCCCATGGTGCCCCAACTTCAGGCCCTGACTAAGGAAGGGGAACAGGGCCGCCGCCAGATCCAAATCTATACCGCCTGGCTGACAATACCCATGTGCATTGTCCAGGGCTACGGACAGCTTATTCTCATCGACAACCTGGGCGGTTTCGGGGGAGAGACAAAGATCGGCCTCACCGGCGGTGCTTTGCTGCCCACGCTTTCTATGATTACTACCCTGACCGCCGGCAGTATGTTCCTGGTTTGGCTGGGCGAGCTCATCACCGAGAAGGGGATCGGCAATGGCGTATCGGTCATCATCTTCGCTGGCATCGTCGCCAACATACCGCGGATGATCTGGACCGAGGTTTACACCTCGACCGCCATGACGGGCGTTGTGATGCTGGTTTTGTTCATCATCGCCATCCTCGGCGTCATCGTCTTCTTCCAGGAAGCGCAGAGGCGCATCCCGGTTCAGTACTCGCGCAGCCTGTTCCGCGGCGGGCGGATGTACCGTCAGTCGGGTCAGACCCACATCCCCCTGCGGGTGAACTCGGCAGGGATGATCCCTCTCATCTTTGCCTTTTCCATCGTCATCCTTCCGGCTTACATGGCCAGCATGTTGAAGGAGGGCCAGACCGGCTGGATAGCTGATGCGGCGGGCAAGGTCCAGGGGGTCTTCGATCCCTCAAACTGGGGCTATTGGATCTTTCTGTTCCTTCTGGTAGTGATCTTTGCCTTCTTTTACACGATGGTTATCTTCCAGCAGCAGAACCTGGCGGAGAACCTGCAGCGGCAGGGGGGCTTCATTCCCGGAATCCGGCCGGGGCGCCCTACGGCGGAGTACATTACGCGGGTGCTCATTCGCATCACCTGGGCTGGCGCTCTCTTCCTTGGCTTTGTTGCGGTGATACCCTACGTTGCATCCGCCGTTACGGGGGAGCAATCTCTTAGTCTAGGCCGCGGAGGAGGATTATCCTTGGGCATCACCAGCGCTGGCTTGATCATCGTCGTCGGTGTGGTGCTGGATACCATGCGCCAGTTGGAGTCCCAGCTGCTGATGCGTCAGTACGAGGGCTTCATCCGCTAGGGGTGGGCGAAGGCCTTTGTACGTTATCCTCTTTGGTGCCCCAGGCGCTGGCAAAGGAACCCAGGCAGCAATTCTGGCTGAGAAGACGGGGTTGGCACACATCACAACAGGGGAACTGTTCAGGGAGGCTATTAGGCAGGGGACGGAACTGGGGAAGCAAGCCAAGCCCTATTACGATCGGGGCCAGTTGGTGCCCGATCATTTGACTATTGCTATGCTGCTGGAGCGCTTGTCCCAGGGCGATTGTGCTCGTGGATGCCTCTTGGATGGCTTCCCCCGCACACTGGAGCAGGCGACCGCTCTGGATGAGGCCCTTTCTCGGGAGGGCAGGGTCATCGACAAGGTTGTCTATATCCAGGTGCCGCAGAACGAGCTGTTGGGCCGACTCTCTGGCCGCTGGAACTGTCGCCAGTGCGGCAGCGTCTATCACCAGCGCTTCCAGCCGCCGCGTCAGGCCGGTCGTTGCGACCAGTGCGGCGGCGAGCTGTACCAGCGAGAGGACGATAAGCCGGAGACGGTGCGAAGGCGACTGGAGGTCTACTTCCAGCAGACGGCGCCCCTCATCGACTACTACCGGGCGAGGGGCAAGCTGGTGGAGATAGACGGCGATAAGCCAGTGGAGGAGGTTGCTGAGGGCCTGCTGGCGGTTGTTGAGGGTCCGTAGAGAGGAGCCGACGAGAATCTATGCCTATCGAACTGAAGGGGCCCGAGGAGATAGCCCTGATGCGCCAGGCGGGTCGGTATGATGCCGAGGTTTTGGTTATCCTGCGGCAGGCGATTCGGCCGGGGCTGATGCTCAAGAAGCTGGACGACATTGTGCAGCGGGAGTTCGCCAAAAGAAAGGTGATTCCCACCTTTCTGCACTATCAGGGCTATCCGGCGCGCGTTTGTGTTTCTGTGAACGACGAGGTGGTGCATGGCATACCCGATAGGCGCGTCCTTCAGGAGGGCGACATTGTGAGCATCGACCTGGGAGCCACCTACAAGGGTTTCGTTGGCGATGCTGCCATCACGGTGGCTGTGGGAAAGATAAGCCCTGAGGCCGAGCGGCTTGTGCGGGTAACGGAGGAGGCGCTCTGGCAGGGCATCAAGGCAGCGAAGGCCGGCGCTCGTCTGGGGCAGATTTCAGCCGCTATTCAGGCTCACGCTGAAGGGAACGGCTTCTCTGTCGTGCGGGAGTACGTGGGTCATGGCGTCGGTCGCAATATGCACGAGGACCCGCAAGTGCCCAATTTCGGCCCACCCGACCGGGGGCCGCTGCTCCAGAAGGGGATGACCCTGGCCCTGGAGCCGATGGTCACCGCCGGCGATTGGCAAACCAAAAAGGATTCCGACGGCTGGACGGTGCGCACAGCCGATGGTAGCCTAGCCGCCCACTTCGAGCACACGATAGTGATCACCGAAGGAGAGGCGCAGGTGCTAACACTTCCCTAATGAAGCTGGTAAACTATCTGGGGGTGATTGGTCAGCGGGCCGTTTATGGGTAAGAAAGAGGCGATAGAGGTCGAAGGCGTAGTCAAAGAAGCATTGCCTAATGCTGTATTTCGGGTGGAGCTGCCTAACGGGCACCAGGTTCTTGCCCATGCCTCTGGCAAGATCCGGGTGCACTTCATCCGCATCCTGCCCGGGGATCGAGTTCTAGTGGAACTGTCGCCATACGACCTCACTCGTGGTAGGATTACCTATCGGCTCCGCTAGACTTTTCGGCGGCAGTAGGACTGACGATGAAGGTACGAGCTTCGGTCAAGCGGCGGTGCGATAAGTGCAAGATCGTCCGTCGCAAGGGTGTGGTGAGAGTGATCTGCGAAAACCCGCGGCACAAGCAGCGCCAAGGGTAGAGGAGGCATTATGGCGCGTATCGCTGGTGTGGACATCCCCAGGGACAAGCGGGTGGATATCTCTCTGCGCTACATCTATGGCATAGGGCCGACCCTGGCCCACACCATCTGCGACAGCGCACGAGTGGAGCCCGCTACCAAGGTGCGGGACCTAACTGACGACGAGATCAGCCGTATCCGTGAGTTCATCGATCGCAACTACACGGTGGAGGGCGAGCTGCGCAAGGGGGTGCGGCAGAACGTCCAGCGCCTCATCGAGATCAACTGCTATCGGGGGGTGCGCCATCGCCGTGGCTTGCCCGTTCGTGGCCAGCGCACCCGCACCAACGCTCGTTGTAAGCGCGGCCCGCGCAAGACGGTGGCTGGCAAGCGGCGGGCGATGGCCAAGAAGTAGGACGGCCAGCTACACCTAACCAGCGAGGAGGGTTATGGCTGAAAGAAAAGGCCGAGGCCGGGCACGACGGCGGGAGCGCAAGAGCATTCCCGTGGGCCGTGCCTACATTCAATCCACCTTCAACAACACCATCATTACCCTCACCGACCCCAACGGCAACGTCATCGCCTGGGCCAGCGCGGGCACGGCTGGCTTCAAGGGTTCCCGTAAGAGCACTCCCTACGCCGCCCAAATAGCGGCCGATAGGGCGGCCAAGCGGGGGATGGAGCATGGGCTGCGCCAGGTGGAGGTGTATGTGAGGGGCCCGGGTAGCGGTCGCGAGGCGGCCATTCGCTCCCTCCAGGGGGCGGGCATCCAGGTGATGAGCATCCGCGACGTGACCCCTGTTCCCCACAACGGTTGTCGTCCGCCCAAACGGCGGCGAGTGTAAGCTGGGGATGTTTCCCTCTCAGGTAGTGAAGGAGAGCTAGTGGCACGGTACACAGGACCTGCTTGTCGGATATGTCGGCGCTTGGCCGAGAAGCTCTATCTCAAAGGGGAGAAGTGCTACTCCCCCCGCTGTCCCTTTGAGCGCCGTCCGTACGCTCCCGGACGGCGCTCCATGCGCCGCCGCAAGGTGTCCGACCGCGGCCTTCAGCTGCGGGAGAAGCAGAAGGCGCGCTCTGCCTATGGGCTGCTGGAGCGCCAGTTCCGCCGTTACTACAGGGAGGCGGTGCGGCGCAAGGGTATCACCGGCGAGAATCTGCTGCGTATCCTGGAGATGCGCTTGGATAATGTCGTCTATCGTCTCGGCTTCGCCAGTTCGCGCAATCAGGGTCGCCAGCTGGTGCTGCATGGCCACATCAGCATAAACGGCCGCAAGGCCGATATCCCCTCTCATGTCATCAAGGTGAACGATGTCATCGGTTGGACGGCGAGAGGGGCGAAGAGCGAGATCTTTCAGGTAGTCAAGGAGCAGGTGGCTGAGCAGGCCCTTCCGTCCTGGTTGAGCCTGGATGGCGAACAGATGACGGGGCGGGTGCTATCGCCGCCGACGATGGAAGACATTGGGGCGAAATTCGACCCGGCTACTGTTGTTGAGTACTACTCTCGTTAGCAACCAGTTGTTGCCAGAGTGAGGAGGTGGGTCTCAGTGACCCAGTTGGTTGTTCCCCAGGTTGAGGTTGTGGAGAGCGACGGCAACTATGTGCGCATCGTCGCCGAGCCTCTGGAGCCGGGCTTCGGCACTACCGTTGGTAATTCCTTGAGGAGGGTTCTTCTCAGCTCCCTGCCGGGCGCTGCTGTTACCTCCGTGCGTATTGACGCCGTGCAGCACGAGTTCTCTACTATCCCTCATATGAAGGAGGACACTATCGAGTTCCTTCTGAACGTGAAGGAACTGCGCCTGCGTGCTCTGTCTGACCGACCGGGCACGCTCTTGCTGGAGGTGATCGGTCGTGAAGGGGGAATAACCGCTGCCGACATCCAAGCCCCTCCGGACTATGAGATCCTCAATCCTGAGCTGCACCTGGCTACACTGGATTCGATGGAGGGGGAGCTAAGGGTGGAGTTCAACGTGGAGCAGGGTCACGGCTACGTCCCGGCAGGGGGAAGCGATGACCTGCCCATTGGAGTAATCCCCGTGGACGCCATCTTCACACCCGTGCGCAAGGTGAACTACAGGGTGGAGCGCACCCGCGTGGGCCAGATCAGCAACTATGACCGCCTGGTACTGGAGGCGTGGACCGACGGCACCATCGGTGGCGTGGATGCCATAAGCCAGAGCGCCGATATCCTTTTGGAGCAGCTTTCCCTATTCAGTCAGTTGGGTAAGCCGGCGCCTCCGGTGGTGGAACGCGGTCTGGGGGCGGGCACCGTCCTCACGGCCGACCGCTACAACACGGCCATTGAGGACCTCAGCCTGTCGGTGCGGGCCTACAACTGCCTCAAGCGCAGCGGCCTGATGACGCTGGGTCAGGTCTTGGAGAAGAGCGAGGACGAGCTTCTCGCCCTACGCAACTTCGGCCGTAAGTCCTACGAGGAGCTCAAGACGCGCCTGCGGGAACTGGACTTCCTGCCCGTCGAGACGGCGGAGGAAGAGCTGGCGGTCGAGGTTCCCTCGGTTATCGAGGAGGAAGAGATGCCGGCAGTGGTCGGCCGTGGCGAGGAGGCAGCGGCTGTGGCGGAGGGGCCGGTCGCTGGTGCGGAAGAGGCTGCGGTGCCTGCCGAGGAGGCAGCACCACCGCCTGCTGAGGAGGAGGCCAAGGCCAAGGCCAAGGCCAAGGCGGAAGAGCCAGCGCCTGTGGCTGAAGAAGAAGAGAGCGAAGAGCTAGCCGAGTGGCAGCGCATGCTCCTAAAGCTGAAGGGAGAGGCGGGTGAGGAGGGCGAGGGCTAGGCCGACATGGCGCACCGTATTGCCGGACGCAGACTGAGTCGCTCCACAAGCCATCGTCTAGCCATGTTTCGCAACCAGGTGACCGATCTTCTACGCCACGGGAAGATCGTCACCACCGAGGCCAAGGCCAAGGAGGTGCGGAGCGTCGCCGAGAAGGTGATCACCCTGGGCAGGCATGGAACCCTTCACGCCCGCCGACAGGCTCTGCGGATCGTCAGCGACAAGGATGTGCTGAAGAAGATCTTTGACGACCTCGGGCCTCTCTATGCCGGTCGGCCCGGCGGCTATACTCGCATCATCAAGCTGGGGCCGCGTCAGGGCGATGGCGCCCGCATGGCCCAACTGGAGCTGGTGAAGGAGGAGGGGAAGGGGGAGGAGGAGTAGGAAGCCTGCCAGCCAGCGGGCGGGTGGCGGGTTGTCATCGTGGTGGTCGAGAAGGGCGAGGAGGAAAGGTCCTTTCGGAGAATTGCCCTGGTGGTGGAGTATGACGGAACGGCCTATGCTGGCTCCCAGTATCAGAGGAATGCTCCCACCATCCAGGAGGAGTTGGAGAAAGCCCTGAACAAGCTGACTAGCGAACGAACGAGGCTGGCGCTGGCCGGTCGCACCGACGCCGGTGTCCACGCCAAGGGGCAGGTAGTTTCCTTTCGGACACGGGCGTCGTACGAGGCGGGGGTGTTCGTGCGAGCCTTGAATGCGCACCTTCCGCAGGACATCGTCGTGCGTTCGGCCCGTCAGGTGCCGCTGAGCTTTCAGGTGCGCCGCCAGGCCAAAAGGCGCTGGTATCGCTACCTCATCTACAACGGGCGGCAGCGGCCGGCCCTTGGCAGGCACTACTGCTGGCACATTGCCCAGCCCCTGGACGTAGAGGCGATGCAGGGGGCAGCCCGGCAGCTTGTGGGCGAGCACGAACTCGCCGCCTTCGTTGCGCCGTCCGCTCCCGGTAGGACTGTGCGAACGGTGTACAGGGCTGAGGTGAGTCGCCGCCGTTCCTGGGTGGTGTTCGACATCGAGGCCAACTCGTTCTTGCAGCAGCAGGTGCGGCGGACGGTGGGAGCGCTGGTGGAGGTGGGCCTGGGCAAGCAGACGGTGGAGGGCTTCCGACGCTTGCTGGCGTCGGCCCAGAGAGGGGCAGCCACTCTGGCGGCGCCGCCGCGGGGGCTTTGTCTGATGGCTGTAGAGTATGAAGGTTGGAGCGGAAGTGGCCACGAAGAGGATGCGGACATTTAGTCTGAAGGGCGGCGATATCACCCGCGACTGGCTGGTGGTAGATGCGGCCGACCAGACGCTGGGGCGTCTAGCAACGCGCATAGCGAGCGTCCTGCGGGGCAAGCACAAGCCCACCTATTCGCCTCATCTGGAGATGGGCGACTACGTCATCGTGGTCAACGCCGCCCGGGTGCGGGTCAGCGGCAAGAAGCTAAGCGATAAGGTCTACTATCGACACTCCGGCTATCCCGGCGGGCTGAAGAGCGTCACCCTGGGCAAGTTGATGGCCACCAGGCCCACGCGGGTCATCGAGATGGCGGTGCGGGGCATGCTCCCCCATAATCGCCTGGGGCGAAAGCTACTGCGCAACCTCAAGGTCTACGCCGGGCCGGAGCATCCCCACGAGGCTCAGGTGAAGGGCAGTCAGAAGGGGCAAGAGGCGGCCGGCGAGGCAGCTTCCGGCTAGGAGGACGAAGGAAAGTGGTCGAAGAGCAGGTCATCGAGGGGCAGCACTACTACTACGGGACGGGTCGGCGCAAGGCGGCGGTGGCCAGGGTGCGCTTGTATCCGGGCACAGGCACTATCGTCATTAACGGCAGGCCCTTCGAGGAGGTGTTCAGCCGGCCGGTCTACCAGTCCATCGTCCGCCAGCCGCTGCTTCTCACCGAGACCCTGGACAAGTTCAACGTCCAGGTGAAGATAAACGGCGGGGGTAACACCGGCTGGGCGGGGGCCATCGCTCACGGCATCGCTCGGGCGCTGGTGGCGGCCGACGAGCAGTATAAGCCCACTCTCCGCAAGGCTGGCCTCCTCACCCGCGACCCGCGGGTTAAGGAGCGCAAGAAGTACGGGCTCAAGCGAGCCCGCAAGGCGCCGCAATACACCAAGCGCTAACGGCCGGCCAGCCGCTCCTTGAGCCTGCCGATGGGCGGAGTGGGGGCAGGCGCCACCTCATTCAGGATCGCCAGGTACAAGCTCACCCAGTCGCCGAACAGGACAGCGCTCATCATCTGGGCCAGAGGGCTCTTGCCTTCGGCGTCGACCGTCGCGCTTTCCACGCCCGCCTCCTCCAGGGCCGTTCGGGTGAGGTCGTAGCGCAGGAGAATGCGCGGATGGAGGGAGGGCGCCCGCAAGAAGACCACAAGGGCCTTGGCTGATATCTCCTTGGGCAGGCCATAGCCGACCACGGCATTGTGATTGGCCTCGGGCAACTCCTCGTAGAAGCACCACATCTTGCTGGTCTCGTTGAGCTGGCCCTTCCAGCGGCGGGCTATAGGGGCCAGGATGCCCGCGCCGTAGACTACGGGCAGCCGCTCGTGCAGCTTCTCGGCGAGCTGTTTGGCGGGATTCTGGGTCAGAGGTGCGTTCTCGTCGATGCGGGCCGCCAGGCTCTCCATGGCGGCGATGGCCTCGTCCAGGTCCTCGCTCTTGTCGGCCACTATCCGCACCTTCTGGGCGATGACCAGGAGGGGCATGATGCCGTAGCCCAGGGCGGCCCGGGGCTCCGACTCGTAGCGAAAGACGAAGGCAGGGACGCCGTTGGCGCGGGCGGTGGTGAGCAGTCTGCCGCCGCCGGTGATGACGACCTTCTTGGCCCCGGTGGCGAGGCCCCGCTCGAAGGAGGACAGCACCTCCTCGGTGTTGCCGCTGTAGCTGGACGCTATCAAGAGCGTCCTGTCGTCAACCAGGAGGGGCAGCTCGTAGTCGCGATGGCTGAAGACAGGGATGGGGCTCTCCAGGGCCACCAGCGAGCGCAGGAAATCACCGGCGATGGCCGAGCCGCCCATGCCCAGGATAATCACCTTGTCGATGTCCCGATAGCCGTCCGGCAGCTCTAGAGCTTGGGCCTCCTGCCAAGCAGCGCGACACTGGCGGGGCAGGTCGCCGATGCGGGCGAGCATTCCCTGAGGGTCGATCCTCCGGTAGGCGGCGAGGTCGTCTAGCATGTTCATGGCTACAGCCCAACCAGCTCCTTTCCGGCCGCTAGAAGCTTCTGCACCAGGCTTTGGTCTTGCACCTCGGTATAGATTCGCAGCAGGGGCTCGGTGCCCGAGAAGCGAACGAGCAGCCACCCTTCGCCCTCTAGGTGGAAGCGAAAGCCGTCGGTGGTATCCTGGGCGGTCACCCTCAGGCCGGCCAGCCGTTGGGGCCGGGCACGGGAGAGGCGGTCGATTAGCTCCGCCTTCTGCTCTGGCTCCAGGCGGATGTCGATGCGGTCGTAGTAGTGGGGCCCCACCTTGGCGTATAGCTCGGCGACGAGTTCAGAGGGGCGGCGGCCACGGCGGGCCATGAGGTCGAGGAAGTAGAGGGAGGAGAGGATGCCGTCGCGGTCTGGCGGGTGGTGGCGGAAGGCGAAGCCGCCACTCTCCTCGCCGGCTATGAGGGCATTCTCGGCGATCATCTTGGGCCCCAGGAACTTGAAGCCGACGGGCGTCTCGTGCACGGCGACGTTGTATAGCTCGCCCAGGCGCTGGATCATGCGGGTGCTGGTCAGCGACTTGACCATCGGCCCCCGCTGGCCGCGCACCTCCAGCAGGTAGTAGGCCAGGAGGGCGAACACCTGGTGCTGGTTGATGAACTCCCCCCTCTCGTCGATGATGCCCACGCGGTCGCCATCGCCGTCGGTGGCCAGGCCCACATCGGCGCCGGTGGTCGTGACGGTATCGATGAGCGCCCCCAGGTGGCGGGCGATGGGCTCCGGCTGAAGGCCGGGAAACAGGGGATTGCGCTCGCCGTGCAGCTCCTGCACCTGGGTGGCCCCGCCGGCCAGGAGCTGGGGCAACCAGCCGATGGCTGCCCCGTACATGGAATCGATGACCACTCGTAGCCCGGCGGCTCGCAGGGCCTCCAGGTCGACCAGCTCTCCGAGATGCTTCATGTAGGACTGGCGGGGGCTGATGAACTCCACCAGGCCCCGCTCCTGGGCTTCCGACAGGGGCAGCCGAGGCACATCGGAGGCCAGGATGGCGGGCAGGGGCTCCTCCAGGCGGGCGATGGCCTCCGGCGAGGCGCTGCTGGCGTACTCGGGCTTGTACTTGAAGCCCGACCAGCGGGCGGAGTTGTGGCTGGCGGTGATGATCACTGCCCCGCCAGCTTTCCTCTGGAGGAGGGCGTAGCTGACTACCGGCGTGGGCGCAGGCGAGTCGCAGAGGTAGACGTGGATGCCGTTGGCGGCCGCCACCTCAGCCACGGCGGCGGCGAAGTCCTCGGAGGCGAAGCGGGTATCGTAGCCCACCGCCAGCCCCCGCTGGGCCTGGCCCGTCTCCTTCAGGTAGAGGGCGACACTCTGGGCGCAGGCTCGCACGTTGGCGAAGGTGAAGTCCTCGCCGATGATGGCCCGCCAGCCGTCGGTGCCGAACTTGATCTCGGTTGTCATCGCTGAAAGCCCTTTCCTAGCGAGTTGGCTTGGCCTCCGCTGGGGCGAACAAGGGTAGATCCCGCGCCGCCTCTGTGAGGTCCTTGGCGGTATCGATCGAGCGCCAGTAGGCGCGACTGCGGTAGGCCCGCAGTTGTCCCCTCTCGGCCAGGAGGGGGAAAGCGGTGTCCTCGTGGTCACCTACGTCCGGCAGGAGGTCGAAGAAGGGGCGGGAGAGAACGTAGAGGCCGGCGTTTATCCAGTGAGGGAGGCGCGGCTTCTCCTCGAAGCGGCGAATGCGCCCGTCACGGGCCACCCGCGCGATGCCGAAGGGGCTGACGAGGGGGGTGAGCATGACGGTGGCTACCGCCCCCGAGGCGCGATGGGCGCGCAGGATGGGAGCCAGGGGCTGGTTGCTGAGGATGTCGCCGTTGGTGCCGATTAGCAGCCCTTCTTTTTCTGGCACCTGAGCGAAGGCCAACTTGAAGGCTCCCCCCCGCCCCAGGGGCTGCTCCTCCAGCGAGTACTCAATGGTCAGGCCCCAGGCGCGGCCGTCGCCGAAGTAGTCCTGGATCACATCCGCCCGGTAGCCGCAGAGGAGGATGGCGTGGCTGACGCCGTTATCGCGCAGCCAGGCTAGGTGGTACTCGAGGATGGGCTTGCCGGCCAGGAGGATCATCGGCTTCGGCCGATCCTCGGTGAGGGGCCGCAGGCGTTCGCCCTTGCCGCCAGCGAGAACTAAGGCGTACATGGGCCTAGCGGCGGGCTTCCTCGGCCAGGGGCAGGCCAGCTTCTCGCCGCAGAAGCTCTGCCTTGTCCGTCCTCTCCCAGGGGGCGTCGATGTCCTCGCGGCCGAAGTGGCCGTAGGCGGCGGTAGGCAGATAGATGGGCCGCCGCAGGTCGAGGTCGCGCACTATCGCCGCCGGTCGCAGGTCGAAGTGCTCCCTGATCAGCCGATCGATGACCTCGTGATCGACTTTCTGGGTGCCGAAGGTCTCCAGGGAGACGGAGACGGGGTGGGCGACCCCAATGGCGTAGGCGATCTCGATCTCCGCACGGTCAGCTAGGCCGGCAGCGACAATGTTCTTGGCCACGTAGCGGGCGGCGTAGGAGCCGGAGCGGTCGACCTTGGTGGGGTCCTTGCCCGAGTAGGAGCCGCCGCCGTGACGGGCGCTGGAGCCGTAGGTGTCAACGATGTTCTTGCGGCCGGAGAGGCCGGAATCGCCCCTGGGGCCGCCGATGACGAACCTGCCGCTGGGGTTGATGCGATAGGTAGTTTCGCTGTTCAGAAGCTCGGCAGGGATGACCTGGTGGACCACGTGTTCCATGATATCAGCCTGGAGACGGGCAAGTTCGACGCCGTCATCGTGCTGGCTGGAAATCACCAGCGTTTTCACCCGCCTGGGTACGCCGAAAGAATATTCCACCGTCACCTGGGACTTGCCGTCGGGGCGGAGATAGGGGATGGTGCCGTCCTTGCGTACCTGGGCCAGGCGGCGGCAGAGCTTGTGGGCCAGGGAGATGGGCAGGGGCATTAACTCCGGCGTCTCATTGCAGGCGAAGCCCAGCATGATGCCCTGATCGCCGGCTCCCAGTTCAAGCGCCTCGGCCTTCTCCAGCCCCTCGCGCACCTCCAGAGGTATGCTCACCGCCCCGGCGATGTCCGGCGATTGCTCTTTCACCGATACCACCACGCCGCAGCTCTCGGTATCGAAGCCGTATTCGGGCTTGGTGTAGCCGATCTCGCGGATGGTCTGGCGGGCGATCTTGGTGTAGTCGACGTGGTGGCTGATGGAGATCTCGCCGATGATGACCACCAGGCCGGTGGTGGTCGCCACCTCACAGGCGACGCGAGCGGAGGGATCGTAGCGCAGGATCTCGTCCAGGATGGCGTCGGCGATCTGGTCACACATCTTGTCAGGGTGGCCCTCGGTCACCGACTCCGAGGTCACCAGCATGGATGGGGAGCTCATTAGGGTCATGCGCCTGGGCATGGGCTTTGTCCTCCTTAGGGTCTATTCTGTACCGCTTTCCCAGCTCTCTAGGTACCTGTGTTGCTCGGCGGTCAGTTCGTCGATGTTGATGTTCATGGAGCGAAGCTTGAGGCGGGCCACCTCCTGGTCGATTTCGGTGGGCACGGGATGAACGGCTGGAGGCAGGCGCTCTGGGCGGCGGGCGATGTACTCCACGCAGAGGGCCTGGTTAGCGAAGCTCATGTCCATCACGCTGGCGGGATGGCCCTCGGCAGCGGCCAGGTTAATGAGGCGGCCCTGCGCTAGAAGGAACAGACGGCGGCCGTCCTTAAAGCGATACTCCACCACATGGGGCCGGATCTGTCGTTTGCTCTCGGTCATCTCCTCCAGGGCGGCGATGTTCAGCTCCACGTTGAAGTGGCCGGAGTTAGCCAGGATGGCTCCGTCCTTCATCGCCTGGAAATGCTCTTTACTAATAGCGTTCATGTCCCCGGTAACGGTGACGAAGATGTCGCCGACCCTGGCGGCCTCGGCCATGGGCATCACCCGGAAGCTATCCATGGCCGCCTCCAGGGCGCGCACCGGCTTCACCTCGGTCACCACCACCTGGGCGCCCAAGCCATGAGCGCGCATGGCGACGCCGCGGCCGCACCAGCCGTAGCCGGCCACCACCACGGTCTTGCCCGCCCAGAGGACGTTGGTGGCGCGGGTGATGCCATCGATGGTGCTCTGACCGGTGCCGTAGCGGTTATCGAACAGGTGCTTGGTGTCGGCCTCGTTGACGGCGATGATGGGGTAGGCTAGGGCGCCGTCGTGGGCCATGGCCTGCAGGCGGATGACGCCGGTGGTGGTCTCTTCGGTGCCTGCCAGGATGTCGGGCAAGAGCTCCCGACGCTCCTTGTGGGCGGTGCTCACCAGGTCGGCGCCGTCGTCCAGGGTTATCTGGGGTCGCTGGGCCAGGGTGGCCTGGATGTGGCGGTAGTAGGTCTCGGTGTCCGCGCCGCGGACGGCGAAGACGGGGACGTTGTGCTCGCTGACCAGGGCGGCTGCCACATCGTCCTGGGTGGAGAGGGGATTGCTGGCGCATAGGGCGAGCTGGGCGCCGCCGTCTACCAGGGCCAGGGCCAGGTTGGCCGTCTCGGTGGTGACGTGCAGGCAGGCGGAGACGCGCACTCCCGCCAGGGGCTTCTCCTTCTGGAAGCGCCGGCGGATGAGGTCGATGACGGGCATCTCGCGCGCCGCCCACTCGATGCGCAGCAAGCCATTGGCGGCCAGGCTCAGGTCTTTCACTTCGAAGTCCAGAGACGGCTTCGCTTGCACTTATTGGCCTCCTTCCGAAGCCCTTCTCTCAGCCTGATGATTCAGCACTACTATCTCTCGTCCATCCTCGGCCCGGCGGCGGGCCAGAACACGCCGCACTAAGGCGACGATGCCGATCATCTCCTTCCGCCGCGCTCCTGACTCGATGAGGCGGCACTCCTCCCGGTAGCCCAGCCGTTCATAGAGGCGGACGGCGGTCTGGTTCCCAGCATCGACAGTCAGCAGCACATCGGGGCAGGTCTTGAGCAGCTCGGCAGTCACGGCGCTGGTGGCGATGCTGCCATAGCCCTGCCCTCGATAGCGGGGATGGGTCATGACGTTGCCCACGAGTGCCAGGCCTTGGGAGGGGGCGGCCACGTGGGTGCCGGCCATGGCCACCAGCCTTTGGTCGACATAGACACCGTAGTACACGCCCTCGTGCAGCACGGCGGCCGAATAGAAGCCGAAGCCCTCGCTGCGCTGGAGGGCGTTGACCGCCCCGATATCCGCCCGCGTGAGACGCCGAGTGTCGCCTCGCGCTGGCCGAAAGCGCTCGGCTGACAGGGACATGCGCAAGGAAGGCCCCTGCCGCAATAGGACGAAGTGGCGCTGGGCGACGGCTAGATGGTCGAGCTGGAAGGTGGCGAAGGTGAGGCGGGGGCCCGGGTGGAGGCGAAAGAGGGCATCCAGGGCGTAGGGATCGCCCAGGGCTACCAGGGCGGGGCCCAGGCCGCTGCGGCAATGGACGACGAGCGCTTGGCCTTGGGGGCCGCGGGCGTGCCACCACTCGCTGCGGGGGAACAGGCGTGGCTCCAGGTGGGCAAGGGCGTAGGCGGCGTAGGCTCGCTGTGCTTCCAGCAGGGACCGAATAGCTTCGGGATCGCTGAGCCGTTGGACGACGTACTCCGCCCTTTGTTTGGCCGCTGCCCTGGCCCCGAAGATGCTTTCCTTCAGCCTGTCGGTCAGCATCGTCAACTTCCTGTCCGCTCGCCCACTATGTACTTGCCGATGATGGGCGCGAGATTCCTCTTCGTTTCCTCGGGCACCATGTCCAGGGGCGTGATCAGGGCGTCCTGGAGGGCGCTGGCGCAGAGACAGTCGCGGCGGGCGGGCAGTTTGGCCAGGGCCAGGCGCACAGTCCGCTGGGCGACCTCGACCGTCTTGGCCAGGTTCGACACGATCATCTCGGCCGTCACCGATTCCTGGCCCTCGTGCCAGCAATCGTAATCGGTAACGCAGGCCAGGATGGCATAGCAGACCTCGGCCTCGCGGGCCAGCTTGGCCTCGGGCAGGGCGGTCATGCCGATGAGGGCGGCTCCCCAGGAACGGTAGAGGTTGGACTCGGCTTTGGTCGAGAAGGGAGGGCCTTCCATGACCACGCAGGTGCCGCCGTTGTGAACCGTGGTGCCGGCCTCCTGGGCCGATTGCCAGAGGTTGTCTCGCAGGATGGGACAGAAGGGCTCGGCGAAGGCGATGTGGGCCGCCAGCCCCTGGCCGAAGAAGGTGGCCGGGCGGCCCTTGGTGCGGTCGATGAGTTGGTCGGGCACCACCAGGTGGCGGGGCTCGATCTCCTGGCGCAGGCTGCCCACGGCGCTCACGGCGATGATGAACTCGACCCCCAGGGTCTTGAGGGCGTAGATGTTGGCCCGCGCCGGCAGCTCTGAGGGGAGGATGCGATGGCCGCGGCCGTGGCGGGGCAGGAAGGCCACTCGCACGCCGTCCAGCGTGCCAACGACGATGGCGTCGCTGGGCTGGCCGAAGGGAGTGGTGAGACGGGCCTCCTCCACATCGGTCAGGCCTTGCATGCGGTAGAAGCCGCTGCCGCCGATAATCGCCACCCGCGCTTCAGGCATGGTGAACTTCTTCCTGCTGGAAGAGCTGGCGCAGGGATTTGGCGTACGGCTCCCGCACGACGCCCCGCTCGGTGATGATGGCCGAGACGTAGCGATGGGGCGTCACGTCGAAGGCGGGGTTCAGGGCCTCGATGCCCGCGGGCGCCACCGCTACGCCGGCGAAGGAGGTCACCTCTTCTGGCGGGCGCTCCTCGATGGGTATCTGGTCGCCGCTGGCGCTGTTCAGGTCGATGGTGCTGGTGGGCGCCGCTACGTAGAAGGGGATGTTGTGCTCCTTGGCCAGGACGGCCAGGGTGTAGGTGCCGATCTTATTGGCCACATCGCCGTTGACAGCGATGCGGTCGGCCCCCACGATGACGCAGGCGATGGCGTCGCGGCGGCGCATGAGAGAGCCGGCGGCGCCATCGGCGATGAGGGTGGCGGGGATGCCGTCGCGAGCCAGCTCCCAGGCGGTGAGGCGTGCCCCCTGGAGGAGGGGGCGCGTCTCGCTGACATAGACGCGCGAGAGCTTGCCCTGCTCCCAGGCGGCGCGGATGACGCCCAGGGCGGTGCCGTAGCCGCCGGTGGCCAGGGAGCCGGTGTTGCAGTGGGTGAGGACGGCGGACCCCGCGGGGATGAGCTGAGCGCCGTGTTGGCCTAGCCTGCGGTCGGCGTCGGCGTTCTCCTGGTGGATGCGCAGGGCCTCGGCCAGCAGCGCTTGGCGGGCGGCGGCAGGGTCTGGGGCCGCCTCCGCGGCCAGGGTCATGCGCTTGAGGGCCCAGGAGAGATTGACGGCGGTAGGGCGGGTGGCTGCCAGCTCCTCAGCGATCGGCCGCAGTCGGGCCAGGAAGTCCTCCATGTTGGCGGTTTCGATATGCTGGGCCCCGAGGGCCATCCCGTAGGCGGCAGCGATGCCGATCAGGGGGGCGCCTCGCACCCGCATCTCTCCGATGGCCGCCACCATCTGGTGTTGGTTCTCCAGTTCCAGATACACTTCCTGGTGGGGGAGGCGAGTCTGGTCTAGGAGTCGGACCCTACCGTTCGCCCACTCGATAGCCTTTACGCCTTTCAACTATGACCTCACCGTTGGAAGGAAAATCAACAAAAAACTTCTCGTGGTGTGAGAAGTTCTTTCGATCTACCCGCTCTCATCTCCCCCTTCGGCTAAACCGAAGGGTCGGACTTGGCACCGTGTCCGGCCTTGAGCAAACCACTGGGGCGCGGATCGGTTGCCGGGTTTCCTTGGGCCGTTCCCTCCACCACTCTGGATAAGAGCGTCTGCGGGCCCTATTCGATTTCCTAATTGATGTTAGCCCAGGGGATTAACCGGTGTCAAGCTAGTCTGATAGACGCTCCTCCTTGGCATCGAGGTCGTTCAGGCGCCAGCCCTCTTCGCCCCGGACGAGCTCATAGGTCACTCGAAACCGCCGCTGGACGAGGTCCGGCCCCTCACGGCTGAAAGCGATGATCACCACCTGTACGGAGGCCTGCTCGTCTTCTAGGGTGGGCGGGAGCATCTCCTCCACCCTGACGCCGGTGGCATTACGAAAGCCGTTGACAAAATCTGGCCAGGGTTGGAGCTTCTGGCGGTTGGCGGACTGGAGCTGGTAGGCCGCGCTGAACAGCTCGCGAGTGGCTTCCAGCTTTCGACGAGCGGCGGCCAGTGCCGCCTCGCTGTCGTCGTCGGCGACATCGTGCAGGAGCTCTTCAGAGATTGGCTCGTCGCTGTCGGTTAGCCACTGCCAAACGAGAAAGCGCTGGGGATCTTGCCAGGGCTCGGCGGTGGCGGTGGCGGCTGCCACAGCGGCAAGATAGTCAAGGACGGCCTGGGTGGGTAGATTGGCAGAGGTGCCCTCCAGGGGCGGTGCTACTCGTTGCCAGTGGAGGTCGGAGCCAGTCCAGCGAAAGGTGAGATAGAAGGTGGCGCCAATGCCATCGCTCAGGCCCGTGTCCAGGAGAACCAGTTCCTCCAGGCCGTCGTTGTCGGTGTCCACGGCCAGGGCGGGCGAGGTCAGGCCTTCTGGCGCCAGGTTGTCCAAGCCCTGGCGAAAGGGGCGGCGGTCCTGCTCCAAAGCTGGCGCTGCCTCCAGGAATTCGACCGCTGAGGAATCGAGAAGGCTCAGGCCAGCCAGGGCGGGCTGATCTCGGCTGTCCAGCTCGATGAGGGCCATGAACAGCCCCTCGGGCAGCTCTAGGATGCGCGACTGAGGCGGCGCTTGGTCGTCCGTGTCTGGGCCATCCAGGTAGAGGAAGGCTGCCAGTTGGGGCTGATCGCGGCGGGTGAAGTGGTCGATGAGGCGCCCCATTACCTCGATGCGCCAGGAGGGTTCGTCCTCAACAACGTAGAGCGCGAGCGGCTCGCTGGGCGCCAGGGCGATGCCGGGAAAGGTCAGGCTGAGGAGGGCATCGCTGGATAGCTCCTCCAGGTGCTGGCGGAGCTGGGCCTCCAGCGGAGACGTAGGCGATGGCGTCGGCTTTTCTTCCTCCCCCTGGCAGGCGGCAAGGATGGCGGCGAGGGCCAGGAGGAGAAGGGCTGCTAGCGTCTTTCCGCGCATGAGCACCGGGCCGTCGATTCGCTATTGTCGGCCCACCCCCTGACTAGAAGGACTCAGGAATCTAGTATAGCTCAGAGTGAGGGCGAAGGGGGAGTAGGGCACTGCCTGCCGACAGGCAGGGCCCGCGAGCCAGAAGGGGCTGTCCTTGACCGTCCTCATTTGCCACAGCTACAATGGATCCGTGCTTCCTCTCAAGCCATTTTCCAGAGGACAATCCCAGCTATGAGTCGCCTTGGTGACCTGAAGACGAGGGCCGCAGACGAGATAGAGGCCCGTCGTGAGCAGCTCATCGAACTCAGCCTACGCATCCATGCCAATCCGGAGACGGCCTTTCGAGAGGTGAAGGCGGCCGGCTGGCTGAGCGACTACCTGGAGGCTGAGGGCTTCGCTGTGGAGCGAGGCATCTGCCAGATAGGTACCGCCTTCCGGGCCAGCTATGGCAGTGGGCGGCCGCGAGTGGCCTTCATCGCCGAGTACGATGCCCTGGCGGGCATCGGTCACGCCTGCGGCCACAACATCATTGCCACGGCTTCGCTGGGCGCGGCCATCGCCACCAAGGCTATCGTTCCCGAGGCGGGGGGGACGGCTCTGGTTATCGGCACACCGGCTGAGGAGGCGGCTGGGGGCAAGGTGTTCATGGCCAATCGGGGTGCCTTCGATGACCTGGACGTGGCCATGCTGACCCATCCGGCCAACCGCGACGTGGCGGTGACCTATGCCCTGGCCTGCCTGGAGCTGAGCGTGCAGTATTTTGGGAGGGCGGCGCACGCGGCCGCTCGTCCCGAGGTGGGCATCAATGCCCTGGACGCCCTGGTCATTGCCTACAATAGCGTCAGTGCCCTGCGGCAGCACATTCGCGATTCCGCCCGCATTCACGGCATCATCACCGATGGTGGCCAGGCGGTGAATGTGGTGCCGGAGCGCGCGGCGGGCGCTTTCCTGCTCAGGGCCGAGGACGACGACTACCTGGAGGAGCTAAAGGAGAAGGTGCTGGCATGCTTTCGGGCGGGGGCGGAGGCCACCGGCGCGCGCCTCGAGTACCGCTGGGGCGAGGAGTCCCGCTATCGGGCTATGCGCAGCAATCGCACCTTGGCCGAGGCCTATCGCCGCAACATGGAGGCCCTCGGCCGCCAGGTGCTGGAGTGCGACAGCGGCCGCTCGCTGGGCAGCACCGACATGGGTAACGTCAGCGCTTTGGTGCCAGCCATTCATCCTACGGTGGCCATCGCCCCGCCGCATGTCACCATCCACACCCCCGAGTTTCGAGAGGTTGCGGCGTCCGAGGCGGGTCATCGCGGCCTTCTGGACTCCGCCAAGGCCATGGCGATGACAGCGGTGGACGTGCTGGTGGACGCCGACCTCCGCCGCCGGATCGAGGAGGAGTTCCGTGGCGGCCAGTGAGCCGGTGATCGCCCTGGACGCTATGGGCGGCGACTACGCTCCTGGGGAGATCGTGAAGGGAGCGCTGCTGGCCGCCCGCGAGCTGAGGGTGCAGGTGGCCCTGGTAGGGCTGCCTGCCCTGGTGGAGGAGGAGCTGGCGAAGGGGGGGCCGCGGCCGGAGGGCATTCGCCTGGTGGCAGCGAGCGAGGTTATCGCCATGGACGAGCACCCCGCCCAGGCTGCTCGGCATAAGAAGGATTCCTCCATCGTGGTAGGGCTGAAGCTGCTCAAGCAGGGAGAGGCCGACGCCTTCGTCTCCGCCGGCAATACGGGGGCGGTCCTGGCGGGCTCCATCATGTACCTGGGACGCCTGCGGGGCATCGAGAGGCCATCCCTGGTGGCGCTGCTACCGCTGTCGGGTCGGCTGACTCTTCTCCTGGATGTGGGGGCCAACGCCGATTGCAAGCCGAAGTACCTATTGCAGTTCGCCGAGATGGGCAGCGCCTATATGGAGCGGGTGTGGAAGGTACAGAGGCCGCGGGTGGCTCTCCTGGGCATCGGCGAGGAGGAGACGAAGGGCAATCTGTTGACCCAGGAGGCCTATGCTCTCCTCAAGAAGGCCAGCCATCTTAACTTCATCGGTAACGTGGAGGGGAGGGACATCGCCAGCGGCGTGGCCGATGTCATCGTCACCGACGGTTTCACCGGCAACGTGGTGGTCAAGACGATGGAGGGCATCGCTGCTTTCATCAGGGGCCAGCTCGAGGGTGCCATCAGGAGCAGGTGGTACTACATGCTGCCAGGCCTGGCTTTAAGAGGGGCTTTTCGCGGCGTGCAGAAGCGCACCGACCCTCGGGAGTACGGCGCCGGGCCTCTCCTGGGGGTCAAGGGGCTGGTGTTTGTGGGGCACGGCCGCAGCGATGCCGTGGCTATCAGGAGCGCCCTGAGGGTGGCCCGCGAGGCAGTCATCTCCGGCATGCTGGAGGCTATGCGCCCGTCGCCGGAGGCGGATCAGCCTCTGGCTGAAGCGCCTGGAAGGGGCGCCTAGTCCAGTTGGAGAGGAGCTTCCTCACAGACCGAAGAGGTAGGTTGGGAAAGGAGTGACTAATGGCAGACCCCAAAGAGGTCAATGATGGCCAGTTCGAAAGCGAGGTGCTGAAGGCGGAAGTACCGGTGTTGGTGGACTTCTGGGCGCCCTGGTGCGGCCCCTGTAACATGGTGGCTCCTATAACGGAGGAGCTGGCCGAGGAGTACGAGGGCAAAGTCAAGTTCGTGAAGCTGAATGTCGATGAGAACCCCAGGACGGCCTCCCAATACGGCATTCGGGCCATCCCCACGCTGCTCGTGTTCAAGGGTGGGTCCCCCTTCAGCGAGATCGTCGGTGTTCGCCCCAAGGCTGAGTTCAAGAAGCACCTTGACGCTGCTGTGGGGTAGGAGCGTCCGGCGGCGTCGCGCAGGGCAGGATTTGGCTGTAGAAGACGGCCCCGCTGGGGTTGGGGAGCTGGCCAAGCTTCGGCGACAGGAACGGCGTGATGAAGGAATATGACATTGTGATCGTAGGCGGTGGGCCGGCCGGCCTGACGGCCGGTCTCTACGCTGCTCGCGCCCGCCGCAGGACGATTGTGCTGGAGCGGACGGGCACGGGCGGGCAGATCGTCCTCACCGATCTTGTAGAGAACTATCCAGGCTTCCCCGACGGCATCAAGGGCTTTGAGTTGGGTCAGGCTATGGAGCGGCAGGCCAAGAGGTATGGCACAGAACTGCTCTACGTGGAGGCCACCGGTCTGGAGCGCCGAGGCGACATGCACCTAGTGAAGACGGCGGAGGAAGAGTACTTGGCGAAGGCGGTTATTTTGACCTGTGGTGTCGACCAGAACCGGCTGGGTGTGCCGGGCGAGGCCGAACTGACGGGCAAGGGTGTTTCCTACTGTGCTACCTGCGACGCCGCTTTCTTCAAGGACGAGATATGCGCTGTGGTGGGTGCAGGGGATGCCGGTCTCAGTGAGGCGCTTTTCCTGACCCGCTACGCCTCCAAGGTCTACGTGGTCAGCGATGTGGTGCTCGCCAGCGAGATCGTTCAGGAGCGGGCCCTTGCCAATCCCAAAATGCAGTTCATCCTGGACTATGTGGTAACTGAGGTCCTGGGACAGGATAGGGTGGAGGGTCTGCGCCTCAAGAACCTCACGACCGCTGAGGAGTCGACCCTGGACGTGGCGGGTGTCTTTGTGTTCATTGGCTGGCACCCCAGTACAGATTTCCTGAAGGGCTACTTGAAGATGGACGAAGGAGGGAACATCTACGTCAACCACTGGATGGAGACGGAGATCGCCGGCCTCTTCGCCGCCGGCGACGTGCGTGTCGACTCGGCCCGGCAGTTGGTCACCGCCGCAAGTGACGGCGCCACCGCTGCCATCCGCGCCGACCACTACATCAGTGATCACTTCGCGGCAAAATAGGCCCGCTCGCTATCAAGCGCGGGAGTGGATGGGCCCCGGTGGGCCTCTCGGTCTTCAAAACCGATGCGGGGCGGTAGGACCGTCCTGGGTGGGTTCGACTCCCATGCACTCCCGCCACCATTTCGAATCTGGAGTTGCTCAGGGGTTTCGCTGCGGTTGTCGGGCTGGCACGTGTTTGTGCATTGTCTTGGCCGCGTACATCTGGGTGTCGGCCCGCTGCACTATTGCATCGACGTTGTCGCCAGCCCAGGGGTAGCCCGACACCCCCAAAGACACACGTAGGTCCACCTGTACGCCGTCTTCATTAACGACTAAAGTCCCTTGCAGAGCCTGTTGCAGGCGCTCGGCCACAATGTAGGCACCCTCCTTGTTGGTGGCGGGCATGATGACGGCGAACTCATCGCCACCGATGCGGGCCGGCACATCGGAGCCGCGCACGCCCTCTGGTAGCAGCTTGCCCACGTGAGCCAGGACTACGTCGCCGGCCTTGTGGCCATAGTGGTCGTTTATCCCCTTGAACCCGTCGATGTCCAGCACGAGCACGGCCAGATGGCGTCGGAAGTTGCGGGCCAACTCCAGCTCGCCCCGCAACCTAGCATAGAAGTAGCGACGATTGGGCAGGCCGGTAAGATCGTCCAGCGTGGCCATGTCTTGCAGCTCCAAGTGGCGGGTCTCGGTGCGGGTCTGGTATTGCTGTGCCGATGCGATGAGGCGGCCTCGGCCCAAGGCACCGAAGGCGAAGCCGAGGAGCCCAACGCTCAAGATGGCGGACGCCACTACCAGCAGGTCGAGCTGCTCTGGGCCGAACGCCTCCTGCGCCAGGACGACCGCCAGACCGATGGCTGCCGCTGCAAAGCTTGCGATTGGGAACATGAAGGCTGGGCGGCGCAGGACAGCGCGTTGAGCGCTGGAGTCAGTTGCCCGCGTGTTCTGACGACGCTCCTGCTGAGCGGAGTCGGCCGTTCGGGGATCCTCCACGGTTTCTTGCTGGCTCGTCATTATCCTTTCCCTCGCCCCGGCGCTCTCGCGGCCACCAACTGCCTGTGGTTGCTCGCTGCGTGTGCGGGTGCTGGCGGCTTCTCGCCTTGTCTTTTCACCAACGCCAGAAATGCCTTTACCACCGCGGGATCAAACTGAGTGCCAGCACCGCGCTCTAACTCAGCTATGGTCTTCGCCCTGCTGAGGGCCTTACGGTAGGAACGCTGGTGTGTCATGGCGTCAAACACGTCGGCCACGGCCAAGATGCGAGGTTCGAGGGGGATCTCTTCGCCAGCCAGGCCGTCGGGGTAGCCCTTGCCGTCGAAGCGCTCGTGGTGATGGCGAACGATCGGCACCAAGCGTTGCAAGCCCTCGACGTGAGCAATCACCCTAGCCCCCAGTGCGGCGTGCTCTTTGATCTGGGCGTACTCTTCTTTGGTCAGCTTGCCGGGCTTGTTGAGGATGTGCTCGCTGACGCTGACCTTGCCGATGTCGTGCAACAGGCCGGCGATCCGAATGTCCCTCACTCGTTCGGGGGGAAACCCCATCTCCTCGGCGAGGGCCGCCGCCCAGAGGCTGACCCGTTCCTGGTGGTCGCGGATGTAGGGGTCCTTGATCTCGGCTGCTGCCGCTACAGCGGCAATAGTGCGCAGGTCTAGGTCTGCAAAAATGTCAGGCACGCTGAGATCCTGAAGAGCCTTGGCCAGTTCCTTGGCCGCGGGGCAGAGCACTCTTGGCTGCTTCTCCTCCGGGGTCTCGGACGGGGCGGGCGGCAGCTCGATAGCCTGTCCCCGCTCGATCGCGCCGCGAGTCCATGCTACCCGCTTGGCGTCGTACAGGGCAGCGTCTGCTATTCTCACGAGCTCGTCTGCGGTTGTTGCGTCCTGGGGGAAGCAGGCTGCGCCGGCGCTGATGCCTAGCCAGGCTGCAGCGGGGTCATTTATCTCCTTCAGCCTTGCGGCAATGCGTCTGTTTATGCGGTTGACGACTCCTTGCGCTCTTGATGAGTCGGCGTGCGATAGTATCGCCGCAAACTCATCGCCGCCGTAGCGGAAGGCGGTGTCTGAGCGGCGTACTCCCGCCCGGATGCAATCAGCAATGAGGGACAGGGTCTCGTCACCGGCCTGGTGGCCGCGGGAGTCGTTGTAGTGCTTGAAGTTGTCGACGTCCATCATGACTACGGAGAAGCCGCGCGCGTAGCGCTTCGAGCGCTCTATCTCCTCGGCCAGGCGCTGGAAGAAGTGGGCGTGGTTGTAGAGGCCGGTGAGGCCGTCGGTGATGGCCCTCACCTGCAGCTCGGCGTGCAGTCTCTCTCGCTCTTGCTCCGCCTGCTTGCGGTCGGTGACGTCACGGGCCGTAGCCTGGAGTCCGGCGTACTGGCCCTGCTCATCGAAGAGGGGATGGCCGTTCCATTCCAGTACCCGGGTCCCCATCGGTGTGACGTAGCGGTTCACAAACCCCCTCACTAGCGCCTTGCTCTTTATCATCTCTCGGATGCCCTGGGCGGTCAGCTTGGCGTCCTCGGGATGCACAGAAGCTCTCGCGTCAGTACCCAGGAGTTCCTCTCTCGGCGTTCCAAAGAATTGGCAGGCGGCGTCGTTGAGGAAGGTGTATCCGCCATCTCCATCCACCCTGGTGACAATGTCGCCGGTCAGGTTGGTAGTGTCGATGTATTCCTGCGTCTTAGCTGCCAGGGCATCGGTCATCTCGTTGAGGTCACGAGCGAGGGAGGTCACTTCTTCGGGGCCGGACACTTCGGCCCTCGCCTCTGGGTCGCCGGACGTGATGGCCCTGGCGCTTGCCCGCAGCGCGGCCAGGGGGCGCACCAGCGACACGATGAGCATTGCTATCGTACCGATGGCCACCAGGAAGGCGGCGGCGCTGAAGCCGATGAGGAGCCAGAGGGTGGTGTCTGCGGCGCGGTCTGCTGTGGCGCGGCTGGTCGCCAACTCCTGTTCCTGCTTGTGGGCCAGCCTGTCCAGATCGGCGGTGATAGCATCAGCCTCAGGCAGCATTTGGGACCCCAGGGTAATCACCAACTGCGATCTCGTCTGGGGATCGGCCTCCAGCAGAAGGGGAAGGCCGAGCTTCACTTTCTCATTCAACTGGCCTATCCGCTGAGTCAGGCTGTCGATGGCCACGATCTCATCCGGCTCGCCTCGGGCCGCAGCCTCCGCTCGCGCTACGCTTAGGTGCTGTTGGATGTCGAGCGCGATCTCTTGGTGCTTGTCAGGAAGGGTCGGATCGTCTGAGAATACGACGCTGGAGAGCAGAGCCTCCCCGCGGTGGAAGTCGGCGCACGCCTGCTCTAGAGCCATAGCGGCGGCGGATGTGCGCTCCATCCCGTGGTGTCGCTGCTGGTCGTCGTAGGCGCGCCAAACGGCCACGGTGGTGACGCCGGCCAGGACTAGGAGGAGCAGGGTGCCTGATGCGATGGCTCGGCTTTGCGCGGACCTGAAGCCTAACATTTTCGACGCCAATCCTCCTTCGAGATAGGGTCTGGCCTCGGCCAGTTCGCTATCGGGGAGGCAGCGCCGGGGGCCGTTCGGCCTTGGCGGGATGCGCTGGGGGAGTGCCCAGCAAGCCCGTCGTGAGGCGGCTGCGCGCCTTCAGCTGGAAGCCGCGGTTGCCTTTAGCTCCACTATTTAAGGACGCTCAGGTGAAAAATTGGTTACAAATTCTGCCCTGGCTTGGGAGATGAACGAGGACGGTGTAGGGGGCTGTGTGCAAGAGAGGGTGGGTCGGCAATAGGCGCACCAGGTGGTGTTGAGGGTTGCCCCTCGCCTGATATATGCTCGCAGGGCCATGCTGTACGTTCTCTACGGCCGCGACGACTTCTCCCTGCGGGAGGAGCTAGCCCGCATCAAGGGCGAGCTGGACTCCGACGGTATGCTTTCCTCCAATACGGACGTGCTCGATGGCCGTGAGGTCAGCCCGGAGCAGCTTATGGTCATCTGCGACACGATGCCCTTCCTCAGTGCTCATCGGCTGGTGGTGGTGGAGGGCTTGCTCAAGCGGTTCGAGCGTCCGGAGCGGCCGCGTCGGGGTGCCCGCGGTGCCAGGGGCGGGAGCGCGGAAGCGCTGGAGCGCTGGCGGGGCCTGGCCGACTACGCCCAGCGCATGTCGGACACGACCACGCTGGTCCTGGTGGACGAGGAGCTGTCGGGCGAGAATCCGCTGTTGAAAGCCCTTCGCCCGGCAGGGCAGGTGCGGGAGTTCCGCGCGCTGCGGCCGGGGGCCGTTCTTCAGTGGATCCTGGAGCGAGCGCAGAACCAGGGCGTGGACATCTCGCCGGCGGCGGCTCGCCTGCTGGCCGACCTGGTGGGGAACAACCTGTGGGTTCTGGTCAGCGAGCTGGACAAGCTAGCGGCCTACGCTCAGGGCCGACGGGTCGAGGGGGCGGACGTGAGGGCGCTGGTCAGCGAGGCGCGCCAGGTCAACATCTTCGCCATGGTGGACGCGATCGTGGAGAAGCGAGGGGCGGTGGCTCTGCGCCTGCTGCGGCGACTGAGGGCGGCCGGAGCGGAAGGAGGCTACCTTCTGGCCATGGTGGTTCGCCAGTATCGGCTCATCATCCAGGCCAGGGAGCTGATGACGGCTGGTCTCGCTACCCAGGAGATCGGCCAGCGACTGGGGATTGCCTCCGAGTTCGTTCTCCAGCGGATTCTCGATCAGGCTCAGCGCTACTCGCTGTCGCGCCTGAAGGCGGCCTATCGGCGGCTGCTGGAGGCTGATGTTGGGGTGAAGCGGGGGCACTACGACGAGGAGATGGCCCTGGAGCTGCTGGTGCACGACCTGGCCAGGATATGAGTGCGGCCGCTGGAGGCTGCTTTCCGTGGCCCGGCGCCTGTTGGTGGACGAGGTGACAGCAGTCCAGGAGGCTTCTATTGCGGGGGTCGAATGGACCCCAGGACCTTTCCCTGCACCTCCGCGTTGGCAGGGTGGGTGTAGATGGGGGCCATGGCCTCATTGGCCGGCTGGAGGCGAATGCGGTCGCCCTCGTGGTAGAAGCGCTTGAGGGTGGCTTCCTGCTCCCGCTTGAGCCAGACGGCCACCATGTCGCCGTTGTCGGCGGTGTTGGCGGTCTCCATGAGGACGATATCGCCGTCGTTCACCAGGGCGTCGATCATGGAGGTGCCCTTCACCCGTAGGCCATAGACATTGGGGCGGCCGCCGACCATGTCGCGGGTGACCTCGATGGATTGGGAGTAGTCCAGGTTGCTCCAGGTGTCGGCAGCAGGTACCGGTATGGGCTGGCCGGCGGCGATCTGGCCAATAATGGGCACGGCCACCGTCCGCGGGCGGCGGCCGCCGCGCTCTAAGAGCTCGATGGCCCGCGACACCTCGCGGTCGCGGCGGATGTAGCCATCGCCCTCCAGCTTCTTCAGGTTGTAGTCCACCACCGAGGTGGAGCTGATACGGCAGCCGTCCTGGATCTGGCGAATGCTGGGGGGATAATCGTGCTCCTCGATGAACCGGCGAATGAAGCGGAGGATGCTCTGCTGTTTGGGCGAGAGGTCTTTGGCCATACGCCCCTCCTTTATGTCATCGAACTTCTGTTCTGCCGAACAAGTATACTGGCAAGCAGGCGAGTTGTCAATCCCTGCTGGCCCTTAGTACAATCCCGTATGCAGCAATGACGGACGGAAGGCCCGCCTGGCGGCAGTCAGGGCGGTGCAGTCTTGTGGGGCCGGCGGGCAAGGGCTGAGGCCGTCTTTGTCAAGGCAAACATGACGTGAGGCCCTCTTCTCTGCGATTTGCTCGATTTCGCCACGGCCGTCGCCGGGGGTATGCCCTGGTGGAGGGCGAGCTGCTCAGGCCCATAGTCGGCAGCCCTTTCGGCCGCTGGCGGTCGGGCGAGGAGACGGTACCCCTATCGCGGGTGAGGCTGCTGGCCCCCGTGAGACCGTCCAAGATCCTGGCAGTAGCCCTCAACTACCGTAGCCATCTGGACCAGTTCGACCAGAGTTCAGCGCCAGCCAACCCCGAGCTGTTCATCAAGCCGCCCTCGGCGGTCATCGGGCCTGAGGAGGCGATCGTTTTGCCCGCCACTGCCGGGCAGGTGGACTACGAAGGCGAGCTGGTGGCGGTGATCGGCCGCCGGGCGAGAGACCTGACGCCTGATGAGGCGTTGGCCTATGTGCTGGGCTACACCTGCGGCAACGATGTCAGTGCTCGCGATTGGCAGCAGAACGACCTCCAGTGGTGGCGAGCAAAGGGCTGCGACACCTTCGCTCCGCTCGGCCCCTGGATTGCCACCAACCTCGATCCCACCAACCTGGAGCTACAGACCCGTGTCAATGGAGAGGTCGTCCAGCGGACCAACACCTCCCTTCTGATCCACGACGTGGCCCGCCTGGTGAGCTTCGCCAGCCAGGTGATGACCCTGGAGGCGGGCGACCTCGTTTTCACGGGCACGCCGGGGACGACCGCGCCCCTGAAGCGAGGCGATGTGGTGGAGGTGGACATCGGCGGCATCGGCATCCTGCGCAATCACGTAGAAACCGCGGTGTAGCAACTCTCCCCGATCGGCGTCCTACTATTGGAGCGGTTGTCGGGACCTTCCAACTGACAGCGCGCAGTGGCTTGATTACGGGCCTATTGAAGGACCTTCCTCCGAATAGATCCCCGCTTCGCAACCCCACTGGTTTCCTCCTGGTCAGCGCAGCAGGCTGAGCCTGCCCAGGCCTCGTCACGCCCGCGGAAGGCGACGCGTTGAGGACGGGGCTTGTTGGCTTGGATTCGCCCGCTGAAATCCCGCAGGTTTCCCGCCACCGTACAACTCATAGGGAAGGGAGGGAGATGGCAGGTGGCAAAGCAGATCTGGCGGGCAACCGACGAGCAAGTTCGGGCAATTCTTGCGGAAGAGGGCATTGAGCTGACCGAAGAGGAGCTCCAGGCGCTGCTCGATTATCTGCCCCTCTATCTTGACGCTGCCCTGAAGGAATGCGTGCTGGCGCTGGCTCGGCAGCAGTTGAAGAGAAGGAAAAGGGGAGACGACGAGCGCCCCGGTGGGGCCAGCGACTAGACAAGAGCCAGGGTAGGTCTCACACAAGCAGAGACACCCCGGCTGTCGGGGTGTCCTGGAGCTTCGGCTAAGGGTCTCTCTTTAGTTCTCGCTGTTGTCTGCCGAGGTGCGGCTGCCCACGGACTGCAGCACTTCTTGGGCCTCGGCTGATACGCCTGTCGCGCCGCAGTCGCGGTAGGCGGCGAAGATCGCCCGATCGAGCAGGCGCAGGCCCGCGGGCTTGAGCTGGGCCCTCTGTTGCTGGCGCAGGCGCAGTAAGCGATTCAGCCGCCGGAGGAAATGGAACTGCAAGCTGGAATAGCGATCCTCCGGCCCTTCCAACAGGGCGGCTAAGTCATCCCTAACCTCATGCTGCGCACCCAAGTGCTCCATGCCAGCCCTAACCTCGCTTGAGACAACCTTCATCCATAGCATAGCCCTTGCCCCTTCAGATGGCAAGGGCTTGCAGATAGAGTATCGGTGAGAATTTGGTTGATGGAGGGAGAAACTAGGAGGGAGGAATTCCTTGTTGGCGGTAACGATAATATGCCTCGTAGGCGTTGGCCACAGCCGTGCATAGGGCCTTCTGAGAAGGACAGACGTAGCGCTGCCTAATCTCTTCTACCGCCTCCTGAGGCCCATCGCCTATCCTTCGACCGGCCAGCACCTCGTCGAGGAGTCTGGTCCCCAGGGGCAGGACGCCTTTGACAGAGGTACCCAGGATGAGCCCACCACCTATTTCCGCCTCCAGCTCCACCGAAACCACGGAGGAGGAGTCGCGCGGCGCCAGGCTCTGGGGCAGGCGAGCGTGGCCCACGAAGATGACGGTTGTCTCAGTTCTCCGTGGCGAAACGCGGCCTTCCTCGGTGGGCGCGCGAGCCTTTATCTGCATTGGCCATCACCCTCCTTCCGCCGTCGAGGTTGCTCGGGCTGCAACAGCGACGGCGCTAGCGGGACTTCTAGTGCCTACCAGCAAAGTATCGGTTATCAGGTGTAACAACTGGCATTCCCCGACGCGAAGAAATGGATGCAACTTCTGTGAAATACGTGAAGAGCCAGGAGCGAGGCGGTGAGATCGCTGCCGCTGATGGCGTGGTGGAGAGGGTGCAGGAGGTCGCGTTGCGCTAGGAAATCCGGTGGCGACCCTCTAGTCGTCCGCTGGCTGCCCGCGCAGGAGGCGGCGCCCGTCGTCTACCAGGCTGTAGATCACCGGAATCACTAGGAGGGAGAGGATGGTGGAGGTGAACAGCCCACCGATGACGACCGTGCCCAGCTCGGCGGCGATGAGGACGCCCTCATTGAGGCCCAGGGAGAGGGGGATGAGAGCGAAGATGGTGGCAACGGCGGTCATCAGGATGGGGCGGGCGCGGGCCCGTCCGCTGTGGATGAGAGCCTCACGGGTGGGAAGGCCGCGCGCTCGCTGTTGCTCCACGAAGGTGATGAGGACGATGGCGTTGGTCACCACAATGCCGATGAGCATTAGGAAGCCGATCATGGCCGCAAGGCCAATCTCGCGCTGGGTGATGAACAGGGCGAAGAGGGAGCCGGTGGTGGCGAAGGGCAGGCTGGCCATGATGATCAAGGGGTTCACCACCGAGCCCAGGCTGGCCACCATGACGATGTAGACGACGAGCACGGCAACGACCATGACCATATACAGGGAACCAAAGGCCTCTTCCTGCTCCTCAAAGATGCCGCCCTTGTCGATCTCCACGCCGGGAGCCTTTTCCACCTGAGCGATGGCATCGTCTACCTTGCCTGAGACGGCGCGCATGTCGTCGCTGGTGATGATGCCGTAGATGGTGGCGGCTCGCCTCTGGTCGACGCGGCTCACCTGCACCGGCTTCTCGGCCAGCGTCACCGTGGCCACGTCGCCCAGGGTGGGCGTCCCCCCGGGGGCCAGGGGCAGGGCCAGCGCCCCTCCGTCGGCGCCGCTGTTGTCGTAGGCCACCCGCACGTAGATGTCGGCCGTGAGACCGTTTAGCTGGGCCTGAGTGGCCTTCTGGCCGAACAGGGCATCCTTCACCCGCTGCGAAACGTCCTCGGCGCTGAGGCCGTAGGCTGAAGCCTTCTGGGAGTCTACCTGCACCTCGATTTCGGGCCGGGCAGACACCAGGTCACTGCTGACATTGGTCAGGTCTTTGACGCCCTTCAGGTTCAAGAGGAGTTGGTCATTGGCAGCCTGCACGTCCTCCAGGCTGTCGGCGGAGATGGTGATCTCCACCTGGTCGGTCTGGCCGCCCGCGGACATCTGCTGCACGCTCACCTCTTTCTCGCCGGGCAGAGAGTTCAAGCTGTCCCGCAGCCAGTCTGCCGCTTCATCGATGTTCACCCCGTCGAAGTAGGTGAGATACATGCTGATGGTGCCGCTGGTGGGAACGCGTCCGGAGGCCAGTTGGAAGGAGGCGAAGCTCCCGCTAGGGTCGGGTTGGCCGATGATTATGTCATAGATGTCCAGGCCCTCTGCCTTGTCCAGAAGCTGCTTCTCGATCTTCAGGGCCTTGGCCTCGCTGGTGGCCAGGCTGGTGCCTGGGGGAAGCTCGACGCTAGCCCAAAGGGCATCGGCCCCTCCGCCTGGCAGGAAGCTTATGCCGATGAAGGGAAGAAGGGCAAAGCTGCCGATGAACAGTACGACGCCCGCCGTCAGGGTGGCCAGGCGGTGTCCCAGGGCCCAGCGGAGGACGGGAGTGTAGATGCGCTGCAGCCAAGTCTCCTCATCTTCGCCCTCGCCGGACGATGGGTGGGGCTGCCTCGGGCCGAAGGGGAGCAGCCATCCGAGCCAGCGCGCACGGCCGTCCTGCGCGGCTGCCACCGGCAGAAGGTAGCGGGCCAGGACGGGCACTACCGTCAGGGCCACCAGGAGGGAGGCCAGCAGGGCGATGGTGACGGTGAGAGCGAAGGAGAGGAAGATCTCGCCCACCAGCCCTCCTGCCAGGGCCAGCGGCAGGAAGACGGCCACCGTGGTGAGGGTGGAAGCGAAGACGGCCGTGCCCACCTCGCGGGTGGCGGTGTAGGCAGCCTCCGATAACTTCTCGCCGGCACGGGCATGACGGTGGATGTTCTCTAGGACGACGATGCTATCGTCCACCACGCGGCCGATGGCCACCGTCAGGCCGGCCATGGTGATTATGTTGAGGGTCATGCCCTGCCAGACCAGAACGATGAGGGCGATGATGATGCTCAGGGGAATGGAGACGGCGGTCACCAGGGTGGTGCGCAGGCCGGTGAGGAAGAGGTAGATGATGATGACGGCGAAGAGGAAACCCAGGGCTCCCTCTCGCAGCAGGGCATTGATGGACTCCTCGATGTAGTCTGCCTGGTCGAAGAGGGTGACGATCTCTACATCGGCGGGCAGGCGCTCGCCGAGCTTGTCGATCTCGTCCTTGACGGCGTTGGCCACCTCCACGGTGTTGGCATCGGTCTCTTTTACCACTGAAATGGCCAGGCTGGGCTCGCCGTTGGTGCGGCTGATGCTGGCGAAGGGGTCAGTGGCCATCTGAACCTGGCCGATGTCCCCTAGCAGGACGGGCGAGGTGGCCTCGGAGCTGGCCACGGCCAGGTTGCTGACGTCCTCCAGGGATGTGTAGCGAGAGGTGGTGCGCACCGGCAGCACCCGCCCCTCGCTATCGAAGATGATGCCACTGGGTTGGGAGACGTTGTTCTCCTGAAGGGTCTTGACTACCTGCTGGGTGGTCAGCCCGTACTGGGCGAGTTGTTGAGGGTCGAGGGTGACCCAGACCTGCTGGGCGGCTACCCCCTCGATGGAGACCCGGGCCACGCCGTCCACTTGCTCCACCGCGGGCAGCACATCGCTGCGGGCTATGGTCTCCAGCTCGGAAACATCGCGCTCGCCCAGGAGGCTGAAAAAGATGATGGGGAAGTCAGCAAGGTCGATGCGGTCAACCGTGGGCTGCTTGGCGCCGCTGGGCAAGACAACGTTGGTGACGCTGGCCGCGATCTCTTGCTCTACTTTTTCCATGTCGGTGCCGTAGTCGAACTCGGCGATGAGGACGGACAGGTTCTCGGTGGAGATGGAGTGCAGTCGTTTAAGGTCGCTGACGCCGGCGACGGCGTCTTCTACGGGTATGGTCACGTCCTCAAGGATGGCGTCGGGGCTGGCGCCGGGGTAGGTGGTGGCCACCGTGACCACCGGCAGGTCGATGTCGGGGAAGAGCTCGGTCTTGAGGCGGAATATGGCGAAGACGCCACCCAGGATGACCAGCAATGTGATCAGGAAGATAACAGCTGGCCTGCCCAGGGCCAAACGGGTGATACCGGTTATCCAGTCCACGCGTGCTGCTCCTGACGGCTGAGGGCCGCGACGATGATGGTCAGGGCCTGCTCGATGCTCTCCAGGTCGGCGCTGTCCATGCGGTCGAGGAGCTCGGACAGCCAGTCCTGGCCGGAGGTCCAGAGCCCATCGATGAGCTGGTGGCCGCGGGCGGTCAAGCTGTTGAGGATGCGGCGGCGGTCCTGGCGGTCGGGGCGGCGGACGATGAGGCCGCGCTCCTTGAGGCGCTCAAGTATGCCGTTCATGGTGGGCAGGGAGACGCCCGCAGCCTGGGCCAGGCTGCTGCAGGGAAGGGGTCCATCGACGAAGAGGGAGAGGAGCACCTTGAGCTGGGGCATGGTCAGGTCGAGGCGGTGCCAATCGCGCGGCACTTGGTTGCGGCCCGCTTTGAAGACGTCCTCAGCCAGGGAAAGGATGCGCTCCTTCTGGTTGCGGTCCTGGGCAGCCATCGCCACGTACGCCTCTGGAGATACTTAGGTTTGTGCTAAGTATATTCTCCGGCCTTGGCTGAAACAAGCCCTCTAGGGGCTGATTTCCCCTGCTGGAGAGCATCTTAGGCGGGGGCAAGAAAGGAGGGCGGCCATGCTCTGGCTGCCCTCCTTGTCACTGCGGAGCGCCTGGCGATGGGCAGGCTTGGTTCTAGAGTCGCAGCTTGCCGTGGGACGGCTGCCGTCGACGCTGGCGGTGGGGTGCCCCTTCCTCGGCCTGAAGCTCTTCGGGAGCCATGCCACCGACCTCGTGGACGTAGCCACAGGAAAGGCAAGAACTGTACGAACCGTACCAGTCCTCTTCCATGATCATGGAGCCACGACAGCGGGGACAAACTCTGGGCGGAGCGGCTTGCATCGCTACTTCGAACCCCCTTCCGTTGGCCGTGTCGCCCAGAGGCTCGTTCCTGCCTGGCCAAGCAGGGCCTCGAGCGGCACAAAAAAGGCCTTTTGCCAGTAACCGCCGGCAAGGCCTTTCGTGCGCCTCCGAGGTTAGTTGACGGATTCGGGTTGAAAGGCTAACCCTACCCTCGCCACAGCGAGAGATTCACCCCAGAATTTGGTCCCCCGTTCCCTTATTGGGATTCGGCGCGGGCGATCGTGACTTCAATCACATATTATAGCAATAACGAGAAGCTGTCAAGCAAATGCGGGCAATTGTCCGCTGCCGGCCTTTGCTCGCCTATCGCCTCCCCCTTGACCGAGCGAAAAGCGAATGATACCTTCACTCCACCGATAACATGCTGTCAACAGTCGTTCCCGGTCGCTAAGGAGCAGGGTCAGCCGTGCAGCAGTACATTGTCCGGCGCGCTCTTCTTAACATTCTGGTGATCTTCATGGTCATTACCATGGTCTTCCTTGGCCTGCGGGTGACGCCGGGCGACTTCGCCGTACGTCAGGCGGGGGCTCAGATCCCGGGCCATTCGGCGGAAGAGGCGAGAGAGATCGTCCGTCACGATCTGGGCCTGGACAAGCCCGTGCTTAAGCAGTATTGGGAGTTCGTGAGCGGCCTCTTCCAGGGCGATCTGGGCGACTCCTTCGTCAGCAAGCAACCCGTCATGCTGGAGCTGAAGGACCGGTTGGCGCCCTCCATCGAGTTGGCAATCCTCCAGATCACAGTAGCAATAATGGTAGCTGTGCCCATAGGCATTATCTCGGCCATTCGCCAGGACACCTGGCTGGACTATATTCTCCGCTTATTTGCCATCTTCTGGCTGGCCGTACCCTCCTTCTTTGTGGGCGTACTGCTCCTTTACTCTCTGGCCCGTTGGGCTCACTGGAGTCCGCCCATTACCAACTACAAAGGCTTTTTTGAGGATCCTCTTTTGAACATGCAGGCCATGGTTCTCCCAGCCGTAGCGGGGGGTCTGGCCATCGGCGCTATTATCATGCGGTTCTTGCGATCGCAGATGCTGGAGGTGCTCCGTCAGGACTATGTACGTACCGCTTGGGCGAAGGGTCTGCGGGAGCGAGTGGTGGTTCTAAGGCATGGCCTCAAGAATGCTCTCATTCCTGTTGTTACCGTTATCTCCCTCCTCCTCGCCGCCATCGTCAGCGGGAACGTGGTTCTGGAGACCCTCTTTCAGCTGCCGGGCATTGGCTTCTACGTTGTCAATGCCATTCAGCAGTACGACTATCCGGTGGTCCAGGGAGTAGTGCTTGTAATGGCCGCAGGTCTGGTGTTTGTCAACCTGCTGGTTGATATGGCCTACGCCTGGCTTGACCCCCGGATTCGCTACGGTTAGTCGCCTGCTGGAAGGAGGGGTCCCGTGCTGGCGGGACAAGAGAGAGCCGAGGTGGAGGTCCTCGCCGCGGCGGAAGAGCTTGTGCTGCCGCGACGGCTGGGCTGGCTTTTCCTCGTCGGTCGTTTCATACGGCGCAAGCCTCTGGGTGCTTTCGGGCTGGCGGTCGTCTTGTTGATGGCAGCGGCCGCCGCCGGTGCGCCCTGGCTCTGCCGTTATGACGCCGAGGAGGCTTTTCGGGTTGCCAACCCTAACTACCTGCCCGGCTCACTGGAGCCGGAGGAGAGGTTGGACAGCCGCTCGGGTCCCAGTTGGAAGCACTGGTTCGGCACTGACCAGTTCGGCCGCGACAACTACTCGCGAGTGGTCTGGGGCGCTCGGCGCTCCCTGGGAGTGGGTCTGGGCGCTCTGCTGTTCGCTATCATCTTCGGAACAACCATCGGCATTGTCTCCGCTTACTACCGCGGCTGGTTCGACATGCTCGTCCAGCGGATCATGGATTCCATCCAGGCCTTTCCGGCCATGCTCATCCTCCTGCTGCTGGTGAGCCTCACTGAGCGCAATCTGATTACCCTGACCCTGGGCTTGGGCTTTGTGGTCATCGCCGCCGCGCAGCGCATCGTGCGCAGCGCTGTCCTCTCGGCCCGCGAGGATCCGCACGTGGAAGCAGCCAGGGCCATCGGCTGCTCCCCCTTCCGTCTGATGGCGGTGCACATCCTGCCCAACGTGGCGGCGCCGATAATTGTTATCTTCTCCATCGGCATTGCCAGCGTGATTCTGGCGGAGGCCGCTCTGGCATTCCTGGGCCTGGCGCCTATCGAGCCGCCATCCTGGGGCATGATGCTGGACGAAGGGCGGCGGTACATGACTAGTCAGCCCTCGACCATGCTGGCTGGCGGTGCAGCCATAACTCTGACGGTGATGGGCTTCAACCTGGCGGGGGATGCCCTGCGCGATATCCTCGACCCCCGCATTCGCCTTACCTAGGAGGAGTCTTGGATAAGGGAAGGGAGGTGTGACTATGGATGAGTCAAACTATTGGCGGCGCTTCTGGCGTCGGCGGCTGTCGCGACGGCGGATGCTGCGAGCGGCTGCCCTGGGTGGCGCTGGCCTTGCGGCGGCTGCGGTGGTGGGCTGCGCGGAGGAGGAGAAGGAAGCCACGCCGACGGCCCTGGTCAGTCCAACCGTTGCCCCCACGGCCACGCCCTTTGTCTACGAGCCGGCGGCCTATCAAGGCGGCACCCTCCACTTGCCGGGCTACGAGGCCTTCGTGTCCGACACCCTGGACCCCCACCAGACCGAGTTCGGGCCCGTCTACAGCTCTCATTCTGCGGTCTTCAGTAAGGTCTTAAGGTACGATGACATCGAACGGGGGGTCATCGTTTCCGACCTGGCCCAGGCGATGCCGGAGATGCCCGACCCGCTCACCTACATCATCCGCTTAAGGCCAGGGGTGCGCTTTCAGCGGCCCAGCGCCGTCCTCGACCGGGCGGCCAGCGCTGAGGAGAAGGCGGTGGGCGGCCGCGAGCTCACGGCGGAGGATGTGAAGTACAGCTTCGAACGGCAGATGAACGAGGAGAGCCCTCGCCGCGCCCTGTTCCGCCGGGCCCATCAGTATCAGACCATCGATAGCATAGAGGTGGTGGACCCCCTCACCCTCAGGATCCGCACCAAGCGGCCCACGGCCCCCTTCCTCCACTTCCTGGCTGATAGCAGCGCCTTCATCGTGGCCAAGGAGCTGGTGGACGACACTGACCAAATGAACCGGCAGGAGGCCATGCTGGGCACCGGCCCCTTCATGTGGGACAAGCTGAAGCCCCTGAGGGAGTCGTCCTTTGTGAGGAACCCCGACTGGTTCGGCTGGGGCGAGCCGGAGCTGGACAGGCCTCACATCGACGGCTACAAGTCCTTTTTCCTGTTCGATGATGCTTCCGTTGAGGCCGCCTTTCGTACCAAGAAGCTGGACGTGGCCTTTCAGGTGAATAATCCTGAGTGGGTGATCAAGCTGCGGGAGGACGAGCCCGACCTGATCAGCGTCGACAAGGGCTTTGCGGCCTGGATCAAGGCTGCCTTCAGTATAGACCAGCCGCCCTACAACGACATCAGGCTGCGGCGAGCCATCCACCTGGCCAGCGACCGTCAGCAGATGCTGGAAGCTTTCTGGCAGGGCTACGGCAAGATGCAGGGGCCAGTGGGCTGGGTTCTCAAGCGGTGGGCCCTGCCGCAGGAGGAGCTGCTCAAGAAGCCCGGCTATCGGCTGAGCAAGGAGGAGCGGGAGCAGGACGAGCAGGAGGCTCGGCGGCTCTACGAAGCGGCGGGAAGCCCGGACCTGAAGGTTATCTTCGCCGACCAGCCGCCCTACATCCCTCAGTTCGCTCCCCAGTATGAGCGGCAGCTGGAGAAGGTTCTGGGGGCCAAGGTGGACTACGATATATGGACCTACCCCCAGATAGCGGCCGGCGGGGCTCGGGGCGAGGTTCCCTTTGCCTTCGCCTACGACAACGGTTGGATCGACCTGGACGACTGGCTCTATCCTTACTTTCACACCGATGGGCCCAAAAATGAATCCGGCCTGTCGGACCCCATCTTGGACGGGATGCTGGAGGCTCAAAGGGAGGAGTTCGACCCCGCGGAGCGACAACGGCTGGGCTACGAGCTCCAGCACTACCTGCTGGACAACGTTCTGACTCGTCTGGACTTCGTCGCCGCTACCTGGCTATGGGTGGCCTGGCCCTACTACCGCAACTTCCGGACCACGCCCTTCTTCGGGAACTCTTTCCTGATGGCCGATGCCTGGCTCGACCGGTCGCATCCCATTTGGGGGAGCAGGCCCTAGAGGGTACTGTCTCCAAGATGTGGCGACTCGTCCCCTCGCTTTGCTCAGGGCAGGCCTCTTCGCGCTGCTCAGAGCAAGCCTTGTCATTTTGCCCACATCGCCGGTGAGATTCTTCGCTCTGCTCAGAATGACTGGGCCATGCTGTCACCCTGAGCGTAGCGAAGCCTGCCCTGAGGCTGTCGAAGGGGGTCTCACTTCAGATGGCATACTACGCCCGGGTGTCGCTGCAACTCGCTGACAGAACACCCTAGAGGGCGGCGGCTAGAAGATGGCGGTGGTGCTGCCACCATCCACCTGGATGGTGGCACCGCTGATGTAGCGAGCCTTCTCCGAAGCCAGGAAGACGACGAGGCCAGCGACGTCCGCGGGCTGGCCCAGGAAGGCGGTGGGCGTCCTGGTCTCCTCTTCCTCGAGCACCTCCTGGAAGGGGCGGCCCTCCCTTTGGGCGCGGGCCTCGAACAGGGAGAGGAGCCGCTGGGTGGCGATGTTGCCTGGGCAGACATTGTTCACAGTGATGCCATCCTTGGCCACCTCCCGCGATAGGGTCTTGGCCATGCCCACTACCCCCAGGCGGACGGCGTTGGAGAGGATTAGGTGGTCGATGGGCTGCTTCACGGCCACCGAGGTCATATTGATGACCCGCCCGCCTTGTCGGCGCAGGTAGGGGAGGGCCTCGCGGGTGGTGCGCACGGCGCTGAGGAAATTCTGGTCGACGGCCTTCTGCCACTCCTCCTCGGAGAAGTCGTCGAAGGTACCCACGGGGGGGCCGCCGGCGTTGTTCACCACGATGTCGATGCGGCCAAAGGTCTTGGCGGTCTCACGAACCAGGCGCTGGATGTCATGGTAGTTAGACATGTCGCAGACCAGCGGCAGGACGCGAGCCCCCGCCTGCGAGCGGATCTCCTCGGCGGTCGCCTTGAGGTCCGCTTCGCCGCGGGCGCAGATGGCGACATCGCAGCCCTCCTGGGCCAGGGCGAGGGCGATGGCCTTGCCCATGCCGCGGCTGGAGCCGCCCACTATCGCTACCTTTCCGGTCAGTCCTAGTTCCATTTTTCTGCCACCTTGTCTTCTATCGAACGCTCCTCTCCAGGTATCCTATTCGATCTGGCGACAGTGTCAAATAGCTATCCCTGTCCCTTGACAGGCAAGGGGGCGTCCGCTATAGTCCAGGTGTTTCCTGCACCTTAGTAATCGAATAGTCGTTGGCAAGGGTGCCCCGCATGGTCTCCGCCTTAGGCGGAGGCCGGGGTTAAAAGCGAAGCCGGTGTGAGGCCGGCGCTGTCCCGCAGCTGTAATCCGCCTTGGGCGGAAAGTCAGGTCGCCTGCCCTTGTCAGATGCACCAGCTTTCGAGGGAGAGGCATGGGCACAGGCGGTAGAAGAGCACGCGAACCCTTGCCAGTCTCAAGGCAAGGGTTCGTTCTTTCTTCTGCCCGAAGGTCTATTCGCAGAGTCCTCCGCCTCGAGATTGGCGGGGGATTTTCTACGTTCCTCAGAAGGGAGGAGATGTGAGCAGTCTTGTTCAGCGTGGCCTGCTGTTGTTGGCTCTCGTCGGCGTCCTGGCGGCGGCTGTCGCCTGCGAGGACGGTGGAGGGGAGCCGACGCCGCACGCGCCCCCCATGGGGTCAGCCGCCGAGGTTTCTTACCCGCTGACCATCGTCGACACCGTGGGGCGCGAGGTGACGATCGGGGCGCAGCCGCAGCGCATCGCTTCGCTCTCGCCGGCAGCCACGGAGATTCTCTTCGCCATCGGCGCCGGCGATCAGGTTATTGCCGTCGACATGTTCTCCAACTATCCGGAGGAGGCCACCACCCGCCAGCAGCTAGACGCCTACGAGCCCAACCTGGAGGCGATCGCCGGGATCGGCCCGGACCTGGTGCTCCTGTTCTACGACCCCGGGGAGCTGGCCGATTCCCTGGAGAGGCTGGGCATCACGACGGCGGTGCTTGGCTCTGTCGAAGAAACGCCCGAATCGGTGGAGGCGGTGTTCGACCAGATAGGGTTGCTGGGCTTTATGACAGACCATCTTCAGGAAGCCGGAGACCTGGTGGCGGAGATGCAGGACAGGGTTGACGCCGTCGAGGAGGCCCTGGCGGGCGTGGAGCAGGGGCCGCGCATCTTCCACGAGGTAGACGCGACGTTGTACACGGCGGCGCCCGACAGCTTCGTCGGCGGCCTGTACAAGATCCTCAAGGCCCAGAACATCGCCGCAGGGGCCGACCAACCTTTCCCTCAGCTCAGCCAGGAGGTGATCATCGAGAGGGACCCGGAGGTGATCATCCTGGCCGACGGCGCCTACGGCGAGTCCCCGGACACGGTGAAGGCCCGTCCGGGATGGGGGAACATCTCGGCGGTGCGCAGCGACCGCATATTCGTCATCGACCCGGACATGGTGAGCCGACCGGGGCCGCGGTGCGTGGACGCCCTGGAGGCGCTGGCCGAGTACCTCTATCCGGAGAGGCTTGAGTGAAGCCCTTCGACTCCGCTCAGCGCAGGCTCTTCGGCTCTGCGGCCCGAGCCGAACCGCTGCCGGAGGCCGCCCTCGGTGCGCTGCTGGGGCGAGCGCTCTGGCCCCGCCTAGCCCTGGGCCTGGGCGTCCTGCTGGGGGCGGCCCTGCTGGCGGCGGCCATCGGGCCGGTGGGCATCCCCGCCGACGCCGTGGCCCGCATCCTGCTCTCGCGGCTGCCGGGCGTGAGCCTGGCCGATAGCCTGCCGCAGAGCTGGCAGGACATCGTGTGGGAGGTGCGCCTGCCGCGGGTGGTGATAGCGGGCCTGGTGGGGGCCACCCTGGCTCTCTGCGGGGCCACGTACCAGGCCGTCTTTCGCAACCCGCTGGCCGACCCTTACCTCATTGGCGTGGCGGCTGGGGCCGGCCTGGGAGCGACCGCGGTCATCGTCTCGCCGCTGGACTACACTGTCGGGGGCGTGAGTCTGGTGCCCCTGGCTGCCTTCGGCGGCGGCCTCACTGCGGTCGCCCTGGCCTACTCCCTGGCCCGCGTCGGGCGGGTCGTTCCCACCGTCACCCTGATCCTGGCCGGGGTGGCCATATCCTCTATCGCCACCTCGGCGACGGCCTTCCTCATGATCAACCACAGCCAGCGGGTGCACACCACCCTCACCTGGCTCCTGGGCGGCTTCAACCTGAGCGAGTGGAGCAAGCTGTGGTGGGTGCTGCCCTACGTGCTCCCGGCGGCGGCCGTCATCCTGCTCTACGGACGCATCCTGAACGTGCTGCAACTGGACGAGGATCAGGCCCAGCAGCTTGGGGTGAACGTGGAGCGGGTGAAGCTGCTGCTCCTGGGGGCGGCGTCGCTGGCTACGGCGGCGGCCGTCTCCGTGAGCGGGATCATCGGCTTTGTGGGGCTCATCATCCCCCACGCGGTGCGCCTCCTCTGGGGGCCGGACTATCGGCAGCTCTTGCCCATGTCCATGGTGCTGGGCGCTGCTTTCCTCATCCTGGCTGACCTCCTGGCTCGTACCGTGAATTCGCCCAGCGAGGTCCCCGTGGGCATTATCACCGCCTTCTGCGGCGCGCCCTTCTTCCTCTACCTGCTGCGGCTGCGCCAGCGGGCGGTCTTTTGAGGGCGACATGCTGGAGATACGCGACCTGACGGTGGCCTACGGTGAGCTGGTCGCCCTGCGGCAGGTGAGCCTGTCGCTGGGGGCTGGCGAGCTGCTGGGGGTGGTGGGGCCGAACGGTTCGGGCAAGTCGACCCTCATTCGGGCCATCACCCGGCTGGTGCGGCCCCTGGGCGGTGGTATTCAGCTCGACGGGAAGGAGGTGGGCCGCCTCTCCCAGCGGGAGCTGGCGCGCTGGGCGGCGGTAGTGCCCCAGAACCCCTACTTGCCCGATGCCTTCACTGTGCTGGAGGTGGCTCTGATGGGCCGCACTCCTCACCTGGGTCTGCTACAATCGGAGGGACGGGCTGACCTGGCGGTGGTGCGGCGGGCCCTGGAGCAGACCGATACCTGGCACCTGGCCAGCAGGCGGATGGGCGAGCTCTCGGGGGGCGAGAGGCAGCGGGTGGTGGTAGCCCGCGCTCTCGCTCAGGAGACGCCACTCCTGCTTCTGGACGAGCCTACCGCTCACCTGGACATGGGCCATCAGGCGGTGGTGTTCGATCTGGTCAGGCAGCTCTGTCGAAGGGAGGGCAAAGGCGTGCTGGCGGCCATTCACGATCTGAGCCTGGCTGGCCAGTACTGCGACCGATTGGTGATGCTGAACGAAGGCCGCGTCGTTGGTGAGGGCGAGCCGCAGGAGGTGCTATCGCCCCGGCTTCTGGCCTCTGTGTACGGAACGAGGGTGTCGGTCTTCCCCCATCCCCTGACAGGGCGGCCGGTGGTGACGCCGATGTCGGAAGCCGCCCGCTCAGGCCTGGAGGCGAGGGGAAGCGTCGGCACATTGAGGAGCTGAGGGATGTCGGCAACAGAGGCCGGACGCAAGGCGCTGGTGATCGTCCTTACCGGACACGGCAAGGGTAAGACTACCGCCGCGCTGGGGGTGGTCTTGCGAGCGTGGGGCCGCGGCATGAAGGCGGTCGTCCTCCAGTTCGTCAAGGCGCGCACGGCCAACTACGGCGAGAATCGGGCGGCCAGGAAGCTGGGGATCGAGATGATCCCCCTGGGCGAAGGCTTCACCTGGCTCTCCAAGGACATCGAGAAGGACAAGGCCACCGCCCGCGAGTGCTGGGAGTTGGCCCGCCAGAAGATCGACTCTGGCCAGTATGACATCGTCGTCTTGGACGAGATGACCTATCCGATGAGCTACGGCTGGATTCCTGTCGAAGAGGTGATCGATACCCTGCGCCAGCGGCCGCAGGGCCTGCACGTGATCATCACCGGCCGCGATGCCCCCCAGGAGCTGATCGACTTCGCCGACCTGGTGACGGAGATGCGGGAGGTCAAGCACCCCTACAAGAAGGGCGTCAAGGCACGGCCAGGCATCGACTTCTGAGGTGTCGATGACCCAGGTCTGGTCGCGTCAGGAAGCGGCGCTACCATGATACCCATCGGCGATAGCGTACGCACTCGCACCTTCCCCTACGTCAACATCGCCATCATCATCGCCAGCTTCCTGGTGTTCTTCTATGAGGTGGGTTTCGCCAGCAACATCAATGAGTTCTTCTTCGACTGGGCGGTAGTGCCCGCTGATCTCAGCGACTATCTGGACAACCCCGGCGATCACTCCCTGCGCGTTCTCTTCACGCCGATCACCGCCATGTTCCTCCACGGCGGCTGGTTCCACATTGTGGGCAATATGATCTTTCTGTGGGTGTTTGGCGACAATGTAGAGGACGCGCTGGGGCATCTTGGCTACCTGGCGTTCTACTGCCTCTGTGGTATCGCCGCGACGGCGGCTCAAGTATGGGTGGACCCTAACTCGGCGGTGCCTATGGTGGGGGCCAGCGGTGCCATCGCCGGCGTCCTGGGGGCCTATCTGGTGCTCTATCCTCGCGCCACCATAGCTGCCCTGATAATGCCGTTCTTCTTCTGGACGGCCTACGTACCGGCCTTCCTCCTCATCGGCTTCTGGTTTTTCATCCAGCTATTCAATGGCGTGGCCTCGATCGGCTATGCCGTAGGGGCCAGCGAGGGCGTGGCCTGGTGGGCGCACGTGGGCGGCTTTTCGGCCGGCTTCCTGTTGGTTTGGTTCTTGCGCCCTCGGCGTCCCACCGCCGCCATCGGCCGACCGACGTGGTAGGTTGGCCCCTGTCTTTGATGCTTGGCTGACTCCCCACTACGCCTCAAACCGGCAGATGGCACTTCAGTTGAGCGGGCGGTCTTCGGAAACGCTGTGCTTTACGGGAGATGCGTCCTATTTGCTGGCGCGAGGAGTTGATGCGTGGGTCTGCCCCCGTCTTGAGTAGGTGAAGTCATTGGGGAACTGCCGGCGAGCGCCGCACCACTTGCAAATGCCTTCGGTCGTGGGGCCATTTGGGTTTCCAAGCAACCAGTGATGGGCGCCGTGCGAGCAGGCCGGATTGACCGCGGGAATGACTGCCGCGCTCTCGTCGTCTACCATCGTCCGCGACCGTAGCTCGATCCGCGTGAACGGCCCCCCACGTAAAGCTTATGCGCCATGGATGATCCCCCTCTCTTCGACCCTTAGGCAGCCAGTAGCCAGTCTCGCCTGGCTCCGTACGCGAATGGCTCGACTTCCCCACCCCGCTGGACGGAAAGAGGGGGGCTGTGCCCCCCTCTTTCGCTGTCAGCCCTAGTAACGGCGCGAAGAACTGGCGGGTTGCTTCCGGAAGCAGTCGCTACAGTACACTGGGCGATCGCCACGGGGCTGGAAGGGGACTTCGGTCTGCTTGCCGCATTGGGCACAGACGGCGGGGTACATCTGTCGCGGGGCCCGGCCGTAGCCGCCGCCGCCGCCGCCGTAATCGCGTTCGCTGCGGCGCGCTTGACGGCAGGACGGACAACGCTTGGGCTCGTTGGTGTAGCCCTTTTCGGCGTGATAGGCCTGGTCGTCAGCGCTGAAGGTGAAAGACTGACCGCAGTCCTGACAGGTGAGAGTCCTATCCTCGTAACTCATCGATGACCTCCTTTCGCTCAATAGTTGGCGATGGCTTGGTCACCGGAGTCCAGGATACTGGGGAACGATGCCGCGCAACACTAAACGATCACCACTGTCGTAAGGATACCACAAGCGGAAGAAATGAGCAATATCGCTTTCCTGCTCAGCCTAGGCTCGGAACTCGATGCGGCTGAGCAGGCGGCGCTCGGCCTCGGCGGCTATCTCCTCCACCAGGCCGCCGGCCACCCGACCGACCAGCCGCTCCAGGATGGCCCGCCGCGGCCGCAGGTAGGCCAGCCGTCGCGGTACTCTGCCCAGCTCGGTGGCCATGTCGATGGCTGTGTCCAAGTCGCCCAGCTCATCCACCAGGCCCAGTTCCTTGGCCTTGCGAGCGGTGAACATCTCGCCGGTAGCGAGGCTGCGCACCTTCTTTGGCTGCAGGCGGCGGCTGCGGGCGACGGCGTCCACGAACCAGTCGTAGTACTCGTCCATGAGGGTCTGCAGCTTCTTCTGCTCTTCGTCGGTGGGCTCGCGGAAGGGCTGGAACATGTCCTTGAAGGCGCCGGCCTTGGTCACGAACACCTTCACGCCCAGGCGCTGGAGGAGCTCGCTGATCACCGGCCGAATGGAGATGACGCCGATGGAGCCCACTATCGCCGTGGGGATGGCCACGACCTTGGTGGCGGCGCAGCTCGCCAGGTAGCCGCCGGAGAGGCCTGAACCGCGGATGAAGGCCACGACAGGTTTCTTGGCCGCTACCTTGGCTATCCCCAGGTGGATCTGCTCGGCGGCCGCCGCCGAGCCTCCCGGCGAGTCGATATCCACTACCACCGCCCTCACACGAGTGTCGTCGCGCAGGGCAGTGAGCATGCGACCGTACTCGGGGCTGCGGATGGTCGTCCCTAGGATGCCGAAGAGTTCCACCATGCCGATCCTGGGGGCCAGCCACGGCAGGCCTACCGGAGGAATTTGGCTCACGTCTTAACCTCACAGAACTGGCGATGCCTCAGCCTGCCTCCTGGCAGGCTCTCCACCAAGTATAGCGCGGACGGGCCCGGAACGGAACCGAAGCTTTTGGCGGCGGCTTTGAATATGCTATCATGAGCTTGCCTGCGTGTCTGGGGAGGTTTTTGGCGTAAAATGCGCATAATTCTTTTCACTGGCAAGGGCGGGGTAGGCAAGACCACTGTGGCAGCCGCTACTGCCCTGCGAGCATCCCAGCTAGGCCATCGCACTGTCGTCCTTAGCACCGATGCCGCCCACAGCCTGGCCGACTCCTTCGACTTGCCCCTGGGGCCCGAGCCGGAGCCTATCGTCGCCAACCTGTGGGGCCAGGAGACCGACATTTACTACAACCTGGAGAAGTACTGGGGAAAAGTGCAGGAGTGGGTACGGGCCCTTCTCTCCTGGCGCGGCCTGGACGAGCTGGTGGCTGACGAAGTGGCCAGCCTGCCGGGCATGGACGAGCTCTCCAACCTGCTGTGGATCAACGATCACTATGCCAGCGGCCGCTACGATGTGATCATCGTGGATTGCGCTCCCACCGGCGAGACCCTCAAGCTTCTGAGCTTTCCCGACATCGCCGGCTGGTGGGTGGAGAAGATCCTGCCCGTCCACCGGCGGATGGCGAGGGTGATCCGACCGATGGTGCGGCCCTTCAGCGATATCCCTTTGCCCACGGACGAGGTGTACACGGCTGGCGAGGACCTTTTCCAGCGCCTGGAGGAGCTGCGTGTCCTTCTTGCCAGCGTCGATGAGACTTCGGTGCGCCTGGTCCTCAACCCGGAGAAGATGGTCATCAAGGAGGCCCAGCGCACATTCACCTACCTCAACCTCTACGGCTACGCCACCGATGCCGTGATCTGTAATCGGCTCATTCCTGCGGAGGTGGAGGATCGGTACTTCCGGAGCTGGAAGACGGCTCAAGAGCAGTACTTCCGCCTTATTCAGGAGTGCTTCTCCCCCCTGCCTCTGTTCACAGCGCCCCTCATGGAGCAGGAGGTGGTGGGCCTGAAGATGTTGGAGCAGGTGGCTGCTGCCCTCTACGACCAGAAGGACCCCGCCCAGCTCTTCTTCCACGGCCCTGTTCAGGAGGTAATGAGAGAGGATGGTCGCTATGTGCTGACCATCAGCCTTCCCTTCGTCAGCAAGGAGCAACTTTCGCTGGCGCGGCAGGGCGACGAGCTCATCATCAACGTGGGCAGCTTCAAGCGCAGCATCATCCTGCCGCGCATGCTCCACGGCCTGAGCACGCTGGGGGCCAAGTTCGAGGGGAACAAGTTGCGCATCGTCTTCGGCGAGGCCCCGCAGGAGGAAGACTCGCCATGATCGAGGGGACGGACGCTAGCGAGCCTGGGCCGCGTCCCAGATGATCTTGGCAACGTCCACTATCATAACGTGGTCGTAGACCATATAGCCCAGGATGGCTTCCCGATTGAGGGTATAGGCGTTTCGCCGTCCCACCTTGCGCTTGGTGATGAAGAGGCCCTCCTCCAGCTCTCGCACGATCTGATAGACCGCGCGCTCCGTTAGTCCCGTGCTCAGAGCGATCTCCCGCAGGGTAGCCTGAGGGTTCTGGACGATGTGGAGGATCACCAGGCCGTGGTTGCTAAGGAAGTTCCATCTCTTGGGCATAGCCAACTCACCCTTCTCTAGAGGCGAAGCAGACGCTTCGCCTCCGCTCTTGAGCGCCTCTGGACGGCCGCCGCTAGCGTTCCCAGAGCCCGAAATAGCTGGGCCATAGGCAGGGAGCCGAAAAGGCGCTGGCCGAGGAGGACATCCTCGTTCATTGAATAGGCATCACGACTAAGAGATATAGGTTTCACCATATCTCCACCATTCAGCCAAGATTTTTCACCATTTTCTACCATAGGTATTGACAATCAGCGCTAGGGCTGCTATTTTTGTTAGGTGAATATAGATTCTCAATTCTATATTGACAAGGTAAAAGAGTCATATTAGTAGCCTAATAAATGCTTAAGAGAGTTGAACTTGTTGGCTTCATTATGCAGAAGGAATGCGCTTGTTGTCTAGTGGTGCAGTTCTATAGAAGAACTTCTAGGAAACGCAATCGGGATTCTTCGATGACACGATAAGAGGGAGACGGTTCTTGAGAAGCGTCGGCGTACACGAGCCTCTCAGCCGGCCGGGGGACGTGACCGTCGGTGATCGCGTCTTTCACGACTTTGCCGAGCGTTACCGCCAGTACTTCCCGCGAGTATTCGCCTATGTCTACGGGCGAATACGGGACATCCAAGCAGCCGAGGACGTAGCCTCAGAGGCCTTTGAGAGGGCTTTCGTTAAAGCCGATACCCTCCGACACGAAGAAGCCTTCGGCACCTGGCTGTTCACCATCGCCAGAAATCTCCTCATCTCCTACTGCCGCAAACGCAACCGCTTTGGCGGCCCAATCAGCCACGAGTTGGTAGACTCCCTGCCGGGGGACGCCGCCCCTGAAGATAATTTTCTAGAGCGCGAGGAAGTGGCCAAAATCATGGAACATGTCCGTCGCTTCCCGCGGAGGGAGCAGGACATCATCGCCCTCAAGTTCGACGCCGAGCTGACCAACGTCCAGATCGCCGAGATAATGAACCTGAGCGAAAGCAATGTGCGGGTCATCCTCTGCCGCACATTGCAAAAGCTAAGGAAGCTTCTTCAGGAGGAGGGTTAGCTCTCCTCTTCAGGGGTCAGCCAGAAGTCCGTAGACCTCTTGTCCTCAGGCTGAATCGCCCATCAGGCATGCCCCGTTATGGCCTTGCGCCTTAGGCCGCCGCAAGTTGGCGGACGCGCTTCACCAGCATCGGCAGAGAGGTGCCTGCCGGCGCCCGCAGGATGATATCGCATAGGGGGGTGAGGGCTGTCTCGTTGGGGTTGATCTCGATCAGTCTGCCCCCGCTCATCTTCACGTCTTGGGGGAAGCCGGCGGCCGGATACACCACCCCCGAGGTGCCCACCAGGAGCATACAGTCGCACATGTGGGACTGGCGAATGCACTCGTCGAGGGCGTCGCGGGGTATTGGTTCGCCGAACATCACCATGTCGCTCTTCACCATGCCACCGCACTGGGGACACTTGGGTGGCAGCTCCTCGATAGGGAACTCGTCGATGGGCCAGCGGGTGTTGCAGGCTATGCAGCGCAGCTTCACGCGGCTGCCGTGGATCTCGGTGATGGCCATGCTGCCAGCCTCCTGGTGGAGGTTGTCGATGTTCTGGGTGATGATGTGTTGAAGCTGGCCCATTTGCTCTAGCTCGGCGAGGGCGTAGTGGCCGGGGTTGGGCCGGGCCTGGGCCAGGGCGTCGATGAGCTCCTGCAAGGGTCCCGTGCCGCTAATCCTCTCCTCCCACCACTTCTTGGGATCCCGCATGAAGCTCTGGTAGCCCAGCATGTCCGGCTCGCCGTGCTTGGTCCAGAGGCCGCCCGGCCCCCGAAAGGGCGGTATGCCGCTCTCCACCGAATGGCCTGCTCCGACCAGGGCTACCACGTGGTTGGAGGCCACCACCAGGCGCGCCGCCTCCTCTATGGCTTCCTCTAGTAGCTCTTCGCTGGTCATCTCTTTCTCCTGCCTCTCAGCACTGGCGGGCCTCTCATTCTGGGGCTTCGCCCGGCCCGGCAGCCTGGCTGGGGAGCACCTGCACGACGATGGTCCTGTCGCGTGGCCCATCGAACTCACATAGGAAGACGCCCTGCCAGCGGCCCAGGGCCAGACGCCCGTTATCGATGGGCACCGTCAGGGAGAGCCCCGTCAGGCTAGACTTGATGTGGGCGGGGGCGTTGCCCTCCAGGTGGTGGTAGTTACCCTTGCTGGGGACCAGGGTCTCCAGGCGCTCCAGGATGTCTCGGCCCACTGAGGGGTCGGCGTTCTCGTTGATGATGATGCCAGCGGTGGTGTGCGGCAGGTACAGGTAGCAGACGCCTTCCTCGACGCCGCTGCGCTGGATGACGTCGTTGACCCTGTTGGTGATCTCCTCCATCGCTTCCTTGGCCCTGGTGAAGACGCTTATGTGCGATAGCACGATTCACGCTCCTTCCCTTTTTCCGCTCCCTTATTATAGCGTGAACCTCCCCTATTGGTGCTAGGGTCGTTTTCTTGACGTCCGTGGAGCCGTCTGCTACGTTGCCGGCGAGAAGCCATGAAAAGAACGGTCATCACCATCGCTGGCTCCGATTCCAGCGGCGGCGCCGGCATCCAGGCCGACCTCAAGACCTTCGCTGCCTTGGGCGTGCACGGTGCCTGCGCCGTCACGGCCGTGACCGCTCAGGGCAGCACGGGGGTGCAGGCCATCCACGAGCTTCCGCCAGAGCTGGTGGCTGCCCAGATCGATGCCGTCGTGGGGGACATGGGCGTCGACGCCGTGAAGACGGGGATGCTGGCTAACGCGGGGATCGTTCGCGTGGTGGCGGAGAGAGTACGACAGTATGGCCTGCCGAACCTGGTGGTCGATCCGGTGCTGGCTGCCAAGAGCGGCGACCGTCTGCTAAGGGAGGACGCCCTGAGCGTTCTCAGGGCGGAACTGCTTCCTCTGTGTACCGTGGTCACTCCGAACATCCCGGAGGCGGAGGCGCTGGTGGGCCGCCGTCTGGAGACGGACGAGGATTTGCAGCGGGCAGCCCAGGAGATAGCGGCGCTGGGGGCAAGGAGCGTGGTGATCACTGGCGGCCACGCCTCGGGGCCGGAGGCGGTGGACCTGCTGTACGACGGCAGGGGCTTTCGCCGCTTCTCGGTCGCGCGCCTGCCCACCCGCCACGGGCGAGGCGCGGGGTGCACCTTCGCCTCGGCTATCGCTGCTTGGCTGGCCCAGGGGATCGGCATCGAGGAGGCGGTGGGGCGGGCCAAGGAGTATGTGACGGCGGCCCTGGATCATGCCTTCGCTCTGGGGAAGGGGCCGGGGCCGGTACATCACTTCTACCGCTGGTGGGAGGACGAGGCTCGTTGACATTGGGGCGCCTATCTGCTAATCTGAAAGTACCAATCGAATAGAGCCGTACGGGAGCTCGGGTAAGCCGGGCTGAGAGGCCCCGATATGTCGGGGCGACCGTCGGAACCTGATCTGGGTAATGCCAGCGTAGGGAATCGGAAGAGATGTCCTGAACAACGCGCCGCTGGTACAGCCAGCGGCGCGAATCTCTTAAGGGGGCGTCTCTAGAAAGGAGCCAGTCATGGCTTCCAAGGACAAGCCGGTGACGCAACTGTATTATGCCCGCCAGGGTGTGATCACCGACGCCATGCGGCGGGTGGCCGAGCGGGAAGGGCTGGAGGCGGAGGTGGTGCGCCAGGAGGTGGCCAGGGGCCGGATGGTGATCCCGGCCAACGTGAGCCATCTGGCCATGGAGCTGGACCCCATCGGCATCGGCCTGGCGGCGAGCATCAAGATCAACGCTAATATTGGCAACTCCGCCATCAGCTCCAACATCGAGCAAGAGCTGGAGAAGCTGCGCCTGGCCGTGCGTTTCGGCGCTGATGCGGTGATGGACCTGAGCACGGGTGGTGACATCGACGCCATCCGGGCAGCCATCATCAACGAGAGCACTGTCCCCATCGGCACCGTTCCCATCTACCAGGCGGTGACCCTGGTCGATCGGGTGGAGGACCTTACTGCCGAGGATCTCCTGGCAATGGTCGAGCACCAGGCTCAACAGGGCGTGGACTTCATGACCATCCACGCCGGCGTCCTTCTGGAGTACATGCCGCTGGCGAGCGAGCGAGTGACGGGCATCGTCAGCCGTGGTGGCTCCATCATTGCCCAGTGGATGCTTTATCATCACAAGCAGAACCCCCTCTACGAGCGCTTCGACGACATCTGCGACATCTTCCGCCGCTACGACGTGGCCTTCAGCCTGGGCGATGGCCTGCGGCCGGGCTGCCTGGCCGACGCTAGCGACGAGGCCCAGTTCGCCGAGCTGCGCACCCTGGGCGAGCTGACCCGGCGCGCTCGCGCCAGGGACTGCCAGGTGATGGTGGAGGGGCCGGGCCACATCCCCCTGGACGAGATCGAGATGAACGTCAAGCTTCAGCAGGAGATCTGCGACGAGGCGCCCTTCTACGTGCTGGGGCCTCTGGTGACAGACATCGCCCCCGGCTACGACCACATCACTTCGGCGATTGGGGCCACCGTGGCCGGCCACGCCGGGGCCAGCTTTCTCTGCTACGTGACAGCCAAGGAGCACCTGGGCCTGCCCGACCTGGACGACGTAAGGGAGGGAGTTGTTGCCTACAAGCTCGCCGCCCACGCGGCCGACGTAGCGCGCAAGCACCCAGGGGCGCGGGCGCGGGACGACGAGCTATCGCGGGCCCGCTACGACTTCGACTGGGAGAAGCAGTTCGATCTCTCCTTGGATCCCGAGACGGCCCGCCGCATGCACGATGAGACACTGGCTCCCGACATCTTCAAGGGGGCTGAGTTCTGCTCCATGTGTGGGCCCAAGTTCTGCGCCATGCAGATCTCTCGCCACCTGGGTGAGGAGACGTCGAGGCAGATTCAGGCTGAGCAGGAGAAACTGGCTAAGAGGCACGCTAAGTAAGGGCAGGCCGGAAGGAGAACTGTCGCTATGGAAGACTACCTGGAGATCGCTGGCAAGAAGTTTCGCTCCCGCCTGATAGCGGGCACCGGTAAGTACCGCAGCACCGAGGAGATGTTAGCCGCCCTCGAGGCTTCGGGCACGGAGATCGTGACGGTAGCCATCCGCCGCCTCAACCTGGACAATCCCAAGGAGAAGACCCTCCTAGACCTCATCGACTGGAGCAAGTACACCATCCTGCCCAATACCGCCGGTTGTCGCACGGTGGAGGAGGCCCTGTTCACTGCCCGCCTGGCCCGCGAGGTCACGGGCTCCGACTGGATCAAGGTGGAGGTGATCCCCGACCCTAAGTACCTTCTTCCCGACGCGGTGGGGACGCTGGAGGCCGCCAGGGTGCTGATCGGCGAAGGCTTCACCGTTCTGCCCTACATCCACGCCGACCCCATCCTGGCCCGTCGCCTGGAAGAGGTGGGGTGCGCCACCGTCATGCCCCTGGGCTCGCCCATCGGCTCTGGCCGCGGCATCTTCACCCTGGAGGAGATCCAGATAATCGTGGAGGAGGCCAGGGTGCCGGTGGTGGTGGATGCTGGTCTGGGGGTGCCCTCCGATGCCTCCCTGGCCATGGAGGTCGGGGCCGACGCCGTGCTGGTCAATACGGCTATCGCTGAGGCGCAAGACCCTGCTCTGATGGCCGAGGGCTTTCGCCTGGGGCTGGAGGCTGGGCGGCGGGCCTACCTGGCGGGACGCATCGCCAAGAAGGCTTACGCCTCCGCCAGCAGCCCCATCGAGGGGGTAGCCCGGCCGGCCGCTCGTTCCTGATGAAGCTGCCCATCCCCTGCCTGACCCTCATCACCGACCGCCGCCTGTGCCAGGGCCTATCGCTGGAGGAGGCGGTGGTTCGAGCGGTCGGCGGGGGCGTCAACGTAGTGCAACTGCGGGAGAAAGACCTGGCGGCGGACCAGCTCGTCCCTCTGGCCGACCGCCTGCGGGCGATAACGCAGGACAAGGCTCTTCTGATCGTGAACAGTCGTCTCGATGTGGCTCTGCTCTGCGGCGCCGACGGCGTCCATCTGCCGGAAAGGGGCCCGTCGGTGGCTGTGACCCGTCGTCTGGCGGGCGACGGTTTCATCATCGGGCGCTCCGTGCACAGCGTGGAGGAGGCGGTGAAGGCGCAGGATGAGGGCGCGGACTACGTGCAGGTGGGGGCCATCTTCCCCACCCGCTCCCATCCCGGCCTGTCCCCCGCTGGCTTGGCTCTCCTGAAAAGCGTCGTCGCCAGGGTGACCATTCCCATTGTGGCTGTGGGAGGCATCACCGCCGGGAACGTGGGGCAGGTGATGCAAGTGGGGGTCAGGGGCGCCGCTGTCATCTCGGCTATCCTGAGCTTGCCCTCGCCCGGAGCGGCGGCCCGACGGCTGGCCGAGGCCGTGGTCGAGGCCTCGGCAGCGCCTGCCCGGAGGGCGAGGACGTGATCACCCTCACTGTGAACGGCGAGAAGCGAGAGATGGAGGGGCCAGTCAGGCTTACCGTCTTCCTGGAAACCCTCGACATCAACCCCCGCTACGTGGCCGTGGCCCACAACGGGACTGTGCTCCAGCGCCAGAAGTGGCCGGAGGTTGTGCTTCAGGACGGCGACGTTCTGGAGATCGTGCGCATGGTAGGGGGAGGCTAAGGGGCTTCCGGTGGCAACTCCCGACGTCCTCATCGTTGGCGGTGGCGTTATCGGCTGCGTTATCGCCTACTACTTGGCCGGGGCGGGCGTCCGGCTGACCATCCTCGAGCGGGGGGAGGTCGGCGGCGAGGCGTCCGGGGCCTCGGCGGGCATCCTGGCCCCGCTGGAGCTGTCCCTGGAGCCGGGTCCTCTCCTCGACCTCTGCCAGGCCAGCATGCAACTTCACCCCTCGCTGGCCGACACCTTAGGCGAGGAGACGGGCATCGACGTGGAGTATCTGCGTTCGGGCATCCTGCGGGTGGCGCTGACCGACGAGGACGCCGACGAGCTGCACGCCCTTGTGGAGCACCAACGGCCGCGGGGCGTGATGCAGTGGGTGGATGTAGAGGCGCTGCGCCGCCTGGAGCCGCGACTGGCGGCCGCTCGCGGTGGTGTGTACTCTCCTCAATACCACCAGGTGAACGCCGATCGCCTGACCCAGGCCCTGGCCCAGGCGGCGGTCGCTCGCGGCGTTATCCTACGTCAGGGTGTGGCGGTGAGAGGATTCGTGACCAGCGGCTCGCGGGTGACCGGCGTGCGCAGTGACGAGGGGAGGATGATGGCCGGGCAGGTAATTCTTGCCGCTGGCTCCTGGACGGCCGCCCTCGGCCGCCGATTGGGCATGAGCCTGTCGGTGAAGCCGATGCGGGGGCAGATGCTGGCCTTTCCCGACTTCTCCTCGCCGCTGAGGCACATCCTGTTGGGAGAGGATGGCGGCTACCTGGCGCCCAAAGCCAACGGCTTCCTCTTCGTCGGGGCGACGGTGGAGGACGTGGGCTTCCGCAAGAAGACTACCGCCAAGGGTCTCGCCGGCCTGCGGAGGATGGCCGCCACGTTGGTGCCCAGTCTGGCCTACGTCGAGGTGGCCTCGGACTGGGCTGGCCTGCGGCCGGGCTCCCCCGACGGCCTTCCCATTCTCGGCCCTGTCTCCGGCTGGGAAGGGCTGAGCGTGGCCAGCGGCCACTTCCGTAAGGGCATTCTGCTGGCGCCGATCACCGGCCGATTGATGAGTCAGTGGCTAACGCAGGGCAAAGCGGAGATGCCCCTGGAGCCGTTCAGTCCTGCGCGGTTCGCTGCCAGTGCTCGTTGATCCTCTCGACGAGCCGCCGGGCCGCCTCTCGCACGTCGGGGGCGGCCACCACTGCCCCGATGACCGCCACGAGGTCGGCCCCCGCCTCTAGGACGGCGTCGATGTTCTCCTCAGTGATGCCGCCGATGGCCGCCACGGGGATGTGGACGGCTTGTTTGACGGCGCGGAGCGTCTCGAGGGTGGCCGGTCGGGTGTCGGCCTTGGAGTCGGTGGGAAAGAGGCGGCCCACCGAGACGTAGCTGGCGCCGTCGGCCTGGGCGCGCAGGGCTTCTTCGACGTTGTTGGTGGAGCAGCCGATGATGGCGTCCGGCATCAGCCGCCGCACGATGCTCACCGGCAGGTCCTTCTGGCCGACGTGCAGGCCGTCCGCTTCCGCCGCCAGGGCCAGATCCAGGTGGTCGTTGATGATCAGGGGAACGCTGGCCTGGGCACAGATTTCTTTCAGCCTTTGGGCCACCGGCAGTTGCAGCCCCTTCTCGCGCTGCTTGTCGCGCAACTGGACAAGCCTGGCCCCACCCTCGATGGCCTGGCGGGCTATCTCGTCCTCGGGACGATCGCCGGCCACCTCCGGATCGATGATGACGTAAAGCCCTCGTGGTAGAGAAGCAATTCTATCCTTCATAGCAGACCATGCAATAGAATGGTAACAAAGCGCGTTCTTTGCTGAAAGTCGATGCGACGTTATCGGCGAGCCTTCCTGATAATAGGCGTCTTCCTGGTGCTGTTCGTGGCCCTTCTTGCCGGGCTATGGGCCAACAGGTACACGCGGGTGGCCCTGACGACGGCCTCCATGATGCCTGACCTGTTTGTTGACTTGCCGGTAAGTCCCCTGAAGCTGACGACCTCGGAGCCGGTCAAGGAAGAGGTGGCCTTCTACTACGGCTCGCGGGAGGTGATGGCCGACCTCTATCGGCCCAGCGACGGCGATCGCCACGGGGCGGTGGTGGTGGTCATCGGCGCTGCCCCGCGGGCGCGCACCGACCCGCGGGCCGTGCGCTTGGCGAAAAGCGCCGCTCGCGCCGGCACGGTGGTGATGATCCCCGACCTGAAGCATCTTCTGCGCGACGAGATGGTGCCCGAGGAGATCGAGGCGCTGGTGGCTGCCTTCCGCTACCTGAGGGAGCAGGGGTTCGTGGACGGGGAGCGGGTGGGCTATCTGGGCTTCTCGGTGGGGGCAGGCATGGCCCTGGTGGCGGCCAGCGACCCCCGCATTAGCGACGATGTGGCCTTCTTCGGCTCCTTCGGCGGCTACTACGACCTGATGGACGTGATCGCCGCCGTCACCAGCGAGACCATCACCGACGACGGCCGGCGGGAGGACTGGGATCCCGACGACAAGACGGTGCGCGTCCTCCGGCGCAGCCTGATCTACCACGTCGATGACGCTGGCGACCGCGACATCCTGACCCGCATCTTCCTGGAGGACGACGAGTCGGCCAGGCAGGAGGTGGGCGAGCTCTCTCCGCGCGCGCGCCTCCTCTTCGAGCTGCTGGACAATCGCGACCCCGACCGGGCGCAGGAGCTGCTGGCGCAGCTTTGGCCGGAGGACGCTGCCACTCTGCGTCGGCTTTCCCCCAGCGCTAGCATCGGCGGCCTGCACACCGAGCTGTTCATCGTTCACGACCGCCACGACAAGTTCCTGCCCTGCGTGGAGTCGCGGCGGCTGGCCGAGGCAGCGCGGGGCGAAAACGATGTCTACTATGCCGAGCTGGACCTCTTCCGTCACGTGGACCCCACCGTCACCGCCAATCCGCTTACCTTTCTGGCCGAGCTCATTCAGTTCTTCTTCCAGGCCTATCGGCTGATGCTGCGGCTGGCCTAGCGCCCATTATCCGCGAGTTGTAGCGACAGCGGGCCGGTTGAAGCGAGACCCTTCGCTGTGCTCAGGGTGACAACGACGGCTAGCGTCATTCTGAGCGCAGCGAAGAATCCCGACAAGAGGCGGCGTTCTCCGGAGTTGATGCATGCCCACGAACGCTGCCCGTCTATCGCCGCCAGGAGGCTGCCTATAACTGTGCCCTGGCAACAGGGAGACAGTACAGTCTAAGGCCTGGGGGAACTTTTTCGCTGTCGCCAACGTCCTAACAGCAGAGAATCCAAGCGCCTGAGGAGGGCGCGGACTCCGGAGGTGTTAGGATGGTTGGCATTTTGCGAGGGACAGCCGTTTTCGCTGCGGCCCTGGGTGGGTTGCTCCTGTTCGCCCAGTCGGCGTTGGCGGACGGCATAGTCATCCCTGACCCCATAGAACCGATCCCGCCAGACCACGTTGTGGTTCCCTTCCTGCCCATCAAGTACCACCGGGTGGATGTGGAGATCGACAACCAGGTGGCCCAGGTGGAGATCGACCAGGCCTTCCTGAACGAAGGCGATTTCGAGCTGGAAGCCACCTACGTCTTCCCCCTGCCTGAAGACGCTGCCATATCCGACTTCGCCATGTATGTGGATGGCGAGCGGCTGGAGGGACGCATTCTGGACAAGGAGAAGGCCCGCGCCATCTACGAAGACATCGTGCGTCGGCGGCGGGACCCGGCCCTGCTGGAGTACGTGGGCCACAATATGTTCCAGGCGCAGGTATTCCCCATACCGGCGCATAGCGAGCGGCGCATCCAGATCGCCTACACTCAGGTGCTGAGCCAGGACAGCGGCCTCGTTCGCTTTGTCTACCCCCTGAACACGGAGAAGTTCTCGCCTCGGCCGCTGGAAGAGGTGACCGTCAGCGTGGACGTGCGCTCGGAAGCCCCTATCAAGGCTGTCTACTCGCCCAGCCACGACATAGCCATCAGCCGCCAGAGCGAGACGCACGTCACGGCTAGCTATGAGGCCAGCGACGTGACCCCCAGCACCGACTTCGAGCTGTTCTACACCCTCTCCGCCGAGGACATCGGGGCGAGCCTCATCACCTACCGCCAGGGGGATGAGGACGGTTTCTTCCTCCTGCTGGTGGCGCCGAAGGCGGACTTCGGCCAGCAGGAGGTGGTGGCCAAGGACGTGATGGTGGTGGTGGACGTCTCGGGCAGCATGGCCGGGGAGAAGCTGGAGCAGGCCCAGGAGGCCGTGCAGTTCATCCTCGACCACCTCAACCCCGACGATCGCTTCAACATTCTGGCCTTCAGCACCAGCGTTGACCTCTATGCGTCGACCCTCCAGAGCGCCAGCCGGGCTGACGACGCCGAGGACTTCGTTCGAGGGCTGACGGCTATGGGCGGCACCAACATCAACGATGCGTTGCTGCAGGCCTTGGAGAAACTGCCCGGGGAGCGACCGGAGATCATCATCTTCCTGACCGATGGCCTGCCCACCGTGGGCGTTGAGGAGGCGGGGCCGATCATCGCCAACGTTCGGGAGGCTGCTGGCCCGACGGTAAGGCTGTTCGCCTTTGGCGTGGGCGATGACGTGAACACTGTGCTGCTGGACAGCATCGCCCAGGAGAATCGGGGCGCCAGTGACTACGTGCGGCCGGGCGAAGACATCGCCCGGACAGTGTCGGGGTTCTACGAGAAGGTGAGCACGCCCGTGCTCACGGACATCAGCCTGGACTTCGGGGCGATCAGCGTCCTCGACGTGTATCCCCAGCCCCTGCCCGACCTGTTCGCTGGCTCCCAGCTTGTCGTCGTGGGGCGCTACCGAGGCGAGGGAACGGTCACCCTGGGCCTCAGCGGCGTGGCGAATGGGGAGGAGCAGACCTTCTCCTACGCCGGCCAGGTCTTTCCGGCCGAGTCCAGGGGGATGGACTTCCTGCCTCGCCTGTGGGCCACCCGCAAGATCGGCTACCTGCTGAACCAGATACGCCTGTACGGCACGGAGCAAGAGCTTGTGGATGAGATCGTGGACTTGAGCCTGCGCTTTGGGGTGATGACCCCCTACACTTCCTTCCTGGTGGAGGAGGAGGAAGTCGAGATCTTCTCGGAAGAAGGGTTGGGAAGGGCCGCTTCTGATCTGGCGGGGGAGATGCCGGGGATTATGGCGCCCGCAGTCGGCGCTTCTGCTGTGGAGGGCGCTGAAACCATCGAGGAGTATCGCCAGGCGCAGGCGGTGGCGGACAGCGGGTCGACCAGGGCCAAAGCGGTGGGCGACAAGACCTTCATCCAGCGTGACGACGCCTGGATCGACAGCCGCTATCAGGAAGGGATGGCCAGCACCAAGATCGGCTTCGGCAGCGATAACTACTATCAGCTTCTGGGGCAGCGACCCGATTGGGGCCCCTACTTCGCCCTGGGCGAGCACGTGATCTTCGTGGCCGACGGCCAGGCCTACGAGGTCACTGAGGGTGAGCACCCGCCGGTGGAGGTCCCCTCCAACCCGGACGTTCCCGACCCTCTGGGGCCAAACCCAGACCTTGTGCCGCTTACAGCCGTCCAGGGTAACGGCGGCACCAACTGGACGCTGGTGGGGGCTCTCATCACCGTTGGGGCTGTCGCGGTGGCAGGGGTAGGCGGCCTCCTGGCGTGGAGCAGGGTTCGCCGCGCCAGGGAGAGCTCGCAGAGCTAGACGGAGCTGTACGCCAAGCCGCAGCGTGGCGCCTGCCTTCCCGATGCCCTTGGCTATGAGGATGAGGAGCCGACCCCCGCTTGCGGCAAGATCGCCTTCACGTTCGGGCGGGACGCCAACTTCGGGATCTACGTGATGAACGCCGACGGCGTCCCGACCAAAAGATCACAGACCGTTTCTGTGGCTAGAGTGAAGCAGTAGCTCCCACGCCGGCTACACATCCTTTTGGGCGAAGACCCACATCGCTGCGCCGCCAAGCACGATGGACAGGAGGCCAAAGGTCAGAACCACCTGTAACAGCTCCCACGTCTGCGACTCCCCTTTGAGAGCTGGTAGCATGTCATCCAAGACGTTGCTGGGCGAGAGGTAGTCGACGCCCAGGAGCTGGAAGATGGCACTCTGCATAGAAACCAGGACAAGAAGCAAGGCGATGGAGATGAGGGTATTGCCGATGAAGCTGCTGAAGGTGATGCCAAGGGTCGTCAGGAAGACCAGAATCACCCCGAGCGACAGGACCGTCAGGACCACACCGGTTACCGTAACGTCGCGCTCGGCGTAGCGAGCTACCAGATAGGCTGTAGGCACCGTCACAACGAAATAGATGAACGACACCGTGATAACGCGAGAGGCCAGCTTGGCGAGGATATACTCATAGCGAGTAACGGCCTTGCTCAGGATGGAGTCGGCAACTACGCTTGATTCGGAAGAGACCGTGGCAGCGCTGAGGACGATCACTACAATGGCTGAGGGCATCACAGCCACTTGTAACCATCCACGCAGTATCTCCGACGCCGGCTCCTCATCAGCAGTCGCTGCAAGCACTGGGATGGCCGCGGAAAGGCCCAACAACACCAGCCAGAGCCGAACCAGCCAGGATCTGGTCATGCTGGCCAGATCAGGCCGCAGCAGGGCCAGAAAGCGGTCCCTCCTCATCAGATGCGGCTGAAACGGCCCGCGCCAAGCCTTGAGCACTGTCTTCCTCCACTCGCCGCAAGAACGCCTCTTCCATTCGCTCCGTAGCCGTGTTGATTGACACCAGTTCGACCCCCGTTTCTCTTAGAGCAGCCAACACCGGTGCCAACCGTGCCGCCAGTGGCTGCCCGCGGGGGAAGGTTATATGCAACAGGTTATCGTTTCTCTCATACTCCAGCCGGTCGTCTAGTTGCGCCAGGCGCTCACACAGGCCATCGATGTCGCCGTCAAGCTCCAGCACTAGTGTGTGGTGGGGCACAGACTGCCGCATCTCGGCCATCGACCCCGAGAAGATGAGCCGGCCCTGATTCAATATGGCGACGTCGGTGCAGACACGCTCCACGTCGGTAAGGACATGGGTGGAGAGCAGTATAGTTCGACCCGCGCTCAGCTTCCTGATGAGGTCGAAGATCTGCCTCCGCCCCGCAGGGTCTAGCCCCAGGGTGGGTTCATCCCATATGAGCAACTCAGGGTCATTGATCAGGGAGGCAGCTATTCCCAACCGTGTCATCATGCCGGTGGAGAAGCCCTCGATCTTCTGAGACGCTGCTGGCAGCAGATCGACCGCCCGCAGAAGCGAGGCCAGGCGCAGCATGGTGGTTTCCCTGGATAGGCCAGATATCGCCCCTACGAAACTGAGGTATTTGATGGGTGTCAGATCCTTGGGGAACCGAGGATTGGTGGGTAGAAACCCCACGCGCTCACGCAGGTGGGCAGCGTTGGCTGTCATCGGCTCTCCGAACATCCTCACCTGCCCTGCCGTTGGCTTCTGAAGGCCCAGCAGCAACTTGAAGGTCGTGGTCTTGCCTGCTGCGTTAGGGCCCACCAAACCAAAGATGCTGCCTTCTCTTACCTGCAGGTTCAGCGCGTTGACAGCGATGTACTTGCCCGCATAGATCTTCGTAAGGTTCTTCGTTTCGACAACCAGCACGGTGTCACCACCCGCCTCCATTCGCCACCCCGGCTCCCTCTCCCCCGCTGTTCAGTATACGGAGTCGAGCACATAATAGACAGCCCTGTGAGTCGTCAGCAACTTTTGGAATCTGTACGCGCAGTTCCTAAAGGATCTTGCAGACATCTTCTTGCAGCACGGCGTGCCGATGGGAGATCGTCGCCATGTCTTGGTCCTCTGCCCGCTTGGGCGGCCTTAGCTGGTATTGGTGTCTGATTTCGCGCCGTCAAGATCATGAGCAACGCAGGTCACTGGGTTTGCCGGGTTATCCAGACCTACGAGGTCTGTCAGGCGCCAGCCTCAATACATAGCGGATGGGACAAGTGGTTTCACGCCACCCTGAGAGTGGCGAGCGGCGCAACCCCCCGCAGCATCCCCTAGCTATCTCGGCGAACCTCTTGGGCGAACCCTGTTGCGGACTGCGTCGGGGGCAGTCTGCCGATCAGGAGGGGGTATTCTTACCACATAACGTAGCCCCAAGGTGTATTTACATACCCCCCATCTTGACGGCAGGGAAGGCAGGCGCTATTTTGGCTTCGACTGGCTGGTAGGCATAGGACATGCGCCGCTGGTCTGGCTGGCTGGCTTAGGAGCAAAGGTAGGTTTTGTCCCATGAAAGCGTTGTATGTGAACGTGACCGCTCCCCGCATGGTGGCGACTCGAATGCTCGCTCGCCTGTCGAAGAAGAGAGCCTATTTCGGTCCCTTGGCTCCCCTGCAGGAGGAAGATGTTGCGTGGCCGCCGAAGCTAGAGCCGCACCATGTGCGCGTCCGCAATCGCCTTGGGGGCATCTGTGGCTCGGACATTCACTTCGTCCAGGCCGATGGCGACTTCCGCATCGCGCCGGCGGCTCTACCGGGAATCACTCGCATCTACCTGGGTCACGAGATCGCGGGCGACGTGGTGGAGGTAGGGTCAGAGGTCAAGGGCTACAAGGTGGGCGACCGAGTGGCGGCCCGGACCTTGGCCGGGAGCTGCCTAGGCCAGGGCAGGGAGCCGCTGTGCAGGTACTGTGCGGTGGGGAACTACGCTCTCTGTGAGGAAGCACGGCAGCAGGACCCCCACAGCGTCGGGGGGGGCCATGCCGAGGAGTGGGTGGCCCACGAGGGCAGGTTCTTCCCCGTCCCCGAGGACCTGAGCGACGAGCAGGCCGTCCTCCTGGAGCCGGCGGCCTGCGGTCTGCGAGCGGCCCTGCGGCGGCGGGCGCAACCGGGCGACCGGGTGATGGTTATCGGCTGCGGCACGATAGGGCTGATGACCCTTCAGTCCATTCGCGCCATCCAGCCCGACTGCGAGATCACAGCCCTGGCCCAGTTTGACTATCAGGCGGATATGGCCAGGAAGCTGGGAGCCAGCAACATCATCATGCTGGGCAGCGATGCCTACAGCGAGGTGGCGCGCCTGACTGGCGGCCGCGTGTATCGGGGACGGCTGGGGAATCGCACCGTTGTGGGAGGCTTCGACATCGTCTACGAGTGCGTGGGCAAGGCGCAAACCCTGCGCGACGCCCTGCGGTGGGCCCGGGCGGGCGGAGCGGTGGTTCTGGTAGGCGTGAACCTGGCGCCCATGCAGGTGGACCTCACGCCCGTGTGGTATTCGGAGGTCGAGCTCGTCGGGATAATGGCTCATGGCGGCGAGGACTGGCAGGGGGAGCGGGTGTCCACCTTCGACCTGGTTGTGCGCCTGCTCAGGGAGGGAAAGCTCAACTTCGATGGCTTCATAACCCATCGCTTCCCCCTGTCTCAGTACCGCCAGGCGTTCCTGACGGCCATGGACCAGGCGCGCAGTCACACCATTAAGGTGGTCTTTGACCACAAGGCCCAGGCGGCTGGAGGGAGGTAGTTGCCATGCCCAAGCTCATGGCTGGGGCGGCCAAGAGGATCATCACGCCGGAGGAGAACCTGCGTCTGGCCGGATACGGGGCGATTTTCAGGCCCTGGCCGTGGGGTCACCGAGTTGCCAGCGGCGTTCACGACGACATCTTCGCTCGCTGCCTGGCCCTGGGCGACGGCGAAAAGACCCTGGCCTTCGTCGTCCTCGATCTTGTCCTGCTGTACCAGGGTGACATGGAAGCGATCCGGGAGCGGGCGCGGGAGAAGACAGGCCGGGAAGGCCTGATGGTTGCCGTGGGCGCTACCCACAACCATTCCGCTCCGGACATGATCGGGGCCTACGGCGGCGTGCCCAGGCGCTACAGGCGGCTCGTCCACGAGCGGGCCTCGGACGCCGTAGCGGAGGCAGTGGCCAACATGGCGCCAGCGCGCATTGGCTTTGCCACGACGCGGGTGGAGGGCATCGTCAGGAACAACCGCGACCCGGAGGCGGGGCCGGTGGACGAAGAGGCGGCGATGATGCTGGTGGAGGGGGAGGACGGCGGCACCCTGGCGGTGCTGGTCAACTTCGCCTGCCACGCCGACGTCCTGGGCAGGCGCAATACCCTTGTCACCGCCGACTTTCCGGCCTACCTGCGGCGCGACCTGGAGCGGGAACGAGGCGGGACGGCCATCTTCTTCAATGCCGCTCAGGGAGACGTCTATCCGCGACAGACCGTCGAGGACCACGATGATGAGAAGGGGCTGCGTACGTTTGAGGAAGCGGAGGCGGTGGGCTCTGCCATCGCCAAGGCGGCCCTGGACGCGCTGGCGAAGACGAAACTGACCTCCGATGTGACGATCGACGCGCGGGTCACCTATCCGGAGGTATCGGTGGACAACCGCATGATGAAGATTGCGCGCTTTCTGCGGATGATCCCCCGCAAGGTCTACAAAGGTCGCGTTCGCTCAGAGACGTGGGTGGTCAACATCAACGACGCCCAGATCGTGACCCTGCCCGGCCAGTTCTTCTGTAGGCTGGGGCTGGAGCTGAAGGATCAGATGAAGGGGACGTACAAGTTCCTCTTCGGCCTGACCTGCGACGATCTGGCCTACGTGCTGCCGCCGGACGAATGGGACCCCAGCCGAAAGGGGGAGGAAGAGCCGCTCTCCCTGGGCATCAACACCTGGCCGGCGCTCAAGGAGCAACTGCCGCCGCTGTAGCGCCCGAGAGGCACCTGTCACGCCCGCTTCGACGGGCAGGGAGCCCTCGCTTGGCAACCCTCGCGCCTGCGCCTCAGGTCCTCCGCTCCCTAGTATTCGGGGAACTTGACTCCTTCGAACCAGACAGCATTCGCGGTGGTGAGGTCGGGCGGGTTGAAGTTGGCCTGCTGGTCGACAATGACGTCGAGGAGGGCGGGCTTGCCCGAATCCACCGCTCGCTTCAGGGCGGCGGTGAGGTCTTTGGGGTCCTCCACGCGCTCGCCGTACCAGCCGGCGGCTTCGGCCATCTTGTCGTAGCGCACGTCGGTGAACTCCACGCCGATGTAGCGCTTGGCAAAAATGTCGTCCTGGGCATTCTTGATCATGCCGAAGGCGCGGTCGTTGTTCACAATCATGACGATGTTGGTGCCCAGGCGGGCGGCGGTCTCCAGTTCCTGGATGTTCATCATGAAGAAGCCGTCGCCGCATATGGCATACACCGGCCGGTCAGGGTAGATGAGCTTAGCGGCAATAGCCTTGGGAAGGCCGTCGCCGCCCTGGCCGGCGTCGCAGGCCCAGAGATAGGAGTTGGGCTCGTAGAGGCGGGTGAGGTACTGGGTCCAAACGCTGGTGTTGCCGCCGTCGGTGACGAAAAGGGCATTCCTGGGGAAGAAGGCGCGGGCATCCCTCATCATGCGCAAGGGGTGCATGGGCACAGCGTCGGAGCTGGCTAGATTCTCGAAGTTCTGCAACCAGGCGGCCTGGGCAGCCCGATATTGGGCGAATTGAGGGCTCTCCTCTCGCGGCTCGATCATGGTCTCCAGGGCGGCGTTGATGTCCCGCAGTGTGGCCTTAGCGTCGCCGAGGATGGCCAAATCGACCTGTCGGTTCTCGGCGATGCTCTCCGGGGCGGTATCGATCTGGATGATCTTCTGCTCCTCCGGCTTGCCCCACATCGGCGGCTTTCCCCACAGGTCGAAGGCGCCCAGACGCGAGCCGATGACCAGCGCCAGGTCAGCCTGGGCGTGGGCGGCGATGGAGCCGAATCCCAGAGGTATGAGGTAGAGGGGATGGTCTTCGGGGATGGTGCCGCGGGCGGTGACGTTGGTGGACATAGGGCACCCCAGAAGCTCGGCCAGGGCGATGATCTCAGGCGTGGCTCCCGAGCGCAGCGCTCCCCCGCCGGCGTGAATGATAGGGCTTCTGGCCTGGGCGAGCATCTCGGCTGCCTGCTTGACCAGTTGGGGGTCGCCGCTGGGAGGGGCGGTGGGGCGATAGCGGGCGGGCGGCAGGATGTTGACCTCGTCTTCTTCGCCCTCCTCGAAGAGGACATCCACCGGCAAGTCGAGGTGGACCGGTCCGGGCCGGCCGGTGGTCGCCTGGCGAAAGGCCTCCTGCACCATCTCGGGGATTCGCTTCCAGTGAGAGACGACGGCATTCCACTTGGTGATGGGCTTGAACAAGCCGAGCTGGTCGCACCCCTGGGTGGAACCGTGGTCGGGGTAGGACATCCAGGTCTGGTTCTGGGCGGTCAATACCAGGATGGGTATGCTGTTGACATAGGCCTCGTAGACTCCCGGCACGAGGTCCACCGCCCCTGGGCCCACGGTGCCCACGCAGACCCCCACCTTTCCGGTGAGCCGCGAGTAGGTGTCGGCCATGTGGGCGGCTGCCTGCTCGTGGCGGGTCATGATGAAGTCGAGCCCTTCTTCTCGGCCGAAGCGATGGATGGCGTCCAGCAGGGTGGTTAGCTGGCCGCCGGGGATACCAAAGACAAAGCGTACGTCCTCCTGGATGAGACATTTCACTAGGACATCGGCTCCCAATATCTTACTCACAGCGCTCTCCTTTCTGCCCGCTAAATAGTCCACGACAAAGCTGGGCTTGTCAAGCAGGGGCGATGGGGTTGTGCTGTCTTGTTATTCGGCGGTTGTCGCGCGGCAGCCGGACACGGCATCAGGGGATGAACGTCCAGGTGGCTCCGTTGGGGTCGGTGATGAGGACGAGGACGTGGCTAAACTGCTCCAGCTCGGTCAGAGTAACGATCTCTGGCCAGTCGGGGATGAAGCGGCTCCAGACCTGATTGGCACCGAGGGCATAGATCACCCCCACCTGACTGCTGATGTCGGCTATAGCCGTTTCTGTGTCCTGTGTGGGGCCGGCATAGCAGACGCTATTCCATCCCTGCCCCAGGTTCACGTTTGTGTGGGCTGTGCTGGAAATTTCCTGCTGCCAGGTGGCGTCGCTGCCCATGAGAATGAACAGCGAATCGTAGGGGCTGAGAGCAGTGATCGTGCTGATGTCTGACCGGCCGGCGAACCACCTGTCGAACTGTTGATCGGGCCTCAAACGGTAGATGGCCACGACGCTGTTCAGAGCGTTGGCCAGAGCGCTCTCAAGGGGCTGCTTTGGCCCCCGGTAGCAGACGGTGTTCCAGCCGTGCACCAGGGAAACGGGGAATATGTTGTCGGGTGGGGGTGGGCCTGGGAATAGCTCCGGCCCGAAGCCGGCGAAGAGGGCATCGGCGTCGCCTTGATAGGCGTCGGAGGTGATGCCTGCGACCACCGCGATTGGCTCATCGGAGGTGATGACCGCGGCTCCCTCAAAGTCCTCTGGCAATAGCGGGTCAGTATGTTGGTCGAAGGTCTTGGAGCCCGTCACGCTATCGCTGAAGCTCAGGGAGCCGCCGTCCAGCTCGTCGCTGTGGTAGGTGACTTCGATGTTGGCGGTACCGCCGCTGGCGACCTGAACTCGGAACCAGGAGTTCCAGCCAGCGGCATCGCCGAGTGGTCCCTTCCAGCCGGAATTCTTGTAGAGCACCGGCAGCCAAACGCTGGGGGAGGCCGTCGATTGGGGGATGCCCACGAAGGCCTGGAAGGAGGCTTTGTCCGGGAAGGCCGAGGCCGTCGTCTGGACAACCGCCAGCGGCTGCTCACCGGTGATGACGGCCGAGCCCACAAAGCCATCGGGTAGCTCGGGTTCCAGGCCTTGGTCGATGATGGTGGAGGCCTGCACGACAAAGGTCTTGCGAAGAGAGCCGTCGGGCTTGGGAAGGCGCTCATCGCAGCAATAGGTGACGGTCACCTCGGTCGTCTGGGTGGGGTCAGCGGTGCTGATGGCAAACTTGCTGTTCCAACCGGTGTCCTCGCCGAAGTTCTTGAACACCACGGGCACTAGGACAGCGGTGGAGAGGTCGCTGGTCCCGGAAGGATCCCACCCCAAGCCCTGATAGGAAGCGAAGCTGGGCCGTGCGCTGCTGAAAATGTCAGCGCCGGCGGCCAACAACGGAGCCGCCTCCTCTTCATCGTTAGCCACCGTTTCCACGATGAGGGAGCCCTCGAACTGTTCGGGCAGTTCCTCAGTCATGTCGGCCTGGTTGCGTAGGATGGAGCCCCCCGCCGGCAGGGGCAGGCCGCCGTTGGGGCACTGGGGGTCCGCCAGAGCATCGGCTGGCGGCTCGCTGAAGACCACCGTGCCGTCGTGGCTGAGATAGGTCATCTGCACACAGGCGCTGGTGGATGTGCTTACGTTCTGGAGGGCGAAGCGCGTGTTCCAGGCACCGTCGGGGCCGAAGCGGCTGTAGATGAGCGGCAGGTAGATACGGTTGAAGCCGGCCGAGAGGCCGTCGTCGCCGCCCAGGGAGAGCACGTCTCCCTCTTCGATGTACTTGAGGATGACGGTCTTTATGGGCTGATCAGCTGTGACCACGGCAGAGCCAGCGAAGCCGTGGGGCAGGTCGGGCTGCTCGGCCTGATCGAAGACCGCCGAGGCGCCGGGAGCGAGCTCCTCCACCCTGTCCTGAGCGATGCGCACGCCGTCGGGGTCGTAGTAGTCGACAGTGACCGAAGCAGGGTACAGGCCAGCGTTCTGCACCCAGAAGGAAGTGTTCTCTACCCCCAGGGTATAGGACTGGCCAATGAAGGCGGCGGCAATGGAGGGATCAGTGGGCTTAGCCTTAAGGCCGCGAGGGGTGTCGAAGATCAGGAGCATCGCCAGCAGCGACAGAAGAATCCCCCCACCTGCTGCTGCCCACACCCACCACCTCATGGCCTGATACGTGCTCTTCTCCCCCATGCCTGAACTCGATGTCCTATCGTAGCTCGGCTGTATTGGGAAGTCAATTCAGCGTGGCGGGCGTAACTGGTGCAAGGGGGTGGGCGATTCAGCCTACGCTCACCGCTTCGCGGAGCCGCCGGATCATTACTACTTCTTTTCCCATATGAACTCGCAGATGGGGTCGCCCTTGGGGATCGCCTTGGTGAGGACCCACCTGTATTGTGGATTGATAGCCTCGGCAATGCCGTCACATATGGGCTGGAAGGCGTAGCAAACATCAATAGGGAGGTTCTGGAGCGGGCAAGCGGTAACCTGTTTCACTACTCTGTCCGAACTGGCGTCGGTGGGCTTGCCCACCACCCTCAGCACCTGCTCCTCCAGCAGGTGTGTGAGCGCGGAGAGGGCGAGGGCATCGTTGCCTGTGATACCCAGCTCGGGTGCTATGGAAGCGGTCTGGTTTCCCAGTCGCTTCAGGTAGGGGTAGATGATTTTCTGGGTCTCCTCCGAGCCAAACCTGTCCACCATGGCTTGCATCAGCATCGCGGCGGCCTGGCTCAAGAGAACCACCGACTGCTGGTGAGCTACCTCTGGAGGTAGCCGCGGCACCTGCACTTCGGCCATTGCCTTTCACATCCTTTCCCTGTTCTTGTGCGGCATCATTATACGCTATGCCGGGGGATGTCGAGGTGCTCGGTCAAGCCAGGCGCGGAGCAGGGGCGCTCCGAGTGGCCGGCAAGCCTGCGGAACACCCCTGCGGAAGGGATGGGCTTTGATGGACACAAGCGGCGGCGATTTCCACATAGGCGGTGAGCGCTCGGTTGGGGCCAGTACGGCCGTAAGCACAGAAAGGCTGAATATTCGTTTCATTTTTCCCCGTCTCCTTGTCCGTTTGATAGGACTGGTGCTTCGCCAGTCCGTCCACTATCGCTGCCTGCTGTTGGCCATCGCTGGCAGCCAGACCTACGATGGTCCTGGGTCGTGCACCCTGCGCATTCCTTCAGAAGGGAGGAATGTGAGGATAGCCAAGGGGGTGTGGAGGAAAAGGGGGTCGTTGGTTCTGAGTCCGACGTCCCTTTTCGATCAGGACTTGTTGTGGCAGTAGTGCGCTATCACCTCCTCCCTGCTCTACCGTGCAGGCCCCCGCCAGTGAGCGCGGGAACTCGCTGAGCAGGTTGCCTGGCACAGCAGTCCCTTGTCGGAAGTGCCCCGTGAAGGAGCCAGCAGGGAGGATGGAGACCACTGCCACGAAGGGAAACGCCGGAACGGGCTTCCCGGCCATGCCTTGCCGGGGTAGCCCCCTGGCCGGCTTGCGGCGTTCGCAGATGCGGCGTCGGGCACTATGTCCCAACCTCCTTCGGTAGCCCGGCGGCCATAGCCTGTCGGCCTTAGGCCCGTAGCTTTGCGCTCCGCCCTTTCGGACGGGTTGCCTTTATCGGGAGTGCGGGCACTCCGCTCGACGTTGCCTGGTTAACATAACCAGGCTCTCATATGTTAGACATCGGCAGCGGCCATCTGTTACAGCGAATTGACGTTGCGGGGGGATTGTTGCGTTTGGGGGGAGGGTGAAGGGGGGGTGGTCGAGCTAGTGGTCGGGCTGTGGCGGCTTCTGCGTGGGGGCGAAGCCGTGGCGCATGAGGTTCTCGGTTACGGTGCGGGGCTCCATGAACTGCCTGAGGTAGTCGGGCCCACCGGCTTTGGAGCCGATGCCCGACATCGCGAAACCTCCGAACGGCTGGCGGGCCACCATGGCGCCCGTGCAGCCGCGGTTGATGTACAGGTTGCCGACGCGAAACCGCTCACGCGCCAGCTCGATGTGGGAGCCGCTGCGGCTGTAGAAGGAGCCGGTGAGGGCATATGGGGTGTCGACGGCGATGTCGATGGCTTCCTGCACCGTCGAGGCGCGCAGGATCGCCAGCACGGGACCGAAGATCTCCTCCTGGGCGATGACGGCCTGCCGGCTCACGTCGCCGAAGATGACCGGGGCCACGTAGAAGCCTTCGTCCTGGGGGGCCGTGCCCTGGAATAGGATGGACGCCTCGCCGCGGCCGATCTCAATATAGCGTTCGATTCCAGCCTTGGCCTCGGCGGTGATGACCGGCGGCACAAAGGTGGCGGGGTCTTCGGCCGGGCCGACACGCAGGCTGCGCGTGGCCTCGACAACCCTTGAGACGAGGCGATCGTAAATGGCGTCCAGGGCGATGACGCGGCTGCAGGCACTGCACTTCTGGCCGGCGTAGCTGAAGGCGCTCTTCAGGATGCCAAGCACGGCCTGGTCGAGGTCGGCGTCGTCGTCGACGATGATGGCGTTCTTGCCGCCCATCTCGGCGATGACCTTCTTGACCCCCCTCTGGCCCTCCTTCGTCTGTCCGGCCGTCTGCACGATCCACAGCCCCACCTCGCGGCTGCCGGTGAAGGCGATTAGATCCACGTCAGGATGCTCCACCAGTGTGGCCCCCACCGCGCTGCCGGGCCCCGGCAGGAACTGGACCACCCCAGGCGGGGCTCCCGCGCGGCAGAGGATGTCGGCAAGGCGGGCGGCAATCAGCGGCGCTGGCCGCGCTGGCTTGAGGATGACGGTGTTCCCCGCCACGAGCGCCGCCGTCGTCATCCCGCAGGAGATGGCCAGCGGGAAATTCCAGGGGGAGATGATCGCCGCCACGCCGCGGGGCTGGTAGCGATAGTCGTTGTACTCTCCGGGCAGGGAGAGCAATTCCTGGGGACTGGCCAGGGCGATCGCCTGGCGCGCGTAGTACTCCAGGTGGTCGATGGCCTCGTCAAGGTCGCCGTCGGCCTCCCGCCAGGGCTTGGCCTCTTCCAGAATCTCGATGGCGGCCAGGTCATGGCGCTCGCGCCGCATGATGGCTGCCGCGTCGAACAACACCTGTGCCCGCTCCCTTGCCGACCGGTCTCGCCAGGCTGGGAACGCTTGTCTAGCAGCCTGAACGGCTTGATGTGCGAGATCGACGTCCGCGTGTCCTACATCGGAGATGACTTCGTCCGGGCGGGCGGGGTTCACGCTTGGCTGCCGCTCCGCGGTCTCGACGTGCTCGCCGGCCACGAGCGGACCGCAGGTCTCGGGAAGGCGCGCCCTGAGCTGTTCGATGGCAGCGGCAAGGTCCTGCCGTCCGCGCGCCGTGTGGAAGGGAGTATCGGGCACGTTGCGGAAGGGGCCGGGGACGTCGGCGGGCCGGACACGAGGGATAGTGGTTGAGGGTGGTCCCGCGGGCGGCGTCACACCGGGCGCGGCCAGCAACTCGGAGATGGGGGCTCTCTCTTCGAACATCTCGAACAGCCAGGACTGGCTGGAGGCACTCTCGAGCAGGCGTCGCACCAGGTAGCCCATGCCCGGGATGAGCTCACCCACCGGCGTGTAGATGCGCAGTCGCTCGTAGGAGGCGATGGCCGCCTGTAGCGCCTCGGCCATTCCGTATAGAAGCTGGAACTCGAGGGCGCGAGGCGGCAACCCCCGCTGCCGCGCGGAGACGATCGCGTGGGCGATGGAGCGTGCATTATGGGTGCCGAATGCCGGGAGCAGGTGAGGGTACGCATCGAGCAGAACCTCCGTGCAGCGCTCGAAGTTGGCATCCGTCTCCGCCTTGCTCTCGAACACTGGCGTGGGCCAGCCGTGCTGCGCGTTGATGATCCGCTCCTCATCCCAATAGGCTCCCTTGACCAGTCGGATCGTCAGTGGAGTGCCGCGGTCTTTTGCGAATTCCGCCAGGGCGCGCAGATCGTCGAGGTTCTCAAACAGGTAGGTCTGCAAGGCCACCCCGACATGCGGATAGGTGGCGAACTCCGGCTCAGCCAGCAGGTCGCGGAGGATGCGCAGTGTCAGGTCCTTGAACTCGTACTGCTCTATGTCCACATTGAGGAAGGCCCCGGCCTCGACAGCGCGGCGCATGATCGGGCGCATGCGTTCACGAACCCGCGCACTGGTGTCGTCGGGCGCGGTGGAGCTGAACTGGGAGTAGAGCGACGTCAGCTTGATCGAGACGTTGAGGCGGGGAACAGTACCCCACGGCGCCTCATCGAGCGCGGGGTCGGCGGGCCAGCCCCGGACAACGCGGTCGAGGGTGTCGAGGAGTTCGAGATAGCGGGCCTGGTATTCGTCGGCCTCGACCTCGCTCACCGTGGCCTCTCCCAGCAGGTCTAGCGAGAAGCCGAGGCCGTTGCGGTGCAGTTTCTCTAGGACGGGCACGGCTTCCCGCGCCGTGCGACCGGCTATGAAGCGCTGGCCCACTTCAAGGACGCCGCGCTCCACGAGAGTGGCGAGGGCCGGCCGGGCCAGCGCGCTCGAGGTGAGGGCTGTGCTGAGGCGGCGGGGCAGCAGGCTGAGTTCCTCGCCGCCGAAGTAGTCGCGGAAGTGGCTGACTATCGCTTCCTCGTCCTGGAGCATGGGGAATACGTCGACGAAGCGCAGGAGCTGCGTCTTGACGGCTTCGTCGGACACCGCACGGCGGAGGAGTTGCTCGTACCACCACTCGCCCTCCCAGAGGTGGGGGCGATGGCGGTCCATCACTTCGATCAGGTCGCGTCCCAGATGGTAGATCTCTTGCTCAGTCTCGCGGCTGGTCATAGCTCTGCTTCACCCAGAAATCGGCGTAGGGTGTGGCCTCCCTCTACTTGGGCCGATTATACACTGGCTTTCCGTGAGGCGCGATTCTGCCAGTAAGACGTTTGCCACAGCCCAGGTGTTTCGTCGCCGGGGCCTCAGGCTACCGGAGAGGGCCGGTCGAGAGGGCGGAGTCCCGGGGGCAGCAATAGTGATATACTGCTCCCCACGGCTGACCAAGCCGAATCGAGAACAGGGAGGCCGCGATGCGCGCCTTGTTCCTTCTTCTCCGAGTTGTAGTTGTCGCCTGGGCGGTGGTGGCCACATGGTGTCTGTACGCGCTCACGCAGCGGTACAGGCGGAGCCGCGCCTTCTCATACCGTTGGCGCTGGATGCTCGATAACCTGGCCCGGCGGGTGGTGCACCCGCTTCGGCGGACGGTTGACAGCTTTCGCGTGAATGGAGCCCACACTGTTCTGGAGGTGGGTCCAGGCGTCGGCTATTTCAGCGGCGAGGTCGCTCGCAGGCTTGGCCCCGAGGGACGGGTGATCTGTGTGGACATCCAGCCCGAGATGACTGAGGCGCTTCGCCGCCGTCTGCTGCGAGAGCGTGTTACGAACGTCTCGCCGATGGTGGGGGATGCTCTAGGTTTGCCTCTGGCTGAAGGCTCGGTTGATTGCGCCTTCCTGGTCACCGTCCTGGGAGAACTTCCCGACCGGCCGAAGGCGCTGGCCGAACTGCGCCGTGTGCTCAAGCCTGGCGGCATCCTTTCCATCAGCGAGGTCCTGCCGGACCCCGACTATCAGTTCCCGGATGTCGTCCGCGATCTCTGCCGGGCGAGCGGCTTCCGGTTGGTGGAGCACAGCGGGCGCTTACTCGGCTTCACGATGAACTTCGCGGCGGACGAAGGCGCTCCCGCTCCTTGACCCTGCGGCGCGCGACACTTGACCGCTTCTGTGCTAGATTAGCAGCCTGGGAGGAGCAGTGGGCAACGTGACTCCTGTCTCGAGCAGGCAACAGGAGGTGGGAAGTTGAGCAGGCAAGTGGACTATGAGGCCAGGCTGAAGAAGATCCAGGGCAAGATGGACGAGCAGGACATTGACGTGCTGATCGCCACAAGGCTAAGCACCGTGGGGTACGTCTTCGGCGCTTTCGTTCCTTGGCGGGGCATCGCCGTCATTGGCCGCGAGGGCGAGCCGCAGCTATACGTGGTGGGGCTTGATAGCGAACGCGTCAAGGACGACGGCTTCTTCAAGAACGTGACCGGCGTGGCTCCCCAGCCAGGGATGGCTATGTGGGACCAGATTCCTTCTCATCTTAGAGGCAGGGGGCTGGAGAAAGGGCGAATAGGGGTCGAGCTGGGCCACTCACCGATCAGGATAGAGACCTTCCTGCTGGCCAGCGAGTACGAGATCCTGAGGGATGCCTTCCCCCAGGCCACGTTCGAGAACGCCACCCACTTCCTGAATGAGATATTCATCATCAAGGATGAGGCCGAGATCGAATCCTTCAGACGGGCGGCCGAGATCTGTGACCTGGGTCTGGGGGCGGTGCTCAAGGAGCTGAGGGTTGGCATGACGGAGACAGAGGTGGCGGGCATCGCTGAATACGCCATGAGGAAGGCGGGCAGCGAGCTCAACTGGACGTTCACCGGCGGCCAGGAGATAGGCTCGGGCCATAGAAGCGCCTACTTCTGGGGAGGGTGCACCCCGCCTACCAGGAAACGAATCGAGCGTGGAGATAACGTGATCCTAGACGTGCACGCCATGTACAACCTCTACCTGGGAGACCTAGCGCGCAACGCCATCATGGGCGAGCCTACGCCGGAGCAGCGGGAGCTAGCGGACGTCTTTGTCGCTGCCTGCAACCTGCTGCTGGAGAGCCTGAAGCCGGGGGCAACATACGGGGAGGTGGCGGACAAGATGGACGCCTTCATGGATAGAACGGGGTACAGGCAGTATGCCCTGCCGGGCTACGGTCACGGGATAGGCATAGTGGGCAACGAATGGTACCCCGTGGTGATGAATTCCAGTGTGCCCTACGAGTCGAAGGGAGATCTGGTGCTTCAACCGAACATGATTGAGATTCCGGCCGTAGTGCTAAACAAGCCGGGCGTAGGCGGAATGAGGATGGAGATGGCGGTGCTCATAATCAAGGACGGAAACGAGCCGTTGAACAAGGTGCCTTTCGAGCCGGCAATCATCGAGCGGTAGCCGTTACTATAGGTAGGAAGGGGGCGAGCCATGCGATTCATCGTGCTGGGTGGAGCAGGCGACATGGGCAACCAGGCAGTGCGCACTCTAGCCAGTCAGCCGGGTGTGAGCGAGGTGATGGTGGCTGAACTCAACCTGGCGGCGGCGCAGGAGCTGGCCGCGGAGCTGGGCGGCCCGGTGCGAGCCTGCCAGGTGGATGCTACTGACCACCAGGCGTTGGTGGAGACCATTCGCGGGTTTGACGTGGCCCTCGGTTTTGTTGGCCCCTTTGTCTATTTTGAGAGGCTGCTGGCCCGCGCCGCCATCGAGGCTGGCGTGCACTACGTCAGCATCGCTGATGACTACGAGGCGGCCCGGGAGGCCCTGGCGCTGGACGAAGCGGCCAAGAAAGCGGGGGTGGCGGTGCTGACCGGCCTGGGCAACTGTCCTGGTCTAACTAACCTGGTGGCGAAGAAGGGGGCGTTGGCCATGAGCCAGCCTCGCCGCATCCACATCGCCTGGTTCGGCGGGGCTGACGATGCCGGCGGCTATGCTAACTACCGCCACGCGGTGCACATCTTCTGCGGGAAGGTGCCCTCCTTCAGGGGCGGACGAGAAGTGCTTGTTCGCTCTGGCAGTGGCAAGGAGACAGTGCAGTTCCCGCCGCCATGTGGTCGTCTGGCGGTCTACCACACCGGTCACGCCGAGCCGGTGACCATCCCCAAGAACATCGCCGGGCTAGAGACGGTAACCCTTAAGGGGGGCATTTGGCCAGCCTGGCTCGCCCGGGCGGGCATCCTTCTGGAACGCGTGGGCCTGATACGCGGCGACCGAAGCCAGAAACTGTGGGCCGACTTCTTCCATGGCGTCCTGCCGCGGCTTCCGGCGGGAAAGTGCACGGTGTCCGGCTTTCGGGTGGACGTATACGGAGAGCAGGACGGTGGCCAGGCGCACCGGCGGTACACCTGCGTAGGCCGCATGAAGAACATCACCAGCATACCGGCGGCGCTGGGGGCGGTGATGCTGGCCCAGGGGGAGATCGCTGAGCGGGGCGCCTTCGCTCCGGAGGCGGCTATCGATCCCGGGCCTTTCCTGGCCAAGCTGGAGCCGCTGGGCGTGAAGATCGAGGAGCACGAGGGGTAAAAGGGCTGTCGGTCCTCATGCCCGGGAGTCAGCGTGCTTCGGGATTCGGGAACAGATGCTGGCGCTGCAGGAGATAAGGCGCAAGAAGCTCCAGTTCGGGCTCATTAGCCTGATCGTGGGTCTGGTGGTCTACCTCTTGGTAATGATCAGCGCGCTGGGGACCGGCCTGCTTTCGGCCATGTCCGGCGCGGTGAACTCCTTCGACGCCGACTTGGTGGTGTTCAGCGCTGATTCCAACGATAGCTTCCTCAGGAGCGAACTCACGGCCGAGCAGCGGGACGCCATAGTTGAACTGGCGGGCGCAGACAGGACGGGAGGAGTAGGCTACATGGCGGCGACAGTTCAGCGGGACTCGGCGACCGAGGACGTGGCTCTGTTCGGCTTCCAGCCGAGAAGCATCGCCGAGCCAGCAGTCCGCTCGGGCCGGGCTCTCCAGGGCGAGGAAGAGATCCTGATCGACCGGAGCCTATCGCGGTCCACCGACCTGGAAGTCGGTGACCAGATCACCATGCGCAATGCCCTGATCGACTATGAGCTCAGCATCGTGGGTGAGGTTGACGGGGGGCAATTCCTGGGGCTGCCTTCCGCGTACGTGGTTCTGGACCAGTGGCGTGAAATGCGCTACCCCGGACAGGGAGGGGACGCGCCAGTCATCAGCGTCCTCCTGGTGCGGGGGGACACCGGCAATCTGGGCGCTCGAATTGAAGCGACCGTCTCGAATACAAGTGTGCTGTCCAAGAGCGATGCGGTAAGCGCGATAGGAGGCGTGACCGAGCAGGAGCGGGTAGTGATGGCCATCGAGTTCTTCGGCTTCGTCATCGGGGCACTGGTCATCGGCTCCTTCTTCTTCGTCCTGACAATGCAGCGGGCGTATGAGATCGCCATATTCAAGGCGTTGGGCGCTTCTAGCTGGTACGTCTTCGGGCAGTTGGTTCGCCAGGTGGTGGCCGTCGCTCTGGTCGGCTTGGCTCTCGGAGTGCCGCTGGCGCTGGTGACGGAGGCCGCGCTCCCCTCGGACATACCCTTGCAGATAACAGGCGGCGCCTTCTTGACGGGAGGGGTCAGCATAACCATCGCGGCCCTTCTGGGTAGTCTCCTCTCCGCGCGTCAGGTGGTCCGTGTAAACCCCATGAGCGCTCTGGGGCAGGTGTGATGAGCCGAGACGAGCAAGACCTGGTTGCGCAGTCGCTGACGAAGATCTTCGGAGCCGGCGACACGGCAGTAGAGGCGGTGCGAGACGCGTCACTGTCCGTGCGAGCGGGAGAATTCGTGGCGATTGTGGGGCCAAGCGGCTCGGGGAAGACGACGCTTCTGGCCATGCTTGGCGGGTTCCTCACCGCCACGCGCGGCCGGGTCATTGTGGACGGTACCGAGATCTCACGGTTGAACGAGGGGCAGCGGGCACGGTTCCGCCGAGAACGGGTAGGGTTTGTCTTTCAGGGGTTTAACCTGGTGCCCTACTTGACCGCCGAGCAGAACCTCCTGGTCATCCCATCGATCTCCGGCAGCCTAGGCGGAGAAGCACGAGCGCGGGCGCGCCAGTTGCTGCGGGAGCTGGGCGTCGAGAAGCGCGCTCACCATCTGCCGGGCGAGCTCTCCGGCGGGGAAAGGCAGCGAGTCGCCATCGGCCGGGCCCTGATGAACGACCCGCTGCTGGTGCTGGTAGACGAGCCCACTTCCAACCTGGACTCGGAGCGAGGCACCGAGGTCGTGCGCAGCCTGGCTGAGGAGGTCAAGATGCGGAACAAGATCGGCATCATGGTGACGCACGACCGCCGGATGTTGACCCACGTGGACAGAGTGCTGGAGATGGCTGACGGGCGCGTCCGCTGAGCATGAGTTGGCAGGCTTTGCAGGCCAGAGGGGCGCGCTGAGATGTCGGTCGGGGGGAGATGGCCTTGCAGCAACTTCGGGCCAAATTCCGGGGCGCCCTGCTGGGCGTGGCCGTAGGGGATGCGCTCGGCGCGCCGTTCGAGGGGGCATGGGCCGTCCAGCGGCGCGATCTACAACGGCTGGAGGGGGAATCCGGCCCGCTCCGCTACACCGACGACACCCACATGACCTTGGGGATGGCGGAGTCGCTGGTCGAACGGCGGGGATTTGATGGCGCCCACATGGCCGCCGTGTTTGCCCGCAACTTCGCCGCAGAGCCATGGCGAGGTTACGGGGCCGGTCCACCTCAGGTGTTCCGGCTGATCGAGGGGGGTGTGCCCTGGGACCAGGTCGGCCGGGCGCTGTTCGGCGGATCGGGCTCCTTCGGCAACGGGGCTGCGATGCGCGTAGCGCCGGCAGCGCTCCTGGCCTTCCGCGATCTGGGGCAGGTGGCCTGGCTCGCGCGCCAGACGGCAGTCATCACCCATGCCCACGAGCTGGGGCTGGAGGGGGCGGTACTCCAGGCATCTGCCATAGCCCTGCTCCTCCAACATCCCCCGGACATCCCATTGGACGGTCGCGTCTTCCTTGACGAGCTGCGTGCGCAGATGCGGACACCTCTCTACCTCCAGAAGCTCGAGCGCATCCAGGCGCTCTTGCCCGACAGTGCCCGCGAAGAGGTCATCGCTCGGCTAGGCAACGGGATCGAGGCCTACGAGGCGGTGCCCGCGGCGCTCTACGCCTTCCTGCGACAGGCGGGGTCTTTCGCGGAGGTGGTCGCTTACGCGATCAGCCTGGGTGGCGACACGGATACGATCGCCTCCATGGCCGGCGCTCTCGCTGGCACCCACCTGGGAGAGCAGGCCATCCCGGCGGCGTGGCGTGAGCAGGTGGAGGGTGCCGCACGACTGCGGGAGCTGGCCGATGCCCTGCTGCTTCTGGCAACGGGCGAGGCGCCATCTGCTGTTGGTGCCTAAAGGGGGAGACTCAGCTATGGGAAAAATCGCCAATGATATCACGGAGCTCATAGGTAATACCCCGCTCGTCCGGCTGAACAAGATGGCTGAGGGACTGGGGGCCACGGTGGTGGCAAAGCTGGAGTCGTTTAATCCCTGCGGCAGCGTTAAGGACAGGATCGGCGTCTCCATGATCGAGGCGGCCGAGAAGGATGGTCGTATCACCAAGGACACAGTGATCGTCGAGCCGACAAGCGGCAACACCGGCATAGCCCTGGCCTTCGTCTGCGCTGCCAAGGGCTACAGGCTCATCCTCACCATGCCCGACACCATGTCCGTCGAGCGAAGGCAGCTTCTCGCGCTTTTTGGGGCGGAGCTTGTCCTCACCCCTGGGCCAGAGGGAATGCCAGGCGCTGTAAGGAAAGCTGAGGAGATCGTCGCCAGCCATCCGCGGGCCTTCATGCCACAGCAGTTCAGGAATCCCGCTAACCCCATGATCCACCGTGAGACCACCGCCGAAGAGATATGGGGCGATACCGATGGTCAGGTAGACATCGTGGTATGCGGGGTGGGGACAGGAGGAACGATCACCGGGGTGGCCGAGATCATCAAGAAGAGGAAGCCACAGTTCAAGGCTATCGCCGTCGAGCCGGCGGACTCGCCAGTCCTTTCGGGCGGCAAGGCAGGCCCTCACAAGATCCAGGGCATCGGGGCTGGCTTCGTGCCGGAAGTGCTGAGCTTGGCTCTGGTCGATGAGATCATTAAGGTCAGCAATGATGACGCCGGAGAGACGGCCAGGCGGCTAGCCAGGCAAGAAGGGATATTGGCTGGCATATCCTCGGGGGCGGCGGTCTGGGCAGCCCTGGAGGTGGCCAAAAGACTCGAGAACGAAGGAAAGCTGATCGTAGTGGTTGTCCCCGATACCGGCGAGCGTTATCTCACCACCTGGCTCTTCCAGCAAGACAATTAGGCTGGCGCCAGGCGGATGGCCACGCGATGGGGGTTGCCGCCGCGGCGATCGCTGTAGTGGCTGGTGAGGGGGCCGTATCAGGGCCAGATGGGGCTGCTGGATGGTGGCACGGCCCCCGGCAGGATCAGAACCATCCCCTCGATGGCGTTATCGGGGGAGGTGAGGCCATTGGGGACGAAGGCCAGGATGCTCTCGACGTCGATCTGGTAGAGGGCGGCGATGTCGGAGAGGGTGTCCCCCGGCTTGACGTGGTAGATGATGCCGTCGGCGCTGGGGATCAGGAGCTCCTCACCGACCTGTATGAGGTTCGGGTCGTAAATGACCTCTGGGTTGTTCCAGAGGATGTAGTCGGGGCTGATGGCGAAGGCCTCGGCGATGGCGAAGACGGCGTCCCCAAGCTGGACGGTGTATAGGAAGTAGGCGGGCTGGAGCTCCGGTGTGGGCTCTGGTGTGGCTTCGGGGGTGGGTTCGGCAGCGGTTTCTGCCTGGCCATCTTGTCCCGGCGCGATGCCGGGGACGGTGGCCACGACGATGGGGCGATTCGGATAGCCAGCCTGGCTCTGGGCGAGCTGCTTTGCGCCCACGAAGCCCATGAACCCGCCGATGGCGGCGGCCAGGGCCAGGCCAAGGATGAGCCCGTGTAGGGCGTAGCGGCGGTATCCAGTTGGCGACGGAGCCGCCGGCTGCGGGCCACCGGAACCGTCCGGCTCTGCGGCGTCCTCCTCTTCGGCCGGCTCGGCGCTGGCATCGGGGGTCTCATCGGGGTGGGGCTGGTCGTGGGCCCGTGGCGTTATGCCCAGGCGGCGGCTGACGCCCATCAGGTCGCTGAGCAGGTCCTGGACGGGGATGTTGTTGGGCTCTGAGGTGGGGGTGCTCTCCTCGGCCTCCGCTGCGACGTTGGGGGTGGGGGTATCGGCTGCGGGTTCGGCCTTTACCTCGGGCTCGATCCCGTCCTGGGTGGGGGCTTGGGCCTCGGCGTCCGTGTCGAGGACGAGCTCCCTTACCTCTTCGCCGCTCCCCGGCTTGCCCCTCAGGCGAAAGAGCTTCATGGGTGCTATTTCCCGTCTTCGGTGGACTCGGCGTCGGCTCGCGTCTTTGTATGCAGGCGGCGGCTGACACCCATCAGGTCGCTGAGGAGGTCTTGGATGGGGATGTTGTCCAGCTCTGAGGCCAGGGTGCTCTCCTGGACCTCGTTCTTGGCGTCGCGGAAGATGTCCAGGAGTTCGGAGTCGAGGGAGTCGTCCTCCTCGGATGCCTTCTCTTCGGCCTCGGTCTCGCTGTCCGCCTCAGCGGTTATCTGGGTTAGGAGGTTGCCCTCGGGCGCGGGGGCTTCCCCTTCGGCGTCGGGGGTGAGGGTTTCAACCGGGGCTTCGGCCTGCACCTCGGCCTCGGTCCTGTCCTGGGCGGGGGCTTCCATCTCGGTGTCTGTGTCCAGGACTAGCTCCTTCTCCTCTTCGCCGCTCTTCGGCTTGCGTCTCAGGCGAAACAGTTTCATGGACGGTACCTCCCGTTAACCTGTGGGCTGGGCGAGGGTGTCAGAGAACATGCTGCTGGCCATGGGCGGCACCAGGATGAGGAGGGCGCCGGTGGCGCAGAGGGTGAGGGAGCCGAACAATGCCATCTTGAAGTTGTGCCCTCCGGCCGCCGCCCTGGGGGCGAAGGCGTTCACCGCCGTCATCGCCATGATGACGGCCATGACCATGAAGGTGATGAAGCCCGTGTCGAACTCCTGGAAGCTGAGGGCGCTGGGGATGCCGATCTCCTCCGGGCTAATGGAGGTGGTGTGCTCGCTGGCGACGACGGCTTCGGCCTGCACGAGCTTGGTGTTGAAGGCGGAGACGATCTCGGTCATGAATACCAGGGTGCCGGCCAGGGCAACGTGCATGGGGACCACCACGTAGTTGAAGGTAGAGGAGACGAGCTTCCGCTTGGCCCGTAGGAGAGAGACCCTGAGGGCCATATCGGCCGAGAAACGGCCGGCCTTCTCGGGGTCGGCGCCCAGGTTGACGGCGTCCCAGAAGGAGCGGACCACCCGGTGGACCAACTCGCTGCCGGTCTCGGCCATGAAGCGGAGCCAGGCGCGGGTGGTCTCTACACCGACGGCGACGCGGGCGAGCAGCCGCTTCAGCTCCGGCTCTAGGGAGCCGATGGCCCGCCGATCTATGTGACCGAGGCTCTCGATGACGGTGCTGCCGCGGGCGGCGGTGACACCCCCCAGGGAGCGGAGGAAGTCGGCGATGTCCCGGTCGCGATCGTCCACCTTGCGCTCGAGCACGTGGGTGACGATTCCCACGGGCAGGATCAGGAGCCCGGCGACGATAAGAGCCAGGCCTATGCTCTGGAAGACGAGGTAGGCCAGGAGGCCCATCAGGAGAGCGGCTGGGAAGAGGATGCGGGCCAGGAGGGACATGAGCTTCTGCTCCGGGGACTTGTCCTTTAGCTTGTGGATCACTGGGTCGAAGGGGGCGATGCGGTAGATGAGCCAGGCGCCCAGCGCGGCGGTGGCGATGGCCACTAGTTCCACCGTGACGATGAGGACAGAGCCCAGGGCGTAGATCATGTTGGAGATGAGGGCCACCAGGACCACCAGGTTTGTCGACACCATGAGGGCGACGAAAGCATCGGTCCACTTGCGCAGGGACTCCAGGTCCGTCTCGTATTCGTTGGTGTAGTCCTCCATCTGGACGTGGGTCTCCCGCTCCAGGAAGACGGCCTCGGACTCGCCTGAGGCCATGGAGTTGCCGAAGCGCAGGAGGAACTGGCGCATCACCTGGTCCTCGGCGGTATCGGCGACCACCTGGCAGGCGGTGGTGAAGTCATAGCCGAGGCTGCTGACCAGGTTGGCAACCTGGGCGAAGTAGGGGGAGGGGCCATAGTTGAGCCTGGCCGCGGCCTCGAAGATTTGCTCACGGGTGACATTGGCGCTGGAGATGCAGGAGAGGTAGGTGAGGACGGTGAGCAGGTCGTACTGGTTGGCGTCGGGGTCGAACAGCCAACCGCTCTTGATGCGGGCCAGGACTGGATCCCTGGCTGAAGAGCCGACCTCCTTAGAAGAGGCCTTGCCTCTTAGCCTTTGCCACAACCTGATAAAGCTCATAGAAGTCCTTTACTCCGGAGCGGTGGAGTTTCTCCAGCACCTTAGCCCGCCGCTCCACCTCCTGGTACATGATGCGGCGTTGATTGGGAGGTATGCCCCGCTTGACGGCGATCTTGTTCTCCAGAAGGTAGCTGTTCATGTAGCCGGTGAAGTCGAAGGAGTCGGTCTCCGGGTTCCAGTGGAAGACCTCGGCGAAGGCGAAGGAGTCGGTGACGGGGTCGAAGCCGAAGAGCTCGTTGATGGAAAGGATGCGCCGAGCGCTCTTGCCGTTGGGCAGCTTAACGGCACTGATGATGACGATCACGTTGAGGTTGTCCATGTAGGTCTTGGGGACGTTGATGGGGTTGCCGGTGATCCTCTGGATGAGCTTCTCCACGGAGGCAGCGTGGAAGGTGGCCATGACGGTGTGGCCGGTCTGCATGGCCTGGAAGGCGATGGCCCCCTCCTCACCGCGGATCTCGCCCACCAGGATGGCGTTGGGCCTCTGCCGCAGGCCGGCCTTGAGCAGGTCGAACATGGTGACGGCGGCGGCCTCCTCAGCGGCGCCCCGGATGACCTCGCGGATCCAGTTGGGGTGGGGGATCTGGAGCTCGGGGGTGTCCTCGATGGTGACGATCTTGGCGTCCGCGGAGAAGAAGTTGGTGATGGCGTTGAGGAGGGTGGTCTTTCCGGAGGCCGTCTCCCCGGCGACGAAGAGGTTCATCCCCTCCTCGATGACGATGGAGAGGTAGGCGATCATGCGGTAGTTCATGCCGCCGCCCTCAGCGATGTCTAGGACGCTCAGAGGCGTAGTGGCGAACTTACGGATGGTGAAGTTGCTGCCTCGCTTGGAGACCTCGGTGCCGAAGACGATATTGATACGGGAGCCGTCGGGGAGGGTGGCATCTACGATGGGTCTGCGGTAGGTGACGGGCTTGTTGATCCGCTCCGAGATGCGGCGGAGGAAGGCATCCAGGTCGTCGTCCTCATCGAAGACAATGGCGGCCTTGAGGGCCTTGAAGACCTTGTGCTCGACGAAGATGGGGCCCAGGCCGCTGCAGCTTATGTCCTCGATGTTGGGGTCTAGGATGAGGGGCTGCAGGATCCCCATGTACACCTTGTCGCGCAGGAGGAGGTAGCGGATGGCCACCAACTCCTCCTCCGTGAGCTTGATCTTGCGGTTGCCCATGAGCTTGGGCATGGCGCGGCCGCCGGAGTTGGTCTTGGCCCCGTTGGCGGAGTTGCCATTGCGATTGCTCCGCCCCGCGGTGGCGATCCGGCTCAGCGCCTCCAGCAGGACCTCCTGCTGCTCCTCTGGGGAGGTGGGCTGCTGGAGCTTGTGCACCACATCCACCAGCCGGTCCTCCACCATCTCGAACAGGGCCCCATAATCGCGGCCGATGATAGGCTCTATGGGGATGTAATAGCTGCGGGCGTCCTGGGGGTCCGGGAAGATGTGGGCGAAGGTGTCGTTGCCCAGGGGGTAGATGATGTTGGGCTGCTCTATGTCGCTCATGTTGCGCTCCACCTTCTCGCAGTACTGGGGGACGCCGAACTCGTCGACGGGCACCATGTGCAGGTAGCGGAAGAGGTGGCGGTGCTCCTGGGCTTGCTCCTTGAGCTCGGGTGATAGAGCAGAGCAGACGGGGCAGGTGCCCTCGCTGTGGGCCTCCTGGGTCTGGTCCGTGTCGCTGAAGGGGAGGCGGACGTACGGCATGGCGCCTCCATCAGGCTCTGGTCTTGGAGATGGGGACGCTCTTCAGGCCCATCCCGGGCTGCACGGTAAAGCTCACAGCGTTGTCCGCTGTTTTCGCCGCTCCCCGTATCTTGGCCACCTCCAGGGTGTGCACCAACTGCTTGCCCAGTTCCTCCATGCGCAGGCGGAGGTGGGCGTCCACGATGGAATCGGCCCTGAAGCGGAGGGCCTCGCTGATGGCGTAGGAGTGGAGGGTGACGATGATCGTCCGGCCTAGCTCGGCCAGGTCCTTGCAGTTGGCCAGGAAGGAGAGGACGTAGCGTTCATCGAACTGGAAGAGGAGGGGCGTGATGGAGTCCACGACGAAGAGGTCGCGCTTGTCGGAGTCCTCGATGTGGCGGAGCAGCCGCTGCAGGATCCTGTCCGCTTTCTCCCGCTCCACCCGCAGGTTCTTCTGGTACAGGGATAGTCGGCCAATCAGATAGTAGTCGGTGGAGGACATGCCGAGGCTGTCCATCTGCTCCAAGAATCCGCGCGAGCTGGACTCGGACAGGAAGAGGGCCGCTCTGAACCCCTCCTTGAGGGCGCCGAAGGTGAACTGCTGGATGACGACGCTCTTGCCAGCGTCGGGGTCCCCCTCCACCAGGGTGAGGCTGTCCGCGGGCAGGCCGCCGCCGAGCCGCTTATCGACGTCCATCACCCCTACAGTGATGAGCCGCTGCTTCTCCTCCTCCGGCTCTTCAACCGGGGCGGGCGGCTGCTCGTCTTGCAGTTCCCGTTGCAGCATCTTCGCGGCGTCCTCTTGTGGCTCCATACCTGTCGCTCCTCAGAAGTAGATGCTGTAGGTGATGCCCGCCTCGGTGGCGAGGACGAGCCAGCGGTCGGGGCCCGTTTTGGTGTTGGGATTGAGGTGGATCTTGATGGTCATCTCCTCGCCGCCATCAAAGATGCCGGGGTTGCGGTAGTCCCCGGAGATGCTGTCTACTGTCCATTGGTTGTCGCCGGGGGGGTTGTTGTCGGTGTGGGGCAGCCAGAGCACGTAGCGCTCATCGTCGGTGCCGTCGTAGTTGATGATCAGGTCCATGAGGGGTGGCTGCTGGATGGCGGTGCGGCCTTCGTTCTTCAACACCACGGTCACGTCGGTGCCGCCGCCGGTCACGTCCGTAGACACCACTGTCAGGTCGGTGCCCAGGCGCTCCTCGGAGAGGGCCTCCATATCCCGCCAGGACTGGCCCACGTTGTCGATGGAGCTGTTGGTGACGCCGGCCAGCATGACGCCGCCGACCACGATGAGGGCGGCGATGACCAGGGCCGGGATGGCGTGCTCCATAGCTTCCTCTTACAGTGTGAATACCTTGCTGGCGACAAGGCCGTTGGGGAGGACGATGGTGCTCACGTAGTCCTTCCCCGTCTCTAGGTTATAGGTCAGATAGACGGTGATGCGAAGGGTGGCGGAGGGGGCCCACTTGCTGTCGTTCTCCAGGACGTACTGCCAGCAGTTCTCGCTGCGGGGTGGCGGCGAGGGGTTGGGGCAGGTGTCCTCCTCATCGTAGCCGATGCGTTCGAAGTCAGTCGTCTCGCCGAAGAAGACGTCGATCTTCTCCAGGGAGGGGATGTTGGAGGCCCCCACGTTTTTGGCCCATATCTGGACGAAGTCCTCCCCCACGACCCCCGCGGTCTCGACGATCCTGACGTCGCTGCGCAGCCGGGCACCCACCACGTCGCTGGCGGCGGCGATGTCGCTGCTGGTGCGCTGGATGCTGGGGAGGACAGCATTGATCACCACCACCGTGGCCACGATGGCCGCGATGATGAGGAGCATGGAGGTAATGACCTTGTCCATGATCTACCTCTGAGTCGGGGCGGCCTGCCGCCCTTCCTCAGGAGGAGGCCAGCTTCTCCATGTCTTGCATGATTTTGAGCCAGGCCGGATCCGCTTCCTTGGAGGAGCGGATGAGCCGCTGGAGGTGGGCCAGCGCGTAGCTGATGTTGGGAGGGAGGGACCCCCAGAGGCGGTGTATGGTGATCACCCGCTCCAGGTCCTGGGGTCCGATGGCAGCCATGGCCTCGCTCACCCAGGCGGCGAGGCCGCCGGTAGCGCCTGTAGGCAGCATATAGGCGAGCTGCATGGGCGGTAACGCCGCAGCTTCACGGGGGATGTCCGGGGGCGCTTTGCCCTTGCGGGAGGCCTTGCGCTTGGGTGGCGGGCCACCGTCGCCGCTGGCCTCGGGCTCTTGGGGCTTGTCCTCCGTGGGCTCTTGGTCCTCGGCCTGCTCCGCTGCGTCTTCCTCGGGCTCTTCGGCCGCGGGCTGTTCGAGCTCGCTCTCCGTGGGCTCTTGGTCCTCGGCCTCTTCGGCTGCGTCTTCCTCGGGCTCTTCGGGCTCCGGCTCTTCGAGCTCGCTCTCCGTGGGCTCTTGGTCCTCGGCCTGCTCCGCCGCCTCTTCCTCGGGCTCTCGGGGCTCTTCCTCCGTGTCCTGTTGGCCCTTCGCCTGATCTAGCGCCTCGCGCGCCGCCCGGGCGGCCTCCTCGGCGGCCACCGAGCGCGCAGTGGTGGTCAGGTCCATGCGCAGGTAGGCGGGCTCCTGCTGCTCGGACAGAGGGTTGCTCCCATTTAGGATGACCTCCCGGATGTCCAGGAGGACGTTGCGGATCTCCGCCTTGAGGACTTTGACCTCGTCCTCCAGTTCTTTGACCTTGCCACTCAGCTCCATGTGAGCTCAACCCCTTCCCTTCGGCGGTGCCCCGGGGAGTGTGAACCCCCGGGGCGCCCACTGAAAAGGTCTAGTGCAGGTCCATCACATCGTCGATCTCCGGGGGCATGGTGCGGTTGATGAGGTTGGTGCCGCCGGAGGGCGGGACGACTTCCAGGGTGAAGATCTCGTTCGCAACGAGGGTGCTGCCGGCGGGGGGACTCACGCTGATCTCCGCCAGCTCGCCGGTCTCCAGGAGGGTGTCGCCGTCGTGCAGGATCCAGGTGACGGTGTAGGTGGTGTTGGCCACGCGGTCCTGAGCGTCGATCCAGTTGATGACGACGGTGTTGACGTAGGCCGACGGATTCAGGCTGATGGGGAAGCCGCCGGCGGCGAGGGCCACGTTGAACTGGATGTTGTCCGCGCTGTCGATGGTCCCGTCGGTGTTGGCGTCGCTGACGGTAAGGGCGCCGCGGACCTCGAGGTTGCCGCGGGCCTTCTCCAGGCCGGCGAAGACGGCCTCCTTGCCTCGCTCGGCGCTGAACAGACCCGTGCTGAGGACAACGAAGGCGAACACGGAGGCGACGATGACGAAGGCGATGAGGATGATGGCCGTCTCGAGGCCCGTGATGCCTTCCTCTCTCTTGTGCAGGCTGCGGAACAGCCTTGTTAGTCTACCACGCATTCAGCGTTCCTCCTTTTGGGTGCCTTAGGTTTGAGGTAGACGTTCCTCAAGACTTACCCGTTTGGTACCTTCCCTATTGGCCGGAGTGCTTGGTTCACGAGTCGTCTGGTCTTGTGCGATCACCTCCCTTCACGGCTCTTTCACGGGTTTCACTATCTCACTATCAATGGACGCTATTGATGTGCGGATGTTACATGCGGCTGTGAGAGTTATTGACGTAACGGCCCACTTTGGCCCATAAGCGGAGGCAGCCTGGCCGGCGGCAGTGGGCTGGGGTGAACTGCAAGACGGTGTGATGGGCCATCCACGCCGACGCGCTGCCCCGCCGACGGCGGCCGTCGTGGCCGTCGTTTCTTGATCTCTAGAGGGTTCTCGTCGAGACCCTCACAAGAACCTTCACAACCATATGTAACATCAGTATACCAATTGCGTCCTATAGGCAGAGGCGAAGCCTTGGAAGCTATCTTTGTCCCTCTTCAAGTCGTCGCAGGCGTCTCGTTAGTCTTTCTTGTCCCCGGCTTGCCTTGGACTTACGCGCTTCTGGCTCGGGACAGGCTTTCCATATTAGAGAGGTTGGGCCTCAGCGCAGCCCTCAGCATCGCGCTGGTCCCGCTTGGCCTGTTCCTGCTCAACCTCCTCCTGGGCGTTCCCGTTGATGTCAGGACCATACTTATCCTTATCCTCGCTCTGGCCCTGATAGGGACGCTGGCCGCCCTTTGGCGGACATCGTTTCGAGCCCGGGCCCTTTCGGTAACGAACCTTGACATCTCAGGGCATCTCCGAAAGTCGATTCCGGCTGTGAGCGCGGGCGGTGCGGCAAGGCTGCTGGCCCTGGGGATCATCATGGGGTTTGCGTTCTACACCAGCTTGATCCCGCGCCTCGATTATTCATACCCCCTGCACACGGACGAGTGGACGCACTTCGCCGAGGCCCGCACCATTGCCACAGAGGGAACGATCCCTTTCTTTGACCCAGTCACGGGGGAGGACAGGTCCGACCCGGTCACGGAGGAGACCAGATCCTCTCCTCACTTTGAGGTGGGTTATCATCTCTTTCTTGCGGAGTTCCAGCTTGTAACGGGGCTCCCCTGGTTGGACATATTTCGGTATCTTCCGTCGGCCGTCTTCGCGCTGGCCGCTCTCAGCGCTTACACATTTGGGAATCGACGCGGCTTCGGGCTTGAGGCTGCCCTGTTTGCCTCCCTTGTTCCCACCACAGTGCGCTTCCTTGGCCCGGCCTTCGCGGTTCCCGTGGCGCTTGGGCTGTTCTTTGTGCCGCTAGTCCTGTTCCTGGTGAGTAATTATTGGGCCTCCAAGGGGCTGCCTGTGCTCCTGCTGCTGCTTCTTTCCTTCTTGTTCATCGCTCATGTCCCCACGGCTCTGTTTGCTGGTCTCATCATCGTCGTCTACGGGCTCTTCCAGACGCTCCGTCGTGCCCTGACCCGGCGCCCTATGAGGCGGCGGGCATTAGCTCATCTGGCCACGGTGCTGGGGGTGGCCGCGCTCTCCTCACTTCCGCTGCTCGCATACAACAACTGGCTGGTGGGAGAGGCGGTGGCCGAGCCGCTTCCTCGGGAGCTGCTAGTATCCCCGGGAGGTATAATCCCCCGGCTCGGCTATCTTCCCTATCCGCTTTTCGTCCTCGGGCTGGCACTGCTGGCCAGAAGCGGCAGACGCACCGACCGTGCGCTGTTGGTGACAACGGTTCTGGTGGCCTCGTACACGTTTCTGCATTACGAGTTCGGAGTGGGAAATGCCGCCCTTTACTCGCGGAGCATCCTCTACCTCTCGCTGCTGGTGTTGTTGATCGCGGGCCTGGCGACGTCGGGCGTACGGAGATGGCTTGCTACCTTGCTCAGCCCTAGATGGGCAGGCGGGGCGTCATTCGCTGCCGCAGGACTGGTGCTTGTGGCCATCATGCTGCCGTCGCTCGGGCTAAACCTTCAGAGCCGGTACGAGGAGGACTACTATCGACGCATCGGCGACACGGAGTACGAGGACTTCGTGTGGGTGCGCGACAATCTCTGCTCGGGCTATGAGCGCGCCCTAACCGACCCCAGGTTTGGCAGGGCCTTTGCGGCCATCACCGGGAGGCACGCCTATGCAGCAATTCCTGCAACGGCTGCTCCCGTGCGGCCCCCTGAGGTAGAGGAAGCCAAGCTGGTGCTTCGTGATGGCGTGCCAGACGCTGACTGGCTGCGGGAGCGTGGCGTGAGCATCGTCTATAGCACGAGGCGCGTGGAGAACTCGGAGCTGGTGCAGGTGCACGACAGGGTGTATGTGCTGCCTGGAAATGAAGTCTGCGCGGCCGAGAGGATGCACGTCACGGCCAAGAGTAGACCTGTCCGGGCCAGTGTTGACTCACTTCAGTGACCGGTTTGGGTTCTAAGGACCAAGGGACGCCGTTTCCTGTAAGGGTTCTCGCGACCCCGTGTAACATTGGCAGATCAATGGCGTCCATTCGAAGTGGGAAAACCTAAGCGAACGAGGAGCAACGCACTGTGCGACGTCTGAAGGATTGGGCCGGGAGGCTGGTCGCGCCGCCGGGCGACGCTGCCGGCCCTCCGGCAGGGGACAGCACTCTAGGCGCGAGCCTCGAGGGGGGCGCCCTTATGTGCCTGGCTCCTGTGGCCATGCGCTCTTTCGCCGAGCGGACGGGGTGGAGGTATAGTCGCTTTGGGGCGGCCATCTTCACTTCCTTGGGAGTAGCGCTCGCCGGCGGCGTGGCCATCATGGCGGCCATGGGCCTAATCTTGGGCGCGACGTGGCCAGCCATCAGTGCTGATGAGGGAACCGCCCTTTCCACCGCTAAGGCCGCCGTCAGCGGGGGCCACCAGTGGATCGAGATGCTGGCTCCCCCTATTCAGGTGGCGCTCTACGCTCCGTTCTTCGTTATCGGTCACCCTGAGTTTGCCACCGTCGTGCCGGCGCTGTTCGGCGCTTTGCTTCTCATCTTGGTGGTCGTCGCCGCCTGGCGCATGACCGGCATGCCATGGGCGGGAGCCATCGCGGGGCTGCTGCTGCTGTCATCCCCCGAGTACTGGCAGCGATCGTCCAACCTTCCAGCTTACCAGCCGTTCGTGTTCTTCGGGTACCTGGGGCTGCTCTTAATCGCATCCGCTTGCCGTAATCCACGTCGCTCAACCGCGTTTGCCATCGCGGGTGGGATTGCCTTGGCACTCTCTGTGTACAGTTTCACCATCGGCCTCCTGTTCCTCCCTGCGGCTCTGCTCCTGGCGCTGGTTTGGAAGGGCAGTCGGAAGCCGGCCCTGTTGGGCCTATCGGTCGCCGGTGTGTTGCTGTTGCCCTTCGCGATCTGGCACATTGCCGTCGCTGGCGTGCGCAACGCCTTCTACTATCCGCACAACTTCATACTAGTAAAATACTTGGACCAGTTCCAAGGCTTCTTCTCCAGGCCCGACTACGATCTGTCTGGATATGCCACTCAGGCTCTCCCCGATATGCTGCTGGGTGCCGCTCCTATCTGGCTGTGGTTGCTGGCGGCGGCGGGATTGCTGGTCATCGCCAAAGTGCATGGCGTCCGCGTATCGGTGACAATCGCGGCGGCTATGGTGGCCGTGGTTCTTGCCCACCTCGTCGTGCGACCAGCTCCTATACCGCGCTACACGTACGTGCTAGTGCCAACCGCCGTATTGGCCGCTGCTGTTGGAGCAACCCTGGCCGTGCAGTCACTGGCGCAGCACCAAGCGCGGCGTCATCTGGTTATCCTTGCCACAGCGGTCATCGCTCTCCTAGCCGTGGTCACTGCTTCCAGCGCCATCTCGACGCACTTGGACGACGTCAAGACGGCGCGCGCCACCCCTCAATACGCGGATCTCCAGGCTGTGGCGAGCAAGGTTGATGATGATCGCGCTTTGCTGGCGCGAGCATCGTATCTGCAGGTGCTGCTGCCGGACAATCAGGTCTACACGGCCAACTTCTTTTCTGAAGACGAGTACCTTGATTACATACTCTGGCAGGACGAGGAAAGAGTACGCCAACTGTTTGCTGACCGAAACGTCGGCTGGGTCGTCTTCCAGAAGAACGTTCACCACTGGGAGCGCGACTTCAACTATTGGGCATTCACTGCAAGCGGCTCCCCGCCACGCCACTACATATGCTTGCCCCAGTCGGCGGGATTCAGCGAGGTCTATGATGGCCAGTTCTTCACACTCTATAAAGTGAGGCAGGACTGGCTGCAATCGGAATCGGTATCGGGGTCTTGTACTGTGCCGGAGTGTGAGCTTTGGGCGTTCCCGGGAGCTTGGCGCGAGGGGATGGGGCTGGCGAATGGCGAGGCCTACTGTGAAACGCCGTAGGTGGCGTTTCGGGGCACTCATGTTGATTCTAGATCTCTTCGGGCGGGTGTCGAAGGGCTGAGGATGATACTGAAGGTGGAAGCGCGGGTGGCGCCGAGTTCTCATGTGAATACTGAGCCTCAGGTTCGGATGCGAAAGGCGCGGAAGATCTCGAGTATCCTCCAGAGGTGGGCCCCGGTCGGGTCGGGCGGGTCGGCCCTCGACGTGGGGTGTGGGGCCGGCTTCGTCGCGCATTACCTTCAGCGGCTTGGCTGGAGTGTGGTAGCGCTCGACATAGCTGATCAGCGGACGACGTCGGGGTTCGAGTTCGTTGTCGGGCGGGCTGAGGCGTTGCCGTTCCCCTCAGAAACCTTCTCCGTCGTCGTGAGTAACCAGGTGATCGAACACGTTGTGGACGCGGCAGCCCATCTCCACGAGCTACGCCGGGTCCTGGCCCCAGGGGGATTCGCTTACGTGGCGACGCCGAACCGCTTTGCGGTTCTCGAACCACATTACAAGCTCCCCTTTCTCTCCTGGCTCCCGCGTGGGCTCGCGGACGCCTATGTGCGGCTGCTGCGGCGGGCGGAAAATTATGACGTCTTCCCGCTGAGCCGGGGTCGTTTACTAGAGGAGGCGGCACGAGCGGGCTTGGAATGCGACGACGTTACGCCGTGGATGGTCGCGGAGACCGCAGCGGTGGAGCGATCTCCGCTGGCCAGGATTGGGAGCGCACTACCCGATAGTGTGCTGCGCTGGTTGTCCTACCTGAGCCCAACATTCGTGTTCGTCATGCGTAGAGTGGAAATCGAGCGCTGATTATGCCTAGGTCCCAAACTCAGCGGTCTGAACAACCAGCGGTTGGGTTTCGTCTGTGAATGCAACGAGCTACAAGCCGGCGGAGTACTGGGAGAAATTGGCCCGCGACCAGCTCGAGCAGGCCGAGGATGCCGCCCTTCTGGGAGCCGTGTGCTATGCTGGCGCTCCGTTGTGGCTGAACCGTTTCTTCGCTCACTTCCAGCAGAGGGCGGTCACGGGTGCGCTGAGGCGGATGGCGCGGCAGAGCGATGGCGGAGTCATGCTGGAGATCGGTTGCGGCTCAGGGCGCTGGTGCCACTATCTGTCGGCGTCTGGCCCCGTCGTGGGCGTCGATATCGTGCCTTCCATGGTCAGACGCGCCCGGCAGCTTGGCCGGGGCCCGCAGTTCTGCTTGGGCTCGGCCCAGGCTCTGCCCTTCGCCGACAACAGCTTCGAGCTGGCACTGTCGGTTACGGTCCTGATGCATGTTCCCGACGAGGTCAAGTCCGCTTGTGTGAAGGAACTAGTCAGGGTGCTCCGACCCGGGGGAGCGGTGATCCTCTACGAACGCATCAGTCCTGGCATCGGCGCTCAGGTGCATCCGATCCCGATAGACGGCTGGGTTCGCCTGTTTAGCGACCACGGGATGCGGATAAGGCGCTACGAGGCGTACGAGTATGCACCGCTTCTCAGGCTTCTGCATCTAGCCAGCAGGATCCTGCCGGCGCGGGCCCGTACCTCATCCTTGGCGGCGGATGACGTCAAGAGACCGGCTGGCCGCCGGGCACCGATGACGGCTGCATCCCTCAATGGCCTTCCATTGCCCGTGCGGTGGGCTGCCCGGCTAGCGGTTGCTGTCTCCTACCCCATCGAGTACCTGAGCCGCTGGGTGCTCGGGTCGAGGCTCGCCAACTCGGCCCTCATGGTCTTCGAGAAGACCTAGGCGCCTCGCGCGGCTCGCCTCCCCCTCCATCTGGGCCTCGCGATCCTTTGGTCCCAGGATGGCCTGCAGGCCGAGGATCTGGGCGGAGAGGACGCCAAGGAGAAAGGGAACGCCCGTCGACAGAAGCCGGTCGAGCGCGGCCACGGCTATGGCCACATCCCGGTCTGCGCCCGCCTGTATAAAGAGGGCCACCAACGTAGCGTCGCGGACGCCTAGCCCCATCGGTAGGAATGACACGGAGCCCAGGGCAAAGGCGGCCGCGCTGATCCCGACCAGCTCTATCACGTTCATCGAGCCGCCGAAGAGCTGGAAGGCGTAGAAAGAACGAACACCCAGCAGGACGAACATCGCCGCGTATATGCCAGCGGCTGCCCCCAGGGACCAGAGCGGCACGCCGCGCACGGCGGCCACGATGTCCCCGTCCGGGGCGAGCACCCTGCGGGCGACCCTCGGCAACGGCAGTCGGGGGATGACGCGATCGTACGACCCGCTGCGGACGAAGGCGATAGCGGCTACGGCCACGCCGGCGCCTGCGGCGACAACCGCGGGCAGGGCTAGCCCTCCTTCTGGCAGGAGGAGCACCAGGGCAAAGAGGGCGATCACGGCTGGCACCAGCGTCCCCAGCAGGACTTCCAGGCCCACAAGGGCACTCCCCGTTGCAAGGCCGATCCCCATGAAGCGCTTGTAGAGGTAGACTCGCAGCGGGATGCCTGCCTTGACCGGCGTCGAGTAGTTGGCGGCCAGGGACGCCGTCACCACCAGGTATAGTTGCCGCACCGACCGGTTCCCGGCGGTGCCTGCCAGAATGCAGTAAGCGGCGGCGACTGAGCCCACTACCAGGAGGCCTGTGAGGAGCACGATGAGGGCGATGGCAAGCGGGTTGGGGTCCACCACGCTCGGGATCTCGTAGAAGCGGATGAGGAGGAAGATGCCGACTCCCAGGGTGAGAGGCAGCACCAGCCACGCTAGCAGCCTCCTCTGGGGTGCCCGGGCGAGATCGAGACGCACTATTCCCCGGCCCCCGCGGCCCGCGCTAGCAGGTTCGCATATCCCTGGGCGACTTGTCGCCAGTCGAACTTGCGCCTCACCCAGCGTCGGGCGACAGCCTCCATCTTCTCGGCGTCGGCTGGGGAGTCGAGCAATTCATTAATGGCCGCCGCCAGAGCAGCCGGAGACTCAGGTTCCACCAGCAGTCCCGTTCGCTTGTGAATCACCACATCCGGAATGCCGCCTACCGACGTCCCGACGACGGGGCAGTCGGTAGCCATAGCTTCCACGAAAACGAGACCGAAGGACTCGGTGTCGCCGCCGCGCGTTACGACTGACGGCCCAACAAACACGCGACTCCGGCCGTAGAATCGTGGAAGCTCCGCTGGCGGCTGGGCGCCAGCGAAACGGACCCGGTCTGCCAGGCCCAGTTGCGACGACAGGGTCTCCAACTCCCCGCGACAGGGGCCATCGCCCACCACAAGCAGGCGGGCGTCTGGATGGCGGACGAGGACGTCAGGGAAGGCGCGGATCAGATACTCCACCCCCTTCTTCTTAGCCAGCCGGCCTACGAAGAGTACGGTCTGGTGCGAATCCTCACCGTGCTCTGGTCTGGCCGAGAAGCGATGGGTATCAACACCCATTGGCATGACCCGTGGGGGCTCCCCCCTGCGGGATGTCACCTCCGGAAGCTTCGTCGCCATGTCTCGGCTCACGACGGTTACGGCCTCGCAGCGCGAGGCCAGGGCTCTACGCAGGGCGTCCAATAGGCGGCCGCGGAGGCCGTAGACGTCGCCGCCGTGGGCGGTGATCACCACCGGGATCTTGAGGATTCGGCCCACCAGCACGGCCACAATCCCTTGAGGGACGAACCAGTGGGCATGGATCACGTCCGGGCGCGTCGTCTTGGCCAGGCGAAAGGCGGCAATCAACTCGAAAAGAACCAAGAAGGGCGCCTGAAGGTAGAGCCAAGGACTTCGGCTTAGGCTCTCAAGGATGGCGCCATCCGCGAGGCGCTCCAGGGAGCGTGGCCAGAAGTAGTGAAATCGCCGTACCTTGACTCCTTGCAGGGTCTCTGCCTCAGGCGCTTTCCTCACGGCAGGTGTAAGCACCGTCACATCGAAGTGCAGCAGCAGGTGGCTGCACAACTGGAACACAAACGGCGGTGTGCTATCGCCGATATTTTTCGGGAATGTGCTGGTCAGCACTAACAGTGAGGGCCGCGCAGCAAGGCTTGGCGACACTACGGTCTACTCCATTCTCAGCGGTACGGCTGGCGAGACCTCCTCGTTCCCGGCGGCGAGATGCGGGGGAAGCGGGACCTGCTGCTCCCCATCCAGACGGGTGTGCTGCCGGGCCAAGTCGTCGTAGTAGCGGCGCTTTTCCAGGTACAGCACCGTCTCCTGTGTTTCGCGCATACGGCTGAGCATGTCGGCAAGAAGTGCAATCAGGAAGGAAAACGCCCCGAGGATCAGGAGGATCGCGCCCAGAGTGGTAAGAGACTGGTACGGCGAGGTCTTGCCGCTCAAGAAGAAGTTGGCGAGAACCGTCATCTCCGCGGCTCCCCCCATCAGGGCGAGGACAGCCCCGATAGCTCCAAAGAAGGCGAACGGCAGCCGATCTCGTACCGCGCGGGTCAGGATGGTGAGGGCGCGGGTGCCGTAGCGAACGAGGCTACGGGCTACGCGTGACTTGCCGTGCTCGCGAACGCCGCGAATCGCGATGGGCACCTCGGTCATGGCCATACCCTTTCGGGCCAAGTCAAGCAGCGACTCCTGCGTGTAGGTGTGGGCGCCGAAAACGTTGATTCTGATGGCGGCGTCGCGGGAATAGGCACGGAAGCCGCATGCGGCGTCAGTGAACGAACGGCCGCAGGCAAAGCCCGTAATGCGGGCCATGAACCAGTTCCCAAGGCGGTTGCCCGCCGGCATCTCGGGCACCAGGAGGGGGTCGCCGAAGCGCGTGGCCGTAGCGAAGTCGGTCCGCCCCTCCAGGAGCGGGGCGATCAGCTGAGGGATAGCTTCCGGTGGATGCTGCCCGTCCCCGTCCAAGCTTACGATGATGTCAGCCCCGGCACGCAACGCTGCATCAATCCCGGTGGCGAAGGCAGCCCCTAAGCCCTTATTCTGCGGATGAGAGACTACCTGCGCACCGCGTTCCAGAGCGAAGGCGCGGGTTCGGTCGGTCGAGCCATCATCCACTACGATTGCGTCGATACGGTCGATCCCTTCGATCGATGTGGGAATCCGGTCGAGGACGCCGCCGATGGATTTCTCCTCGTTGAAGGCGAAGATGACTATTCCCAGCTTCATTGTGACGTTGGGCTCCGTTGCATGATGCTAGAAAACCGTGTTGGTGGGGTCGAGGACACAGCGAGAATGCTCTCTAATAGCTGCATAATCGATTCCATTATGAGGGCAGAGGATCAGAGTACAGTCGGCGCTCCGGAGCGAGTCCTCTGTCAAGGGAAGAGACGTCAATCGTTCTCCGTCGATGGCAACGGCGGGGACGAGCGGGTCGTGATACTGGACGTGAACCCCGGCGTTCTTAAGAAGAGAGGCGATGGTCAGAGCCACAGAGCTCCTTACATCGCCTACCCCCGGCTTGTAGGCCATCCCCACTATCAGCACCACCGGCCGCGCCTGTCCTGCCAGGGCTTGCTGTACACGGGCCACTGTCTCCTTCGCCACCAGTTCGGGCCTGTGGTCGTTCACGGCGATTGCTGCGTCGGTTATCTTGGCACCGGTGCCCTGCCGCTGTGCCGTCCAACGGAAATAGCGAGACGCCAGAGGGATGCAGCGACCGCCCACGCCCGGGCCGGGCGAATGCCGCATGAACCCGAAAGGTTTAGTGCTGGCGGCGTCCAGAACCTCTCGAGGGCTCATGCCCAGGGAGTTGCAGACTTGTGCCAGCTCGTTAGCCAAGCCGATGTTGACGAAGCGAAAGGTGTTTTCGAAGACCTTCGTGGTCTCGGCCACTTCGGGGGAGGACACCGGATGCACTTCAATAGCCAGCTTCGAGTAGAAGCGAGTGGCAAGATCGGTGCAAGTCGCCGTGATACCGCCGACGACCTTGGGGATGTCAAGTACGGAGAAGCTGCTGTTCCCAGGGTCTAGGCGCTCAGGGGCAAAAGCGAGACAGAAGTCTGAGCCCACCTCTAACCCTCCTGACTCCAACATCGGCAACACCACCTGCCGCGTAGAGCCGGGCGGGACGGTGCTCTCGAGAACAATGAGCTTGGGGCTGCGTAGGCGCTGGCTGACTTCTCGAACAGCGCTCGTGACAGCCGAGAGATCAGGCTCATCTCTGCAGGACCAGGATGTTGGGACGCAAAGTATCACACAATCCGAGTCGTATACAGCGTCGAAGTCAGTGGTGGCCTTCAGTCTTCCGCTGCCAACCAAGTGCCGGAGGCGTTCGGGATCCGTGTCCGCGTCCGGACTCACACCGCGATTGATGTTATCGGCTATGGTGGCGTCGATGTCGATCCCCACCGCCGTGAAACCAGCTTCGGCGGCAGCCAACAGTTGCGGCAATCCCACCGTACCGAGGCCAATAACACAGACCTGGGCCTCACCGCTGGCAATGCGGTGGTCGAGATGTCCAAGACTAGTTACCAAAGCCTGCATGATGGTTACCCCCTTCCAGCTCTCCCTGGCCGGCACTCGGCATTGAAAGCCGCAGGCAAGGGTACCGAAGGCGTTCGTGATCGCTTCTTCATTACTTCTTCATCAAATTGACGCTATTGACCTGTCGATGTTACAAGCCATTGTGGGCTTCTTGGGGTTAAAGCTGCGATTGGGCCCGTAAGCTGTAAAGCCGTTGGGGGAAGAAGTCGGGTGCGGCTGCTGACGCCGGGCCTGGCGAGTGGGCGGGTCGCCTGGCCCACCGTTTCGCGGTCGGCTTGGACAATATCCAGGGTGGAGGTGGAGCTGTGTTCCTCGTGGTGCAGGAGTCAACGAGAGGCGCAGGTCACCCTTAGGCCACGGACGCCTGAGAGCCACGCGCGACCCGGACACGTGGTCAGGCCCATCGGCGGCTACGCCAGCTTCGGCAGGCTGAAGCCCTAGCTGCACATGGTCGACCAGCCGCGGTGGACGGCTTGGGGCTGTAGACCGGTTAAAGCCGACGGGCCGGCCGGTACTGCGCTGGGCTGCGGGCTACGCCGCGCACGCACGCCTCACGTCAGCGTGCCGCAGCCCAGCATCAGCAAAGGGGTCTAGTGCAGGTCCATCACGTCGTCGATCTCCGGCGGCATGGTGCGGTTGATGAGGAGGGTGCCACCGGAGGGCGGGACCACTTCCAGCGTGAAGATCTCGTTCGAAACGAGGGTGCTGCCGGTGGGGGGATTCACGGTGATCTCCGCCAGCTCGCCGACCTCCAGGAGGGTGTCGCCGTCGGTCAGGATCCAGTCGACGGTGTAGGTGGTGTTGGCCACGCGGTTCTGCGCGTCGATGTAGTTGATGACGACGGTGTTGACGTAGGCCGACGGGTTTAGGCTGATGGGGAAGCCGCCGGCGGCGAGGCCCACGTTGAACTGGATTTCGTCCGAGCTGTCGATGTCATCGTCGGGCTCGATGTCGGTGACGGTAAGGGCGCCGCGGACCTCGAGGTTGCCGCGGGCCTTCTCCAGGCCGGCGAAGACGGCCTCCTTGCCTCGCTCGGCGCTGAACAGACCCGTGCTGAGGACAACGAAGGCGAACACGGAGGCGACGATGACGAAGGCGATGAGGATGATCGCCGTCTCCAGGCCCGTGATGCCTTCTTCTCTCTTGTGGAGGCTGCGGAACAGCCTTGTTAGTCTACCACGCATTCAGCGTTCCTCCTTTTGGGTGCCTTAGGTTTGAGGTAGACGATCCTCAAGACTTACCCGTTTGGTACCTTCGCTCTTGGCCGGAGTGTCTGGTCGACGAGTCGTCTGGTCTTGTGCGACCACCTCCCTTCACGTATTCTTCGCCCTTTTCCACTTCAAGTTGGCGTTATTGATCTGGGGGCACTTTACATATCAAATCCAGCTCATCGATCTGCGAATGATCTCCATACCAAATTGACGTTATTGTTCAGTGAATGTTACATGCTGTCGCGAGAGTTCTTGAGGAAACGGTCCATTTTGGCCCGTAAGACGTAAAGTATCGGCTGTAATCGGTCAAGTTGGCCCCTGGCGGCGGCCCTTGGGTTCAGGTGCTTTGCGGGGCTCTCAGCTTCTGCTAGGCGGGGGCGCTGGCCACCTTATCGGCCGCTTCCTCCTCCGCCGCCAGGGTCTGGTCCAGGTGATTGCGGTCGTAGTACAAGCGAATGAGGGTCTCTCCCAGCTTCTTGGAGTCGTGATGGTAGCGGTTCTCCTGGCTGACGACGTCGGCCAGAATGAGATGCCCTCTGAGGGAATCGCCGCCGTTGATCCGCACCGGCTGCGAGCGCGGTGTCTCGGGCAGGCCGTCTTCGATGTTGCTGTTGGCCAGAACATAGCGGAAGAGGCCCTTGCCCACATGGCTCTCCAGGACGCGCACGTGGTCGACCACCTTGAAGCCGTCGGTCTCGCCGGGCTGGGTGGCCACATTGCACACGTACACCTTGAGGGCGGAAGATGCCTTGATCGCTCGTCTTATGCTATCCACCAGGAGGTTAGGCAGGACGCTGGTAAGCAGGCTGCCCGGCCCCACTACGATCATATCCGCGTCCAGGATGGCTCGGATGGCCTCGGGACAGGCCTGAGGGTTGGCGGGTTGGAGGCAGACTTCCTTGATGCGGCTGCGGCTCTCGCTGATGTTAGCCTCGCCCTGAATGGTCTCTTCGTTCTCCGTCTTGGCCTCCAGGGTAACGTTGACCAGGGTGGAGGGGACGATCTGGCCGCGCACGGCGAGGACGCGGCTGGTCTGCTTGATGGCCTCTTCGAAGTTGCCTAGGACGCCGCTCATAGCCACGATAAACAGGTTGCCAAAGCTGTGGCCGGCGAGGTCGGAACCGTCGGAGAAACGATACTGGAAGAGCTTGGTCATGAGAGGCTCGGCGTCGGCCAGGGCGGCGATGCAGTTGCGGACGTCGCCTGGGGGCAGGATGCCCAGCTCGCGGCGCAGGCGGCCGGAGCTGCCACCGTCGTCGGCGACCGTGACTATGGCTATGAGGTTGCCGGTGTACCGCTTAAGGCCGCGCAGGAGGATGGAAAGGCCCGTCCCGCCGCCGATGGCGACGATCTTGGGCCCTCGCCGCAGGTAGCGCTGGCCCCAGATGATGTTCACCAGGCTTGAATCGCGCTTGCGGGGGAGGACAGCCGATAGGAGAGAGCTATTGAGGTGCCAGAGGGCGAAGAGGGTAAGGCCGGCACTGGCGGCCATGAACATGATGCCACGCCAGAAGCGGGGGATGAACTGAAGGGTCAGGTAGTAGAAGACGGAGGGGAAAGTGTAGGAGATGTAGGCCTCTCGCAGGATGTAGGCGATGCCCAATCCCATTATGGCCACCCCCAGCATCAGCAGCGCCAGCCAGCGCTTGATGTGCATGCCTGGGTATAGCCACTTAAGGAAATCGGCGTCCCGGAGGCGATTCATGCTCTTATCGACATCGCTATGGCTTGCCTTTACTATTTCGACGCGGGCGGCGGGCCTTTGTTACGGCGGTTGTGGAATTCTCACAGCTTCTGCCAGGGGGTAGGATGCCATGAGCGGGTAGGGGAACCGGGCGGAGTTTCTTCTATGAGCGGGGGCTGCTCAGGAGGGTGGGATGGTCAGCGTTGCCATAGAGGAAACGATAGACGGCGTAGTTTTCCAGCACCGACTTCACGTAGCTGCGGGTCTCGGTGAAGTCTATGAGCTCGACGAAGAGATCCATGTCTGAGGTGGGAAGGCTTGCGCTCCAGCGCCTGGCATTGTCCGGGCCGGCATTGTAGGCAGCCAGAGCGAAGTAGAGATTGCCGGCGGAGAGATCGAGCTGGCTGCGCAGATAGCGGGCACCGAACTGGATGCTCACCTGCGGCTGAAGCAGGTCTAGCTCCGAGAAGTCCTCAAGGCTTAGGTTCCCTGCGATCCCCTGGGCGGTGGGCGGCATAACCTGGGTGAGGCCGAGGGCGCCGGCGGGCGAGACGGCCAGAGGGTCGAAGAAGCTCTCCTGGCGGATCAAGGCCAGGAGGAGAAGGGGCGACAGGTCGTTTTCGGCGGCGGTCGCCTGGATGAGGGATGGGTAGGCCAAGGGATAGGCCAGCTCTAGGAGGGCGCGAGGGGTCTGTTCCAGGGGGCCGCCAGCCTTCAGCAGGAGGCGTGCGGCGGTGCCGGCGGCCAGATGGGTCATACCCAGGTCGTCAAAGGCACGGGCCAGGCGGTAGAGGCTCCAGGGCTGCAAGCTGCTCTGGTTGATGAGCCAGAGGAAGTTGTCGGTGGCCTCGCGCTCCAGGCCCGACTGGTGGAGCTCCTGGCCCCACTGCCAGGCTGGCTGGTCGAAGGGCGACAGGCCGGCCGCCAGCGGCTCCGGCCCCCAGAGGGAGGTCAGCCATCCTTCAACTGCATCCCAGTCGGGGGCGGCAGGTGCCTGTATCGTGTCCTCGGCGTCAGTGAGAGGGGCAGCACCCTGGTCCTCAAGCCAGGCTTCGGCTCGCAGGGCATAGAAGCTGCCGGGGGCGGCTGCCACGGCCTGCTCGAGGTGGGCGGACGCTCCCTCGCTATCGTCCAGCAAGGTCAGGTCTATCTTTGCCAGCCAGAGATGGGCCTGAGTGCGGTGCTCAGGGCTGGGGAAAGCGTCGAGCATCTCCTCCCAGGCTGCCCTGGCGGCCGCCGCGTCGCCGGCCTCGTAGGGGATCAGACCCGTGAGGAAGGCGGTCCTGGCGGCCCAGGAGGACTCGAGCTGCGCCTGCCAGAACTGTCGATAGGCTGCGGCCGTTTCTAAAGGCCCATCCAGCTCGGCAACAACCAGGGCGGCGGCGCTGGTGGCGTCATCTGGTGAGGGCGCGAGGGTTGGTGTGGGCAGACAGACTAGGTCTACATCGTGGACGCCCGGCGTGAAGGAACGGTAGCCGCAGGCGACCCAGCGTGTTCCCTCTTCCTCTTCGGTTGGCATGCAGGTATAGCCGTCGAGGGTGAAGAGGATGGTGCCGTTGCCAGGGAAGCAGGGCGGCGTCTCTGGTGTATCCTGGGGCATGTTTATGGCGTAGCGGCCGTCGGAGATGTTGGCTGTAGCCCAGGCCTGGCCATCGATGCTGGCGGTGAGGGCGAGGCCGTCGGTTGCGGATTGGCCGTCCACCCGAACCGTGCCGTTGTAGGTGGCGGAGAGGGCAGGTGGACAGAGGGCCTTGGCCGGAGAGGGTGTGGAGGTCGCCGCCGCCTGGAGGTGGGACATGGTGGGGAGGGGGCTCTGGGGGTGGGTGTCCTCCTGCGGGAGCGGGGCCAGGTAGCTGGCCTGGGCCGTTCCGACGAGGGCGAGCATGACGGCAGCGACGGCCAGGCCGGCCGTCACCAGCGCCAGCGCGCACTGGATTGCGGTGGGGGGGTGCCCGCGGGGAGCCCCGCCTTCTGTGTGGTTTGCCATTATCGACATCGCTATGGCTTGCCTTTACTGTTCTGACGCGGGCGGTGGGTCTTTGTTACGGCCGTTGCGGGAATCTCAGCTTCTGTCAGATGTCCCTGCGGTGCCTCCCAATTTGGCTATCGGCTCGGACCTGCTCGAACGGGTGCTCGATGATAGCAGGGGAGCCGTGGCTAGATGGGGAACGGTCGGGCATCTCTCCTACGCCTGGCGGAGGAGGGGCAGCCCGCCTATGGGAGGGCGGAGACAGGCTCTTGGGAGGGGTAGAGTCGGAGAACGCTGTCGTATGACGGGTCGGGGCCAACCTCGGTCATGGTTTGTGTTACTGCCGCTTGTAGCGGGAGTTTGTCGGTCAGTAGGTGCTGGAGCAGGCGTTCGGTGGCGGCGTCTGTGTGTTCGGATGACACCAGCCCATCCCAAGCCACAACGGCCTTCGCGCCTTTTTGGACAAACGCCTCGGCGATAGTATCCGACTTCAGCCCATCGCAACCCATGATTATGATTGTCGTGTCTGGAAAGTCGCCTTTCATGCTCGACTTGATGAAGGCTGGCATTATGCCAAAGTATTGGGGGCCGTCTTTGTAGTACGAGACCCTGCTTAAACGCTGTTTCTGCAGCTCCTTCCGGTACCATGTCTTGTCATACGAATCTGATGTGAACAGGGTCACCCAGTCTGCTGGCCGGTCGCCAACTCTACCTTGTGCCGAGTGGACTCTAAGGATGATCAGGTCGTGACCCCAGGTGGGAAGATATCGGTAGAATTCCACCGTCGCTTCTTCGCCGGGGTAATAGTCCACGGCGTATCCGGCTTGCTCCAGCAGTTCGGCGGCTGTTTCGGCGAAGGCGGGATTAGGCTGGGTGAGGCCCAAATGGTCGACTATGGCTGCTCTGGGCCCAGCCGCAGAGTCAGCCGTTGTTGGAGCTGGCGGCTGCCGATCCGGCCCATCCGAGCGGTAGAAGTTGAGGAGGGTGAATACGGCGACGGGGATTAGAATGGCAGCAGCGACAAGGACTACGATCTTGTCCCGCAGACCGCCGTTGCGCCTCGCCCGATCGGGAGCACCCTCCTGGGCCTCGGGGCGCGCGCGCTTCCTAGAGCGTCGCTTGGCTTTTCTCTCGCGGCTCATGTCGAAGCCCCGGCGGCTTCAGATAGCGTTTAGCTGAGCCACCGCCTCCTAGCGTACCAGGCGCCTGCGCTGAGAGCGAGCAGGGCGGCCCCGCGCTAGGGCGCGATGGGCATTATGCTCAGGCGTCGCGTCATCCTACTCGCAGGCGCCAGGGTAGGCGATGCTCTCCCTGCCCGTCAGGAGCATGGTGGAGCGTCTGCCCCGGATGTACCCATAATGATACCGGCAGCTTGCAGTGGTAACGTGCTCCTTTCGCCAGCCGCTTCTGCTTGCTAGACTAGGGTCAGAGCTAGGCTGGGAGGTATCTGCCATGCAACCCACCGTGACCATCGCCGACACAACCAACGGTTTGCCCGCGGCGTTCGACGCCGTCTTTGCGCCATACGGCGGCATCGCCAAGGTCATCCCTGCCGATAGCAAAGTCCACCTCAAGCCCAACGGCGTCCACTTTTCCCCGGGCATATACACGGACCCTGCCGTGGTTGACGCTCTGCTGGCTTACCTGGGCGACCACGGCTACCGCCGCCTGGCCCTGATGGAGAATTCGACCCACGGTGTTTCCACCCGTCTTGTCTTCGAGGTGAACGGCTACGCTGATATCGCCCGCCGGCACGGCGCCGAGCTAATCTATCTGGACGAGGGAGGCACAGTGCCCTACACCCTGGAGGGCGAGGAGGTGCCGATCCGCATTTCCCGCCGGCTCTATGAGTCCTTCATTGACCCTTCGCGGCAGCCGGGCAACTTCTACCTCAGCTTGCCTAAGCTGAAGACCCACTCGATGACGACGATGACCCTGGGCGTGAAAAACCAGCAAGCGTTCCCCATTGATGAGGACCGCATGCACTTTCACAACCACGAGACGTTGCACCCTCGCCTCGCTCGCCTTTACCGGATGGTGCAACCCGATTTCTGCATCATCGAGGGGGTGACGGCGATCTTCAACGGGCACGTACCGCCCGCGGCCCTGCTAAGAGAGAGCAGCGTGCAGCTCAACGTGCTCATCGGCGGCCAAGACACGGTGGCGGTGGATACCGTGGGCTGCAAGGTGATGGGCTACGCCATCGAAGAGGTGGAGCACCTCCGCCTGGCGGCGGAGTGGGGTCTGGGTGAGGGACAGCTCGAGCGCATCGAGGTTATCGGCAACCTCAGCCGTTTCCGGAAGCGTTATCCGTGCGCTCTGTTGCGCCGCTTCCACCCCGACGTGCACATCGTCGAGGGTCGCGAGCGGGCGTGCGTCGAGGGCTGCAAGGGGAACACAGAATGCGCTCTGGAGCTACTAAGCAACGACTATCCCAGCCAGGGCGGCTTCACTATCGTCTTCGGCAGGGGCTTCGACGAGGCCGATCTGGAGGATCTGCCTGGAGCCATCCTGGTGGTAGGGGCGTGCGCCATCAACGATCGGGGGGCGGACTTGCGGCGGCGCTACCCCGACCGCCGAATCATCGAAGTGGACGCCCACAGCGACATACGCGGCATAACTGCCGGGTTGGCTACTCTGATGAAGGTCAGGCCGCTGGACATGGTGCCCCTGAATCCCCTCCGCTCGCTGTGGATTACGCTGCAGGCCAAGCTCCACGGCCTCAACTCGCGCATGTTGCCCCTCTTTGGGGGACCAGCGCCGACAGGCCTGAGCGAGGCCCAACGACGCTGGTATCGCGAGACAGGCGGGCAAAGCCACCCTCAGTAGGGCTGGCAGCGCTCGAAGATCCTCCGCGGGTTCTCTACCGTCATCTGGTGAATCTCGTCCTCAGTCACGCCGCTCTCCAGCAGTGCGGGAATAACCGAGTCAGGGATGAAGTTGTAATGCCAATCCGGGGCGGTCATTTCGAGCAGAGAGCGCTCGAACCAGTCTATGTAGGAATTGGCATCGTGGGAGAGGATCATCTTGTCGGCATGGCCCATCTTGCAGAGCTGAGCGATGGTGGCGACGCGGTCGGCCGTCGGGAGGAACATGTCCAGCCCAAAGCGGTCCATGCCGATGTAGCTGCCGCGGCCTATAAGCCCTGATAGGTAGTCGATGTCCTTGGAGTCGCCGCTGTGGCCGATGATGACCCGCGACAGGTCTACCCCTTCCGACTCAAAGATGTCCTGCTGCACCGTTCCTATCTGCCCGGCGGCAAAGGTATGGGTAGTGATGGGGACGCCGGTGGTACGGTGGACGCGGGCGCAGGCCCTTAGAACCTTCTCGACCTGTCCGGTGGCCCCCGCCTCGTCGGTAGCGCACTTGATCACCCCTGCCTTGATTTGCGTACCGGCTATGCCCTCGTTGATCTCCTTGAGGAACAGCTCTGCCATAATGTCGGCGCTGCGGCTATGGAAGTAGCGAGGCAGGTCGTAGCAGAGGCCCGTGGCCGCTATGATCTGCATCCCCGAGCGACGACCGACCTCGGCTACGAAATCGATGTCCCGCCCCAGGTCGGCGGTAGTGGCGTCAACGATGGTTTTCACGCCGCGGCCTGCCACATCGCGTAAGCGAGTCACGGCCCGCTCTATCTCCTCCGCCCGGTTCCACACCGAGGGGAAGTTTTCCACCACTCCCGGCGATTTCACTACGACATGCTCATGCATGAGCGTGAAACCGAGGTCGCTGGTCTCAACGGGCCCTGTGACCGTGTTTACAGTGGTCATAGCTGCCTCCTTTTCTGAACTTAGTCAGGCTCATTCCCCCAGGAGCTGCACAATGACCGTCCGCTGGCGCTTCCGATTGTCGAAGTCGACAAATAGCAGTTGCTGCCACGTTCCCAGCGCCAGCCTTCCGCTCACTACCGGCACCACCGCCGAGGCGCCCATCAGGGCGGCGCGGATGTGGGAGAAGCCGTTGCCATCGCCCCAGCGCCGGTCATGCTCATAGGGGATGTTCTGGGGCACCAGCCGCTCCATCAGTTGCTGAAAGTCATGCACTAGCCCGTCCTCGAATTCAATCGTCAGCACGGCGCCGGTCGAGCCTGGGACGAAGACGACGGCCATACCTTGTGTCAGGCCGGACTGCCGCACCCTTTCTTGGGTCATTGCCGTGATATCGACCAGATGGCAGAAGCCTTCCGTCTCGAACGAGATGGTCTCCGTGCTCACAAGCATCGTTATCGCCTCCTGCGCCTCGCTTCTGTTCTTTGGTCACCAGCATAGCGGCCTGCTGCGGCACGATCCAACGCACGAAGCGGTTGCTGGCCGGGAACCGAACCCTCAAGCGCGTACTCAGGCGACTGGCCTCTACCGTTGCTCTGGCCAGCATGCTATTCTCTTTTCGAGACAGGCCGATCGGCGCTGATGGAGATGATACAAAGCTCCTCTATACGTTGATAGAAGGTTGGCCACCCATTCGGCAGTCAAGGAGGCATCTTCATGGGAACAGTGATGGATCTGGCGGAAAAGATGTGGAAGGGAGAGGTCACGACCGATGAGCATCACCCTTGGGTCCCCGTTGGGGACATCGAGGAGATCGCGGAAAAGGCGATCTTCTATCGCTCCTTTGCCAACGTGACCGCCTTCGAGACAGAGGGCGGGCTAGTGCTGATAGACACTGGTGCTTACTTCAACCAGAGGCAGACCTTCGAGGCCATCCGGTCGTGGTCCAAGGCGAGGCTGGACACCGCAGTCTACACCCATGGCCACGTGGACCACGTCTTCGGCGTGCCTCCGTTCGCTGAGGAGGCCAGGGAGCGCGACTGGCCTGGGCCCAGGGTGGTCGGCCACGAAGCCGTCGCCGCTCGCTTCCAGCGGTACATCCTCACGGCCGGTTACAACAGCATCATCAACACCCGCCAGTTTGGAGCCGACGCCTTGAGGCGAAGCAGCGGCGGCGAAACGGCGCCGCGCGGCATCATCCAGTGGCCCACCGAATACACGTACCCCGACACCACCTACGCGCATTCCTTGGTCTTGACGGTGGGTGGAGAACGGTTCGAACTCTATCATGACCGCGGCGAGACCGACGATCACACGTGGGTATGGGTGCCGGGCCGGAAGGTTCTCTGCCCGGGCGACCTCTTCATATGGGCCGTGCCCAACGCTGGCAACCCGCAGAAGGTGCAGCGCTATCCTTTGGAGTGGGCGCGGGCCCTTCGCAAGATGGCGGCGCTGGAGGCAGAAGTGCTCTCACCGGGACACGGGGTGATCGTGGTCGGTAGGGAGCGGGTGCGGCAGGCCCTGACCGATACTGCGGAGTTCCTGGAATCGCTGCACGATCAGACAGTGGCGTTGATGAACGAAGGCGCGACTCTGGATACCGTCCTGCACACGGTTCGCCCACCGGTTCACCTTGAGGGACGACCCTACCTACAGCCGGTCTACGATGAACCGGAATTCATAGTGAGGAACATCTGGCGGCTATACGGCGGCTGGTACGATGGCACGCCCTCGCAGCTGAAGCCAGCACCCCAGGCGCAGCAGGGAGGGGAAATTGCCCGGCTGGCTGGCGGGGTGCGACCGCTTATTGAGCGCGCTCGACAGCTGATGGCCGACGGCGACCTGGCTATGGCGAGCCACCTTGTCGACTGGGCGATGGCGGCGGACCCGGGCAGCGCTGAGGTGCACGAGGTGCGCGCCGAAGTCTACTCTCGTCGTGCCGACGAATCGCGTGCAACCATGACCCGCGGGATCTTCCGGGCGGCGGTATGGGACTCGAGGGCGGCGCTGGAAAGCCTGAAGCTCCCACACAAAGACACATAGCCCTATCCGGTTGAGTGGCGGCAAGACCCCTCCCGGCGTGAGGATCGATACCCCTTTTCCGTGAGCCGTGCCTTCCACCGTTCGTCGGGCAGCCGCTGATGCAGTGTCACCGTCACCCTTGGCGGAAATGTCAGCCCTCTCCTTCTGTTTGCCACCAAACATGCGCATGACAGTGGCCGATGGGATAGGCCCACGCTTTATAGACAATACTGTCTATGACTGGCAATTCAACCCTCACGGTTGTGGGAACGCTATCAAGCGAGCCTTCCCAAAATAGCCCCTTTTCGGATCCTCTGAAATCGTTGTCCACAAAGTCCAGCCCAAGAGGTGTTAACAGCCAGAAGAATGTGGCACTGTAGCTATTCCCACTTTTGGATATTGCACCGTGGACGTCACATGACAGGATGGTTAGTCTCCTGCCTTCATCGATCTGAACCTTGGGATTGACAACCCGTTCGCCTCTTTCGCCACCTGCTGACACATCACTGATAAGTCCCTCTACTTGGTTGCGCGCAAAATCGGCCTTTAAATCTATAATCCTTGCGAACTGGTCTTCAGGCCAAAAGGATTCTTCTTGGTAATGAACAACCACGCCTTCTGCTTTCACTGTTATGACGCTCTTTGCCTTGGTTAGGCTACTAAGTGTTAGTGACGAACTAGGTGCAGGGGTGGGGAATGGTGGCGTTAATATTAGCTTAGGCACAAGGATAGAAGTAGGCTCAGGTGTGGGAGCAGCGGTTGGCGTCGCCTCTTCTTCCTCCCCCTCGCAGGCGACGAGAGCCGTGCCTAGCGGGAGCAACATCAGGAACAGCGGGAGTGTCAAGAGTCTCTTCATAGCAGCCCCATCCTACCCACAGGCGCGAGGGTTAGCAAGGGTGCCGTCCACCCCCAGGCCACCACGAATCACACGATGGCGTTGGCCAGCGGCAGGATGGCCGCCAGCGGACTCCCCCGTCGTACTCGAGTCCAGATGCTAGTCCTCGGCCGCCAGGATTAGGTCAGCGGCCACTTCAGGCTAGGAGCCCGGGGCCGCTCGCTAGACGACACCGAGGGGTAGGACAGAATAAGAGACCCGCCATGGGCTCGTTCAGAAACATGGGTGACACCTAGAATGGTGTCACTATGCGGATCATCAGTGGGACAGCGCCCGGGGCTCTACGCCTGGCAGGTCGCGGGCAGGAGCTGTCAGCCCAAGCCAGG